>Ga0209125_1001267_pt1 | contig 24659 bp, 22 predicted proteins | sample BarGraIncub1131A_FD_184503 | JGI IMG/M metagenome (GOLD analysis project Ga0209125, IMG submission 184503) | Arctic peat soil microbial communities from Barrow, Alaska - Barrow Graham LP Incubations 11-31A (SPAdes) (version 2) | ecosystem: Environmental > Terrestrial > Soil > Wetlands > Peat... | reverse complement strand
AACAACAATAAAATTTTCTTCCACTATACAGTTATTTTGAGTGAATATTATTTTTTTTCAATTTTTGGTGGAGGAGTTTTGGATTAGAATATGGGGGAGTTTTCACTTGACAAATACAGTGTTATTCTTTGTGCTTTTTTAATGGTTATTATGTAATATAGTTATAAAAAATCAGCATTAACTAAAGTAACTTTGTATATGAAGATATTTATAAAAGGATATAGTTTCCTGTAAAATAATGTTAAAATCTTCATAAGAGTTGTCTCGAACTTGTATAAAACTGCGTCTCAGTCGCATAATTTATATACAAATTAAAGTATAACTCTAAGGTTATCATCTTTCATTTTAAACACTAAAAGCAGAACTAATTGACTGTACTTCTAGTGTTTATCCAACTAATTATTTTATTAAGAAGTAATGAAAATCAGTCATCTTCTTATAGACATTCCCATAATAATTCTTTTATTTTGTAAGCTGATTCCTGTCTTCCATTTGTGGAGGCTCTTCCATCCATCTATGTTTAATCATTATTTTTCCACCCTGTACTGCAAAACTAAATATATTCTTTGCAATTACTGCAAATTTAAGATGTAAATCACTTCTCATACTAAAAGATGTACCCATAGCAGTGTAGCCTATTCCTGCACTGGATAGTAAACTGGCTATATATATCATAAGTTTATCTGTAAAAGGTGGTATTGTAGAATTTGTAGCTTTTCCTGCCCAGGTACTAGGAGCCTGAATATCACTTTGTAATAATAAATCACTTAAATCAGTAATAGTCTTTTTTGATAATTCCTTACCTTCTATGAAGTACTTTTTAACTTCAGATTCTTTTGCAACTTGTGCAAATCCTGTCATTAACTGCATACCCACTATGTTAGATTGAACAGCTTCAGTAATATAACCAACCTCAACGGTATTTAATGCACGTTTCTCAGAAATTATATGAAAGCCACTCATGTAATTTTTGTCTTCAACAAATTCTGCCTGTGTTGGCATAGTTGCATAGGGCGGTCTTGGCAGAACCCCTTTTCCTAATAGATAGTTGGAAGTCCGCATATAATAATTATTAGCAACATCATAGTTTAGCTTTAATACATCGTTAACTTCTTTCATATAGGACATAGCTGAAGCTATAGCAGAGTTACCATAATTTAATTTCATCATTTGGCGAAGAAACATTATGTTGAAAAAGTCGTCAAATATAGGCGGTGTTTTTCTTATAATATCAGATTCATTAAATGCTATTGGAATAACTGCGCTTTCATTATTAAATATATTCACTAGTTTATCTTTTATAATTTGACAGTCTGCCACATAATCAGTAAGTATGCTTTGAGCCTCTTTATCAATAGTCTGTTCTTTGAATAAATCAAATAGCAATAATGATGCTGAGGTTGATTGATAAGTCATCCATATCGTACCTAATTCTGTTGAAGTTAATTGTATTTTTGCTTCTGTTGTCATTTTAACCCTTCTTTCGATTAATTTTATTGCATAGTTATAGAGAGTCTGATGCTTAATTTATGATGTTATTCAATAATAATAGTATTCTTTTGCTCACCTTATTTTATACAGTTTAATGGCATTTTAAGAATAAAAAAATAAGCGAAGTATTCAAATTTCTAAATTATAAATTTAAGATTGATAAGATTAAATAAATGATAATTCGGAACATTCTTATATAACGCAACAACCCCTATAATAATTTATGGCACATATCAAGAAGTAATAAGGTTATGTTACTTCTCTATTTTTAGAGACTTAAAGTAGTTACCCTGGGCATAATAATGTTAATACATATTTGATAGGAGTTGTTGTAGCTATGACTAAACCTGATACTATAAAGCAAAACAGGAAACCTAATAAATTAATTAATGAAAAATCCCCATACCTTCTGCAACATGCATATAACCCAGTAAATTGGAACCCGTGGGGAGAAGATGCCTTTGCCAAAGCAAAAGCAGAAGATAAACCAATCTTCCTTTCTATCGGTTACAGTACTTGTCATTGGTGACAAACTCAAAACTAGACCCACACTAAACTATTCAAAATACTGAATTCTTAATATGTGGAATGAATTTTATTTTAGTAGGAACTACGTTTAATTTATATAAAACACTTTGTGCAGAGATATTTTAAAAGTGGTATAATAAGTTTAGATAGTTAAAGGTGGTGGGCTAATTTGGATGAAATAAAAAAGATGCTAGTACAACTCATGGAAGGGCAAACAGAAATAAAAATTGATTTAAAGGAAGTTAAGCAGAAACTTGGAAAAGTTGAAATTACTCAAGAAGTTATGCAGAAAGATATTAAAACATTACTTGAAGGACAAGAAGCACATAACGAACAAAATAATAGATTATTTACAAATACCGATGCATTAGTGGATGAAAAAATAGATTTAATTGAAACTGCAATAAAAAGTGTATCTAAAAACACAAAAGAAATTAAAGAAAGCATTGAAGTGTTAGAAGAGATGACGGGTAAGCATGAGGTTAAAATAAGAATTTTAGAACGTAGACCAGTTTAGATTATTGCCAGAAGGTGATAATCTTTTTTTTCTGACTTTTAGCTAATTCTACTTGTCATTGGCGTCATGTAAGACAAATATAGACAATAGAAATCGGTTTAATATCAAGCTTTTACATATATACGATAATGATTAGGAGACCTAAGGACTACAAACAGAGCGCGGGAATTAAATCCTACGTTCCATTTTATAAATAAATATTTTAGTCAATTATTTTAGTTTCAAGGTTTTTTACATGAGCATATCTTTCTAAGAGCTCTTTAGCATAGTTTATGTATTCATTCATGTTTACATTGCCACTAAAAGAGTAGATACACATTAATATTTCATTTGTGTCTTTTGTTATCATAGCGCGCTCACAATCACTTGTAGGACTTCCAAAGTTACCTAAAGAGTCAGATAATACTGGTAGACCTTCTATGTTTATCATTTCTTTGCCTATTCCTTTATATTTTTCTCCTTCTTTTCCGATAGTCAATGTAATAGGAGAAGTGAGGTTCTTTATATTATATGAGCCTATAGGAAATTTTGATTTTAATGATGTTAGATTATTGATATCAACAACGTTATTTACTTTATAAACGCCTTTTCCTTGTAATACTCGTCTTATTAATGCTTCAGAAGATTGTCTATATTTACTAGGAGATTTACCTAATTTTTTATATAATTCTCGTCCATCCCTAATGCTTGGAAAGTTTGATAATTCTTCAATATGAATTTCTTTTTTTAAGACTTCGTAGTAAGCATTAATTTCATTCAATAGGTTTTCATCACTATTTTCCACATTTACATGTGCGTGTATACACCCGAGTGTTATTTTAGGGCAAACTTTTTTTAATTCTTCACAAATTATTATATCTATCATAATGTAATCAAGCTCCTTTATACTTTTAATACTAATATTACCATAGGTCATTATTAAGATTTTCGATAAAAAAAGGTACAAGGTGTATTTATCACGCATTTTCCACATACTTCACTACCTGTACTATTTGGTTTCTCTCCTGATTCGTCTGTATATGAGCTCCCAAATTCAGTATATAGTTCTGCATTTTTTCTCAGTACTGCATAACACTTATGTCTATCATATCCATCTAAAGTCAAAGCACCCGATGGACAATGTTTTACACAAACACCACAACTCCCATTCTTTTTATATAAACAGTATTCTTCTTTTAAAGGCGAATCAGGCTCAATATCTAGATTTGTTACAATCGTGCTGTATCTCCCGCAACATCCAATCTTGGTTATTAGCATATTATTAATACCAAAGCTTCCCATTCCAGCCGTTATTGCAAAATGGCGATGTGACCAATTACTATTTAATGTCTTTTGGTCAAATGTAGAGGCTTCAGGTGAGACATCTGCCCGATATCCCATTTTTCGGAGTTCCGCTATAATATATTCATTTAGTTTACCAAACATTGTATTGGTTTCTTCATACGCCAATGCCCATTCAGCAGAGGCTATATCCCCAGGAATTCGATTTGTATCCGCTAATTCCTTGGTAAATGGTACAAAATACACTATTACAATAGATGCATCGGAAAGTACGTCAGTAGGTAAGCAATGGGTTGGTGAAATCAATTCCTTTAAATTTAAAATATAAGGGTGATTAGCATCTGCAAAGCTTACCAAAGGCTTTCCCCATTTCGTTGATATATTAGGTTTTTGTTCGTATTTTTTGACGAATTCGCTTATCATGTCGGTAATTTTTTCTTTCATGTCAAAGCACATCCTTTCACTTTGTAAGCTAGTTAAATTTTATCCACCTTAATTACTAAAAAAATAAAGAACTAATTTAAAATAGTTCTCATAGAAAATTACTTATATATAATTATATCTCTTAAATTAGATAAGTCTTTGCTAAAATATAGTTAGTATTTAGTCTATTTTTTGATTTTCCTTCTAAACTCCGCAGGTGATATTTTTTCTAAGTGTTTAAATACTTTAGTAAATGATGAATTATGTTCATAACCAACTATTTGAGAAATTTGTAAAATTGTTAAATTTGTATTCAAAAGGAATTCTTTCGCCTTTTTTACTCTTAGATTTTGTACATACACAATAGGGGAAACGTTCATATTATGTTTAAACCATTCACTATAATAACAAGTATTATAATGCTCTATATCTGCTAATTTCTTTAAGTCTATATTTTCGGTAAAATGTTCATTTATATATTTTATAGAATTAGGCAAATTTTTAGTAGCAATAAAATTATAAAAGTAAAGGAATAAATTATCTATAGAACTAGAATTTTTGCTATTATCGGCTTCATTTAATAATAAGTATCGTATAGCTTTCCATTTTTCATCAAATAAAAGTTCTCTTCCACCATACATTTTTTCCATATCATACTTGTTAAGCATTTTATCAGGTATATCTAGAACTAAGAATTCATTATTACTATTAGAATTAAAAGTATGTTCACAATCTGGAGGAAGAAAGAATAAAGAGTCATCTTTTAAGTTTAATTTTTTATAATCAGTTTCTATAGAGAGTATACCGTGAAGTGGCAAAATTAATTGTCCATATTCATGAGCATGGGTATTAATTTTAAAATTATATATTCTACGTTCACATTTTATACTATCCAACAATATTCCTCCTCTCTGTTTATGAACCTAAATAACGACTAAATACTATGAATTTATTATAACATAAACAGTTTCATTAAGAAGTAATAAGGTAATGTTGCTTATTTTTGGGACTTAAAGCAGCTACATTGGGCATAATATTGTTAATACATATTCAAAAGGAGTTGTTGTAGCTATGATTAAACCTGACACTGTTAAAGAAAACAGAAAACCTAACAGATTAATTAATGAAAAATCTCCATACCTTCTGCAACATGCATATAATCCAGTAAATTGGAATCCCTGGGGAGAAGATGCCTTTGCCAAAGCAAAAGCAGAAGATAAACCAATCTTCCTTTCAATCGGCTACAGTACCTGCCATTGGTGTCATGTAATGGAGAAAGAATCTTTTGAAAATGAGGCAGTAGCAGCTATATTAAATAAATATTTCGTAGCAATAAAGGTAGATAGGGAAGAACGTCCAGATATAGACAGTATTTATATGACGGTATGTCAAGCACTAACAGGAAGTGGAGGATGGCCTTTAACTATTTTTATGACCCCAGATAAAAAACCCTTTTATGCAGGTACTTATTTCCCAAGGGAGAGCATGCGTGGAATGGCAGGCATAAAAGATGTACTAAATTCTATTGAAGAGCAGTGGAATGAAAAAAGAGAGGACATTGTAGCATCTAGTGAAAAAATAGTGGCACATATAAAAAGTATTAATAAAAAGGTTAATTTAGAAGAACAAGGGGAAGAAATAGGAGAAGAAGAAATACATAATGCATATAATAGCTTCAAGAGTGCATATGATAAGAATTATGGTGGATTTGGAAGGTCTCCTAAATTTCCTGCACCACACAACTTGCAATTTTTATTAAGATACTGGAAAAATTATAATGAGCCTAAAGCCTTAGAAATAGTAGAAAAGACTTTGGAGGCAATGTATGAGGGCGGGATATTTGACCATGTTGGTTTTGGCTTCTCAAGGTATTCTACAGACCAGAGGTGGCTTATACCTCACTTCGAGAAAATGTTATATGATAATTCACTTTTAGCAGAAGTATATATTGAAGCTTTTGAAGCTACAGGTAATGTATTCTACAAACAGGTGGCTGATAAAATCTTCACTTATGTATTAAGGGATCTGACGTCGAAAGAGGGAGCTTTTTACTCGGCTGAGGATGCAGATAGTGAAGGAGAAGAAGGCAAATTCTATTTATTAACACTAAAGGAAGTAGAGTTAGTTTTAGGTGAAAATATTTATGAGACCTATTGCCAGCATTACAATATAACAAAGGAAGGCAATTTTGAGGGTAGGAATATTCCAAATCTCATTGGCAAAAAAAGTAGCTCTGTTCTAAATGAAGATTTAGAGCAAAGACTAGAAATAATGAGACAAAAGCTATTTGAATATAGAGAAAAAAGGATTCATCCCTATAAGGACGACAAGATATTAACTTCCTGGAATGGACTTATGATTGCGGCGCTCGCTTATGGCGGAAGGATTTTTGAAAATAGCAGCTATATTCAGCAGGCAGAAAAAGCTATGGATTTTATCTTAAGTAATATGATTAATGAAAAAGGGAGATTAATGGCCAGATACAGAGATGGGGAAGTAGCTCACTTAGGCTATTTAGAGGATTATGCTTTCATAGTGAGTGCACTAATTGAACTTTATGAGGCTACCTTTAATGTTAAATACTTAATTAAAGCAATAGAGCTTAATGAAAATATGCTTAAATTGTTTAAAGACGAAGACCAGGGTGGATTATTTTTATATGGTATCGACGGTGAAGAGTTAATTGTTAGACCTAAAGATATATATGATGGTGCGGTGCCCTCAGGTAACTCAGTAGCTACATTAAATATGTTAAGACTTTCTAGATTAACTGCTAATAAGGAATTAGAGAATGAGGCATACGGCCAATTCGAGGTTTTTGCTTCAAAGGTTAAAACAATAGAAAGCGCTCATGCCTATTTTATGACGGCACTATTATATAGTGTGATACCAGGGAAGGACATTATACTTTCCGGATTAGAGCTGGCAGTGGAAACTAAAGCAATGATTAAGGAAATTAATAACACTTATCTACCTTTTGCTACAGTAGTTTTAAATACTGGTGATGGAAGGTTAAGTTCTATAAATGCTGAAATAGAAGCACATAAGCCACTGCAGGGAAGAACTACTGCTTATATTTGTGAGAATTTTAATTGCAAAGCGCCTATTACTGATTTGAAAAAGTTTTCAGATAATATTAAAATTTAATTATATTTAAAAATACTGAGCAATTAGTAGTTTGTTCAGTATTTTAAGTCTTTAACCAAGTTATCGTATTGGGATTCATTATTATTTAAAAAACAAAAAAGTTGACAACAATGTGCTTGTGGTAATATAATATAGTGTATTATGAACTAATTATATAATAATTAAATTCTATGAAGAGGACAGTACTTTCTTATTAATCTTAAAGCGAGCAAGGGAAGAGTGTAAGCCTTGTAAGATATAGGAAGTTGAATGGGCAACTATTTAACAAAATTAATTTAATTGATTTTAGGAAAAGAACCTTGGAGATGCTGCCTGAACTAGTTAGAAGGGACAACTTTTGACTCTTATAGGGTAAGTCGCGAAGAGCGTTAAAATATTGAGTGGACTTTAAGTCAACTAGAGTGGTACCGCGGAAATATAACCCGTCTCTTTATTTAGAGGTGGGTTTTTTGTTATATCAAAATATACATGGGTTTTAAAATAGGAGGAAGTTATGGATTATAAAAAAGTAATTGCAGAAAGAATTAAACAATTGGTGGATTTAGATATAGAAGTAATAGAGAATTTAATTGAAATACCACCAAAACCTGAAATGGGAGAATTTGCTTTTCCTTGTTTCCAATTGGCAAAAACTATGAAAAAAGCACCTAATGCCATAGCAAATGATTTGAAAGAAAAAATTGAGACAGAGGGTTTCGAAAAAATAGAGTGTTTTGGTCCTTATGTAAACTTTTTTCTAGACAAAGGAGTATTTATTAAAAATACTATAGAAAAAATATTAGAAGAAGGAGAAAGCTATGGTTCATCTAAAATGGGTGAAGGTAAGAATATGGTAGTAGAGTATTCATCACCTAATATAGCAAAGCCATTTCATGTAGGACATCTATTTACTACAGCTATCGGTAACTCTTTATATAAGATACTTTCTTTTGAAGGTTATAATTGTACTGGAGTTAATCATCTTGGTGATTGGGGAACACAATTTGGTAAGCTTATTTATGCTTACAAAAAATGGGTAGACGAAGACGCCCTTGCAAAACAGCCTATTAATGAGTTATTAAGAATTTATGTAAAATTCCATGAAGAGGCAGATATTGACCCAACACTTAATGATGAAGCAAAAATGTATTTTAAAAAATTAGAAGAAGGCTCTGCAGAAGAAGTTGCGCTTTGGACTAAATTTAGAGACTTAAGCTTAGTAGAGTTTAAAAAGCTTTATAAAACCTTAAATGTTGAATTTGATTCTTATGCTGGGGAGAGCTTTTACTGTGACAAAATGGAAGATATAATAAAAGACATAGAAGCAAAGGGCCTACTTGTAGAAAGTAATGGAGCTAAGGTTGTAATGCTAGATGAGTACAATATACCACCTTGCATAATTAAAAAATCAGACGGAGCTACAATTTATGCAACTCGTGATTTAGCTGCAGCAACTTACAGAAAGAAGACTTATGATTTTCATAAAAACATTTATGTAGTTGGAAAAGATCAAGCTCTTCATTTTAAACAAGTATTTACTACATTAAAGCTTATGGGAAATGAGTGGGCAGATGATTGTGTGCATGTACCTTTTGGTACAGTAAGATTTGCAGATAAAAAATTATCTACAAGAAAAGGTGATGTTATTTTCTTAGATGAGCTATTAAATGAAGCAGTGGCTAAGACTCTTGAAGTAATAAATGAAAAAAATCCAGATCTTGAAAATAAAGAAGAAGTAGCTAAAAAAGTAGGAATAGGTGCTATTGTGTTCACGTATTTAAAAAATCATAGAGAAAGAGATATTGTTTTCAATTGGGAAGAAATGCTTAGCTTTGAAGGAGAAACAGGTCCTTATGTGCAATATACTTATGCAAGAGCTAAGAGTATCTTAAGAAAAGTTGAAGAAAATAGCAATAATCTTGGAACTGATGAAATTAGAACTAATGTAGAACTTGATTATAATAAATTAAATTCTAAAGAAGAATTTGAACTTGTAAAGCAGTTGGAAGGTTTCCAAAACTCAATTATATACGCTATTAATAACTTAGAACCATCTATGGTTACAAGATATGTGATTGAAGTAGCTAAGGCATTTAATAAATTTTATAATCAGCACAATATAGCTAATTTAGAAGATGAATCTAATAAAAAAGCAAAAATTAAAATGGTGGAAGCTACTTGTCAAGTTATCAAGAATGCATTAGGCCTACTAGGAATAGAAGTTGTAGATAGAATGTAAAATATATAGGTTAGTCGCAAACAAATAAACAACTGAGTGACTTGTTGTTTATTTGTTTGTGCATTATTTCAATGATTTGCAATAATTTTGTTTTTAATGTATTATTAGATTATAGAAAAATGTAAAATATTTTAGAATTACTTAGCAAATAGAAAAACATTTGTTGTAATACTTTTCTTTTTTTATAGATTAGGGGGAACTATGTTTATCAAAGAATATGAAATTAAGGTTATTTTACCTAAGGAAATTTTTAGAAAATATAAAATGGATACTATTGCGTACTTAGATATTGAAGCTACAGGTTTTGATTTGGAACGCGATAAAATAGTGTTGATATCCTTGGGATATTATTTAAATGAAGATCAATTTAAAATTGTTCAATTTTTCGCAGAATCGCCTTGTGAAGAGGAGAGTATTTTAAAAGAACTTAAGAAATCTATGAATAATTTTGAAACATGGTGTTCTTTTAATGGCACAGCTTTCGATGAACCGTTCATAATTAGAAAGATGAATAGATTTAATCTTGGGTTTAGACTGCCGAGTGAACATATAGATTTGTTTAGGATTATAAGACCATTTCATAAAAAGATGGGAATGAAAAGTTGTAGTTTGAAAAGTGTAGAGAAGTTTACTGGTATTAAGAGGCGAGACGAAATAAATGGAGCTAGGAGCGTTGAAATTTATAATGAATACCTAGTAAAACATGATGAAAAATTAAAAGATATTCTCATGCTTCACAATTATGAAGATGTCCTAAACTTGCCTAAAATTTTCAAGGTGATTAACACTATTGAAAATGATCTGGATTTAAAAAGGAAAGAAAAATTAGCTAAAAAACAAGTGTCACTTTTAAATAGGAATATAAACACAAATCAGCCACTAAAAGCTGTGAATAGCCAACTATCATAAGAAAAACAGTCCCATAGTACATGAATGTACTATGGGACTGTTTTTTATTGATTGTTATTGTTATTCTTAATAGATGGTTTTATCTCACAACTATGGTTACAACCCTTACAGCCATTTCCACAACCACAATCACCGCTCGCTTGTTTTTTAATGTTAGAATACAATGTATATCCAGCTGCAACAACAATCACACCGACAATAATAAATTCCACCTGCAATCACCTCTTTATATTTTATACTAAATCCATTTTTATTATCCTAATATAATACTACCTACATTAAATATTATAAATGAAACTATCCATGCTAATACTAATTGATAGCTTAGTGAAAAAATAGCCATTTTATTTCCATATTCCTTTTTCATAGTAGCTATTACTGATACACAAGGAGTGTATAATAAAACAAAAGCTAAGAAACTAAAAGCAGATAGAGGCGTAAAATAATTAGGTAAGACATGTGTTAAATTACTACCATATATAACACCCATTGTACCTACAACAACTTCTTTAGCCATTAGACCAGTTAATAGTGCTATGGAATTTTGCCAAGAAGCGAATCCAAGTGGAATAAATACTGGGTTAATAAATTTACCAATAGCAGCTAAGAAGCTAGAGTTTATATCAACCATACCTGTAGTGTTGAAGTTTGATAAAAACCAAACTATTACGGAAATTGAAAAGATTATAGTGCCGGCTTTCTTTAAGAAACCTTTACCTTTTTCCCAAGTATGAATTAATAAGCTCTTTGGTTCTGGTAATTTATATTCTGGTAATTCTATAATAAAAGGTTCTTCATCTTTTTTAAACAATGTATTTTTAAATAAGATACCAATTCCAAAGGCAAGTCCAATACCCATTAAGTATAATGAAAATACCACAAGTGTTTCTTTTCCATGGAAAAATACTGATGCAAACAATGCATAAACTGGAAGTCTAGCATTGCAGGACATAAGAGGTACTAAAAGTGCAGTTAATTTTCTGTCTTTATCACTTTCTAGAGTTCTAGCAGACATTATAGCTGGAACAGAACAACCGAAACCAACAATTAAGGGAATAAAAGCTTTACCTGATAAACCCATTTTCCTCATTAATTTATCCATTATAAAAGCGGCTCTTGCCATGTAGCCACTGTCTTCTAAAAATGAAATACCTAAGAATAATGCCAAGATAACTGGTAAAAATACTACTACGGAACCTACGCCACCTATGATACCATCAATTAATAGAGAAGAAAACCATGGGCTGTTATTAGCCAATAATTTAGTTAAAAATGGAACAAAATTATCATTAAGTAAGCTACTTAGAAAATCAGCTAATGGTTGTCCCACCCAACTAAAAGTAAACATAAAAATTAAAAATAAACATCCGAAAAATAGTGGATAAGCAATTATTCTATTAAGAACAATTTTATCTATCTTTTCCGAAATTGAAACTCTATCTTCATTTTTTTTATTTGTAACTGATTTTAGTAAAATCTCAATGTATGCGTAAGCTTCTTTTTCGTCTTTAAATTTTAGGCTATTTGAAGAAGTAGTAATATAATCCTCTTTAAGCAAGCACTTTTTAACATCAGAAATTCCCGTGCCTTTTGAAGCTACTATAGGTATTATTTTTACCCCTAGTTTCTGTGATAAAAGCTTATAATTAATATCTAATCCCTTAGATATCGCTACATCTACCATGTTTAATACTAAAATTATTGGCTTGTTAAATTGTTTTAATTGCGTGGTAAGATATAGATTTCTATCAAGACTTGATGCATCAACAATATTAATAATTACGTCTACATTACCATTTTGTAAGAATTCCTTGGAAACTTTTTCTTCATTTGAATAAGTATCCATGGCATAAATACCAGGCAAGTCAACAATTTTAATTTTATTATCGATGAAGCCTTCTTTTTTTTCGACTGTTACTCCCGCCCAATTACCTACGTATTGGTTAGAACCTGTAAGTGCATTATATAGAGTTGTTTTACCAACATTAGGATTACCTAATAGTGCAGCAGTGATCATTCAAATCCTCCTTATTATTCCTGTGGTACGCTTCTAGTAAAATAATTATGCCGTCTTTATATTTATATTTTTAGCATCATTTTTTCTAATGGCTAAATTGAAACCACGTAAATTTATAATTATAGGATCTCCTAGAGGTGCAGTAGCTTTTAAAGTTACTTCAGTACCTTCTATGCATCCTAATGCTAATAACCTTTTTGCGAATTTTTCATCGCCGCAAACGGAATGAATTAGTGCTTTATCTCCTGGTTTTAAATCGTAAATGCTTATAATAATCACCCCTTAATGAAAATAATTCTCAATATCATCTTAACATGATTATCGATTGGTGTCAATGTAAAATAACAGGGTAATTCAATAAAATTTTTAAAAGTCTATCATATAATAGTGGAATTGTGATAATATAAGTAGAGCAGAGTTTTAAATTAGACATGTGCAAATTTATGGGTTTGTTCTTTAGTAAACTTAGTAGATTGTTAGTAAATTTACTAGGAGTGTTAGTAAACTTAGTAGAAAAGAGTGATATTGTGATTACAAAACTTAGTAATGTTAAGGTGGGAGAAATTTCTACAGAATGCTCACTAGACATAGACGGAAATAAACAACTCTTTAAAGATGCATTGTTTTTTGATTTAGAACATTACATTTATAAAAAGCCCATATGTATCGGAGTTTTTGGGTGTTGCGTCTATGATGAAATTTCAAAGGAATTAAAGGTTACTCAATATATGGCAGAAAATAAAAAAGATGCTATAGAAATATTATCTCTAGCTAAAAATTATTTTGAAGAAATGAAAATGAAACATAATAAAAATTACATCGTTACATTTTCAGGAAATAATGATTTTACGGTTATAAATTATTTGTTAAAAGCACATAAAACAGATTTTTTATTAGAAGGTTATTTTGATGAAATAGATTTACAAAAATGTTATGAAAAAGCTGAAGGAACTTGTATTGGGCTTAAAGCTTTAGAAAAGAAATTTGAGATTGATCGCGAAAGTGAATTAATAAGTGGATCTAATTTAGCTAAAACCTTTGGTAAAATAGTAAAAGATGATGACTATATAAATAGAATGCCCCAAGAAAAAAAAGATAAGATTCTATTATATAATCAACAGGACGTTGTCAGTTTATTTTATATTTATATAGATTGGTACAATAGAATAAATTTAAAAACCGAGGAACTCACGGCACAGCAATAGCTGTGTTTTTTATTTGCAAAGAAATTTTATACATACATTAGTAATATGGAATACTGTAACCCTTTTCGTAATAATTTAATATAAAGACGCTTTACATAAATTATTGAAGGGGGGAAGAGTATGGAGCGAGTTAAGAAAAACATTAATGCAGCTATGGGAAGGGTTAAAGTAGATTTAGTGCTAAAAAATGCAAATTTTATTAATGTATTTACTGAAAGTATAGATAGAGGGGATATTGCAATAGTGGGGGATACTATTGTAGGCATTGGTGAATACGCAGGTAAAGAGGAAATTGATTGTACAGATTTATATGTGACACCAGGGTTTATTGATGCCCATGTACACATAGAATCTTCAATGATTATGCCACAGCAGTTTGCAAGGGTGGTTATTAAAAAGGGTGTAACTACAGTAATAGCTGATCCACATGAAATAGCTAATGTAGAGGGAATGAATGGGATTGACTTTATGCTAAAAAACAGTGAGGATGCACCAATAGATATTTTTTTTATGCTACCATCTTGTGTTCCAGCAACCCAAACTGAGGATAATGGGTACACTCTTAATGCTGAGGATTTAGAAAAACTAATTAATAATAATAGAGTTTTAGGTCTAGGCGAAGTAATGGACGTACCTGCAATTATAAATTTAGATGAAAATATGCTAATGAAAATAGATATTGCAAAGCATAAACATATTGATGGACATTGTCCTAATATTTCAAAGCTGGAACTAAACGCTTATTTAAACTGTGGGATAAGAACAGATCATGAATGTACTAATATCGTGGAAGCCTCTCTTAAGGTTAGTAGGGGAATGTACGTTATGCTAAGAGAGGGATCCGCGGCAAGAAACTTGAAAGATGTACTTCCTGCCGTTAACAATCGTAATTTTGGTAGGTTTTTATTTTGTACGGATGATAGGCATATAGACGACTTATTAGAAATTGGCTCTATAGATAACTGTATTAGAGTTTCTATAAAGCAGGGTCTTAATCCTATAAAGGCATTTATAATGGCCTCATATAATGCAGCTAAGTGTTATGATTTAAGGGATAGAGGTGCTATAGCCCCGGGATATAAAGCTGATTTGGTTGTATTTGAAGATTTAAAGGGATTAAACATAAAAAAAATTATAAAAAATGGAAAACAGTATGTAGAATTACAGGATAGAAAATACGTTAACTTAAAAATAAATTCTTCTATGCATATGGATTTCATTAATAGTGAAATTTTCAAAGTCCAAAGTACAGTAGAGTATATAAATGTGATAAAATTAATTCCAAACTCCCTGCAAACTAAATTAGTGCAGAGAAAAATAGAAAATGAACTTGGATATATAAAGAGGACCACGGAAAAGGATATATTAAAAATTGCAGTTATAGAAAGACATCATAATACAGGCAAGCATTTTGTTGGATTCTTAGAGGGATTAGGTTTAAAACATTGTTCCATAGCACAAACAATAGCTCATGATTCTCATAATGTTATAGTTGTGGGAGATAATGATAAGGACATGGAGGTAGCTGTTAATACTCTTGTATCTATTGGCGGTGGTATAGCCATGGTGTCTGAGGGAAAAGTTATTGCTCAGTTAAACTTGCCAATTGGTGGGATAATGACCTTTGAAGCTCCATATATGGTGGCAGAAAAGTTAAAGAGGCTTAACAGAATTGCTAGAAGCTTTGGGGTGAGGGATGAATATGATCCCTTTATAAGTTTATCTTTTATGGCACTTCCAGTAATTCCTGAAATTAAAATAACCGCTAGAGGATTATTTGATTATAAAAAATTTGAGTTTATAAAACTCATGTCAAATAAAGAGTAAAATAAAAATTAAAAATAAGAAGCCAGTTATTTCTAAACCACACTCCTATATTCAAAAGGAGTGTGGTTTTTTAAATTTCTATTAATTTTTAGCAGGTAAAAAATTATTTAATAGGGATGTTTATAATCTAGAAAGAATGGACAGAATTTTAAAAGTCGTTATGGAATAATTTCAGTAATGTAGCACACTTAATGATATTTTGACAAAGTAGCAAACGTTATTAGCTCTTAATAGGAGTTAAAATAAAAAACAAATCTAGGAGGAAGTAAAAAATGAAAAGAGATGTAAAAAAGAAAAAAGGATTTACCCTGATCGAGCTTATAATTGTAATTTCAATTATTGCTGTATTAGCTGCAATTGCGGTGCCTAAGTATGCCAGTATACAAAAGGACGCTAAGGTAAGAGCTGATATTGCTAGTGCTAAGACAATAGCTGATGCAGTTACTGTTTTAGTTGCACAAGAGAAAATATCTGAAACAATAAGTACTGCGGTAGAAATTAAAGCGGTTACTAGTGATGTTAATGCTGTTGCGATAGGAAGTTATCTTGAGTCAATACCAACATCTTCTGTGTATAAAGGTAAAAATTTTAAGGTGAAAGTTAGTGCTGGTATTGCAACAATATATGTAGATTCTGATGCAGCAACCCCAGTAGAAACACAAGTATATCCAAAAGGTGAGGACCCATATGGGCCCGCTACAATTGTAACACCTCCAGTAACAGAATAACTTAAGTAAAGGTTTTATTTATTTGTTAAAAGTTCTTATAATTAGCTTTAGCGAAATTTAATAAGAAAAATCCCCCCACTTTTAAAAGTGGGGGAATAACAATTGATAATTTTATTTGGATTTCCATAATGTTATTAGTGAATTCGTTTTTTAAAACAATGGTAAATAGTAATTTACATGTAAAATTATAACGATTTTTGCAAAATAATGTTGTGTTGTACGTTATAAAGTTATAAAATAATAAGGATGAATGGTGTATTACTAATTATATACATAAATCCTAAGAAATTTAATAATATAAGACGAGGTGATCCAATGGAAATTATTTTCCCAATAACAATTTTTATTTTAGGTCTATTAATAGGAAGCTTTTTAAATGTATGTATATACAGAATTCCAAGAGAAGAAAGTATAGCATATCCACCCTCACACTGTACATCCTGTGGAAGTAATATTAAGTCTTATGATCTTATACCAGTGATTAGCTGGATTTTTTTAAGAGGTAAATGCAGAAACTGTGGTCAGAAAATATCTATTAGATATGCACTGGTAGAACTCGCTACGGCTATACTTTTTTTATTAACGTACTATCAATACGGAGTAAGTATTTTTCTCTTAAGGTATTTAATACTTATACCCTTTTTAATAGTTATAGCTATGATAGATTATGATACTATGGAAGTATATACTACTACCACATGGCTAGCAATAGCTATGGGTACTGTCTTACTAGGGGTGAACTTTTACTTAGGAGAGCCATTAGTTACTTACGTTTATGGTGCTTTATTAGGTGGAGGTACAATAATAATTATTATATTGTTATCAAAGCTTATTCTTGGAACAGAGGGTATGGGCTGGGGCGATGCAGAAATTTGTGGACTTTGTGGTCTGTTTTTAGGTTTTAAATTGACATTAATGATGATGTTCTTTTCTTTTATAATTGGTGGAGTTATTGGCGTTTATTTATTGAAGTTTAAGAAGAAAAATGGGAGGTCAGAAATGCCCTTTGGTCCTTCTATAATAATAGCTACTTTTTTAATTATAATATGGGGGGATAAAATTTTAAACTGGTACTTAGGCACATTGCAATAAATTATATAGAAATTAATGAATTTTCAATTTAAAATATACATATAGTATATTATAGAGATAAATATGCTCTGTTATTTATGAAAAATCAATGCCAGTATAAATATAGTTATGCTAGTAATTCAGGATATTTAATGAATTAGTAGCAAGTAGTGGTCTAAACATAAGGACTTTAACGGAAACTAGAGGATAACTTGAATAGTTTCAATAATTCTTCATCTATGTAGAATGGCTCTATTTGGCTATTTACAGTAATCGGTGTATAATGAGACATAACTGAATTGGTTATGAAGGGTTGATAATATGCAAAATGTATTGCAGAACATGAATAGTAAATGGAAGGAAAAAACCATGAAAGCGAAGAAAAGTGATTATCTTCAAAAAATTTATGAGAAAAATACTAGTACAGGAAATTATGTTATACAGGTAGCTTTAGACAAGTATAATGATATATTTAATGACTGGGATCATGCTCCTTTTAAAAAAAGAGATATGGATCCTGATTTAGCAAATTTTCTTGAAAACTGTTTTGAAGAGATTCCCGCTAAACATGGAGTAGATATATGTTTCTACTTACCAAAAGAAGGAAAAGACGTAAATAGAGAAGAATTGTTAATTGCAGGTATTAAAACCTATTACTCTTTTTATTTACATCAAGAAATTAAAGTTTTAAATGATAATTATCGTAAACTATTTCAATATTTACTTACATCACTTACCTTGCTGGCAGTGTCTGTTTTTTTAAGTACAACTGTTGGGGATAATATAATTCTAGGCACGGTGCAACAAGGATTTAATATAGGTGGTTGGGTGTTTTTATGGGAAGTTATATCAATGGTAGTTTTTAGAGGAAGAGAAGTTAGCTCTGAAATTAATAAATATCAAAGATTTTTGAATTCATTAATTTATTTTAAATATGGTAATGAAAATCCACTATTTTAGTAGTTGAAATTTTAAAAAAGCTTAATGAAAATTTTTCGTAGAGCTTTTTTTATTTTAAGCATATTTAAGTACCATGGGGTAAGGTTTAATTATATGGAAAAATAAAATCACCTGGAGTACCAGGTGATTTTGCTCTAAAATTCAAAGGCGGTTTCTAAATATGTGTATTTTGGAAGGCCATTTTCTATAGAAATTTTTGGCTCTCCCATTATTAATGGTAAGGTGTACTCGTAGGCTTCGCGGGTTACATTATTACCTTCTTCGTTAATCCATTCTAGAGGGAAGTATTTAATGTTATTAGCAACATTTACAGTATCAAGTACAAATGGTTCAGAACTATATGGTGAATTTGAAAGTCTTCTTATACCTATCATGTTTCCACTTATTCCATCAATAGAATAAGTAACAGCAGCTTTTCCTACTTCAAAGGCTTCGTCAATATCCGTTTGCGATGCACAGTGCATAGAACAACGCTGAATTGTAGATAGTTCTAAAACTCTAACTTTTTCGGCCGTATCAGTTGTTAATAGTAAATCCTTAAGGTAGGCACAAACACCACCTAATTGAGCATGACCAAATTTATCAAGGCCAGTGGAAGAAGCTTCACCTATAAATTTGCCTTCTTTAGTTCGGATGCCCTCAGATACTACTACGAAAACATGATTTTTTTCAGTTAGTTTTTTACCTATATCTTTCAAGAAATTTTCTGCACTAAAAGCAACCTCAGGAAGATATATGAAATCTGCAGCAGGTTTACCGTTAATAGTTGCAATGCAAGCACTAGCTGCTAGCCAACCAGTATCCCGTCCCATAGTCTCAAGAATAAACACGCCCTTTGCAGGATATACACTGGCATCTAGGAAATTTTCAAGAACAGAGGTGGCAATTAGTTTAGCTGCACTTCCAAAGCCGGGAGTATGATCCATAATTGGTAGGTCGTTATCTATAGTTTTTGGAATTCCAATAAATTTTACATCTTTATTATGCTGCTTTGCATAAATACTAAATTTATGAACAGTATCTTGAGAATCATTACCACCGATATAAAAGAAGGTTTTAATTTCATATTTTTCTAATATTTCAAAAAGCTTTAAATATTCTTCAGGGCTTTTTTCGAAGGGCTTTAATTTATATCTGCAGGAGCCAAGACCAGAGGAAGGAGTATATTTTAATCCTTTAACCTCATCATAGGGTATGCTGGATAGGTTTACAATATGGTCATTTAAAATACCTTGTATTCCATTTATACCTGCATAAACGTTATCATAATAGTGAGAGTTGATATTCTCAGCCAGCACTCCCATAGCACTAGCATTTATTACAGAAGTTGGACCTCCTGATTGCGCTACAATACAATTTTTCATTTTAAAATTTCCCCTTTCTGTAACAATTAAATTTGACTTCAATTAATAAAATCTATAAATTAATTATAAGGTATAAATTTAAGTTACTCAAGATGAAATTGAATTTTAAATGACTGATTTTAAAAGAATATGTATAATGAGTCTATTACATATAACATTTAAATGCGCATAAAATATTATAGGTGCAAAAAATACACAATATGTATTATGTATTTTTTGCGAAAGGTGGTAAACTAATGCCCATAATAGATTTTCATTGTGATACAATCATGAAGCTAATGGATAAAAAGCATAAATTAATTCTAAAAGAAAATAATTTAAATGTGGATATTTGTAAATTGAAAAAGGCAAATTCCATTGCACAGTTTTTCGCTCTTTTTGTAGAGTTAGATATGGTGAAAGACCCATTAGAGTATTGCTTATTAATGGTAGATAAATTTTATGAAGAATTAGAAAAAAATAGCGATGATATTGTCTTGGCTACAAATTATCAGGATTTTATGCGAAATATGAATAATGGGATAATATCTGCATTTCTAACCATTGAAGAGGGTGGGGTTCTTAAGGGGAAAATTCAGCAATTGAGAAATTTTTATAAATTAGGGGTAAGGCTTTTGACACTTACTTGGAATTTTCCAAATGAGATAGGTTTTCCAAATAAAAATAAAGAAGATATGAATAAGGGGCTTACATGTTTTGGAAGTGAAGTTATAAGTGAGATGAATAGACTCGGTATGATTATTGATGTATCTCATCTATCAGATGGTGGATTTTATGATGTAGCAAATTACTCTAAAAAACCATTTGTAGCTTCTCATTCTAATTCAAGAACCATAAGTAATAACTCTAGGAATTTAACTGATGATATGATAAAAATTCTAGCGGATAGCGGTGGCATAATGGGAATTTGTTTTGAAAAACAATTTCTAGGAAATAATGAGTTAAGTAGAGTTTGCGATATGGTTGCCCAAATAGCTCATATAAAAAATGTGGGTGGAATAAACTGCATTTCTATTGGGTCCGATTTTGATGGAATAAGTAACCAAGGACTTGAGATTAAAAATATTAGTGAAATAGAAAAATTATCAAATGCTTTAAATAAAAATAATTTTAGCTCAGAGGAAATTGATAAAATATTTTATAAAAATGCCATAAGAGTTATAAAAGAAGTACTTTAGTAATATATACTTTCAATTTTTGAAAAGGATAAATTTACATTTAATCACATTAAGCGATTTTAATAGTAAAAATATGTAATAAATTTAAAATTATTTTAAGAATTTGGAAGACTAATTTTATTATTAATGATAAAATATATGTATAATATTTTAAAGATTCTGGTAAATCTTTGCGATATAAAATCAGGAGGGGTACAATGGCAAATAATAATACAAACCGTGGAAAAAAATTAAAGAATAACATAATTCTAAAAGAAGTTAATATAAGAGGAAATTTGTGTGGTGAATTCGCTGAGTACACTATTGATCATGTATATGAAAATAAAGGAACAAATGATGTGGAGGCAATTTATACTTTTCCAATTCCAGAGCGAGCAGTTATATCAGGTTTTGAAGCAGTGCTTGGTGGAAGGACTATAAAGGGATTAATACAAGATAAAGAAGAGGCAAATAAGATATATGAGAATTTTAACGAAAAGGATAATAACACCTTTCTGCTTGAAGAATTTAGCGATAACATATTTAGAATAGTTATTGGAAAGATAATTCCAAATGAAGTTGTAAAAATTAAAATATCTTATATAGAAGAACTTAGCTACGAAAATAGGAACTTAAAATTAGTTATACCAACAATAGTAGCTCCAATAAATCTTTCAAAGGACAATACATTGCACTCTAATGTAGATGGTAGCGGTCATAAAGACAATAATTACAAATTTACTTTAAGGTTATTAGTTGAATCTTTAACAAAATTAGAGTTTAAGTGTTCTTCTCATAAAATAAAAGTTGAATATGAAGAGAATAATTTATATAAAGTAACATTAGATGGAATTAATCAAAAGATGGATAAGGATTTAGAAATTACTCTAGAAGAGTTAGAAAAATTAGAGACTACAGGAATGATATATGATTACCCTAGAGATGATAAAGGGATTTTATATTTAAGATTTATACCAGACATTGAAATAGAGCAGAAATCCTCTGGTTCAAACTATATATTCCTTTTAGATATATCTGAATCAATGGGTGGCAATAAGTTAATAGAAGGTAAAAATGCACTGCAGTTATGTTTAAGAAACTTAAGTCTTGGGGATACCTTTAATGTTTCTGCTTTTGGAGATAAGCTTCATTTCTTCTCCAGTGAGACAAAGGTTGATTTTAACGAAGAAAACTTAAAAAATGCTAGTAAATGGATTGAAGAGCTTAAGCCTGAAAAAAATGCAGTAATTTTTGATGCTATAAAGTATGCTCTGCTAGGCAAAAGTGATATAGAAGAAAATGTAATATTCTTATTTACAGATGATTTAGTGGAAAATGAAAAAGAAATATTAAATTTCGTTGAAGAAAATATTAAAGAAAGCAGAATATTTCCTTTTGGAATAGATACTTCAGTGAATAGCTATTTCATTAATAAATTAGCTCGTATTTCTTATGGCGCTGCAGAAATTATTTACCCAGGAGAGAAAATTGAAGATGTGGTGCTTAAACAATTCAATAGAATTAAAAATCCTCAAGTTACAGATATTGAAATTGATTGGGGTAAAATGAAAGTTGAAACAACTTTCCCAAGAACTATTCAATATATGTATGATAAAGAACCATTTTCAATTTTTGCTAAAGTTAATGGAGAAGTAAGTGGAGTTGTTATCTTAAAAGGAAAAGTTGGAAAGAATAGAATACAAAGAATAATTATGCTAAATGACCTTGAGCTAGAAGAAAACGTTAATTTAATTGAAAAAATATGGTACAAAAAACGTATAGAATCCCTTCAGCATAGAGTTAAATATGAAAGAGGGGAACTTCAAGAGGCAATGAACAATAAGATTATTGAAATTTCTAAAAAGGTTGGCATAATTTGCAAAGAAACTTCATTTATGCTTTATGAAGAGATGGAAGACCCAATTGTAGGGATAAGAATAAGAAAAATATTACCTGTTAAAACTACCAAATCATTAGAACTATCATTAGAACTTTCTTATGAAAGTATGGATGGAGAATCTGAATCAACAGCATTTTATTATAAGGACTTATCAACATTAAAAGAAGATTATGATAAATATGCTGATTACCAAAGAAATGAGTTATTAAAAGTTTTAGCGTCTAATCAATTTGCTAGTGGAGCTTTTGGTATCAATGTGGATCATAGTATAGAAAGTAATGTTAAATACACCACAAAAGCAATGTTAGCATTTATCCTAGGTAACGAAGACATTAAAAAGTATACTAATCAATTAAATAAATCTTTAGAGTTTTTAAATAAAGCTTTAAAAGATACTAATTTAGATTTAAATAAAGAAGATTATTTAAACTTATTGTTAGTTTTCAAATTGTCTATTAAGAAAGACATAGCACTATCTTTTCATAAAGAGAATATTGACAAGGAAATTCATAGAATTGAGGGAAAATATCAATTGCAAGATACAGATTTAGTTGAAATTAAAAGTGAATTTATCAGTAGGTTAAGGGAAAATACTAACGAGCCTAAAGATGCACTGCATTATATAATTCAAACTGCTATTTTAAAAACCAATTAAGCTCTATTTGAATTCTTGAAGATTACCCGAAAATCCCACAGGTTATATATGTGGGGTCTATAATCGCACTACCATTGAAATTACTAGGGTTATCAAGTTTTTCAACTTGGGGATATATCTATTTGTCACCGTAAATTATTTTATGGTGGCAATTATATTTTCAAAAATATTAACACTGCTGAGCTTGGGGGTCATGTAGATGAGTGTGATGAATGTGGTCATATGAGGGTTTCCTAAAATTCCTGCCGAAACAGGCATTGTCCTAAATGTCAAACTTTAGCTAAGGAAAGATGGCTTGAAAAAAGAAAAGAAGATTTATTACCCGTAGGGTATTTTCATGTAGTTTTCACTATACCTGAAGAACTTAATTATATAACTCTTACAAATATTCCGGTGAAGGTGCTATTAGAACCGAGTACACTAAGCAATTGGAGCAGTTAGAGGGTAACTTGAAGGATAAGCATTTAATTGTAGAAGAATATAAAAACAAGAATGATATGTTATTGAGTGATTTAGCAGAATATAAACAATATAAAGATGAATTGGAAGAGTATAAGAAGTTACTTGCAGTTGCTCAGGCTAGAAACATTGATAAAGATAATATCATTAAGGATAATGATTATAATATTAATCAATTAAATAAGAGCCTTGAGAAGTTAAACCAGGATAACCAAAAGGAACTTGAAACACTAAAAAAAGAAAATCAATTGAATATTAGGTTAGAAGTAGCAGAAGCAAAAGAAGAATTGAATAATAAATTAAGTCAGAGCAGTTGAAATATAATAAAGAGATAGAACAATATCAAAATAAATATAAGTCACTATTAGAAGAACTTGAGACGAAGAGAACAACTCCAAAAGCTAATAAAAAGAATAATACAATAGTTAAAGATAATGAATAAATTCAATGGCACTCATAATAAATTTAAGAAGGTATATCTATTGTGATATACCTTTTTTTAGTTTGGCAATAATTAAGCTAGAGGTGATAGACTTGGATATAAAAATTATTAATAGAGTGTTTCATCAGCATCCGATCCAAAAGAGTTATTATAGATTAGATTTAATTATAAGTGCTGGAATAATAGCATGGTATTATTAGTCCCTATAATTCTAAAAATGGGGGTAGTTACAACAGCTATTTAGGAAAACTCTAGACGAACTATAAAAATTTAATATATTGCTGTATCTTATTTAACAATAAAGAAACCGAAAGTTACACAAGTACATTGTGTAACTTTGGGATAGTTAAAAAAGGTTAA
>Ga0209125_1001266_pt1 | contig 24668 bp, 17 predicted proteins | sample BarGraIncub1131A_FD_184503 | JGI IMG/M metagenome (GOLD analysis project Ga0209125, IMG submission 184503) | Arctic peat soil microbial communities from Barrow, Alaska - Barrow Graham LP Incubations 11-31A (SPAdes) (version 2) | ecosystem: Environmental > Terrestrial > Soil > Wetlands > Peat... | reverse complement strand
AATAAGTACCAATCCACAGTTTATTAAGATGATCCATGAAAAGGGAAACAATAATGTTGCTGCTCAAGGTATTCTTTTCAAAATTATCATGTTTTATTCGTACAAATTTTTGGTTCTTTCTGTCCAGGTAATTTAGACCGGCACCATCGGTGCCAATCCAGATGTTTCCTTCCTGATCCTCGACCAAAGCATTTACATCATTGTGAATGAGGCTATTGCTGTTATTGGATAAATTCTTATAAATCCTGAATTTATTGACATTCTTCCTATAATAATTAATTCCTTTTTTGGTGGTACCGAACCAGACTATTCCATCCTGGTCACAATAAACAAAAGACAAACCATTGGAGCTAAGTTTCTGATCATCGAAAGGTTGGTGTTGAATATTTATAATCGTCAACGATTTTTTGTCTACAACGAAAGCCCCGCCTCCATCAGTTGCAACCCATGTTAAACCATCTTTGTCCTGAGAGACTGCACCGATTCTTTTTAGTCCTTCGAATTCAGACGTTTTTTCTCTGAATTGTTTGTTCCATTTGTTTGAGCTGGTAGAAAATAAATACAAACCGAAAAGGTTACCAACCCAAAGGTCATTGTCCCGATCGATAAATAGTCTGGTAATACTATTGCTTAAGTTATTGGATTCATCAGGTATCTTTATTTTTTCGATTATTCTGCTCTGTCTGTTGTATTTGATGATGTATCCATTTTTCGAACTCAGCCAAATGTTTCCACTATGATCGGCGGTAATTGAGGTAATTACATTAATTGGTGAATTACAGTTTGTTTCGTCTAACAGAATTCGTTGGATGGATCCGGACAGGACGTTGTGATAAAAGATTCCGTTGTTAGTACCGATCCAGATATTCCCTTCATTATCTGTTGCTATGGTGTTGATATAGGATATGTCGCCGCAGCTATAAGTTGACAAGAACCTGTAATCGAAATCCCTGAATTGATAAGTCTGAATGTTCAGGATACTGACGCCATTACCAGTTCCAATCCACAGATTACCATTCTTATCTTCTGAAATGGCATTAATAGTATTGCTCTTAATCGAACCATTGACAGATTTTTCATTTGTAAAAACCTCAAAATCAGTACCGTCAAACCGGTTAAGTCCGGCATTTGTACCAAACCATACAAATCCCTTGGAATCTCGGTAAATGCAATTAATTTGATTTTGTGATAACCCGTCATTCGCATTCAGATGTGAAAAGACATACCGATTTTCTTGTCCCGACAATTGGTTGCCAATCCCGAGAAATTCGAACAATACGATGAAGACAATATTTATCCTGCACCGGGTGAAAAAAACTGGTGATATACATTGCTGGCAGATCAATTTGATCCATGATTTATTCTTCTTCACTACTCCCTGGTTGCTGAAAACTGGTTTGTAAAAATTAAAGTATTAACAAATCAACACCCTTTATTAAACAAATGACTCGATAATTTTAACAAATGAGCTACTATTATGAACAAACTCTACCCTATTTAGACTTTTCAAAAAAGTACATTTGAAAACATTATTTAACATTCTGAAAAATAACTGCTATAAATCCATTGTTGATTGATGAAAAACAAGAAACGCACCTACCTGATTATTGAAGGTCTCATTTATCTAATTTTAATAGCAGTTATTCTGTTACTAATAAGCAATTTATGAATATTCATTTTTTATGACGAACAAAGCATCGAAATTCCAAAGACGAAGTATTAACAATTTATCTAAAATCTATGAAAAGTAAACAAATTTTTCTTTATTTATTAATTTTCTTGTCTATGGGAGCATGGGCACAGAAAAAAATCACCGGGAAAGTGACTGATATCAGCAATTCAGAGACTCTACCCGGTGTCAATGTACTTGTGAAAGGTGATAAGAACACTGGTACAGTTACAGATTTAGATGGTCGTTTTACAATTACAGTTCCAAACGAAAAGAGCACTCTTACATTTTCATTCATAGGATTTGCTCCTCAGGAGGTAGTGGTAGGCAATCAAACATTTATAAATGTTCAGCTGAAGACACTGGTTTTGGGTATCGATGAAGTGGTTATCGTTGGATATGGGACAACCAAGCGTTCCAATCTTACAACTGCACAGACTACTGTTACCTCCAAAGAGATCGAAAAAACGGTGAATACAACCATCGAACAAGCTTTACAGGGGAGAACAGCAGGTGTTTATATTACACAAAACTCTGGTCAGCCTGGTGGGGGGATTTCAGTCAATATCAGGGGTGTCAATTCAATCAATGGCACCAACGAACCACTTTATGTCATAGATGGGGTTCAGATCCCGGGACAATCTGTCTCTTTCGGAGCGCAGAGTTCATCTAATCCACTTTCAGGGCTTAATCCTGCTGACATTGAGGATTTTCAGGTATTGCAAGGACCTTCTGCAACCGCCTTGTTTGGATCCCGAGCAACCAATGGTGTAATTTTGATTACTACAAAACGGGGAAAAGAAGGTGTAGCTAAAATCACTTACAATTTTCAATACAACTTACAAACGCCTCCTAAGCAGCTGAAAGTAATGGATTTGCCTCAATATGCTGAGATGGTCAAAGAATTCCATGCGATACAGGGAGGTACTACTCCGGCTGAATTTTTAGACCCATCATTGTTGGGTCCCGGGACAAACTGGCAGAGTGAGTTATTCAGAAACTCTGCCATGAAAAAGCACCAGTTAAGTATGAGTGGAGGAAAAGATAAAACCACCTATTACTTATCAGGAGAATATTTATCTCAGGATGGTGTCGCCGCAGGTTCAGGCTTCGACAGGTTTAGTTTTAGGTTAAACCTTGATAACAAGCCCAGGGAATGGGTAACTATTGGATCAAGCTTAAGCTTCAATCAAACAAAAGAAAATCTGACTACCAGTCAGGAGAATTTAATTTCGAATGCCTTGCAATTAACGCCACAAATCCCGGTTAAGAACCTGGATGGAAGCTGGGGAGGTGGAGACCTTACTAATGGCGCCAATCTGTATGCCCCGGTAAACCCGATTGCTATCGCCAATTTAGTGACCAACAACAATACCAGGCGACAATTTGTTGGTAGTATGAATATTGATATTAAACTGCTGAAATATTTATCTTTCAAGACAGCACTAAACACAAACATAGGATACTCAAATGGGATTTACTATGTTCCGACCTACTCGATCGGATGGGCAAAAAACACCATTGCAACTTTATCCGACTGGAGTGGCTTAAATACCTACTGGAATCTGAACCAAATGCTTGATTTTAACAAACAATTTGGTAATCACACCATTAATATTAAAGCAATTCACGAATCACAGGAATCTAAATGGAAAAATACGAGTTCAGGAAGAACGGGTTTTCTTACCAGTGATATCTTGGATCTGAATGCAGGAGATCCCACAAGTGCATCCAATTCAGGTGGCCAGGGAGAATGGGCCATGGAATCGTATCTTGGAACCCTTAATTACAGTTACCGTGACCGTTACATCGTTGCTGGTTCCATCAGAAATGATGGTTCTTCTAACTTTGGCTCAGAGAACAGATGGGGACTCTTCCCTGCATTTTCAGCTGCCTGGAGAGTATCCAAAGAATCATTTTTCAAGATTCCTATCATAAATGAGTTAAAATTGCGTTTCGAGACAGGAGTAACCGGAAATCAAGGAGGTGGCGGTATTTATTCTTCTATGGGTACCGGAGCATCTCAGTGGGGGACAGGATTCCTGCCATCACAATACAGCAATCCTGCTTTGAAATGGGAGGAGACAAAAACAGTTGATGTAGGGTTTAACATTGGAATGTTCAAAAACAGAATTCAACTGGATTTCGACTACTATAAGAAGAACACCAGTAATCTTCTGATGTCCAACCCTCTTCCCTATTATATGGGAACAAACGGAACTGGCGCAGTAGCCTCTCCAACGGTAAATATCGGCGCTTTGCAAAACAATGGATGGGGACTAACCTTAACAACTATCAACATTAATACGAAGAATTTCAAATGGGATTCCAATTTCAATATCTCCGGTGTTAAAACAAAAATTACTAAATTCTATTCTGATGCCGCAATAATTGATCGAACCTCCTGGTGGATGAATAGCTGGACCCAACGATCGGTAGTTGGGCAAGCGCCCTGGTTATTCCTTGGTTATGTGGAAGAAGGATTGTTTAAATCAGTTGATGAAATAAACAATAGTCCGGTACCCGTTGACAATACAGGGAAGAGACTTCCAACCAATGTAGACAATATCTGGGTCGGCGATGTAAAATACAAAGACATAAGTGGCCCGGACGGGGTTCCTGATGGAAAGATTGATATTTATGATCAAACTTTCATTGGTAATCCCTGGCCAAAATTATATGGTGGTTTCACCAATACTTTCACCTACAAAGGATTTGAATTGAGTGTTCTGCTTACTTACACCTATGGAAATGATATTTACAACTATTTGGCTAATGTAAATACCAATCCAAACAACATCAACCTGAGTCGGAATATGTTGGTGGATGTCATGGATTATGCAAGACCAACTACGCTGGCAGATGGCACAGTTGGATTATCAAATCCCGGGACTGATATTCCAAGGTTATCTTACGGACCCAACGGAAATCAGGCGAGGTTCACAACAAAATGGGTTGAAGATGGTTCATTTATCAGGCTTAAAAACATATCACTTGCCTACAATCTGCCTTCTTCCTTCCTCTCCCGGCAAAAAATTCTAAACGACGCCAAAATTATTTTTAGTGCTCAGAATTTGGCTACCCTCACCGGTTACACTGGCTTCGACCCCGAAGTGGGAGCTTATGTAGGCAGAGACGCCAGTTCAGGCAATCAGGCACAGGGAGTTGACTACGGAAGATATCCTCTGACTCCGGTTTATTCATTTAACTTAGTGTTGAACTTCTAAAATATTCGAAATATGAAAAATTTTAAAAATATATATTTGAGGATTGCACTTTTTCTTCCAATCCTGTTCATTTTTGGTTGTAGCAAAGACTTTTTAAATCGACCTCCCAAAGATTCCATTGTTGATGGTGGGTTTTATAAGACCGACAATGAAGTATTAGCCTCCACGGCACTTTTGTACAACAAAGTGTGGTTCGACTACAACGACAAGGCTACGTATAATCTGGGCGATTTCAGGGCAGGTACGGCATACTCTGCATATAATGACAGGGGCAACGTTTTATTCAACACAACTGCCGAAAATGGCGAGAATTCTGCCTCCTGGCGCGCATTCTTTATTGTGGTAGGTCAATCAAATCTCGCTATCCACAATATCAACACTTACGCCGGAGCTGATGTAACACCTAAAATTAAAAACCTTGCTATTGCTGAAGCCCGGTTTATGAGAGCGGTGGCATATCGTTTTTTGGTTATGAACTGGGGAGAAATACCTATCATTGAGAATAATTTAACCCTTCTTTCAGATACAACTATTCAGAGAAATACGGTAAAAAGCATTTGGAAATTTATTACCGATGAAATGCGCGCTGCAGCGAATGATCTACCTGAAACCCCGGTAGCTTTGGGCAGGGTTACTAAATGGTCGGCTGAAGGAATGTTAGCCAGATTTTATCTGGTAAGGGCAGGAGTTGAAGCTGTGGCAGGCGTTAGAAATCAGACTTTTTTAGACAGTGCCAAATATTATTCGGATAGGGTTATCAAACTGAGCGGTGCCTCTCTTTTGAAAGATTATGCTAGCCTCTTCCTGTTCCCTTATGATAATAATTCTGAATCTCTGTTTGAGTTACAATGGATTTTTTCAACAGAATGGGGTACACAAAATTCGACACAAGCCTATCTTGCTTATAGTGCCGATATCTCCGAAGGTGATGGCTGGGGAGGTGACAAAGGTGCGACGTGGTGGATGTTGTCGCAATATGAAGGATTTGTAGCCTCGGATGATACAACACTCAAAGGCAGAACCGTTGATACAAGGCGAAAAGCTACATTTATGTTACCTGGTGATTCTTATCCCGAAATTACTCAAACGCTAAACGGTAAAGACCAAAAGTTGGTATTCCCCAATAACACTTCAGACGTAAGTTTCTCGTCGATCAAAAAATATGTTTGTGGCAAAGCAAAAGATATGGGAGGTCAGGCCACATCACAACATTATGGGCAGGATACTTATATGCTACGACTTGCTGAAATGTACCTTACGTATGCAGAGGCAGCGCTTGGAAATAATACAACTACAACCGATGCAACTGCCATCAATTATTTCAATGCCGTCCACACCAGATCAGGATTAGGCCCATTATCAGTCCCGCTGACAAATGATGTTATTTTTAAAGAACGGATAATTGAGTTCGCGATGGAAGGAATGGGTTGGTACGATTTGGTCAGTTTGCATTATTATAATCCGGCGAAGGCCTATGCCATATTAAATAGTCAGGATAGAGGTTTGTTTGCCGTGATACCCGACGTTTTTCCAAATCCAACACAATGGACATTCAGAAAAACAGCATGGAACACTACTGACAGAGTGGTTCATGCCTATGACGGTAACTTCTTGTTACCAATCCCTGCAGCTGAAATGAGTCAGGCCCCCAATTTAAGGAAACCGGCGGTAGACTATTTTAAAAAGTAAATCCATTGCAAACATTAAAATAAAATCTCATGAAAAAAATAGATAAATTCCTACCCCTACTTTTTCTAACCATCTTATTATTGGGAAGTTTCGCTTCATGTAAAAAAGATGATTCAGGATCAAATGGTGGGGTTCCCAGCATCAGTTATATCCGGGTTACCGAACCAACAAAGTCTGATTCTTTATTGGCAGGTGCATTTCAAAGTAATCTCATTGCAATAATCGGGAACAACTTACAAAATGCCCAACAGATTTGGTTTAACGATCAACGGGCCTCTTTAACGCCAACCTATATTACCAATACTGCAATTTTGGTGAGCGTTCCTGCCTTGATTCCTCAGGTAATCAATAATAAACTGAAAATCTTATTTTTAAATGGAGATACCTTGAGCTATGATTTCAAGGTACTTATCAATGAACCTACCATTACTACCATGGACTGCGAGTATGTAAATGAAGGAGGAACCGCAACCATACATGGGGATTTCTTCTATAAACCGATTACGGTAACTTTTGCCGGAGGGGTAACGGGTGAAATCGTATCACTGGAAGATAGAATCGTTAAGGTAAAAGTCCCTGCAGGCGCTCTGCCTGGCCAAATTACGGTCACAACCAATTTTGGCACAAAGAAATCTGATTTTTGGTTCAGGGACAATAGAAATATATTTGTTAGCAGCGACCCTTATTCAGGTTGGTGGAACGCTTCTTTCGTGGTGAATGCTCCAGGAACTGCAGATGTTCCTTCCATTAATGGAAATTATATCCGTGTGATAAAAACACTGAGCTCATGGCAATGGATGGAAATTGCCGGTGGGCCGGCATCTGCCATGGGGAATATCAGCAAAAATATACCGGATGAGGCAATACTTAAACCAGCCTTATACAACCTGAAATTTGAGCTGAACACAACAAAACCTTACAACTCCAATGGGATGAGGCTTTGCGTGGGTGTACAAGATGGTGACCATGGTGATTACTATTGGAACCCACCTTACGACACCAAAGGCCAATGGCAAACGGTAATTATTCCTTTTGAGGAGATGGCGAAAAGTTATTCCGTACCACAAATAGTTAATCCTGAAGGATATTACACCAGGTTTGTATTCTGTGGTAATGGTGTACTTGATTGTGATATGTCTTTTGACAATTTCCGCGTGGTGCCTAAGATTATTAAGAAGTAAATGTTTTAAATTTTATAAACAGATGAAAAGAATATATAACATACGACTGCTTACATTGATATGCCTTGTCATGTCAATCGGATTGGCGACTACGTCATGCAAAAAGGATGAAACAACAAATTCAGGTGTAGTGGAATTGCTTAGTTTTGGGCCGTCTGGCGTAAAACATGGTGATCAAATCACATTTATAGGAAAGAACCTCGACAAGGTTACTTCCATTAGAATGGTTGGAGACAGTATTCCAAGTTCCGCATTTGTCAAACAAGCTTCAGAACAAATCGTAATTATTGTTCCTCAAAAGGGTGAAAGAGGGCTTGTGATACTTCGTACCACTGAGGGTTCAGTTGTATCAAAAACGCCTTTCGACCTTTTAGTGCCGGTTACTATAACTTCCATAACAACCGAATCACGTCCGGGCGACAATATTACAATCACCGGCAACTACATGAATTGGATTTCCCAGGTATGGTTTACCAAAGATCTTTTAGTTACTCAATTTGTCAGTAAATCCTTAACCCAACTGGTGGTTAAGGTCCCTGTAGCCGCTAAGTCCGGATCGTTATTATTGAATACCGGAGGAGTAAAGCCTATGTCAATTACTTCGGATAAAGATCTGATTGTCACTTTACCGGCGATTACCTCATTCGGTCCGATTCCGGTCGACATTGGTGCGAACCTTACTATCACCGGCACTAACCTTGATTTGACAAAAGAAGTAAGAGTAAAAGGCGCGGCAGCACCCATTACAACATTTGTAAGTAAATCAGCAACTCAGCTGGTGGTTAAAGTTCCTCCGCTCACATCCAAAGGGCTTATTACATTGGTTGCCTATTCTGGCGTTACCATTGACTCTCAACAGAAATTACTTATTGTTGGAGATCTTCCTGACCTCGCTCCGGTAAAGTATGCCTTCTATGAGGATGCCCTAATGAACGGATGGAGCGACTGGGGCTGGGGTGGTCCGAGAGATTTTAGCAATACGGAGAATGTTCGTGACGGCGACAAGGCTATTAAAGTTACCTGTGATGGCTCCTGGGGAGCATTATACATGGGAGGTGGAAATGTTTCTTTGGCCACTTATACTGAATTAACTTTTGCTCTTTTCGGAAAACCAGGAACAAACGGTAAGGTTCTCAAAGTAGCTGCAAATTGGGGATCACAATATGATATCGTTATTCAGGAAGGCAAGTGGATAGAATACAAACTCACCTTTGCTAACCTTGGTAATCCTACTAAAATAACTGATCTAGTCTTTCAGGAAGCTGGTTGGGCAGGAGTTTATTATATAGATCATATCGGATTGAGATAATTTTCCGAAGAAATATTTATTCCGCTTCAGTCGATTATCTGAAACTATTATATTGGGGTTGTCTCAATCCAAAAGGAAATTGAGGCAACCCCAATTTCTAAAAAAATAAAGTGAATAATATTGACAAACAAATGCATTTTCCACATCAATACAAGCTTCTTTTTTGTTCTTCCGTTTTGGTTATCAGTACATTTTCCTGCAAAGATAAATCGGATATCACCCCGGTAACTCCGCCTGTGACCGTGGTGATCGACACACCCAACGATTTGCCTGATCTTCCTTTTGGCGCCTGGAGCCCTAAAACTGCTGTAATGCCAACGATATTTGATGAGGTGCCACAATTTTCCGGACTCAAAGAAGTAAGTGTTGTCCTAAATTTTTCAAAACGGATTACCAAAGTTTCAAAATATGTTAATGGCAACAATGCTAACTGTTTTACCGGTTGGATGCAAGATGATGCCGCCTTGATGAAAAATATAAATAATTTGAAAATGGGGGTCATGCGCATTCCCGGAGGCAGTCTTTCGGATGTATATTTTTGGAACCGACAGGGCGTTTATGAGAATTATACCATTAAATCATACGACCCTCCCCTACTCGATATTCCTTCCACAATATCTCCATGGATAGGGAGAAGAATTCAGAATTATGAAAATTGGTCGATGGGTGTTGACCAATATTACCAGATGATGCAAATTACCGGAATTACGGGGATGGTAACGGTTAATTATGGTTATGCACGATATGGAACAAGCGCTAATCCAGTCGACCAGGCGGCACACCTGGCTGCTGATTGGGTCAGATACGACAACGGGAGAAGTAAATTCTGGGAGATAGGAAATGAAGTATCCGGATCTTGGGAAGCCGGTTATGAAATTGATCTCGCACTGAATAAAGATGGTCAACCTAAACGCATTACTGGTGACTTATATGGCAAACATGCGCTTGTTTTTATAGATTCAATGAAGAATGCAGCCCGTCAGATCGGGAAAGAGATTTTCATTGGGGTGGTCTCTGATCAGGAGATCAACAATGACATGCCAAACTGGAATAAAGAGCTAATCGGTCGAGTGGGAGGTAAAGCAGATTTTTACATTGTACACTCCTATTTTACTCCTTACCAAGGGAATTCCACTCCGGATGTTATCCTCAATTCACCTCAAAAAATTGGCTCCTATAAGACTTATGTTCAAGCGGAACTTGCACTGCAGAATAAACCGATTGCCCCGGTATTTCTGACCGAATGGAATATTTTTGCTGAAGGGTCCAAACAGCAGGTATCGTTTATTGACGGAATGCATGCCACCTTAGTTCTTGGCGAATTGATTACAAACAAGTTTGAAGCTGGGGTCCGCTGGGATCTTGCCAATGATTATTCAAATGGAAACGACCACGGACTATTTTCTTATGGAGTCGAGCCAGGAGTGGCAAAATATGCCGCCCGTCCTTCCTTTTATTACCTTTACTTTTTTCAAAAATGTTTCGGCGATATCCTGGTAGAATCTACTTCCACCAATAGTAACATCATTGCCTATGCCTCTCAATTTTCTTCAGGAGAAGCGGGCATAGTTTTGGTAAATAAGAGTAATGTTGAATGGGTCGTTGAACTTAACCTTAAAAACTTCAAAACTGGGAGTCGTTACTATACCTATATTCTGACAGGAGGAAGTGACAATGGGCTTTTTTCCGGTAAAGTTTATGTAAACGGCTTGACAACTTCAACACCTGGTGGAGGTCCTGAAAATTACGAATCAATAAAAGCCAGATCAACCCTTATCAATGGCAATATTAAACTAAACATTCCCAAATTTGCAGTGATTCACTTACTTGTTGAGAAAAAACCATGAACAATTTGAACTAAAAAAGAGCTTGAATACATAGAAGAGTGTTGTGATTGGAAATGAGAGTTTGATCCAAAAAAATGGTAATTTTAACTGTTTCAAATGATAAAGTGGAACAGTTTGCCGATAAGAACAACGTTAGGATAGGACTCGATTTGAAAAAATTAAACCCTTGCATTTCAGGCTGATAGAAATTCTGGTTCTCAGTATTGCATTGTCGTTGAATACAATGGCTATGAAATTTTATAGCATCAATTCTTTGTTTGGAATTTCGATGCGGGAGACGAATTCAGTGTGCAAGGATGATAATGGATTTGTTTGGGCTTCTTCAAAAACAGGTATTTTAAGGCTATCAAAAGACAATTATCATATTTATCGGCTTCCATATGAATCGACAGATGTATTATAGTCCAAATCAAGCTTTCTGATAATAGGCATGTATCCAATAAAGGTGACAGCCAGGGTTTGTATCCCTTTCAATTTGGATTTTATGCTGAAAACACCGAGACTGTCAGTTGTTGTTCCGTCATAACTGCCCTGAAGAAAAACATTGGCTCCGGGGAGTGGCATTTGTTTTTGATCCAAAACCTTCCCGGAGATAATAATCTGAGCGGTAAGGTCAGAAAACAACAAAAGAAAAGTGAGTGCGCAAATTACAACCTTCATGGTAATTTAATTTTCCATCAAATGAAGGCTAAAAATCACATGAGGAAAAAAATAATCCACCGGATCACCGGATAAGGCGGATGAATCGTAAAATGAGGGGATGAAATTATTCTATTAAATTTTCCCGTCCTTATAATTGAGAAAACTCCTCGGAATAATCAAACTGCAAATCCTCATGCAAAGTACTCAATGACTCTTTCGCTTTTTGAACCTGTCGCCAATAAAGTTTACCAAGGGCACTATTCAAAGACAAAGGAATTCCTGATTTTCTTAGTTTCTTGCAAAAATAGATCAGCAATTCCAATTTTGTTTGCTGCGATCCTGAAAATTTGATCTGTATATTTGTTGCTGCGAGGATTTTTCGGATGGATTTCTTCGCAAGGTAGACACTGCTCCTGTTGGCCTCTTTAAATTGTTCGTCCATTTGTGACTTGATCGCCCCGATGTAGGCTTTTTCATCGTAAGAATCAAAGAGCAGATAAGAAAGGAGCTCTTTGTTCTCTTTTTTATACTTGGCCATCCGAAGGCAAAGTTCCAGCAACCGGACAGGGTGCACCCTGACCAGCTCCGTTTTAATCTCCTTTAGCGAGGCTGTTTTCATGAATGGGAAAGCGGTTTATTTGATCGACTTGATCCGGCCAACTTCATCGGTAGGTAACCTGACTTCTGATCCGACCTTTACTTCTGTTTTGACCTTGCATCGATTGAATGTTTGTGCAAAATAGTGATTTAGAATCAAAGATGACTCTTTTCTTTTCGAAAATTCAACGACAAAAAGCTTCTGAACTGTCAGATTAAGTCGTGGCTAATACAATAGCTTATAAATAATTCAGCAATTTTTATAATTTTACTAAACTGAATTTTAACTTTTTAGGGTGCGCCGGTTAAATTGACCACTTTGCGCCGGTTAAAGTAACTGTCTGATAATTATCTCAAAATTAATGACTTGAATCCGGCATAAATGATTCAATTATCCCCGGCGGAAAGTGACTATTTACTCCGGCGTGTCCATCAAGTCCTTAGAAATAATAAAATTCTTTAATCTAAAACTCTCAGGAAATGTTTAGAAAAATCCAGGTTGTCTCTTCAGTAGCATTGGTAATATTTTTACTAACCAGCTTACCCGTTTCAGGTAGCAGAACTGCTGTGAAATATATTATAACAAAGTTCGGAGCTATCGGTGATGGTAAGACTTCGAATACCGTTAATATTCAAAATGCTATTAACGAATGTTTTAAAAATAAAGGAGGAGTAGTTGTCGTGCCATCGGGACGATTCATTGCCGGGGCAATCTTTCTTAAACAAGGTAAGACTCTATCCTAAATAATTAATTAATTTCCTGATATTTAATAATTATAGCTGGCCAGACAAACCAAAATGACAATATATAACAGATATGAGATCACAAAATATCAATGGTGGAATCCGAAAAACAGAAAGTCTTTTGCTTTCATTCTGCTTCAAACCAAACCTGATAACCCGCTACTGATTTTCCTGTAAATTCAGAATAGGAACTTGCCGATACATTTTGGAGAGGTTCACTCTCCGGATTTAATGTACCAAATACGATGGCAATTTCTTTCAGATAATTGTTACCATTGCCGCTAATCCGAAAATCACATTTATTGTTTTGGGCATTTCTGAATGACGCGTTGGTAATGGCAACAGTTGCGGTTATCCAGGTATTGGTGCCTGTTTTGGGAAAAGAGACTGACTTGTAATTGTTTCCGTCATCCGCATTGTACTGTAAACTTATACTGCTGGTCCCTTCATCATAAAAAGTGACGTAAAAAATCAGTTTTTTCTGTGTGGAAGGAATGGTTGCATCATCAACGTTGAAATAGGCATATTTTTTATCCGGTATTTGACGGCATGGCACTCCATCCCTGGATGTTTGAATCGTATAAGGCTCATTATTGGGATCTGTTACTGTAAAATGAGTCAGATTATTTGACACAACAGGGTCGGAAAACAGGATAGATGCGACTGGTGTTGCGGCATTCAGGACCTTCGTGACGCATAGAAACAATATCAGGAAACAAGCATTGATCTTCATGCTTTTGCATTCTTGATTCGACAGCCAAAAGAACCACTTATCACTGATTCTCACTGAGTCTCGCAATAGTGGTAGCCCTAATATATCAGCGTAACTGTTCCGCTTTGCTTATGAGCTTTCCCTGCAAAATCAGTAAACTCAAGAATCCACACATAATTGCCTAAAGGGGCCATGGTTCCATTTGACAATTTTCCATCCCACCCTCTTATCTCATCTTGGCATTCAAATACAACATCAAACCATCTGCTGAAAATCTTCAAGTGGTATCCCTGTGTCATGACGCCATTACACCAGAGTCTGAATTCCCTGTCAATAGGATTCTGTGCTGAAGGAGAAAAGGCATTGGGTACATATAATTTTCTCAGACCAACCTGCAGAACGGATGCAGACAAATCTAAACACCCATATTGATTGAATACCGTTTGCACTACCAACAAATTTCCCACAATTTTGTACTTATGCAATGGGTTTTTCAGATCAGAGTTGGTACCATCGCCAAAATCCCAGTTGTAGCTTTTGGCATCAACACTTTGATCCATGAAGGATACATCCGGTTGGTCATTGTATATCTCTACTGGTGAATAAGAGAATCCGGCCTGTGGTTTAGGATAAACCCGGATGAAATTGTTTTCAACCAGAGACGAAGAGCATTGCGTCGTTGTGGAGAATGCGTGAACAGAAATGTCATAATTCCTGTTGGGAATTGAAAAAGTGTACGCAATGTCCTTACCTGTAATCGATTTTCCATCTCCAAAATCCCAAAGATAATCTATCATGTCGACTTGATCGCCGGATTTTGCCTTCAAATTGACAATCAACGGAGGACAGACTTCCCTGATATCCGAATAAATGTTAAAAACCGGTTTCCTTTTGATTGTCAGTTGTTTATTTTCACTTTTACATCCATATTCAGAAACAACCTGCAATGAAAGAGTTGCCATTGGCTTGTTGAGCAGGTTAAATATCAAAGGTCCGGATGTAGTCGACGGATTCGAAATAATTTCTTCCGGATCAAGCTGGGTTAAATCCCAGTTGAACTTATCGTTAATGGTTGCAGAACCCAGATAGCTCACGGTGTTATTTCCCGGGTCGAGGCAGGTTGCAGGATCAAGTGTGAAGCCTATTGTGGGTATTGGCGCGGTATATACTTTTTGATCTGCTAAAGATTGATTTGTGCAGCCATGACTGCTGGTAACTTTCAATGAAACACCATAATGACCCACTACACTGTATGTATGTGTTACATCTTTCCCTGTGGCATTTGTGTTGTCTCCCAAATTCCAGGTATACTCCGCTCCTGCCCCATTTCCGAAAGCACTGAAAGTAAAAGCATTATTCAGACATTCTACAGAATCTTGAACAATGAAAAACGCATCAGGCACAGGAAAGACGCTGATCCATTGAGGTTTTTCCAAAATTTCACTGCATCCTGTTGTGTTTGATACTGCCGTGATGCTGATATCGTACGATTCCTTTGGCATAGCATAAGTATAGGCCACCTGAGAACCAGTTCCGGTTTCGCCATTCCCATAATCCCAGCTATAGGTAACCTGATCGACCGGGTCATTGGTAATAGCGTTAAGATCAATTGAAAAAGGTGCACAACCTGAACGATCCTGAGCAAGTACAGAGAAAGCAGGATTCCGTCGTAATTGTAAACTTTTCGTCTCGCTTACACAACCAAATTTTGACACAACTTGCAGTGAGAGTCTATTATTTGGCTTCGATTTCAGATCAAATATCAAAGGGCCTCTGGTATTACCAGGATTCTTTATCACTTCACCAGACTCGAAACCGGATAAATCCCAGTTGTAATGATCTAATTCATCCCCTGAACCAATATAATTCAGTGTTTGAGCTCCCACTTTCAGACATTGATTATTTTGTATTGAAAAATCGACCGTGGGAATGGATACTACTGATACAATATTCTTCCTGAGGATAGAATTTAAGCATGTATTGTCAAAACGGACAGTCAATTGTACATCATACTTTCCAGTTTTGGAATAGGTGTGTACTGCATCCTTTGACTGGTGATCGCTGCTACCATCCCCCCATTCCCATAGATAGTCCAATATATTTCCAGAACCTAAAACTGAAAATCTCACCTCTTTCTGTTCACAAACCAGTGTATCACTGACGTTAAAATTAATAGGTGGTGTCTGAAAGAAACCAACGGAAAAAGTAGTATCAGAAACGCATCCAAATTCATTCCTGCAGGTATAGGTAAAAGGATAATTTCCTGACTGGGGAACAGTAACAAAAAGATCGTGTATAGTGACTCCAGGATTACTGCAGGAGAGTGAATAATTACTTGTATTCGCTGAGATATTAATTGTTGTCGATAAACTGCCGCAAATAATCTGATCCCCTTTGCTCATACTTATTTTTGGTTTAGCAGCAAATCCAATGCGGACAGTATCCCTTGCGGGACATCCGTATTTATTTAAGGCCAGCACGTCATAGATACCGTTTTTGCTAACTGAGATCTTTTGCGTGGTCTCGTTGGTAGACCATTTATAAGAGGAGAATCCGGTGCCTGCATCGAGCAGAAGCGGTGGACTTTGACAGGTGGTCAAATCCGGACCCAAATTAATGATTGGATTGCTTTCAAAGACAAACACGCTGTCACTCAATGTGCATCCATCCGTTGTAGAGGCAGTTACCTTGAAATACCCCTGATGGCTCACAAGTATTTTCTGAGTGGTTTCCCCTGTACTCCACTTGAAGGTTGAAAATTGTGCACCTGCATCCAAAACTTTGGTCTCCCCTTTGCATATCAACATCGTATCTTTGACAAAACGGAGATCTCCTCCCAGGTCAAGTTTGACATTTACGTTAAATCCGACACTATAGCCAAATGACTCCGGATTCCCATAAGCATAAACATAGGCAATGAAACCCTTGCCTGATTCGGTACTCTTCAGATTGTGTTTTCCTTTGTCTGTTTTTACTTGTGCGAAGGAATAACCTGAATTTGCAAGAGTTTGAAATGGAATTGGTTTGTCATCCAATAATATTTGTGTTGTAGCATCATCCTTGGTGACAATGTTGACATAATATTTGTTTTTTAAATTCTGAGAATCATAGGCCACAAAAGTCGCAAATTCTCGGGTCTGGTCAACCGGATTGATAATCACCATAAAAGGATCACCATCCCAATCCCAAATGGTTAAACCGGGCGGGCGATCCACACTGTTTGAAACCATATACTGAGCCAGCAAAACAGGTTTATCGCTTTCAACTAATGAGGGTTCATTTGCTTTGAGCACAAACTCGTAAAAAGCACCCCGATTTAAAACAACCGTATTTTTTCCACCTATCCTAATATTTGTATTGTTTTGCGAAGCCAGTACCCTGTATCGGTCCTCAGACCTTCCGGACAGCGGAACGGTTACAAATTTTCTTCCCCATGAGGGCAATGGGGGCATTTGTTCATAAAGATGGTCCCAAGAATCAACATTCGGATCAGCAGGTACCGAAGTCGCCAAAGCACCCGAAAAAACGGCTATATTTTTATCGCTTTTGATATAACTTCCAGTCAGGTCGCCTTGTCCTTGCAGATTGAGATGGTTCATTGATTGTACCTGATAAAGTTCTCCTTTGCTTAAAATGATAGAAAAAGGAACATTAGTCGGTTGAAGCTTATCAGTAATTTTTGTTGGCGTAATATTGACAGTTGTGTTATTTTCAGTCGCTACAATCAAAAATTCACTGTTCTTTCCACTTCCGTTATAGATTTCATTTCCAAGAATATCTGTTTGAATATGAGGAGTATAACACATGGCAAAGTATTCATTTCCGAGCGCTTCTTTGGGATAAATCACTGCAACATCGGCTGAATTTTCGCACCAGTTCAATGCATATACATTAAGAGGATTATCTGAGACCAGGTGAATTGCCTTATTCTGGATACTTTCTGAACCCATTGCTTCAACATTTGGCCATGGGATACGGATATAAGTTGGTATGTTTGGAACTAGTGTTTGGGTATAGGAAGGTGCAGCAGATAGGCCAATATATATTTCGACATGACAGGGATAAATTGAGATCAGCGTCATCTCCGTGTAATGGACAATTTGCAAATAATATGGAAGTTGAGGTACCTGATAATTTCGGTTTTCCATGAATCCAAACCAGAAATCTTTTCCTTCCGTTGATTTCACGCATGAATTCGAAGTATTTTGGGCATCAAGTATTCCCGACAATGAGAGGAGAAGAAGCAATATGAACCAACATTTGATCATAAGAAAACCATCAGATAATTAGGCCAAAAAGATAATAAAAAATAAAGAATCCACCCTCTAGGAAGAGGGACTTAATAGAGGCCCCAAAAAGGGGCCAAAGTCAAGCTGCTGTTGCTCTTCGAGGCGTTCTTGTTTTTTTCGATAGATTACGTGTTTCTTGATTAATAAGGTTTCTTTTTCAACGGGGATAACTCTTGAAGATTTTGACCGTGGTCTTCCCTTTCAGAATTCCCGTAAGTTTTTAAACCAATGATTTTGGTTGAATACTTACTATCGGGAGATATTATTAATTGTAGAAGGTTATGGTAATCTCCTCTCATTTTCCGGTTTTATTTTCATGACAGGCTTTCCTGGTAATTTTACCTGTCTCATCGCTGCATTGTACACAAAAGAAGCTGTAATGACAGCATTTTGTTTAAGATCATCCATTACAAGCCTTTCATAAGTATCCATAATGGTATGATATCCTCGTCCGTATTCAATGGCATCCTGGATAAATTGAAAGCCGGGCAGGCCAACTGCATCAAATGAAAGATGGTCGGTCCCTGAAGTATTCCTAATGGTGATTGTAGAGGCCCCCATGTCTGCAAATGGTTTGAGCCATTCTTCAAAAATGGGCCTCACCAGTTCATTTTCCTGCAGGTAAATTCCGCGGTATTTTCCACTTCCATTATCCATGTTGAAATATCCGGCAAATTTGTCAAATTCTGGTTTGTGCTCCTTTGTTTTTGGATCAACCAGGTACTTTTCCACATATCCGCGCGAGCCATTTAATCCCTGCTCCTCCCCGCCCCACAATGCAATGCGGATGGTCCTGCGGGGCGCTACATCCAGGCTTTTCAATATCCGGAGTGCCTCAAGCATTACCACACATCCTGAGGCATTGTCTGCGGCACCAGTCCCACCATGCCATGAGTCGATATGCGCTCCCAGCATCACTACTTCCGCTTTAAGCGTTTTATCCGTACCCTGAATTTCCCCAATTACATTATTAACCACCGGACTATCAAAAAATCGATTTTGAATATCGATTTCCATCTCAACAGGAATGTTATGACGGAGAAGTCTCTCCATCCTTCCAAAGTCTTCGATCGGAAGATTCAATTCTGCAATCGGTTGGCTGGACCCGGAAATGTAATTCGCTCCATTGGATCTTGGTATATTGTAGGGTCCTGAGTTATTAAGTATTACCAATGCTTTTTCTGTGATCAGCATTTCATTGATCTTTGAACGCAGATCCCTTTGGGCCTGGAAGCTAGCATAATCAAAATTGGGCCTGCCTGATGGTCCTGCAGATGCTGCCATAGTCAGGTCTTTAAGCTGATCATTGGTTAAACGGGTCGCCAAAGGATCAAAGCTGATGGCAAAGGTTGAAACGGAAGGCATCATGACTATTTTGCCCGATAGTTTTCCCTTGTATTTTTCAAGATCGGCTTCAGTTTTTACATCGAGAAGCAGAATTTCACCCTTCACCAATCCGGAAGTACTGCCAGTCCATGCTACAGGATTACAGGCAAAACTGGTATAATAGGGTGAAATCATGGCCGCGTAAGTCTTCTGGTTATCCCATCCTCCACGGCTAAATTCCCTGGCTGGTTCTATCCGCACATTTTGCAATCCCAGTTCTTCCATTTTTTTCTTTGCCCATTCATTTCCCCGGTTATTACCGGATGAACCTGTTAATCGTGGCCCGACGAAATCAGTGAGCCAAAAAGCCATCTCTTCAATCCCTGAATTTTTTAGTCCTTCCTGCTTAATTTTATAGACCATGCCAAGGTCAACATTTTCATTCTGCGATTGAGACAAAAAGGGCAATAAAAAGAGAACTGTAAAAAATGTTGCGACTTTAAAAATGTTCATTTGGTGAAAGTTAAAACTGTCAGTAAAATTCAAAAGTAGTGAAAAATCATAAATATTTCCATTCTCACGTTCGTGGACACACCGGCTACATGGACCACGCATAAATCAATTATTTTTGTGGATAACGTGAATCCAATAATTAAATATATTATATTCGCATATAATGATAATAATAAGGATCCTCCGGTTTTGTCCTTTGGGGGGGCCATGCTAATTTTTGTGAATTAAAAAATTATTCCTTATGAAAAAATTATTCGCAATTTTCAGTCCGACACTTATCGCCTGTCTGCTTTTATTTACCTCATGCGATGACACTACAACAACCAATGAGCTTAGTGCAGAAATTAAAAACATTGTACCGGATGCTACGCTAACCAAGATCACAGATTTGGGTATGCCCATTTTCAAAGGAAATGCACCCACCAATCTGGTCAATTACTAAAGCATCTCCATTTGTACTAAAAGCATCCAACAGATCATCCGACAACATTGGCAGTACTTATTCAGATTATGTTTTTTATCTGCATAATCAGGACAATGCAAAACTGAGCATTACGTTGGACTACAAAAATGGACCTGAGGCAGGTACTGGATTAGGTGGTTTTATCTCCGGAAACGGCAATGATTTTTCTGTTTTCGTGAAAGTCCGCTCTACCAATTCAAGTAGTGGCTATGCCGATTTGATTCATATCATTTCAGGTACAATGACAAGCACGGGTATCAAAAATATGTATTTTGCCAATTTTATGCTCGACAACTTCGGAAACAGCGGGTGGATCGCCAATGGCGAGGGTCGTATTTTATATGATTCTGATGGTAACTCACCAATTGTAACCAGCCTAACGGCAAAAGCAACTGATAATCTGCTTGGTGCCGGTTTCGCACCTGGAGTTGTGATAAAATAATACCTCAATAAATCCTCGCGTCTTCCCGGCTAATTTCCTGGCAGGGTTTTTCTTCATCCGCCAAATCTATATCCAATACCCGATTCGGTGTTAAGGAAGGTTGGTTTAGATGGATTATCTTCAATTTTTTTCCTCAATTGGGCAATAAAAACCCTAAGATATTGCGTCTGATCCAGATAGCCCATTCCCCATACCTCTTTTAAAATATATTGATGGGTCAACACTCTGCCTTCATTTTTTGCCAGAAGGGCCAAAAGGGCAAATTCCGTTGAAGTAAGTTTCAACAATTCATGTTTCTTTTTAACGAGATGGTTGGCCATGTCAATCTCCAGGTCCCCTACTGCCAGGACTGGACTATCCTGGGAACCTTTATCCTGCCTGATTGCCACCCTAATTCTTGCCAGGAGTTCCCCGGTTCTGAAGGGTTTAGTAAGGTAATCATTGGCACCATGATCCAGTGCCCGGATGATATCTTCTTCCGAGCTTCTCACCGATAGAATGATGATAGGCTTCAGATACCATTCCCTAAGCTTTTTGAGAATCTCCAGACCGTCTGCGTCAGGTAAACCAAGATCCAGTAAGATGAGAACCGGATGGGTGGTTGCAGCCTGAATCAACCCATCTTTTCCGTTCGAAGCTTCCGAAATTTTATATCCATTGGCAGACAAGGTTATTTCGAGCAAACGTCGTATTTGAACCTCATCATCAATTATTAAGATGGTATCGTTGTAATTCATCGTAATTCTATTATTTATCCAGGTAAAACCCTGACAGAATATTTTCTCAAAAAGTTTAAATTCCTTACAATAGGACTAAAGTAGCTATATTACTTTATCTGCCAATCATATCCTATAACTGATTCGGTGTTGAGCAGGATTGGTGAGCAATAAATACCTTAAGATATTGTGGCCGAATTAGTCATAGATCTTCGATTTTTTTGTGATTCAAATCTGAAATCTTTATCGGAATCTTTATATCAAAAATTGCTCCCCCATTTTTTCTGTTCCCGACACTTATTGCACCTCCCATTGCGGTAACAAAACCTTTAACGATGGATAAGCCAAGACCCGTACCACCAGCTTTTGCGTCCTTCCCACGATAAAATTTATCGAAGACAAAATTTAATTCCGATTCATCAAAACCCGGTCCACGATCCATTACCCGAAGATTGAGATTGCCATCGTCGTAGAATATTTTCAACCTGATTATACTTCCTGCCAGTGCATTTTGTGTGGAATTCAAAATCAGATTGTGAAGCACCTGCTCGATCAGGCCAAAGTCAATCTTTACAAGAGGCAAGTCTGAAGGAATAACAGTTGACAGTTTGAATGGTTTCAATTCCGTCAGGAGTGAATCTGCAACATTATTTACTATATCATGTACATCGCACCAGTCAGGTCGGGAAGTAATATGACCTGATTCAAGTCTTGACATATTAAGTAGATTTTCAATCAGCTGGTTAAGTCTAATAGAAGCAATACTTATCTCATTGTAAAGTGCTTGTCTTGTCTCTTCAGGGTAATTTTGAGATTGTAGTGTATCCGATGCACCCAGAATTGTTGCGACCGGTATTCTTAGCTCATGGGAGATGGAATTAAATAGTGTTTTGTACAATTTATCGGATTCACTCAGAATATAGGTATTCTTAGCTGCATTGCGCAGAAACTCCCTTTCATATTTTCCTGATATTTGGGCGAGAAATGCCTCCCAGAACTGCTCTTCTCCCTGTGTAAAGATGCGGTGGAGTTCGACGGCAATCACCCCCATATTTCCACTATTGCCAGCCAAAGGATAAAATGTGAAAATTCCTGATGGGAGTGTATCCGTGTATTTCCCTGCAAGGACAGAATTTTTAAATACCCAGTTGGCTATGCTGAAATCGTTTTCGGACAAGGAGATGGTGGTTCCGTCCTGAACTACATTATTAAGTTTGCCGGTTTCTGTTTTGAGGATTATGGCAGAATCGAGGCTGAAATATTTCTGAACATATTTATTGGCAATTTTAGAAACTTCATCCATTCCGGATGCGGTGTTTAACTCCTTGGTGAGTTGGTACAGCGCCTGGGTTCGTTCTTCCCGTATTCTGATTTTCTGTTCCTGCCGCCGTACCCTTGATGTGAGAATTCCATTCAGCAGGGCAATGATGAAAAACATGATTAACATTAATATATCCTCAGGTTTATCGATGTGCAAGGTAAACTGAGGCGGAATAAACAGGTAATCCCAAATCATGGCACTCAATGCAGCGGCAAGCAAAATCGGACCTGAACCGAAGAAAATCGCAAGAATTGATACCAAAAACAATAATCCAAAAGAGACAATCTGATAGCCGATATAATCTTTTATAAGGTAACAGGCTAAACTTGTAATGAAAACGAATAGGGTCACCGTCAAATATTCACGGAGATTTGAGGTAAATGACGGGACAAACACCTTTTCTCTGTACCTGCCTTTTGCCTGGCTGTCAGAACCAAGAATATATACATCAATGTTGCCGCTATACCTAATCAGTCTGTTGACGAAATTCCCTAACCGTAACATGGCAAACAAATTGCGAACCCTTGGTTTCCCAACTATAATATGGGTTGCATTTTCCTTTTGGGCAAAATCAACAATGGCGCTGATTACATCATAATTGGTGACAATACGGACTTTAATGCCCAATTGTTTGGCCAGATTAATGTTTTTATTTAGTTGATCATTCTCTTTGGCAGTCAGCTTGTGCGATGTTTCAACATAAATAGCCTGAATATTGGCTCCCATAGAGTAAGCCAGATTTTTAGTCCAGCGCAATAGTCTGGTTGACTGAACACTATAGTCGATGGCAATCAACAGATGTGATCCGGATTTCCATGGACCCCTGATCCTTTTTTCCTGCATGTAATCATGCAACTGTTTGTCTACCCTGTCGGCAACAATGCGCAGGGCCATTTCACGAAGTGCCGTAATATTACCCTTCCGGAAGAAATTCATAATCGCTTCGCGGGATCGTTCAGGTGCATATACTTTCCCCTCCGATAATCTTTGAAGTAATTCGTCCGGACTCAGATCAACCAGTTCAACTTCATCCGCATTTTCAAAAATCTCATCAGGCAGAGTTTCCCGAACGATTATTCCTGTAATTTGTGCAACAGTTTCGGAGCGGCTTTCCAGGTGCTGAACATTAACTGTCGTATAGACGTTAATTCCGTTTTCGAGTATCTCCATCACATCCTGGTACCGCTTGTTGTGTCGACTGCCCGGGGCATTGGTATGGGCCAGTTCATCCACAAGAACGATCTGTGGTTTTCGGGCGATGATGGCGTCAAGATCCATTTCCTGGACCTGCGTCGATTTGTATTCGTATTTCTTCCTTTGAATCAGTTCAAATCCTTCGACCAGACTGGCAGTTTCTTTTCGATTGTGTGTCTCCACAAACCCAATGATGATGTCACGACCCTTCGCTTTTTCAACCTTGGCCGCTTGAAGCATGGTATACGTTTTACCCACACCAGCACACATACCGAAGAAGATCTTCAGTTTGCCGCGTTTACTTTTCTCCTCATCCTGAATGATTGCGGCTAAAAGTTCATCCGGATCCGGACGATTATCAACTGATTCCATCTTTATTTTCTAATTAAGAAATTAATTCAATATACTGCTCGGTCAACTGGATCAGGACGTTTATTAAGATTATCTAAATTCTTACATTTTTTTATCAAGCCTGAAAATCAGTTCTTTAGCTTCATTTTCGATGTTTTTGATCCGGATTAAAGCACTTTTCAATTCCTGCATCTCGCTTGTTATCAAAGTCTTTTCCGATTCAATTAGCTCATTTACAGACAACTTCTTCTCGTCTTCATTTAATTTCTCTGCCATTTCGTTAATGACCAAAGAAATTTCGTAAAACTTATCTGTCCCTTCAAAATCCAGCCGATGGCCATAATCACCTAAACCTAATTTCTTTATTCCATCGTATAATTGGGAAAATCGTTCATTGGAGTAGGATGAGAAACTATACGAATAGAATAGTGCGATT
>Ga0209125_1001264_pt1 | contig 24713 bp, 15 predicted proteins | sample BarGraIncub1131A_FD_184503 | JGI IMG/M metagenome (GOLD analysis project Ga0209125, IMG submission 184503) | Arctic peat soil microbial communities from Barrow, Alaska - Barrow Graham LP Incubations 11-31A (SPAdes) (version 2) | ecosystem: Environmental > Terrestrial > Soil > Wetlands > Peat... | reverse complement strand
AGCTAGGCTAAAAGGAATGAGCCCTGTGGAATACAGGGCTCATTATGAGTAACTAGGGGCTTTTTATTATGCATCCCATTTTATGGGGTCACACCACAATGGAGGCTTCTTTTTTGGGGTGTCGCCGGCCGCTTTGATGGGTCAGGGATTGTCGCTGAGGCAGCGCACCGAAAAATCACTTGTTTTCAAATTGTAATCCGTTGACAGATTTTCTGCGCTGTAGCCCATGGATTGGTCGGCCGCGGTCGTCGTCGAGTTCTCTGTTGCTCCCCAGAAGAAAGCGAATCTGTTGCGAAAGCCTAACCCGCCCCAAGGAAAGGCCGAGAAGCCAGAAGAATTGGTCGCGCCAGTATTTGGAGTATCCCAATCGATTATACCCGTCGTTTTCATCTTACCCCCTGCAACAGGGCGTCCTCCCAATTCTGTGGCTAAGGCATCCCATTCCGCCTGCTTAGGGATATGCCAGCCTGTGGGACAAATACCCTGGTGATTGCCAACACTGATGGTTCCACCACAGGCGGGTGTATGAGCAGTGTTGCAGGCACTGGGAAAAGCCATGGCTTCAGCCCACAGGTAGAAGCCACCGCTTGTGGCGCAATTGACATCATCATCATAGCAGTATCTCTCGATCACGCTATTATTGGATTGGCCAACTGCAATACTAACTGTTGTACCGACATTCAAGTTCTCCGCCATCCATTTCTGGGCGCCAATCTTCACAAATTTGTACTGCTTATGGTCTCGTGCATCCTCAAATAAGTCAACTCCAAACGTTTGCGCTACAGTGGTCGTGGTGTAATTTGCACCAGCGGAAATAGTAGCCACAATTGTGCAAACTCCAGCGGACACCAATGTCACAGTGCCACTAGCATAGGTACAAACTGGTGTTGTGATGCTTGCGAACGCAACGGTGACGCCAGCGGCCAATGTTGGCCCCACCGAAAAAGTGGTTGTGAAAGACAATCCATCAGCCGTGAGTTTCGTGCCCGGATTTGCGCTTGTGAATACCAAGGGCGCTTTGGTAATGCTCAAGTTTGCACCCGTGAACGTGACCGTATAATTCGCGTTGGTGAGTGCATTAGTAATCGCATAGGAACCCACATCCTCACCAGTCTCACGGGAAAGATCACCAGTCAGCACATCAGACCCAACAAGGCCTGGTGCGCTATAGGTTAAAGTTGGATCTGGGTCTCCATACACCTTAGTCTGCGCATCAGCCACAACGGTAATCGCCTTGGGTGCCACAGTAAACGACTGCGTAACGTTCAGCGCGGCATTATAATTTACGTTGCCCGCCTGGCTTGCCTGGAGTGTACATTCACCCACGTGGACAATACGCACCGTCGCGCCACTCACCGTACATACCGACTCTGTGTTAGATGCAAAGAATACCCCAAGCGCCGAGCTCGCCGTAGCGCTCACCGCAAAATCGTCTTCACCATACGTCTTGCCGCTCAGTGCCGCAAACGCAATCGTCTGTTCCCGTGTCATCAATTCAAGACTGATCGCGTCGGTAGCATTGGCGAGCAAAATTGAAAAATCATTGCCTGCAGCGGCCGTTTTATTTTCGCCCACTGTCAACCAAGTCGGACGCCACAGTAGCGCATCGTAATCATAGGAAACCTGCACCGTCTGGCCCACTAGCCTATGGAACGAACGGGGCGCAGCACCCGCAGTGCTAGGTTCCAGCAAGGGATTCACAGCTCTTAGTGTCATCACCGGTAGGGCACCCGCCACCAGATCCGCCTGTTCGACGCGACCAACCTCAGCACCATCAAAACTCACAATCAGTGAATCCTTATCGCCGAGAGCCTTAGCCAGGCGGCGAGTCTCTACGTTCGAAATCCCTGCGGCATCGCGCATAATATAGACACCCCGGGCAAGGGCGGAGTTTTCCATTTTGCTGCCCATTAAATTGTACACGGAACCTTGCCCCAAGGCATTCCCCGTCACAACCCTTGGTGCACGTAGCGCTGCGGCTTCACGCACCAAACTCCAGTTGCCCGAAGCATCCGTCGTGGTCTTGAAGTCGGCATCTTTGATTGCGACTTCAACCCCCGCAAGACCGCCACCGGAAGCATCGACCACTTTGCCAGACAGGTTGATTTCATAGCCCGTTGCAGCGTGTGCTGCTAATGCCAAGCCAAGGGAAGCTGCGCTCAGAATATGCCGAATGTTCATGGTACTTTCCTAATGGGTAAATGAATGTCCGTTTATTAATACGATTCATTATATCCAAAAGAATGAATAACATCAATTATTCAATGTATCATTTGTCTATTTTAATTGCATAAATCCTACTTTTATGTAGTCACTTGCATATCACGGCTAATTTCATCGCATTTTAAGCGAATTCCATATTTTTGACAAATAAACATCCACCGGCCTAGCCGGTGGTTTTTCACAAACGGGCCTAGCCCTAGAATACCAGCTACGCGTCACGTCGCGTAATACGGTCTGCCATTTGCGATTTGTCCTTACTGGCAGCCTGTAAACAGGCTACAGTTTCCCGATCATGGTTAATTGTTCGCCAGCCTTATCTTCCGCTAATTGCTGACGGATGTATTCTTCGATTTTCTTTGCATTCTTGCCTGCAATATCGACATAATATCCTCGACACCAAAATTCCCTTTTCCGATATTTGAACTTTAAATCGGGGAACTTTTCGTACGTCATTAGGCTACTTTTCCCTTTGAGGTACCCCATGAGGCTTGACACTGCGATCTTTGGTGGTATTTCGAGAAGCATGTGTATGTGATCCGGACACACTTCCGCCTCCACGATGCTTATGCTCTTCCATTCGCAGAGTTGCCTTAAGATTTGGCCAACTTCGCGCTTCTTTTCCCCATAGAATACTTTTCGTCAATATTTTGGAGCAAAGACTATGTGGTACTTGCAGTTCCAGACCGTGTGCGCAAGCGACTTATGTTTTTCCATATATTCTCCCTTTGAGTTCGATGCAGTTGGCAGACCGCATCGTTAGTATACTCAAAGGGAGTTTTACCATCTACATCAACGCCAGAAGGCTTTTTTTGAACCACCCGCCTAGCGGGTGGTTTTCAATACAAACAAAAAAGACTCCGCGTTACCGCGGAGCCTCAAATTCAATTGAGTCGCAAATTACTTTGCAGCCTTCTTGGATTTCTTCTTCTCAACCTTGGTGGTTGTGTCGGTAGCTGCTGCAGTGTCAGCAGTTGCCTTCTTAGCCTTCTTCACTTTCTTCTTCTCGACCTTCTCGGTCTTGGTTTTTGTGACTTCCGTTTTCACGGAATCGGTTGGAGCCGCTGCGAGAGCAAGCATTGGGATAAGGGCTGCGAGTGCGATGATCTTTTTCATTTTGATTCCTTGGTTTTGGGTTTGTGATTGGACTTGGACTGTTAAGATTCTTGGGGCTCTAGGCCCTTTTTGTCAAGACGGTACTGAAGCGTGTTGCGCGAAATCTCAAGATAGCGCGCGGTCTTACTTTTATTGCCCTGGTTCTTTTCGAGGGCACGGTATATGATGGTGTCAATCCACTGTTCAAGATTGAAATGCTCCTCCGGTAAAGCAACTTCTGCTACACTTAAAGTAGTAAGAGCAGCAATATTTTTGGGATAAAAAGGTAAGTCAGCCTGAACAACGCGCCCCGTCGTATTCAACGCAAGGATGCGCCGCGCAAGATTCTCAAGTTCGCGAACATTGCCGCGCCATTCCTGCTCGGACAGGAACAGCAGAACCTGTGGATCAACTTCAAGCGGCGCGCGATTCTCCCGTGATGCTTCGTCCCGCAAAAAACGCATGAACAGCACTGCAATGTCTTCACGGCGTTCGCGCAGGGCAGGTAGAGCAATGGGTACGACATGGATGCGGTAGTATAGATCTTCGCGGAAATCCCCTGTTTGGACCATGGCAGGGAGGTCGCGGTGAGTCGCGCAAATCAAGCGAAAATCAACAGAAACAGGCCGTGATGAACCGATTGGCTCGACCACACGTTCTTGCAAAACGCGCAAAAGTTTGGGTTGCAACGAAGAAGGCAAATCGCCGATTTCATCCAGAAATAGGGTGCCACCTGCAGCAGAAACAATACGCCCGTCACGATCATTGATCGCTCCCGTAAACGCACCTTTCACATGTCCAAATAATTCCGATTCCAAAAGATCTGCGGGGATCGCAGCACAATTAATCGCCACGAAAGGACGTGCCGCGCGGGAACCCAGGCGATGGATCGACTTGGCAAGAAGCTCTTTGCCCGTTCCGGTTTCGCCGAGAATCAATACCGGTGCATTTCCTTGGGCAACTTGTTTCGCCTGAGCATATACGCGCTGCATTGCGGGCGACTGGCCAACCATCTGGTCAAGTCCAAGATAGTTTTCGACCATGGTGCGCAAGGCTTGATTTTCTTGGCGCAGCTTGATCATCTCGACCGCTTTACCCACCACGCGCAAAAGCTGGGAACGATCCACAGGCTTCTGTAAAAAGTCGAACGCGCCCACACGCATGGCTTCTACGGCATCATCTACAGTAGGGTACCCCGTCATCATAATGACAGCCGTTTCCGGGGACATGGCGCGGCAATGGGCGAGAATCGCATGACCAGAAAGACCAGGCATCCGTAAATCGCTCAGCACAATAGCGGGCTGCTCCACGCCGATACGGTCACGCGCAACCATTGGATCTGTTTCACTGGTAACAGTGTATCCCTCTTGGATAAGCTGATGTACGATAACCTTGCACAGGCTTGCGTCATCGTCTACCATTAGGATTGGGAAGGCTTCGAGCTCGTTCATGCGGCGACCCCTTCAATACGCATCGGGATCACTAATTCAAAACCTGCGCCTGTTGTCTGTGGGGTAACGCACAATGAGCCGCCTAAACCTTCTGCAAGCTGCCGGGAAATGGCCAAACCGAGCCCGTTGCCGTTTTCCTTGGTGGTAAAGAATGGCTCGAAAAGATGACGCGCTTCCTCTTCGGAAATCCCCGGGCCTTCATCTTTTACTACGATGACCAACAAATCTTTGAGGCGATTGAGCTGCACCTGAATTGTGCCGTTGCCTTGCATAGCTTCAGCGGCATTGAGAAGCAGGTTGAAAAGAATCTGCTTCACCTGCTCACCGTCCATCCAACAGAGCGGAAGACCCTGCTCCAAAACAGATTCCACATTGGTGCCCATCTTCGCAAGAGTTGGCCGCGCCAAGGCTAAAGCCCCCTGTACGACTTCAATGGGAGAGAGCGGCGTTACTTCGGCCTTGCGGGGGCGGGCAAAGCGTAAAAAATCGTCTAAAATGCGATTGAGGCGTTTCAGATCATGCTCGATTAAATCCACAAATTCGGGGTCCGGGTTTCCATCCTTGAAGCCGCGCTTCAAAATGTCAGCGGAACCCAATAACGAGGCCAAAGGATTGCGAATTTCATGAGCGAGTCCTGCCGCCATGCGTCCAACTAAAGCGAGACGTTCGGCTTGAGCAAGCACGCCTTGCTGATGCAGAAGCGCAGCACTCTGCTTACGCCAGATGTCAAAGATGAAGCCGCTGAACGAACCCACCACGAAAAACATCCCCACTTCCACAAGCTGTGTGAATATTTCATGTTGGTCCGGCCATTGGAAATAGATATGCGGAATAAATAGGATCGTACATACACCGGCATACAACAATGCCCCACGAAGACCTAGCCAGAAGCTCGCAAGGATAATGGGCAAATAGAACATGCGCAGATACATGGTATGAAAATGGTGCCACACTGTGGGGGTCAGGTAGTGGAGGACCGCGATGCCTATGGCAATGACCACGAGCCCTGTGTGCTTGAGCGCAAGGTTCCGTGACTGTATTTCCAACTGTGGCATAAAGAGTCTATAGCGAAAGCTGTGCCGATTATTCATGCTCAAAATATGCGAAAAACAACATATGATTACAAATAATGCTGAATTTTCAACAATTCATCCTGAGGGCTGTTGAAATATCAAGTAATCCCCGTCCGAGGTAAGCGCACTTGAAAAACAACCCCTGCGCGCTCTTGATCAGGTAAAATGGAAATGCTTCCATTGATCCGGTACAATAATCCTCGCACCAGCGTTAATCCCAAACCCTCTCCAAGTATCGAGTTATCCGTATTCAAACGATGGAACATTTCAAAAACCCTCGCATGGAATTGCAACGGAATCCCTCTTCCATTATCCGCCACTGTGTAGACCACCTCTGAACCTTCAAGTTGGGAGCTGATCTGAATCTCGGGAGCAACCCCAGCACGTCCATATTTGATGGCATTGTCAATCAGGTTGGAAAATACCTGTTCCAAGGCGCTTTCATCCCCCAGGGAGTCATTATCGATCTGAACTGTTATGGTCGCGTTACTAGCACGAATCTGATGTTCCAGGGATAGCAATATCCGTTGGAGCAAAGCTCCCATCTCTACAGTCTTAAGCAGATATTCACGGCGGCCTAAACGCGCAAAGCGCAGTACTCCATTTTGTAGGGTGTCCATCCTTGCTGCAGAAGAAGCAATATATTTCATGCTTTCCTGCATGGATTTGGCAAGCAATTCACGCTCTGCGTCACCGGAAGCCTTGCTGTACAAATCGAGTTCGCTATTCAGTTCGCGCACGAATCCAAGGACGTTGACAAGCGGAGCGCGCAGGTCGTGGGACATTGCGTAGACTAACGACTCCAACTCCTGTTGCCGATGCTGCAACTCCTGGAAAAGCACTTCTTTTTCTAACTCCAATTGCTTTTTATCTTCAATATCGCGCGTGGTGGACAGAATCAATTTTTCACCATTCAGGGTGATGTATTTCGCTGACATGAGCGCGGTGTGAACACGACCATCCTTATAGCGGAATTTTGATTCCAAATTATTCACTTGACCTGCGGTTTGCAGTCCCTCCAGTAGTTTTGCTCTGTCTTCGGGTACTGCCCAGATATTTAACTCAACCGACGTTTTTCCTATGCAATCTTTGCGCGTATACCCTGCGATACGGGTAAAGCTGTCATTGATTTCAACGTACTCCCCGTTGAGCTTCGTCAAATTAATGATATCAGGACTCGTTTGAAATGCAAAACGAAACCGCTCTTCGCTTTCGCGCAGCGCTTCTGTCTGCTTCTTGATTGCGGTAATATCGGTGCGAACGCTAATAAAGGCAATGGGAAACCCGGCATCATTCTGTACCGAAACAATGGTGGAATCAACCCAATATATTTGCCCATTTTTGGCACGGTTGCACATCTCTCCACGCCAGGTCGCACCCCCAAGAATATCATCCCACATCTTTCTAAAAAAATCTTGTGAATGTATCCCTGAATTCACAATACGATGCGATTTTCCAATCAACTCTTCACGCGAATATTGACTGATTTCACAGAATAAATCATTTGCGTAAGTAATTATGCCGTTCAAATCGGTTTCGCTGACAATGGCATGAGCATCAAGAGCTCGACGCTGTGCTTCGAAATCATTGTGATTGCTCGCAAGGGACATATAGATACTCAGTGTTTTCGCACGTTTGCCTTATCTGCATATAACATTCGGTCCGCTTTCAATAATTCTTTATCGATCGTCGATCCATCTACTGGATTCCAAACCGACCAACCTAAGCTAGCACTTAATTTCCATGGCCGATTTAATTCCAAGGATTTCCGTGAAAGAACCTCGTTGAATCTTGATATTAATATCAGATGCTGGGTCGCATCATCCACCACCAGCAGAGCAGCAAATTCATCACCCCCTAGCCGCGCAAGAACATCAGCCGCGCGGAAACATTCCCGGAATGCATCGGCAAGGGTACATAATGCAAGATCGCCTTCAGCATGCCCATAGGAATCATTAATGCCCTTTAGCCCATTGATATCGACACATAGTACGCAGACTTGCTTCTGCTCACGCACGGCCTGATGTCCTAGGTGTTTACCCAAGTCCGCTAAGCCTCTACGATTGTAAAGACCCGTTAGTTCGTCGCGCACAGCGAGCCTACGCAAGGTTTCCCGCAAGCGTTCTTCAGAGCGGTTTTTCCAGGAGAGCGCAAGGGCGGAGGAAAGTATAATGCGCAAATGCTCGATAAACACTTCATTTTCAACCCAGTTGTGAAATAGGGCGACACCAAAGCGGTTTTCTGACTGTTCGAGCACGACCGCGATCCAATTATCCCCAGGAATAACCTCGGCAGGCAACAAGTCCTCCTCTTCTGATATTGGCGTTATCGATCCATCGCGGATTTCCAAACGCAATCCAAATTTCTGCGTCATGAGATTTTCAGATGGGTAGGGCGTAAATTCATTGTCGAATAGAAATAGCCGCATTCCTTGGGGACACCAGGAACTAAGTGTTTCCGCTAAGCGCTGCAACATGATCTCGGGGTCAGGATGAGCTTGCAAAGCTGTACTGATGCGATGCAAATCTCGGGTAAGGTAATCGCGCTGCACTAGCTTGTTACTTTGGATGCTATGGAGAGTCTTCACTACCATTGCTTGGGCCTGCATGTATATTTTCAAAACGATGGCTTGTTTTGCTTTGGTGCAATCGTTGAGCATACCAAGCAAAGCCAGATTCAGGCCCCGTGCAAGATTATCCAACTCGGGCTCATCAGCATGGAGCACCAATATGCGCCACCAGTCGGTAAAAATGGTGCGACCTGAATCTAGATCTTCTTGCATCTTTTCGATTATGCCGACAATAGGAGTGGACTCTTCTTGCTTGAGATTGTGCACGATACAGCCACAGGATTCGCGGATCAGCACCTTTGTACCCACCACTTCATTATGAATAGGCCGGAAAGGGTAATCGATACGCTCAAGACAGAGTTCAAGCCCTCGGTAAGCAATCAGATGTGTCGGATTGCTCACTGTCGTCAGCGGAGGAAAATGATAGCGGCCTTCCAGAGTATCATCAAATCCAGTTAGTCGAATATCCTGGGGAATCCGCATTCCACGTTTTTCGATGACTCTAGCAGCTCCGATCGCCATAGTGTCATTTGCGGCAACTATTGCATCTAAATTCACGACACGATCTAAAAGCAGTTCCGTGGCATCAATGCCACCTTCAAGGTTAAAGTTCCCCGTTTCGACCCACTCAGGATGGAATTGGATATTCGCCTGTTCCAGTGCGCACTTATAGTCCTCGAGACGCCGCTTCGCATCAGGATTCTCGGGAGGACCCGCCAAAAAGCCAATACGTCGACAGTTGTGTTCATAAATCAAATGAGTCATGATTTCATCAATGCCACCCCCTTCAGGAAGAGAGGAATCAAGCCCATCCACGGACTGACCAAGCGAAACAACCGCAGTCGCAGGAATCCACGAGAGAAGTTTTCGTAGCGCAGTGCGCCCTTCCCAATAAGAAAGAGGCCCGGTGGACAGCATCACCCCATCGATCTGTGCGCGCCCTGCAAGTCCAAAGATGCCCTCCGGACCCATAGGGGCATTCCCTTCCAGATTCGCGGTACCTACTATAGTCAGTAATCGACACCTATGCTCGCGAGCCGATGCGAGGGCTCCACGCCACAATTCCGACATATACCAACCATCAAGCCATGTGGTGAGCATCGCAATTGTTTTAGCATTTTTCTTGTTCATGTTGCGCCTTCAATAGGGCAAGAAAGTGTTGAGAATCAACAGGAGGACTAAAGAGGTAACCTTGAAAGTAATCACATCCAAGACTACGGAGAAATTCTAGCTGTTCAACCGATTCAACACCTTCCGCTACACAGCATAAATCAATAGAATGAGACAATTCCACAATAGATCGAGTCAAAGCATTCATGCGCAAATCATGAGGAACGGGGTCAACAAAGGACTTGTCAATTTTAAGGGTATCGAAGGGAAGATGATTCAAGTAGGTCAACGACGAAAAACCGGTACCAAAGTCATCCAAGGCGAGCTGAAAGCCTTCTTGTTTGAATTGAAGAAGAACCTGACGTACAAATTCCATATTTGCAATAAAGACACTCTCGGTCACTTCAAATTCAAAATGCTCACGACTAATTCGTTCATGATCGATGCGACAAACAATTTCCTGAACCAAGTGTTCCAATGCGAATTGATGGGCTGACAAGTTGATGGAAACCATCAAATTGGGCTGTTCAGGAAGAAATACCTTGCTCATGTCTTTAATTGTTTTGGCAACAATTACTTGGAAAAGATGATTAATCAAACCATTCTTCTCTGCTAAGGGAATAAAGACAACTGGTGGAATGAATTTCCCTTGTTCATCGCGCCATCGCGCAAGTGCTTCCATCCCGCTGATTCGCCCTGTGCTAATCTCGATTTTGGGCTGATAAAAGACTTCGATCAAGTTATTCTCAATAGCAAGCTTGAGTTTTTTGCTCAGGGTTAAATCCTTAATGGCCTGATTCTGCATTTTCCCATCATAGATCACATAGGGAGTCTTCGCAATCTTTGCTTGATGCAACGCAGAGTCCGCCTCTTTCAGGAGCGATTCCGGAGAAGCTCCTTTTTCGGCGATGGCAACACCAAGGGTTGCTGCGATAAAGACCGTTTCCCCTTTGATACGCATGGAAGGCTTGAACAACGCGATGAAACTCTCAAAGGTAGGCTGCAATTGTATCTCAAAGGAATCCTGCTCAATCATCACCAGGAATTCGTCGTTACCAAGCCTAGCACAATGAAAATGCTCAGAATCCAATGTTTGCAGGCGTTCGGCAATTTGCTTCAGTACCAGGTCACCCGAAGAGTGCCCAAACGAATTATTGATCCCACGGAAATTGACCACGTTCAGCGCGACAACAGCCAAAGACTGCTTCTCCAGATCAATCTGCTCGAGCTTGCGTCCCAGATACCATAAAAAGCCATCCCGATTATCCAAGCGGGTTAGCGGATCGAATAGATTCGGTGTATTGGGGTTCTCTCCGGATCCATCGAGCATTAACGAGTAAGATCCTACGTAATAGATTGCAACACCCTGAGGATCGCGTAGTGCGGCAATTCTCAGGCGGCAAGGCCTTACGGAACCTTCCTTGGTACGGCTCCAGATTTCGCCTTCCCATTCGCCTTGTTCCAGCAGAATTAGCCACATATCTTTGTAAAAATCACTATCATGATGATTGCTTTTCAGGATTCGCGGATTTTTGCCGATTACTTCCACAGACATATAGCCCGTGAGCTGTTCGAATGCCGAATTCACATAAAGGATATTTCCTTGTGGGTCAGTTACTGTTACCGCTTCAGGACTGGTGCCAAATATGCTCGCATACCAGGTCAGAAAATCGACAGCGGTATTGCGCTCGGAAGGCCGTCGCACAAACGCCGCTGTGTACCTGGGCTGGGAATTACCGTCGAGTTTCAAGAACGTTACTTCGCTTAAAACTTCGTTCCCCGTGCGTGTCAGGTTCACCCAGGAAAAAGCGGTATTCTCCTGCTCTGTCGCGGCCTCAAACTGTTCCCGCAGGCACGTCAAGGATTCTTTCCCATTGGGCTGCAGCAAGGGGGCAAACTGAGCCAAACGATGACCAATAACTTGGGATCGATCAACATCCCATAGCGCTAGCAAATTTTGGTTAACCTCTATGATGGTATCGCCTTCCAACAATAGGTAGCCATCCGGTGAGGCCGCTAAAATATTATGAAAACGCTGTTCGGCAAGCACAGACTTCTGCATGGCTTTGACGCGACGAAAGAGCACGGAATATCCGGCACCAAACAGGAATATCCCCGTTAGGATATAGGAGGCAAGGTATGGTATACTCGCAAAATATTGATAATGCAAATCAACAGGAACAAGCCAAAGCGCAACGCTAATCGAACCTGTCAAGCTACCTAAGCCCAGCAGCAGAAATCCCCAGGAACGAAACTGTTCTAGGATCGATCTACGCAGGAGATAGAATACCACTCCGCTGATCAAGAAATATACCTGCATGATCATGCTATAACGATCAGGACCATCCAGAACGATTCGATATATAAGCGCCAGTAACCATGTGCTCAGAACAGGAATGGGCCCGAGAAATATCATCGCCGTAGGGATAAGCACCGAGCGCAAATCAAGGGCAAGCCCATGTGGACAAGAAATGGGAAACACTACACTCACCATTGTTGCGGCAGCAAGAAGCAATGAATTTCCAATTACCCAAAATGCGGAACCACCCGTGGTGCGTTTCCATAGGCGCAGTATGCCGAGCATTGCAATTAATCCTAGCAACACCATGAAGTGTAGAGCGAAGCGATCATCAAGACGTTGAGCAGTGAAATCCATTCTTCTATTCTACTGCTATCAAAACCATGAAACCAGGTATTTATACCCAGCGTAGGCCACCTTAAGATGACCAACGGGATTCCTGATTGTCTTATAGGGCTTTTTGCGGTGTTCATCGATTTGCCGTCCAACTAAGAACAATACAGCTTGCACGTTGAATATTCTTGGGGTAAGATTCTTCAGACTTTGTAAGGAGTAAATTTTTAATATGATCATCGAACACGCATCCAAAGCCGACTATAGTGAAGTCATCACAGTCCTCGCGGAATGTGGCCTTCCTGCTAGTAATGTTGACGCACGCTACATGGAAGATTTCCTGGTAGCACGTTCAGGGCGTTGCATTGTGGGTGTTGCGGGCATGATCTTCCAGGGAACTGTCGCGGTAGGGCATTCTCTTGCCGTGGTCCCTGGTTTTCGCGGAATGGGTCTCGGCCGTAAACTTGCTGATGGTCTTTTGGATCGGGTAGCAGGTCTCGGTGCGGACTCCGTTTACCTTTTCACTTGCCAAGCGGAGTTTTATTTCCGCGCCATGGGGTTCTCCGTGGTAAGTCAGGTGGATGTTCCCGAATCGGTTGTAGAGGCCCTGTGCACACTTTGCGAGCCTCGTGTAGTGGCGGCAGGGCATATTCTGCATTATTCCTTAGCACCATCCTACATCAGCCGATATCAAGGTGTGCCCGCGTAATGGTGTGAATGCGCATTTGGCATTCAAAGCCTGAGAGCCGCGATGGGCATGAAAAAAGACTGCGTGAGGACGCAGTCTTTTTGTTTTGTAAATGGGGTCTTAGATCTTAGCCCGCAACAGCCATCAGCCTAGATGCTTGGCTGTTGAGATATTGCAATTGCACAGTCAAACGGATACGCTCATGGGCAAGTCCTGGAACAATGCTCGCGAGATTTTCATCGCGATACGCTGGTTCTTTGGCTATTTCTTCGCAATATGCCATGCCGTCTTCAATGTTCTTGGCCCAGTCGCGCAGGGTCGCGATCATTTCTGCGGTTCCATCCCATTTGGCGACTTGTTTTTCGAACCAGTCTACAGTCATGCTTGCTTCTTTCACAAACATATGGGGACGTTCCGCTGGCACCAAAGAAGGACGACGCCCATAGATATGGTCAATCATCTCTTCCAGAGTATAGGTCCGGTTGAACCAGGCAATGTTTGGACCAGGGCAGACCGCCTGAGGAGCAGAAAAGCCATCTTTGGCAATGCCAAGGTAAATCAAAGCGCTATTGGCTAAATGATCGCAAATGCATGCTTTTTCGTGAACCTTGCTACGCAGGCTCTCCTTCGCTTCTTCAGAGATAGGAAGAACATCGATTTCCGCAAGTTTCTTCCTTTGGAACCCTGTGCTTGCCGTGCAGATCGGAATCTCAGTGAACTCGGTATTGGAAATCAAAAAACCCTTGGGACAGGCCGAACCAGGTTTGCCATCCAAAGCTTTACGCGTATGCCATTCTTCCGAACCGCTATGACGCAAATTATTGAAAGGCACGCCAAGTGGCGATGCATCGCTCAGGTATAGATCATCTTCCGTTGCCCGGGCGAGTTGGTCGCGGGTTACCACATCCAGAGGAGTTGCTTCGGGGACAAGAAGGAAAGGCGATGCCCAGCCAGTGCGATCCATGCCAAAGTAGTCCCGCATGCGCAAATCTTCACCGTAGGTACCGATGCCACCTTGCACAGTAACGAGCACAGGATTGGGCTTTTCTAAGCGGGCAAGATCCCAACCCATGGACTTATAGTACTTTTCGATCAGCGGCTTGAATTGTTCCGACAGGGTCGCACGCTTCTCACGGACTTCCTGAAGAATCGAGGCCAGCAATGTGCCATTGGAGGCAAAAGCATGGCCACCGCAATTCAGACCTGATTCGATGCGAAATTCATGTACTTCTAAACCCTTTCGGGCCAGAAAGCGACCTTGAATCATTGCGGAGCGGAAATCGCTAACTTTGATCACAATACGCTTTTTAACATTACCCATGGCGTCGCGATAGAAATCACCAAACTGGGACATATAATTGTACAAGCCCTGATTAATGCCGGCGCTGAAGATAATGCAGGAATTCAGCTTGGAATTGGCATATCCGCGTAGAGCAGCCTTGGCATCGCTAAATTCATCAGGAAGGAGAACACCTTTGGCATCCCGATTGGGTTTATCGAGTTTGACCATGATGTTTACATCGATGGACCCAGCTTCCATGCTTTTGCTGAGTTCGAGTTCAAGCGCAGAGCGCTCCGCACCCATCGGCATCGCCAGCATCTGGTTCCAGTTCAGCTTCAAAGGGCTTGAGTCGGGAAGCATTCGAAAATAACGATCTTTATCATTGCCGTCAAGGAAAGGCAGTTTCCGAATCGCTTCAATCTTCTTGTGCACCAAATCAGCGACCAAGTCGAGGTACGCCGTGGTGCGCCGGGCACGGCCATCTTCGGCCTTGCGGGGAATCGGTTCGAAAGGTATTTCTTCCTTCTTACAATAAAATTCGCGGAGATTTTCAAGCAGGAGGTCGTCCACAAGGGACATCACCGATGAAATTCCAAAGGGTGCCACACGGATTGGGGTATCGGCGGTAAAACCGGTTCCCATCACAGGGATATGGAAGGAATGGAGGGCTGACTGCATTTAGACTCGGAGTTTTTTTTGCGTGAGGCTTATATTCAAATCGCGTAGAATGGAAAGACGGGACTAGTTGGCGTCAACCGGAACCCCGCTTCCGCGTGGATATTCCAAACGGGGGCGGGGCTTTGGCTAACCTAGCAGCAACCTGCTAACCTCACAAAGATACCAAATTCATGCTAGAAGTAGAACATCAGAGATTGATCTTGGCTGAAATACGAGTAATTTTGGTCCAATTTCCTGACAAAGGGCAGTCATAAAGGATCTGACTCTAGGGTCAAGGTTCAATTGTCACAAGACACTCCTCCATCTTGGTCGGATCAGCCACGGACTGAATCTGCAAACGAGCGGTCAATGGAAGCGGAGTTGTCAGTTTCTTTGAATCCGCAACGCTAATTGGCACTAGATACCCAGAGCGCACCAAGGGATCTGCGGGTGAGCCCGTACCTTGCTTCGCGTAAGCAATATCCACAGAATCCCTTAGGTAGGTGCGGGCCGAGTCGCGGGCAAGCAGGTAAATATGGTTTTTGCTTGCGTTGCTTGGGTCCACGCCTGTGAATGCAAAAGCCGAATCCATGTACCAAGCAGGACCACCCGCTTTGAGAATAATGGTCTTGGGGGTGATTGCCCATGATTTGACGGAACCATCCCGTTGCAATAGAGTACGGGCATGAAGAGTGTAATTTGGATCCGTCCAATAGGTGTTGTTCGTACCGATACCAGTATATTGAGCGTAATAGGGACCAGCTTTGGTAGCGACGAAGGTAGCTGGGGTCTCTGCGATCCAGTTATTGCTAGTCAAGGCCGTAAAGCTATCCACAGGGTTACCCTGGGCATCAAGAATTCGCATGGATTTCTTTACGTTCAACATTCCTTGTGCGCTCTGCCAAACCCGGATGGTTTCGCCCGCAGCCAAGTCGCCAAGCCATACATAATGATCATGCCGGACATCCCAGCCTGAATTTTCCGTCCCCTTATGGTCAACAGACAAGGTATCTCCTGCGCGCACAATGGAATCCGGGTAGGCGAAGTACTCTCCCTTGCCAAGTTTGAGTGAGCGTAAATCAAGGATGAAAAACGCATAATTTCCGCTGTAATAACTAGGGATGACGCTGCGAATCCACAAATGCCACTGGCTCGAATCCTGAGGAAGAAGCTGGCTACGCAAAGTCGAGATGGCCGAATCAATGGTTATGCCGGACTGATCCTTGAGGATCACATGCTCAAGGCTTTGCCCCGAAGTGTTCAAAGTCAGATTATATCCGCCTGCTGCACCAAAGGAAAATTCGACAGAATCTTCACCCGCATCCAGTCGGAAAAAACCTTCAAGTCGCCCGTTCGCAGGAAGCTGTGCAGAGCCCTCCTTTCCCGTGAATTGGTAATATGCGGTGTCGATATTCAGGGATGCACGGAAATCAGGAAGGGTATCGGATGGCAATACGCCAACGCGGTGCTCTCCTTGAACTTCCAGATAATAATAGGCTGTGTCACGAAGCGCAAAGTGGTTGACCAGAAATGCGGTATCGCTACAAACCGAGTAATTGCGATACCCACCTGTAGGAAGAGTGTCGGTAGGCAATTGAATAACACCTTTTTCACTGCGGATTCGGAACTTGGTGTTTGCATCCAGATTGCCACAATGCAAGGCTAAATGCAAAAGCGTCCCTTGCGGAAACTTTCCCAGAAACAGGTTCCACACTCCATTTTCGGCCATAGAGTCAACAAGTTTATACGCAAGTGAATCACGAACGAATAAAGTATCCGCGTAAGAAATTTCAACACGATCTGTATCGGAAGAGCTGGAAGAAGAGGAGGTAAGACCGGAAGAAGAGGATGCATCAGCATCGGAATTACTTTTTTTATCCCGAAAAAGACCACAACCCAATAGACTGAGCAAGGCAAGGCCGATCAAGATACGTGAGAATGAATTGGTCATACCCGGAATATAGATTTTGGTGGTTCCGAAGTGTCACTGGACTGATTCTAAGGTGGAATACCGATGCTAAGTCAGCACCAATTTCACCGCCTCGATCATTTCCATGGGATTGAACGGTTTGGAAAAAGTACGCACGGCCCCCAAGAGCTTCGCGGTATGAAGAATATCCATGGTTCCAGCCATGCGCCCGCCACCCGACATGGCGATGATCGGTGTCGTAGGATGGTCGTTACGCAACTGCAAAATAGTCTCAATGCCCTCTTGCTGCGGCATAAGCAGATCCGTAATTACCAAATCCACATGGTGCGCAACAAAAACAGCAGAACATTCCAGCCCATCTTCCGCAAGAATTACCTGATAGCCCGCGCGGGTCAAGAAAGCCCGTAAAACCTCGCGGATTTCAGGCTCATCATCGATCACTAATATTGTCTTCAAAAAGACTCCGGGTTAAGCGTTCTGGCCCTTAAGTGCCTTGTGCACTGCTTGAGATAGTTCCGGAAGATCAATGGGTTTGGTCAAAAAGGCAGAGAGACCGATATCCCGAAGTTCCTGCGGAATATCCGCTTCAATGTATCCACTTAGGAGGATTATCGGAAAATGGGGTCGGACTTGCAATATTTTTCGCGACAGCTCTAGTCCAGTTAGGAGTGGCATGGTCTGGTCAGTAATGAGGATGTCAAATTCCTGAGGATTGGCCAGAAAGCATTCCAGTGCTTTGGGGCTGTGCTCAAAAGAGGTTATCCGATATCCAAGATGTTCCAAGGCCTTGGTTTCCATGCGAACATTCTCAGATTCATCGTCGACAAGTAGAATATGTTCACCATGGCCAAGTTCCAAGGTCGGAGCGATCGTTTCTGTTGGCACTGGCTCAGCGATTGCAGGAAAATAAACCCGGAAGGTAGCCCCCTCACCTGGCTTGCTCTCCACAAAGATTTCGCCATGATGGCTCCGCACGATGCCGTGCACAACGGAAAGCCCAAGCCCCGTTCCTTTGCCCACTGGTTTCGTGGTAAAAAAGGGCTCAAATATCCGGTCGATCACTTCGGGTGGCATGCCCTGCCCATTGTCTTTCACTTGTAAGAGCACATAGCTGCCTGGAGCAAGGCTGGGCGTATGAAGATGGCAGAAGTCCGCATCTAGAGTTTCATTCTGCAAACGTACCTCAATAAGTCCACCATTGGTATTCACCGCATGGGACGCATTGGTGCAGAGATTGATTAGAATCTGGTGAATTTGTGTGGGATCACCGAGAATATTTGCGCAGTTGCTGGCCAAGCGAGTTTTGATTTCAATAGTCGTTGGAAGCATGGCACGCATCATTTGCACGGCTTCTTTGGTAACATTCAAAAGCTGGATCGGGGAGCGTGGACTTTCCCCTTGACGGCCAAATACGAGAATCTGCCGCACCAGGTCGCGAGCCCGCTCTGCTGATTTTACGATATGTTGCAAGTCGCCATAAACGGGAGAGTCGGGCGTGGTACCCTGCAAAGCCATGTGCGCGAACCCAAATATCGGTGTCAGAATATTATTGAAATCGTGGGCGATACCGCCAGCAAGAGTTCCAATGGTCTGCATTTTTTGGGAACGACGTAGTTGTCCTTCCATCTGCAGCAAATCTTCTTTGGCTTTGAGGGATTCCGTCACATCTTCTTTCGCGCCCACGAAATGGGTGATTTCGCCTTTCTCATTGCGGATGGCAGAAATCGTCGTCTGATCCCAGTAAAGCACTCCGTCTTTGCGCTTGTTGCGGAACACCCCTTTCCAGGTTCTACCGGAGAGAATTGTGTTCCACAGTGCATGAATATCTGGTTTCAGCGCAGGATCTCCACAATTGAGCATGCGCGGATTGGCACCGATCACATCCTCGGGAGGATACCCCGCAATTTCGGAAAAACGCGGATTCACGTATTCGATAATGCCATGTATATCGGTGATAATCAAGGCAGAATAACTTTGTTCAATGGCTTGCGAAAGTTTGCGAACTTCGTCGGTGGCGCGGCGATTTTCCTGAATCTGGACATATTCGCGTAAGGCACGTTCCACCAGATGGGGCATTTCATTGAAAGAGTAATCGGATTTGACCACGTAATCCAAGGCACCAGCTTTCAAGGCGCGCACCGCCTCATTTTCATCGCCCAGGCCGGTCATTACAATTACCGATTTTTTCTCGTGGCGCTCATTTTCAATGAGCTCAATGCCCTTCCCATCGGGAAGATTTAAATCGGTGATCGTCATCACAGGTGTGTTAGATGCAAGCCAATTACGCGCATCATCCAAAGTCGAGACCGCGTGAATCACATAGCGGCTTCCTACTTTTTGGAATGCCTTGCGAATGAAATAGACATGGGCTTCTTCATCTTCCACCAAGAGGATCGTTGCTCGATTTTCAGTCATAAAGTCTCTTAATTCAACAGCACGAATGTTTCCTGGCCTTGGAACGCTTCGCCAGTCACTAGGATACGGTAATTGCCTGTTTCTAAGCGATGTCCATCGAAATGGTAAGACACCACTTTTTCGCCATCTACACCTTGATCGCTGATGAGCAAGACCCGATTGCCTTGTTCATTGAACACCTCGACACGCACAACTTGTGGAGCCGCGACCATTAGGGTAAACGTTACATTCAAAGTAACCGGATCAATTTCAACCGGACTCATCCGGTAACCCCCGGGAATAATATCTCCGCCGACAGAACGATTCGGATCGATGTAGTTCAAATACAGCGAGGGTGGATCGGCTTGCAAATTTTCCTTTCCGGCGATCACATCTGCTTCACTATCATTCGACTGTGACGTCAAAATCAAGGTCAGGAGTTTTTTTGGGGCTTTTTTGAGCGCATCCGTCAAAGCTTTGGACTGGAAGTAATATCCAAAGGTCCAGCGTTCATTGTAACGTAATGTGCCAAGCCACGTTGTGTATTGAGGATCAGCGCCACCCCCCGCCTGTTGTTGTTCATCAAAAATGCCGCCACCCACTTGTGGATTGTTGCCCGGAGCGTTCGTCCAGGTGAGCGAATCCTCAGACCAAAGGTTACCAAGATGGCCAGCCCCAAAGCTCGCTGATTCCTTGAGTGCATATACATTCCAAACCGTCGGTGAACCATTTTTGCGCGGCTTAACTTTGAACTGCAATGCTCCATCGGCAATTGGACCAGGTAAATCAGACAAATCAAAGCGACAATAGATTTTACTGCTTTTCCCAGGATTGAATAGAATGGGCAATTCAGGGTCACGTCCATAATTTTTGCTGGGTGACGCTTCAGAAATGGAGGCGTCCGCACCACGTCCCGAAGCAATGTTATTTCCATTATTATCACGAGTCGAAATTTTGCGATCCCATACGACCGCTTTCAGGGTATCGCGCGAAGTCAGCACGCCGTCGGAGCCTTTAATTTCTAAATCATAGACCCCCGCGTAGGAGAACGAAGCCCAACTATTCACGCTATTCGGATGCGAAAGTGCTAGCCGCCCAGGGCCTTGGGCCTTGCTCCATTCTACCCGTGGACTGCACAACCCTAAACCACGGCCGTCATCGTCAACCGTTGCCGTTAAAGCGACGCTTTTGGGCATCACCACCAAAACATCGGAACCCGCTTTGACTATGGGTGGATTGTTATAACCCGTTTTTGGGATAAAGCCGACATACAATGGAATAGTGCGCCCACCCGAGGCATTCTGGGGAATGGAAGAGGCAAGGAGCCAAGGAGTCTGGTCAGGGCGGTCTTCGCTGATCAACTTGGGGTATTCGTTGCCAACAGGAGCCGATTCACGCAACCCTGCGATGGAAAGCGAGGACGAATCACTGGTGAACATCGGCTGCGTTTTCGCGCGTGGACCCGCGATGATATGGGCTCCCAGGATTTCTGTCTGGCCCCCTAAATGAGTATGGATAATCTTTTGGCTACGTGTAGAAGTCAGTCCAAGAATCCAAAGATTTCCACCATGATTGAATACCTGCGTAACGGCATCGAAATCGATGTGCAGCTGGCGCGCCCAAACGTTTTGGTAGTAGATGTTCATGGGTCCACTTAAGGTCACATCCTCCAGAAAAAGATCGCCCGCACCTATTTCGCTCGCATCATAACTTGCAATGCCGATATCTTTGAGAATTAGTGTGCGATTGCTGCGATGGCGGATACCACCAGCCAGTGTGGCAAAGCGCTCGATCACGACTTGTGGAGTCACACCATCCGCAATGACAAATTTACCAGTTCCATCGATCTTGGCTTCCACACCGATAATGCGACGCACGTTCTTGCGCACAATCACGTCTTTATTGATCGTGTAGCGTCCGCCAGGATTGAAAAAAATGACTTCGGCACCGTCGTCAATCGCAGTTTGAATCGCTTTGGAATCATCAGTGCCATCACCCATTGTGCCACCATAATCACCGCTGATCGCAACCCAAGTTCCCGGTGCGCCCCAAGGAAGTACGGGGGTTTCGGCTACAGGCAATCGCAGCGTCTGTTTGGGTGAAGAGCACAATTGCTGGACTGGGTGAGAGGTATATTCAAACACATCCAACGTTTTGTTGCCTGGCCCTATATCATCTTGAATGGCACTCGCAAAACCCGAGCAGGAAATATTGCGGGCAAAAAGCACTCCACCTTCGTTTACGATCGCTGGTGGCCGGTCTCCCACGCGATTATGACTGAACTTTCCATCGATCAGAGTCATGGTTGCGGTAGGTCCGTAGTTATGGATTCCGGTGACATGGCCTTTGACGAACAAAGCGCGGATGGTCACCATTTGGCCTTGATTGAGAATACCCACTGTATTTTGGTCGCTTAGGGTAATGTGCTCAAGAGTCATGCCATTGTAAGGCGAGCCCGTGAGAATTCCGATATCAAACCCGTCTACTTCGAGATTTTTGACCAACAAGGGACCGATGTACGGAGCAAAAGCCATATCGAGGCCTGAGGATCCATGCTTGTCTTCTGCAATGATGTGCACATTTTCCAAGGTGCCTTGATTTGCGGCATTGAAGCGGATTCCCACTGCCCCCGGATTTCCTGGTCCGACCGTCACAGTAAGGTCGTGAATTGAATTGCGGTAACGTGGCGCAGGGCCAAGTCCGGTATAAATCACCGCTTTGGGAACCTCGGGATTGCCGAAACCCTGTGATTTAGGAGCTAGGCGAATAATGGTTTTAAGCGCGTCTTGCCCTTGCATAATTGTGCGACGGTAAGCTTGTGTGGTGTCAGCGCCCTTGGGCCACGCTAGAGTGCGCGAAATCAGATAAGTTCCCTTGGGCAGGTAAATGATGTAGTTCCCGTTCGGGTGGGAATCGAGCGCGCGCTGCAAGGCCTCGGTGTCATCCGTTTTTCCATCACCCTTGGCGTTGTATGGATCCTGGGTGACATCCACAATCTGTGCCTGAATCGGAAAGGTAATTTCCTCACAAAAAACGAAAGTGGAAAATCCAAGAACAAGAAAAAAAACGGAAGCAGCGCGCAAAGACGCGTTTCCAAGCATGGCAATTGCATTCCAATAGCATATCATATTCAACAAAATCTACGTTTATACGCGATGATTCTGAAATTATACCGAACTTTCGCCTTGCTGTGCATGGCTTTATCCATCCCCACCCAAGCAACCGCAGCTGTGAGCCCCCTGCCGAGCTGCCCTGAAGGTGCGGAGATCCGTGGAATTACCATGCGTGGCCTAGCCCATACCCATTCCGAAGTGGTCGAACGGGAACTTCGCAACCATGTGGGCAAGCCATTTGACACTCTGAACTGGACCTCTGAGCAGCGCGCCCTGCAGGATCTCGACCTTTTTGCAGAAGTGCGGCTGACATGCAGCAGGCCCGATTCCAGTGGAGTTGTACTCGAATACACCTTCCTGGAATTGTTTCAGTATTTGCCCGCTCCTAGCCTCAAGCAGACAGACCAGGACGGCTGGATGGTCGGGGGCGCTCTAGCGGCACTCAATCTTTTCGGGTACGACATCCGCACCGAGGTACAGGCCCGCACGACTGTGGCACCCCTCTTCAAAGCCAAGGAGTACGCCCTTTATGGGAGTTCCCCCTATATGGGCTCTTTACCCCTCGATTGGCGCGGCGAACTTGTCCAAGTCGATTCCAAAGACGACATGCGTGGCTTCCATGACCGGAGCCTCAATGGCGACCTTGATCTGAAACATTTGCAGAACCGCCGGTTCGGAGCGCTGTTCAATGGCGGCTTCCGGCGCCTCGACCACCAGAATCCAGACTCCCTCATGCCTTGGCTTTCCGCCTCGAGCTATGACTATGTGCCCCATCTTGGCGTTGCACTGCTTTGGGATTCGCGCGATGCAGATCTCGATACCCGCAGCGGCCTTTACAATGAGTTGCGGATCAGCCAATTTGGTGGCATGCTCGGCGGACCAGCCAATTATCGCGAATATTTATGGGATTCGCGTGCGGCCGCGGAGCTTGGTTCGGGCATCATTCGCCTCAACGGACTTTTACGCTATCGCCCCGGTTCCGTTGGCTTCTACGACCGGCTGCAACAAGGTGGCGCCAATACCCTACGCGGGTTTCGCCCCGACAGCGCCGTACATGGCACCTCGGAAATTCTCACCAATGCCGAATGGCGCGAAGCGATTGTTGAACGCACCTCAATCCGTATTTTGGGAGTACAGGGTTTCTGGGCCTTGCAATGGGTAGCGGGTGTCGATGGAGCCTTTCTTTGGGATGGAGAGCGCAAACCTGGCTGGGATGACTACCGTTCTGCGGCTTATGTGGGAGTCCATCTTGTGCTACCGGCAATCGACCGTTTGCGCATTGAAATCGGTGGCAACCCCAAAACCAAGACCTGGGATTTGCAGGTAGGCTTGTTTGAAAAGGCGACCACGCAACGCTGGCGCAGTCGCTAAATAAAGGGAATTACTCGTTTGGCTGGAGTTAACCGAGTAATTCCCAAAATAAAAAGGTTCCCTGCACACTGCAGGGAACCTTTTTATTGAATAAACCTTGCTTAGTGGCTCAACACCGAGACCAGAACTTGACGGGATTCACGCCCGACTTGCACGGACAGGATGTAGCGGCCATGCGGCATGGACGCACCCCAACCGAGGCTCATGGTCCCATTGGCGGGGCCTGCAAAGAGCGTTTGGCGCTGGTTGCCGAGCAGATTTGTAATCGAGACCCGCACAGGAGTCCCTGCGGCAGCGTTCAGTACCAAGGTTTCCCCTTGCACTGACATGTTCCAGGTAGTCTGGGTCGCATTCAGCACAGCCGAAGCAACTGAGCTACTGCTGGTAGCCTTGACGCTCGAAGACGAAACCACGGTTACGGAGCTTGAAGAAGCCTTGACGGAACTAGAAGAAACAGCAGCGGAACTTGAGCTCGCTGCAGTAGAACTCAAGACCGGAGGTTGTGGAGGAAGCACGCTGGTTCCGAGGCACTTGACGTTGTCTATGTACAGGGTAGATGACGCACCAGTCGTGGTCTGAATCTGCCAGCTAAAGGCGGTGATCGTAGTCTTGTTCAAGGCAACTACAGGACTTCCGGCCCAGGCTTGCTGCTTCAAATCACTCCAAGCGAACACTTTCGTGACCCAAACGGACGAAGCGGACGCCGTGTCCTGGTGGTAATTATTGTCGGTGACCAGAGCGCTTTCGGCACGGAAGGAATGTTTGGGGCCCTTGTAGTCGTAGCTGATCGAGGTACATGTCGTCAAGTTTGCTGCCAGTTCGTCATAGCGAAGCTTGATGCCGATGCCGACATAAGGATCATAGCTCAGTGTACCCTTACTGAGCGTGTAAGTCAGGAACGCAGCCTTGGTGCCACCGGAAACTGCGGCAGTCGCAGGAACCAGAGGGGATACCTCGGTATTGGGAGTAGTCGTGGACAAGCCGCCATTGGCAACATCGTTATAGGTGTACCAGAAGCCGTTCCAAAGTGTCGTAGCATCCCCATCTTCCAGATCGTCGATTAAATAGATCGGAGACGATGAACTGGAAGACACAATTGCCGAACTGGAAGAAGCAACACTCGAGGAT
>Ga0209125_1001263_pt1 | contig 24723 bp, 15 predicted proteins | sample BarGraIncub1131A_FD_184503 | JGI IMG/M metagenome (GOLD analysis project Ga0209125, IMG submission 184503) | Arctic peat soil microbial communities from Barrow, Alaska - Barrow Graham LP Incubations 11-31A (SPAdes) (version 2) | ecosystem: Environmental > Terrestrial > Soil > Wetlands > Peat... | reverse complement strand
CAAACTGCTTGAAGCACTTCAAAGCAAGGAAGAGATTGGGCCGCAGCTCAAACAGTATAACACTATCAAACGTCAGACAGAGTTTTTGGCGCTTCGAGTATTGGTACAAGAACTCGGAGGAGATCCATGTCAGATAGAGTATGAACCTTCGGGTCGCCCATTCCTATTTGATCAGTCTTATCAGATCTCCTTCACACATACCCGCGATTATGTAGCGGTGTATATGCATCGCTCTGCACCGGTCGGGGTTGACATGGAATACCCTTCTCAGCGCATTTTCAAAGTGCGGCAGAAATTTATGCATCCCAATGAAGAGTCTGCACTGGATCTCTCAGAAGAGGAAAAAGCACTCCTCCTTCATTGGTCTGCTAAAGAGACAATGTTCAAAGCGATCAGTGAAGAAGACGTACAATTTAAGGGTCACCTTCATATCCGTCCTTTCAAAGTAAAAAAAGAAGGTGTTTTACAAGCCTACGAAACACGCACACCGGAACGTTACTCTTTCGATATTCACTACATGGTCACAGACTCATTTGTCTTGACAAGAACAATTTTGAAAGAAAAAGAGTGAACTAAGATTCTTATCCGATAAGATTCTTTATATTTGTGGGTCCCGTTTTATTAATTTTTATATTAGAAGGAGGAAAACTATGAAGAAACTGTTCAAAGGGTTAATATCCCTGCTTTTTGTAGCAATAGTTCTTTTTGCTGCATTCTTGTTTGCAAATTCCGCCACGCCTTCCGTGCAATTAAAGTCTTCACAGCAAGTGCAGGAAATTATGGCTAACGGAGGATGTATCTCTTGTCACACAGAGAATCCTGTATTACCTTTTTATGCAAAATATCCCGTTGCCGGTTCAATCATCCGCAAAGATATTACGGATGGTTGGAAGCAATTTGATGTGACTGCCGTTACCGAAGCTTTGAACAAAGGAGGGGCAGTGCCGGAAGCTGATCTGGCCAAACTGGAAGATATGATAGAAGATTGCAACATGCCTCCATTGCAGTATGCGGTTGTTCATTGGGGATCTTATATTAACTCGGCGGAGAGAAATATGTTTCTCAACTGGATAAATGAACAACATATTACATACTATACATCTACTCATACAGCTGCGGACTTTGCCATGGAGCCAAATCAGCCGATACCAGACTCTGTTGCAGTCGATATCAGAAAGGTTGCATTAGGAGATTCACTCTTTAACGACACCCGTCTATCCTCTGACAATACAGTATCCTGCGCTTCCTGCCATGCCCTGAATACCGGTGGCGTTGACAATAAAGTCTTCTCGGAAGGAGTCCATGCACAACTCGGAGGTGTCAATGATCCTACTGTTTTCAATGCTAATTTCAACTTTGTTCAGTTCTGGGATGGACGAGCAGCAACGCTTGCTGATCAAGCAGCAGGTCCTCCTTTAAACCCGAAAGAAATGGCTTCTGAATCTTTTGATCAGATCATTGCCAAGTTAGCAGAAGACAAGATTTTTACAGACTCTTTCTTAGCAGTATATCCAGAGGGATACTCGCAAGCTACAATTACCAATGCTATTCAGGAGTTTGAGAAGACATTGATTACCCCTAATTCCCGTTTTGACCGCTATCTGAAGGGTGACCGGACGGCACTCAATCAGACAGAAATCAATGGATATGAGCTGTTTAAAGAGAATAAATGCGCCACCTGTCACGTAGGTATCAACTTCGGCGGACAATCATACGAACGTCTCGGACTGGTCGCAGACTATTTCAAAGACCGTGGCACTCCACTCACTGAAGACGATAAAGGGCGTTTCAAACAAACGGCAAAAGAAAGAGATATGCACCGGTATAAAGTACCCGGACTCCGCAACATCGCTCTCACCTTTCCATATTTCCATGATGGTAGTAAGAAGACGATGGACGAAGCTGTTGAGGCTATGATAAAGTATCAGATTGGGACACCACTCACACAGGAAGAACAAAGTTCTGTCGTTGCCTTCCTGGGAACTCTTACCGGCGAATATAAAGGTGTATTACTCACGAACGACAATAGTTTGAAGAAGAACTAAACACAAAGTTTGGTGCATAGAAGTTCAACATAAATCACTTCAAAGCTTTTTTAAGAAGTATTGAGAAGGTCGTCCGCATATTCGGTTGCGAAACGACCTTTAAATTACCTCCATGAAGTTGTATTATCTGTTTGGAAAGCGATAAGCCAACCCCGGTACCTCCTTTTTTTGTTGTATAAAAAGGAAGAAAAATAGTTTCCAACATTTTCTCCGGGATTCCTGGCCCATTATCTGAAATAGTAATTAGCGGTTGCCCGTTTGGCATGGAAGCACTAATCTCAATGATTCCATTATCCTGCTCGCTCACAGCCTGCAATGCATTACGGATCAGATTGATCAATGCTAGCGTCAATAAATTTGAATCGGCTCGGATAGTCATGTTTTCGGCTATCGAAAAGTTGAGAATAGCTTTCTTGGTTTCATTTTCCAATAGCCGCATTAATTTCTGTAATAAAGGTTTCACTGCAACATCTTCGTAAGTTGGTTGTGGCAAATGCGTCAGTTGGTAATAAGAATCAAGAAATTGTGAAATGTTATTTGTTTGCTCATGGATGATCTCCAATCCTTCCCGAGTTCTCTCCGTAGAATAATCCTGCTGATGCTCCAATATATTAGCAGAGAGTGAAACGATAGGAGTAATTGTGTTTCGGATTTCGTGCGTCATAACACGCATAATTCGCTCATAATATTGTTTACGTGTCTCAATCTCGTTTTGGTTATTCCAATACATGGCAATGATCTGGTTCATATCCTTATACATTTGTCGAAGAGCAGCATCGCGTGTATTCGGGAAGCGGATCATTAAGTCCTTGTTGTTTAATGCGCCCAGAAAGAAAGTTACTTGCCGGATAGGAAAATAAATTTGTTTCCGGAGAATGAGCAAAAGGGGGAATAGAAAAATGGTAAACAAAGCAGCAAGTGGATAACTGCTATTGACAAAAAAACAGACAGATACTGCTGTGCAGAAGATAATTCCAAGTATGGAAAGAATAATGTGAAGTGTGTAGTATTTAACAGATGTCATATTTTTTCATTTTGTTGTAAAGTGTTTGCCGGCTGATTCCTAATTGTTGCGCTGACAGTAACAAATTGTGGTGGGTTTCCTGCAAAACCAATGTTATGAACTGTTTCTCCAGATCTTCTAAAGTAAGCGTGTTCTGTCCTGTTGATTTTTTAGAAAGAATAAGATCATTGACATCCCAGAGTGATTTGTTGGAAAGTAAAGTAGTACGTTCGATAGTTTCCTGAACCTGATTGAACTTACCTTGTCTACAGAGGTTGAGAAGAAACTGCAATGCATTCGTTGTCAATCTCGTTAGTGGTCTTGCATAGGATGCTGCATATTTCTTGATGAGTGAATGGATAATGATTTCGCATGCCGTTTCTTCTTCGTCTTCTGCTTTTACACTGATGCTCATCTGTGCTTCGCGGTGCTTTTGACACGCTTCGGAAAGTATTTCTATAAGTCGGTCGTTATCCCAAGGCTTTTGCACAAAATCGTCCGCTCCACTTTTTAGTGAGGCAACCGCCAGACTCACATCACCGAAAGCTGTAATGAGCACAACCGATGGTGGTATCGGTAAACAACTTTTCTTGATATGTTCCAGCCAAAATAGTCCCTGCTTCCCGTTTAGTTGTCCGGCACCAAAATTCATATCCAATAGCACTACATCAACATCTCCCTGTTTGATAAGAGCAGGTATGAGTTGCGGATTGGCAAGAGCAACGACTTTCGAAAAAACAGTTCCAAGCACTAATCGAAGGGTCTTCAGAACTGCCTCATTGTCGTCTATGATGAGGATTTTTGCATCAATCATATTTTCGTTTCAATAATTAGTCTCTACAAATGTACATTACTTGTTGAAAATAGGGTAAATATCTAGGAAAAACTGATAGATTGATTCTTCCTGTGTCCAGAAATTGGACAAAATGAAGGAAAAAGCTCCAATTTGTAAAAGAAAGACGTGGTGTCCGATTAAGGAAGCACATACCTTTGCAACGAAAACAAACGGATATGAAACGAATAAGATTAATCGGTTTATTTATTTTTGCTACCACATTGAGCACTTTACAATGTTGGGGACAGGGGATGACATTACAGGAATGTTTGCGCTATGCACGTGATCATTCTCTGTTAAATAAACAGCAGGAAATATCATACCGATCTGCAAAATGGAATACAACCTCGGCAGCCGCTTCATTTTTACCATCTGTCAATGCGTCATTAGGTGGCACATTATCATCTGGACGGTCGATTGATCCGGAAACGAACACATACTCAACGAATAAATATTTGTCAAACTCCTATTCTGCTTCGCTTTCGCTACCTTTGTTTGATGGCTTGGTTCATGTGAATAATTACCGCATGATGAAAGTTGTCGAGAGTCAAGAGAAAGAGGAAAAGAAGATTCAGGAGAATAAAGTATCCATCTCTGTGATTACAGCTTTTTACAATAGCCTGTATTATATGCAGCTGGTGGAGCAGATGCAGCAGCAATTAAAAGGTGATCAGGAGAATGCCCATCTGGCAAGACGTGAAGAAGCGTTGGGAACAAAATCAGGTGCCGATATCGCACAGATGGAAGCAAATGTTGCCAGTGATGAATATTCGCTCGTTCAGCAACAGAATTTGTATTATAACGCTTTAGTGGATTTGAAAAACGCCCTGTCTTATCCAATGGATAGTTCCCTTACAATTGATTGTGATATAAGTGAACAGGTACCCTTGGACGAAGAGCTTACCAATCCGCAGGAAATGTTTTCCAGTGCTGTGGGATCTTTGCCCGAAGCATTATCGGCACAATATGCACTGAAGAGTTCAACGTACGGGGTACGCAAAGCGAATGGAAACTTCTTTCCGTCACTTTCATTCTCGGCTGGCATTTCTTCTTCTTACTATGTGAATGTGGATAATAAAGCAGATTATGCTTCTGTTCGTGATCAATTTAAAAATAATATAGGTGAGTATATGAGCTTGAATTTGTTTATACCTATTTTTAATCAATTGTCTAATGTGATTAATAAAAAGCATGCAACTCTAAATTACCTCCGTCAGCAAGCAGTGTACGATCAGGCTATGAACGATCTGAATAAGAATATTACACAAGCTGTATTGAATGTGCGTGGTTCGATAAAGGAATATCATGCGGCAGAAAAGAAATTGGAGGCGGTGACTCAGGCACATCAGGCTAATGAGCGGAAGTTTGAGCTTGGCACTTTATCGGCATTAGAATATTATACGAGTCTTTTGCAATTGGCTGAGGCAAAAGCGCAATTACTTGGAAAAAAGGTACAGTATCTGATTTTAAAAAAGCAATTAGGTTATTTTGAAGGGAAACCATTTATCAATGAGGACTGAATTTAATAAATTATGGACAGGGATATTCAAATCAAGGGCTTAAGGAAACAAACACTATCTTTGTTGATTGGTGGGGGGGTACTTCTTCTATTGGTTATTTGGGTTGTTTTCAGTGACCATTCCACCAAACTGCGGGTAGAAGGAAAGAGTCTGACAATAGGTGAAGTAACAAAAAGTGCTTTTAATGATTATATTCGTTTGAGTGGACAGGTAAAGCCAGCCTCAATTATTCAAGTTACGGCAATGGAAGGTGGCATTGTAGAAAAGATTAATGTGACTGAAGGTAGTATGGTGCAAAAGGGTGATGTTATTTTGGTTCTGAAAAACCCAAATCTGAATTTGCAGATATTGGATAGTGAAGCACAGCTTGCCGAAAAGCAGAATTTCTTGCGGAACACGCAAATTCAGATGGAACAAGATAAATTGAGTTTGAGACAAGAGCTCTTAGATGTACAGGTGGATGTCATTCGAAAGAAACGTGCCTTTGAACAGCAAAATGCTTTATATGCGGAGAAGTTGACTCCCAGAGAAACATATCTGCAAGCCGAAGAGGATTATCAGTTGGCAAGAGACAAGATGAGTTTGTTTTTGGAACGACAAAAACAGGATTCCATTTATCGTTCAACTCAAGTAGGACAGATGGAAGAGAATCTGGATAATATGAAGTTGAACTTGTCTATTGTACATCAGCGGGAACAAAATTTGAAAATCTGTGCAACATATAACGGACAACTTGGGTTATTAGGAAGTCAGGAAGGACAGACTATCAGCATTGGGCAAAATATTGTAGCGGGCCAAATGATTGGACAGATTAACTGCGAAGATGAATATAAGATTGAAGTAAACATTGATGAACATAATATTGATCGTGTAACGGCAGGATTAACCGGTACTTTTATGCGGCAGAATACAGGTTATGCAGTGCAGATATCCAAAGTCTATCCGGAAGTGCACGACGGACAGTTTCGAAGCGATCTTGTCTTTGTGGGTGAGCGACCGGATAATATCCGTGTAGGACAAACATACTATATTGATTTGCAATTAGGTGAACCAACGACGAGCCTGTTAATTCCCCGAGGCAATTTTTATTCGTCAACAGGAGGCAAATGGATCTTTGTACTCAATGAATTGGGCACAGAAGCCACTCAAAGAGAGATTCGTATTGGTCGGCAGAATCCACAATATTACGAAGTATTGGAAGGACTTTCCAAAGGAGAGAAAGTAATCGTTTCGGGTTATGAGAATTATAAGAAGACAGAGAAATTGATAGTACAATAATACAAAAACAGAAGAATTATGAAATTAAAGATTGAGAACTTAGAGAAAGTTTTTCGTACCGAATTGGTAGAAACTGTTGCCTTAAATGGTGTTTCATTAGAGGTTAATGATGGCGATTTTGTGGCTATCATGGGACCTTCCGGTTGTGGAAAATCCACCCTCCTGAATATATTGGGTTTGCTGGACAATCCAACTAACGGCTCTTTTCAGTTAGACGGTGTCGAGGTTAGCAAACTGAAAGAGAAGGAGCGTACCAAGTTCCGAAAAGGCAATATCGGATTTGTCTTTCAAAATTTCAATCTGATTGAAGAGCTGGATGTGCTGGATAATGTAAAGTTGCCTCTTACTTTTCTGAAGATGACACAAAGTGAACGCAAGGAGCGTGTACAAGAAGTGCTCGATCGCATGAATATCAGCCATCGTATAAACCATTTCCCTAACCAACTGTCCGGTGGACAGCAACAACGTGTGGCCATTGCCCGTGCGGTAATAGCCAAACCGGGACTTATTTTAGCTGATGAGCCAACCGGTAATCTGGATTCAAAGAACGGACAAGATGTAATCGAACTGTTGAGCGAACTGAACAGGGAAGGCACCACCATTATCATGGTAACTCACAGTCAGCGTGATGCATCTTATGCACGCCGTATCATTAATCTGTTTGATGGACAAATAGTATCATCTCTTGATGACAAAATGTAAAGAATAACCATGAAATCCTTTTTCAAGTTCCTCAGTAAAAACAAGCTCTACACCTTCATTGAGGTGTTTGGGCTGAGCATTGCCCTAGCGTTTGTCATTCTCATTTTCAACTATGCTAAGAATGAATATACCATCGACAATTTTCAGAAGAATGCTGACAATATCTTTATCTTAGGTTATAAAAGCGATATAGCTATTAACTCGTATGGTTTGCCTGCTTATCTCTTAAACCGCTATCCGGAGATAGAGCGAATTTGTGCATATACTAATAACTCAGAGCCCTATACATGCAAGATTCAAGACGAGTGGATACGCGTAAAGACCAATGCGGTCGACAGTAACTTCTTTCAAATGTTTTCATTCGAACTGATTGAGGGGACATTCGAAACAGCCTTGAGAGGCAAAGACAACATCGTCATATCGCAGACTTTTGCCAATACTTATTTCCCCGATAAAGATCCGATAGGGCAAAAGATTTGGTTAAAAGAAGATAAGGCTTTTACCGTGTCAGCCGTAATGAAAGATGTTGAACATTCCATCATTAGTTATGCGGATATTTTCTTTCGCGCTGACAATTTAGAGTATTGGGAGGGATCGGTTACATCCAAGATTCTGGGTAATGCGGGTTCAGTCATCCTCTTTGTTCAGCAGAAACCGGGTAGCAATTTGTCATCCAAACAGGCAGACATGCTTTCCTATTTCAAGACTTTTTATTGGATTTACCAAAAAGGGATATCCGATTCGGTTCATCTTATACCTTTCAGGGAGTTCTATTTTTCCGGAGTAGATTCTTCAGAAAAGTTACATTCAGGTAATAAAATGACAGTGAATATCTTGTTTTTATCTTGTCTGATTATCCTGATTTTTGCTATCATTAATTACATCAATCTCACAGTTGCTCAAACAGGATTTCGGGCAAAAGAGATGGCCACACGACGGTTATTAGGGTCAAGTAAGCAAAGTATTATCGGTCGGTATATAACTGAGGCACTTCTTATCTCAGTAATTACTTTTGCCATCGGCTTTCTGTTAGCTTGCCTATTACAGCAGCCAGCCCAGGACTTTCTCCAAAGTGAAATACCTCTTTTAGAGAATATTTCCTGGATAACGGTCTCCTTTTATCTATTGATCATTGTCGCATGCGGTTTACTCTCCGGCATTATTCCTGCCCTGTTGGTATCACGTTATACGCCAATGGATATAGTAAAAGGAACTTTTAAACTGAAAAGTAAGATGAAAATCACTCCCTCCCTTATCATTTTGCAAATCACTCTTTCGATGATCATGATTGCTTGGACGATAGGTGTCTTTATGCAGTTTAAACACCTGGTCAATCTGCCTATGGGCTATGATGTGTCAGATATCGTTTACATCGAGCAAATTGTAAAAGAAGGAGCTGAGAATCGTCAAAAGTATCGCGACGAACTGTTGAAATTACCTTGTGTGCAAAGTGTTGGTTTTACACAGGGGAATCCGGTAAACTTTGCAAATAACAACACTATAGACTATCAAGGGAAATCAATTTCGGTGATGATGTTACTGGGTGATAGCATTGCTTTCCGTATGTTCCGTTTTTCAATAGTGCAACAAAATAGCGAGATGCTTTTTGGTAGTTTCTGGCTGACACAAAAAGCAGTTTCCGACTTTGAGTTAAACAATACATCGAAAGAGTTAACCGGGATAAACCATCTTTCATCCAATGCGTCACCTGTCTGTGGTGTACTTCAGAACTACCATCGTGAAAGTGCGTTGAAAGATCTGTCAGACCAAACAGAAGTATTTATTATGATGGACGACCGTACAGTGGCTTGGGGCATTGTAGTCAAAACAATCGGCGATCATACCGAAGCACTCACAGCCATCCGGCGAGTAATTAACACGCTCAATGAGCAGAAACCGTCAGTTTACTATTTAAGTGACAAACAGCGTGAATACTACAGTCAGATACATCGTACCATGGTCATCATTGGAATTTTCTCAATGATAGCGATTATTATTTCAGCATTAGGACTGCTCGCCATGTCCACCTATTACACCAAGCAACGTATGACTGAAATAGCAATCAGCAAAGTATATGGTTCGAGCAATCAGGAGGTCTATTACAAAGTCTGCCGTAATTTTATCAGACTGGTCTTTATTTCATTTGTGATCGCAACGCCGGTAGCCTGGTATTTGGTTCGTTATTGGCTGGATGGCTACAGCGAACGCATCACTTGTTCGCCATTGATATTTATCATTTCTGGAACATTCATGTTTTTGGTAGCCTTTGCAGTGATTAGTTGGCAAAGTGTCAAAGCTGCGCGCAGCAATCCTATACAAAGTTTGCATGGAGATTAAAGATGCCCATTGTTGTATCATCACCGGATAAAAAATGAAAACCGTATGAAATCCTTTTTTAAGTTCCTCAGTAAAAACAAACTCTACACCTTCATTGAGGTGTTTGGGCTGAGCATTGCCTTAGCGTTTGTCATTCTTATTTTCAACTACGTCCGGAATGAATATACAATGGATGAGTTTCAGAAAAATGGAGACAATATATTTATCTTGGGGGATGATGGGGAGACCAATTCATATGGTTTGCCAGGTTATCTTATAAACCGTTATCCGGAAATTGAAAGCATTTGCGCATATACCAAAAATACAGATCCCAATATATGCAAAATTCAAGATGAGTGGATTACCGTACAGACTAGTGCTGTGGATAGCAATTTCTTTCAGATGTTTTCTTTTGAGCTGACTGAAGGAGCACCTGAGACTGTGTTGATGGGTAAAGATAATATCGTTATCTCACAGACTTTTGCCAATAGCTATTTTCCGGGTAAAAATCCGATTGGTCAGACAATCTGGCTGAAAGAAGATCTGGCTTTTACCGTGTCAGGCGTTATGAAAGACGTTAGCCATTCCATCATCCGTTATGCTGATATTTTTTTTCGCGCAGACAACATCGAATATTGGGATGAATATGTCACATCCAAAAGTTTGGGAAATGCAGGTGGGGTCATTCTCTTTGTGCAACAAAAGCCCGGTTGTGATTTGGCTTCCAGAAAGGCTGACATGCTCTCCTATTTCAAAACATTTAACTGGCATTATAAGGAAGGATTTTCCAATTCGGTAATGCTTATTCCCCTTAAGGAATATTATTTCTCCGGAATAGATTCCATGAAGTGGTTGCATTCAGGCAATAAGACGATTGTCAATATTTTACTCTTTTCTTGTCTGCTCATTTTGATTTTTGCCATCATCAATTACATCAATCTGACCATTGCACAAACAGGATTCCAGGCGAAAGAGATGGCTACACGAAGACTGTTAGGATCAAGTCAACTGAGCATTATTGGCCGCTATATCGCCGAAGCACTTCTTTTTTCATTCGTTACCTTTGCCACCGGTTTTCTGCTGGCCTGCATCCTGCAACAGCCTGTAGAAGATCTTCTTCAAGGCGCAATCCCGTTACTGAAAAACAGTTCATGGATAACGCTTTTCTTTTATCTGCTTATCATTCTGGTTTGCGGTTTGCTTTCTGGCATCATTCCGGCTTTAATGGTTTCACGCTATACTCCAATGGATATAGTGAAAGGAAACTTTAGTATGAAAAGCAAAATAAAAATCACTCCCATCCTTATCATTTTGCAAATCACTCTTTCGATGATCATGATTGCTTGGACGATAGGTGTCTTCATGCAGTTTAAACACTTGGTCAATCTGCCTATGGGCTATGATGTATCAGATATCGTTTACATTGAGCAATTTGTAAAAGAAGGTACTAATAATCGGCAAGTGTTCCGCGACGAACTAATGAAACTGCCCGGTGTGGAAAGTGTTGGTTTTACAGAAGGAAATCCGGTCAGCCAGTATGGTGTAAAATGCAGAGCTGTATTCTGTCACGGGAAAACAATTCCTCTGATGAACTTGATCGGTGACAGTCTTGCTTTTAGGATGTTTCGTTTCTCTATTTTGCAGCAAAACAGTGACATGTTTGCCGGAAGTTATTGGCTTACTCAAAAAGCATTAGCCAATTTCGAGCTGAAGGATACAGCAAAAGAGATCATTGATGTAGAGGGCATTCATATAATGAATGGAAAAGCATCCATTTGCGGTATCCTACAAGATTATCATAGGGAAAGCGCATTACAACAGGATCTCCCCAATCAGTCAGAGTTGTTCAGAATGATGGACGATCGCTCTTCTGCCAGTGCGATAGTCGTCAAAACAATCGGTGATCATGCGGAAGCACTCAAAGCCATTCAGCAATTAATGAACACACTTAACGAAAAGAAGCCGAAAGTATTCTATTTAAGCGATGAACAACGTGGATATTATAGTCAGATAGAGCGCACCACGATAATCATTGCCATTTTCTCCCTGATAGCGATTGTCATTTCAGCGTTAGGTCTGCTCGCCATGTCCACCTATTACACCAAGCAACGTATGACTGAAATAGCAATCAGTAAAGTGTATGGTTCGAGCAGTCTGGAGATTTTTTTCAAAGTAAGTCTCAAATTTATCCGGCTGGTCTTTATCTCCTTTGTAATATCTTGTCCGATAGGATGGTCTCTGGTAAACTATTGGTTGCAGGGTTACTCTGAACGCATTGACTGTTCACCGCTATTTTTTATCATTTCTGGAATATTCATCCTTTTAGTTGCCTTTGCGGTGATCAGTTGGCAAAGTGTGAAAGCTGCTCACAGCAATCCTATACAAAGCTTGCATGGCGAGTGAGATTAAGTAGGGTAGTTTGAGATATTAACACAAAAGAGAATATTATTCGGCGTTAATTATTTTTGTTTGAAATAATAATATAACTCAAATAATATTTCTATATTTGCAGACCGTGATTACAAATACACGCGGCAAACAGCACCTTTTGATTGCGCGAAATCCAAATGACGCACAGTTGATTCTTTTGAGCCTTTCGAACTTTTAGTAATGTGAATTCAACTATAAATTATACAGTCATGAAAAAACTACTACTTCTTTCCATCAGCATGTTATTTGTGCTGGCAGCACAAGCCTTGGATTTCAAAGTCAATAATTTGAGGTACACTACGAATGCGACTGGTGTTACAGTCACTTATGATTTGTTCCAAAATTCTCTATCGGGAGTTGTTGTGATTCCTCCCGATGTGATGTATGACAGTACTAGCTATGCGGTCACTGCGATTGGGGATAGTGCTTTTTTATTTTGGAATGAAATGACGTCAATCACTATTCCGGAGAGCGTTACATCGATAGGGAAATTTGCTTTTGGTGGATGTTCCAGACTTACTTCTGTCACAATTCCTGAGACGGTTTCCCGGATTGAAGAGAGTACATTTGATAATTGCGCCGGCCTTACTTCGGTCATCATTCCGTCGGGCGTTACTTCAATTGGATCCTTTGCATTCTCCTACTGTACAGGATTAAAGGAGTTTTATGTCCGGAATACAACACCTCCTACGGTGGATAATTACGGGTTCTTTGAGTTTAGCACAAGCAAATGTATATTATATGTTCCGGTTGGTTCAAAAGAAGCGTATGTTACAGCCAATGGATGGAAGGATTTTAAGAGTATTGAAGAATCAACAATGGGAGAACCATTTGAGTTTTCTGTCGGCAACTTGAACTACATCGCGAACTCATCCGGGACTTTTGCAACTGTAAAAGGAACAGTGACAACTCCTGTCGATGAGTTTGTGATTCCCTCCTCCGTGATGTATGACGGAAAGAGCTATCCTGTTATTTCGATAGGAGATTCAGCTTTTTACGAATGCGATAGCCTTACTTCTATTACACTCCCCGCGAGTATCACTACTATCGGAAACTCTGCTTTTGAAAAGTGTGATACCCTTTCTTCAGTCACTCTTCCTGAGAGTTTGACTTCGATTGGTATCTCTGCCTTTAGTGATTGTAGCCGTCTGGCTTCAATTACACTTCCACAGAGTATCACTTCGATCCAGGAGAAAGCTTTTCAGAGATCCGGTCTTACCTCGGTCACGCTTCCTGATAGTCTCGCTTTAATTGAAAGCTATCTGTTTGACGGTTGCGGTAGCCTTACTTCAATCTCTGTTCCCAAGAGTGTCACTACGATAAAATCGTATGCCTTCAGAGGTTGCAGTGCTCTTGCCTCGGTCACGTTTGAGGGTGTCATTTCTATTGATAGTTATGCTTTCAGCAATTGTACCGGACTTACGTCCATTTCTCTTCCTTCCAGTATATTAGAGATAGGTTATGGCTCCTTTTCCGGTTGCACCGGTTTGCAGGAGTTTCGTATCGCGAGATTAACACCTCCTTCTATGGGTTCTTATGTGTTTGACCAGGTAGATCTGAGCGAGACCAAATTGTATGTACCTCTCAGCGCAAGACAATCGTACGCCGGACAATCTCCATGGATGAGTTTTCAGAGTATTGAGGAAACAGACATGGGATTACCTTTTGCTTTTTCTGTTGACAATATAAAATATACGACCAATACCGATCGTGCTTCCGTGTATGTAAGTGGGTATGAATCTCAACTCGTCGGGGAGTTTGCTATTCCTGACAGTGTGATGAACGGTGGAGAGAGTTATGATGTTACATCCATAAGAGATAGTGCTTTTATAGAATGTCGTGGTCTTACCTCGATCACGATTCCTTCAGGAGTCACATCTATTGACGACTTTGCCTTTGCCGGATGCCGTGACCTTGCTTCTGTTACGCTTTCTGAAGGTCTTTTATCAATAGGACAGAGTGCTTTCTGGGATTGTGGCAGACTTACCTCAATCACCATTCCCGCGAGTGTCACTGAGATAGGAGATGGCGCATTCGGATATTGCGATTCATTGACAGTTTTCGTTGTAGCAGAAGGCAATACTACTTTTGTCGTTGACGACGGAGTGCTGTTCTCCATCGATAAGACAAGAATTGTGGCTTGCCCATCCACCAAAGAAAATTATATCATCCCCGCAGGTGTCACATCTATTGGAGACATGGCATTTTTGAATTGCAGTGATCTCCTCTCAGTAACTATATCAGAAGGTGTCACATCCATCGGAGATAGTGCTTTCTGCAAATGCAGCGGTTTGCAGGAGATTCGTGTGCAGAATTCAACCCCTCCTTCTATTGGTAATTATGGTTTGTCTCAAATTGATAAGAGCACTTGTACCTTGTATGTACCGGCCGGTTCAGGAGAAGCGTATGCCGCAGCTGATCAGTGGAAAGACTTTCTGAATATCATAGAAGTAGTCACATCAGTTCCACAAAAGGAAGATGCATCGCTTGTGATCAGTACTGTAGAGGATGGTATCGTGATTGCAGGAGCGGAGCTTGGAGCTACGATTACCGTCTATACAGTTACCGGTACGCAGCTACTCACACTTACTGCCACCGGCAATGAGCAACGGATCACGCTTCCTGGTGGAGCACTTTACTTTGTGAAGGTTGGCAGTCAGATGATGAAAGTCGCGCTGTAAGTATTTGGATATTTAACTATTAATTCTACAGGTATGAAAAAAACCATGTTTATTTCCTTTATTGTAGTATTAACAGCTGTATGCCTATCTTGCTCAGACGATGAAGATGGTTCAGGTCTGACCAGATCCTCATTGCGATTCTCAGAAGGTGACTTGAGATATACTGCGACTGACACCTCTTCGGTGTCAGTCAGTGGTACTACTGGTAAGACTATCAGGCAGATTGAGATTCCCTCCAGTGTGATGTATAAAGGGAAGAGCTATGCTGTCACTTCGATAGGAGATAGTGCTTTTTGCAACTGCCTGGAACTCTCTTCAATCACTCTTCCTTCGAGTGTCACTTCGATAGGAGACTCAGCCTTTTACCATTGCAGCACACTTGATTCGATCAAAATACCTTCGACTGTCATATCTTTAGGCAATTGTGCATTTGCTTACGCCGGCCTTACCACGGTAACCATTCCAAAGCATATCACTTCAATAGGAGACTCGGCTTTTTACGATTGCACGAAATTGAAGGAGATTTGTATCCGAAATTCCACTCCTCCCTCTGTTGGCATTGATGGACTGTATCAGGTCGATAAGAGCACTTGTAAAATATATGTGCCTGTCGGTTCAGGAGAAACCTATGAAGCAGCCGATGTATGGAAGGAGTTCCTGAACAAAGAAGAAACAAGCATGGCGCCAGATAAATTAGAATATGTCTATCAGCCTTTTATTATGGATGGCACATGTGTCTGGCAAAGTAGTAAATGTGCGTATAGTTCTGATATACCTGAAGATAATTATCGTGTGATCAGTAATGAAGATTCAGTATATCAAGGCAAAACTTATAAAAAGATTTACGATTATATTCTGTCCGGTACCGAGGAGAAAGATAAAGAATGTATCGCTCTCCTTCGTGAAGATAAAAAAAGAGTCTATTGTGTTGGATCCTACTCCATGACACAAAATCTCCCTGAGTCTTTATTATATGATTTCAATTTTACTATCGGTGATGAAACCATTAGTAATTATTATCTATACGATACATTGAAGATATATCGTATAGATACAATTCAGGTAGAAGGAGTGTGGAGGCGTAAGTTTTATTTTATGCGGGCAGAATATCCAAATGAGACGATTACAAGAGATTATTGGCTGGAAGGTATCGGATGCTTAGGTTTCAAAGGTATAACAGAGCCCTTTGTTTCACGACCAAAGTGTTGCTATTATCAATTTTTCAGTGTGGTACATGGGAATCAAGCTCTCTATAAACGATATTCAGATGGAACATCCCGATGTATGGGCGATCCGGCTCAGACCACCAAAGCAGAGAGTAAGATTAGTTATTATGTCAAGGATCAAACGCTTTACATAGCAACGGGGGAACAAGAGTTTGCAAAATTAGATATCTACTCATCAGATGCAAAGCTGATAACAAGTGTGGTGCTCAATGAAAAGAGTACTCAGATTGAGGAATCCTTGAGCGGTATTCCACCGGGAAGTTATCTCTTTATAGTGTCTTCTGCTGACAGTCAGCAATCGGGGGATTTTATCGTGCAATAACGAGTGGCTTTGTGAAGGTTGGCAGTCAGATGATGAAAGTCGCGCTGTAAGTATCCAACTACTTCACGGATATCAAAAAGGCGGTAGGCCGGAGTTCCAAGCTCTGGCTTGCCGCCTTCTCTTTTCCGATAGCAGATGAAAAAAAACGGGTGGAAATCAGTAGCCAAACAGAATATTTCTGTAATTTTACTCACTTGAAACGCATTTATACTTGAACACCTGTTTCTAATCATTCAATACATGGAAAGACGAAAATTCATTAAAGCGGCCTCAGTGGCAGCAGTCGCATCCTCTCTTCCGATGATGCAATCATTGGCAGGAACGACACCCGGCCAAAAAGCAAAAAAGGAACCAGAACTCTCTGATCGGGAGTATCTTGCCAATCTGGCCTATAAGATTGCTGCTCCGGTACTCTCCAATATGGCGAAAGGTGAACTCGCGCTGAAGATGGAGGTAGAGCTAAGTCCTATATGGGATGGCCGCGACAAACGTGTGACCTATATGGAATGCTTCGGAAGGCTGATGTCCGGCATCGCTCCCTGGCTTGCATTGCCTGATGATGACACCAAGGAAGGTGCGATGCGTAAGGAACTGCGTCAGTGGGCACTCGAGAGTTACAAACATTCCGTAAATCCGGACAGTCCGGATTATCTCTTGTGGCGCAAAGAAGGACAGCCGCTGGTGGACTCCGCCTACTTTTCCAATGCGCTCATCCGTGCTCCGAAGCAACTCTGGGAGCCTCTTGACGATATCACCAAACAGCGTATCATCGATGAGTTGAAGCTGCTGCGCCGTGTGCAACCTCCTTATACCAACTGGCTTCTCTTCGCATCAATGAATGAGGCTTTTCTGATGATGGTCGGCGAACAATATGATCCGATGCGCATGGATCTTACTCTCAAGAAACTGAAAGAATGGTATGTGGGCGATGGCTGGTATAGCGATGGAGAGTCTTTTCACTTCGATTATTACAACGGATTTGTGATGCATCCGATGATGGTGGAGATCTGCGAAGTGATGCTTGCGCATAATCGCCTCACCAAAGAGACCTACGAACAGGCTGCAAAGCGTATGATCCGCTTTGCGGAACACCTCGAAAGGTTGGTATCGCCCGAAGGTACATTTCCTCCGTTTGGCCGCTCGCTGACGTATCGCACCGGCGCTTTTCAGCCGCTGGCGTTAGCTGCCCTGCGCGACACCCTGCCGGCAAAACTCACTCGCGGACAAGTACGCGCCGCGTTGATAGCTGTTCACAAGACAATATTCAGCAATCCGACGAACTTCAACGACTCGGGCTTCCTGACTCTTGGCTTTTGCGGTCACCAGCCTAAGTTAGCGGATATCTACAGCAATAATGGTAGCATGTATCTCACTTCAGAGGGTTTGTTGCCGCTTGGGTTACCTGCTGATCATCCTTTCTGGACCGATCCGGCAGAAGAATGGACCTCCAAAAAAGCCTTCAAGAACGAACCGTTCAACAAAGACTATGCGGTAGATTATTGATAATGTAATTGTTAAACGATACAATAAGGTAGGAAGGGGCACTCAACAAGGTGTCCCTTTTTATGTGTCCAAGAGCAAAAAACGGGATTTCTATAAGCTTGAATAACAGCGACTTGAAGATCCGAAAAATGCATAGGCATGCGTGAATAATTTCGTCCTGATGAAATGTTTGTCGGATGCCTATGCAATGAAACAAACGACCTGATGAAATTGTTGTCGGAACCGTATGTTTTTCGGGCGTTTTCCGTATGTTTTTCAGGGGGTATAAGACCCTGTGAATAATACAATAAGTAGATGCTCTGAACAGGGCAAGCTCCTGAAGCAAAAAGAAGAACGGATTTGATTTTGTGAGAGTATGATGCTCAGAAAAATAGACAGGTCAGTATCAGATAATACTTTGAGACTCTCTTTGAGCAAATGCAATCGTTTTATTACAAGCATCTTAGAGAAAATAGGTCTTGATTAAGTTTCTGAGACTTCTTTTGACTGAGAGAGGAGATGACTTTCTATTTATTCTTCTTATTTTTGTGCTGTTCTTCTTTTCTCCCAATAGTAATATATCATACCTATGAAACTGAAGTTTGTTTTTCTAGTAACTCTCTTTGCTGCTCTTGCCTTTACGGTATCTGCACAGGTCTGGCAATGGTCTGTACCCGTCAAGAGCTATAGTGCTAAACCCAAATCCACGAAGTGTACTGCTTTCTTATGGATCCCTGAAGGATGTAAGCAGGTGAAGGCAGTCATCGTTGCGCAGAGCAATATGGAGGAGATATCTATACTGGAAGATGCGGGCTTTCGTAAGGAGATGTCCCGACTGGGTGTTGCTCAGGTATGGGTAACTCCGATGTTTGACAATCTGTTTAATTTCACGGATGGTGCCTGGGAAACCATGCAAGGTATTCTGACAGCTTTAGCAGATGAGTCCGGCTATAAAGAGATAGCGACTGCTTCACTGATAGGGATGGGACATTCGGCAGCCGCCAGTTTTCCTTATTATCTGGGTGCTTGTCAGCCGCAACGAACCATCGCTTGCATCTCTACCAGCGGACAATGGCCTTATTTCCGTCATCCTTCTTACGCCCCTGATATTTGGGGAGAGCGTACCATTGATTACATCCCAAGTCTTGAGACCATGGGCGAATATGAGAGTGCGCACACATGGAGCAATGAGGGGCTGAAGCAGCGTTACGACCATCCGCTGATGCCATTGAGTATGTTGGCCTGTCCGGCAGAAGGTCATTTTGCTTCTTCGCCGGAGAAGGCACAATATATGGCTCTCTACATTCAGAAAGCCATGCACTATGGGCATGTGGATCCTACCAAGACCGGATGGCTGATGGAACGGTGGAAAAAGGATCAGTTGCCCGGCTATGAACCGGCTCCGGTAGGGGAGTACAAAGGTGATCCGAAGGAAGCATTCTGGTTTTTTGATGAGGAGATGGTCAAAGCGACTGTTGCCTACGAAGCCCGTTTCAGAAATAGGAGACCGCAGCTTCTGGGTATTCTTCAGCAGGGAAAGATGGTGGAACAGCGCAACGACCATTTGCAGCTCCATCCCCGTTTCGTCACAGAGGAGGATGGACGGTCTGTCATGTTATCTCCGGTCTTTTTGGATACCGTTCCTGCGGTGAGTTCGCGTCTCACTGATTGGACAGGGCTACCGGTGGGAACTGCCATCGGTAATGCGCAAGGGCCGATCGTATTACAAAAGATCTGTGGTTCCTTTGAAATAGTGGATGATACGGTACTGGTAGAAACCTGGAACCGTGCGACGCCGACGTATGCGGAGAAAGATGCCATGTCCTTTGCAATGAAGAACCCCGGTGATGAGACATACAAACCGGCAGTGCAGCAAGCGGAGATTGCATTCTCACTCTATAGGAAAGAGGGAAAAGCGCAACAAATAATCTTCCATCCGATCGCTGACTGTAACTTGTCACGATTACCAAAATCCCTCGATCTGCAAGCGACTTCCGATGCCGGACTGCCAGTCTCGTTTTATGTGGTAGCAGGGCCTTGTGAAATACAAGGATCCAAACTCTTCTTTCAGAAGATTCCACCGCGAACGAAGTTCCCGATGAAAGTCACGGTTACGGCATGGCAATCGGGGAATAACTCTACGCAGACTTCACAGCCTGTCACCAGAACATTCTTCATTCAAAAGTAACAGCAAAGCAAGAGAGCGATTGAAAACTACAGATCAAACTCTCTTTCTTGGAGTAATCCTCTGCTTTCAATGCTGACTTGGGAGGAAATGCATAAGCTGCTGGGGGGAACGCTTTGGGGATTGCGGGTCAAGCCCGCAATGACTGTAAGGGGGCTTTGACGGTAAGAAGAGGCTTTTTGATACAGTTTTGCTGAGTACTGGAAGATTGCAATTATGACATTATTAGCTGCTTTTCAATGAACAATGTATACAAAAGGGCCTTTTAGCAAATAAAACTGTATGCAAATTTGGAAGAGCAATGTTTTTTTGACGTTACTGACAAGCCTTGCAGTATACTGAGAGGCAGCTCAGGGGTGTAGGGGTGCAGATAAATAGTACTTTTTTACTCATTCCTAAATCGAAATTCAAAAAAACAACAGAGGAGGCAAAAACCTCCACTCTCTGAGCCCATGGATCAGAGCGATGATAAGTAAGGTAATGGTTAAGGCAATAGCCGCACTCCCTCAAAATACAGGGAGAGGGAAAGACACAGTTGAATACTATCGCATACTCTTTGGTTGTGAAATTTGGATAAAGAAAAACAGCTATCCTCTCTTTCCTCCGAAATTTATTATTAGTTTTGCACCCATTCATTCATAAATCTATCAAACATGAAAAGACTTACGTCGCTTTTGATTCTGGCATTTGTAGCTTTTTCCTTACAGGCAGCCATTAAACTACCTACTCTGATAGGAAGCAATATGGTATTGCAGCGCAATGCGACTCCCAACATCTGGGGTAAAGCGGATCCTCAAAGTAAGGTGACAGTCACCACTTCCTGGAATAAACAGATGTACAATGTGACTACCGATAAGGACGGACATTGGCTCGTAAAAGTGAAAACTCCTGATGCGGGTGGCCCATATTCTATTACCATTCGTGAGAAAGAAACGATCGTGCTCAAAAATATACTCATCGGAGAGGTGTGGATCAGTTCGGGACAATCAAATATGGAGATGCCGGTACGTGGTTTTGGTTATCAACCGAATGAAAACTGTGTGCAGACGATTATGGAAGCTCCACAATACCCGGGGATTCGTATGTTTACAGTGCAAAAAACGTCAGTAGATACTCCACTGGATACTTGCCGAGGAGATTGGCAACTTTCTACTCCTGAATCGGTCGGGAGCTTTAGTGCTACAGCTTACTACTTTGCCAAGAATCTGAATAAGGTACTGAATATCCCGATCGGAATCATCACAACCAACTGGGGAGGTTCGGCTATTGAAGCATGGATGACGCAGGAATCGCTGAATGCAATGGACGGACTGAACATGCCATTGATTTCAGCCAGAACAGCGGATAATCAGAAGGTAGCTGTGCTATATAATGGAATGATTGCTCCAATTAAAAATTACACCGCGAAAGGTTTCATCTGGTATCAGGGTGAGTCTAATCGTGATAATTATCAGGATTATGCCAAACTGATGCAGGGGATGCTCAAACTGTGGCGTGCGGATTGGAAGGATGAGAAGATGCCTTTCTATTATGCACAGTTGGCTCCTTATATATACGAAGGAGTGAATGGCTATTCGCTGGCAGTTATGTGGGAACAACAGTTTAAAGCGCTGAAGATGATCCCTTACTCGGGTATGGCAACCACAACGGATATCGGTGATGCCGCTTGTATTCATCCGGCTCGTAAAGAGATGGTGGGCATGCGTCTGGCTATGATTGCCCTTCAGAATGACTATGCAATAAAGGGATTACCTGCATCCAGTACGTACTGTGAAAGTGTGGAATATAAGGATGGAAAGGTCATTGTTCAGGTGAACTCTTTGGGCGAGGGGGGTGATCTTAATACGTTGAATGCGATCAACCAAAAGATGGATGGCTTTGAAGTGGCAGGGGCTGATCAGAAGTTCTACCCGGCTAAAGGCGGTATTGTATGGGGTCAGGGTAAGATCGAACTGAAATCAGACAGTGTGGCAAGTCCGGTGGCTGTGCGCTATAATTTTCACAATGTTCCGACGGGTACTGTGCAGACAATCGGTGCTCAACCGTTGCTTCCTTTTCGCTCTGATAATTGGAAGATCGATGTGAAATTTTGAGTGAGCAATGAAAAGAAATTGGATTCTTATGGTACTGTTTTCAGTATCTATCTTCGGCAACTGCCAGATCATCAAAAAGAAGATCCCGGACAAACTGGTGGTACTTACATTTGACGATGCTGTAGAAAGTCAATATTCTATTGTCGCACCGTTACTCAAACAGTACAAGTTTGGTGCGACGTTTTATATCTGTGAATTTCCTACAAGTTTCAAGGATAAATACATGACATGGCATCAGATCAAACAACTGGACAAGATGGGGTTTGAGATAGCAAACCATACCCGGACTCATCCTTCGTTGTCCCGTCTGCAATGTGCACAAATCAACGATCAGTTAGACTATATTGATTATAAGTGTGATTCGATGCATATTGCCAAACCTGTAACATTTGCTTATCCGGGATATGATCTCGACTCAAATGTGATAAGGATACTCAAGGCGAAGAACTTCTTATTTGCCCGTGCGGGAGGTAGCCGGCCTTATGATCCTCTGGTTGATCATCCGCTCCTCGTGCCAAGTTGGGCGATGAACGCCGATAACAAACAGCAAATAATGGATGCCTTTCAGGAAGCAAAGAATGGCAAGATCGTGGTCTTGACGATACATGGTGTACCCGATATCGAACATCCGTGGGTCAATACTCCTCCTGAATTGTTTAAGGAATATATGCAATATCTGTCTGACAATCACTTTAAGGTAATAGCCTTGAGGGATCTGACTAAATATATAGATGTTTCCAAAGCAATGAACCAACTGGTTCCGGACTATACCAAGGTGCTAAAGAACGACTAAAAGAAGTTTCTAAGAATATATTGAGAGTCGAATTCAGAGGCTATGCATATAGTATAAGCTGCAAGGTAGGTAGGTGCAGACTATTATCTGTCGATCTGTTGCATTGCTTTTCGGAGCTGGATGGGAGAGGTCTGCTCTACTTCATATTCGCTCAGTGGCAAAGAGTTACTGAGAGGCACTTCGTCTTTGCGGTAGGTCATCTTGCCGGCGATTCGTTCCTTTGCGGATAGATGTACCTCTGAAGCGCCGGTCTCTTCAATGATTCGAAGAATATTGCCTGCATTCATGCCACTTCCGGGAAGGATTGTCAGACGATCACCTGCCTGAGCTACCAGTTGTCTCAGGAGAGGAATGCCCGCTTCAGCTTTCTGCTGTTGTCCGGAGGTCAGGATACGGTCAACGCCTAGTTCGATACAGGTTTCCAATGCTGCTACCGGATCTTTCACACTATCAAAAGCACGGTGGATAGTGACGGACATAGGACGAGCCAGGGTAATCAGTGCGGCAGTGCGCACCCGATCAATCTCTCCGTCTGCGGTAAGAAGACCAATGACCACACCGTCTGCTCCAAGCTCTTTGGCAGTAAGTACATCTTCTTTCATACAGGCAAACTCATCGTCATTGTAGAGGAAATCGCCACGACGGGGACGGATAAGCACATGCATCAGGATGTGCAATTCTCTGCGAACTGTGCGGATGAGTCCGGCAGACGGAGTGACTCCTCCTTCAGAGAGTGCGCTACACAGTTCGATGCGGTCTGCTCCGGCCTCTTGTGCGATGCGTGCAGAAGTCAGGTTCTCCACGCAGACTTCGACTTTGACTGGTTTCATTGTTTTGAACTTGTTGCGCCGGGTTGGCAAGTAATCAGACCTTGTGCTTCGAGTGTCCGGACAAATCCGGCGACCAGGAGAGGATAGTCCTCTTTGTGTGCGAAGTAATCCGCTAACGAATCACTGATCTCACGAACCGTCCGCTTCCCGTCAATGAGTTCCCACACGGCAGTGCCATTGGCATCGAGCCGGATATGAAGATCCCTGGATTTGGAAGCAGGGGTAAGCATGCGTTGTAAAAAGGGATTCCGAAACCGGGGGTAGGAGACCACAATCAGATCTCCTACCCGGTTGGAAGTAAATTTCTCTTTGATGCAGGGGATGCAATCAAAGAGATTGAGCGGTTCTTTCTTCTTACTCACGTGATTTGATCGAATTGGCTATTCTGGCAGGGATGCTAACCATGAAGAAAGCAAGTATGGCGATGATGACCAGTCCGACCCAGTAAGATGGAGCTGTAAGTCCCAGCATCTCCGCAAAGAAGATATTAAACATGGCAAAGATCGCGACGACCAGTCCCATGAGAGCTTCTCCGGCAATCAGTCCGGAAGCCAGCAATACTCCTGTGTTTTCGACAGAGGCAAGCTGCTTTTCATTGTATCTGCGTTGTGCCACATACAGATCAAGCAAACCTTTGATCAGACCACCCACGAAGATGGCGAAGACCGTATTGAATGGAAGGTACATACCTACGAAGATCAACATAGGACTCTTGATACCCATGAGAATGAAAGAGACACCCATGATCATGCCTGCGATGATCAGTGCCCAGGCCATTTCCCCGCCGATGATTCCTTTAGACAATGTAGCCATCAGTCCGGCTTGAGGCGCAGAGAGATTCTGACTGCCAAAGCCACCGATATATCCGAGTTGCTTGCCCATATTGATGTCTCCCTGGTTGAGGATGATCAGTACGCCAAACATGACAAATCCGGCAATGACTACACCGATGATGTCGCCGACCTGCATCTTCCAGGGCGTA
>Ga0209125_1001262_pt1 | contig 24737 bp, 25 predicted proteins | sample BarGraIncub1131A_FD_184503 | JGI IMG/M metagenome (GOLD analysis project Ga0209125, IMG submission 184503) | Arctic peat soil microbial communities from Barrow, Alaska - Barrow Graham LP Incubations 11-31A (SPAdes) (version 2) | ecosystem: Environmental > Terrestrial > Soil > Wetlands > Peat... | reverse complement strand
CTTTGTGCGGTTTTCTGCAGCGAACGACTCTTAACATTCTTTCCAGAATTAACATCAATTACATACATGGCCTCAGTTTTATCAATTACAATATTTCCTCCACATTTTAATGGAATCCTATGATTTTTTAGACTAAGTATTTCTTTTTCTATTCCATAATAATCAAATAACATTCTGCTTTCATTATGAAGCTCTACTTTTACTGAGATATCAGACCTGTGGTCTGTAAATTTTTTTGCATATCCAAAATCATTTTCATTGTTTAATACTATTTTAAAAGTATCTTTGTCTAATATATCACGTAGGGTTCTGTTTAAGGCTCCAGCATCACTATATAACAAAATAGGGTTTCTTGAATACCGCGCATGGTTTATAATGCCTTTATATATTTCATACAATTCTTCAACTTCATCATTTAGAATACTAAGGTCTACATCAAAGGCATTAGTCCTAATCATGACCCCTATATCCTCTGGTTTATTTAATCCTTTTGACACCATTTCTTCAAAAGCACTATTGTTTATTTTTTTAGAAAAGCTTATGTCCTTATTCATGTTTACCACCACGCAGTAAACTCCAGCTATACCGAATGAACTAGTAACTTTTGCTCCTTTTTTATCTATTGCTTCTTTTAAAACTTCGACTATAATTTCGTCGCCTTTTTTTATCTTTGTATTATTGAATTTTTCATCAAGATACATATAACAATCTTTATTGTGCCCAATATCTATAAAAGCACACTTAATTGCTGGAACAATATTTTTTACAACACCCTTATATATTTCTCCTGGAATAGGGCCACTGTAATCTTCTTCTATAAAACATTCCTTTAATTTGTTATTTTCTTTTATAGCTATTCTTAGAAATTCTTCTTGTCTCTCAATATATATTTCTTTCACTTTAATTCACAGCTCCTGTTTTACTATTATTTGAAAAACTCGCTGAGAGTAACTAATTTATCATCTTTCATTGCATACATTTCTTCTCGTACTATATCAACAAAAGCTTCTTTATTAATAGACTCAATGTTTTCCTTCATATAATTTGCGAGTAACCCAGCAGATAAATTACCACGACTTCCACAAGCAATAAGCGCCGAGATAACAAGTATAGAATTCTCAACCGCATATTCAAATTCATGCACTAAGGGCTTTATATTAACCAATTTTTCTCCACTTTTATTTTTCTTAATAATATTCCATTTTTCATTACTACAAAGAGTATTTAAGATTTCTTTTATTCCTTCTTCCTGGGTCAATTTTAATTTAATAGAATATTTTGCAGCATCTATAATTGCCATAGCTTGTGACTGCTTTTTTCCCTCCACCTTCGTAACTTTTACAACATCTAAAATCTTAATACCACGTGGAGTATTTTCATTCATTTTATCTTGAATATATTTTTCTTCTAATTCTTCACTTAAAACTACATCCATATATTCACCCTTAGAATGTACTCCTACAGACAATGGTTGTGCAATAGACACCGCCATATGAGGATTAAACCCTTTTGAATATTCTATTGGAAGTTCTGCCCTTTTAACTATCTTTTGTAGTGTTCTCATTAAATCTAAGTGAGCAATAAATTTAATCTCACCGTCTTTACTATACTTAATTAGATAACGCACTATGGAAACACGTCCCTTCTTTAAAATTAACATTAACACCGCAGTCTGTGCATCCTAGTTTACAATTTTGTGTTAACTCTGCTTTTTTAGCCTTTTCATTTTCTAAAATCAAATACTCTTTATTAACTCCTATATCTATGAAATCCCAAGGAAGTACTTCGTCGTAAGTTCTCTCTCTATATGCATAAAAGCTCCCATCGACACCGCATTCTTCCAGTGCTTCTTTCCATATTTCAAAATTGAAATGCTCAGACCAACCATCGAATTTTGCGCCCTTTTCAAAAGCCTTTATTATAACATCACAAATTCTCCTGTCTCCTCTAGCAATAACCGCCTCTAGATATGAAACTATAGATTCATGATAGTTGTATATAACTGCCTTACTTGTTATAGCATACTTAACTGCTTTAATTTTTTCTACTGCCTCATCCATTGTGCACTGAGCCGCCCATTGAAAAGGTGTAAAAGGTTTTGGTACAAATATAGCGGAACTTGTAGTAACTCTGAGTCCTCTTTTCCTTACTTCTTTAGGAATTTTGAAGTATTCTCCTGCAACCTTATCTGATAACTCCGCAATTCCACGTACATCCTCCATAGTTTCATAAGGAAGTCCCACCATGAAATAAAGCTTTATAGTTGACCACCCGGAAGCGAAAACACTGCTAGCTGCTTCTAGTATTTTCTCTTCAGTAACACCCTTATTTATAATATCTCTCATTCTCTGCGTTCCTGCTTCTGGTGCAAAAGTTAAGCCAGTTTTTCTTGCCTTTTGTATTTCATTTATTAAATCCACAGAAAAAGAATCTATCCTAATAGATGGCAAAGATATGCTTACGTGGTTTTCCTTGTTTTTTTCTATAAGTGTAGCTATAAGGTTTCGTATATCTGAATAATCACAAATACTTAGTGAACTTAATGATATTTCTCTATATCCTGTACTCTTTAATAATTTATCTGCTGCCTCTACAAGGGTAGCCGTGGTTTTTTCTCTTACTGGTCTATATATCATGCCCGCTTGGCAAAATCTACATCCATTGGTGCAGCCTCTAAAGGTCTCGAGTATTACTCTATCATGTACTATCTCAATATATGGAACTACCATTTTTTCAGGATACGCAACCTCATTAAAATCTGCTACGAACCTTTTCACAACACGACTTGGAACATCAGAGTATTTAGGTTTAAATTCGCAAATAGTGTTATCCGAGTTATAGGATACCTCATATAATGAAGGCACATATACTCCTCTTATTTTAGATATTTCTCTTAGAAATTCTTTTTTCTTCCCTTTACCTTTGTAATTTTTATAAACGTCTAGGACGTCATTCATTATTTCTTCGCCCTCACCAAGCTCAAAGAAATCCACTATATCATGTAGTGGTTCTGGATTATAAGCACAAGGACCCCCAGCCATAATAATAGGTTCGTCTTCACCTCTTTGAGACGCTCTTATAGTTATACCTGACATATCAAGCATATTAAGTATATTAGTATAGCTCATCTCATATTGTAGGGTAAATCCTAAAAAATCAAATTCATTTAGTGAATCTTTGCTCTCTAGTGCATACAATGATATATTGTGTTCTCTCATTTCTTTTTCCATGTCTGGCCAAGGAGCGAACACTCTTTCACAGTAGGTGTCAACTCTTTCATTTAACACATGATAAAGTATTCTACTTCCAAGGTGTGACATACCCACCTCATATACATCTGGAAAGCAAAAAGCAAATCTTATATCTATACTTTCTATATCTTTATAACAACAATTAAGTTCTCCACCTACATATCTTGCAGGCTTCTCAACCTTAAATAAGATATCATCAGAAATTTTGTTCATAGAAATCCCTCCTGGTTTTTTTCTCTAAGGTAAATATTTAATCTTTTGTATCTACCTTACGTTTATTTCATTATTTTATTTTAACACATGAAAGATAAATCTCAAAATGAAAGATACGCTTTAACTTAAGTCAAAGCGTATCTTTTGATCTCCTAATATCAATATACTCACACAAGCTTATATTACCATAGGCTTTTATTGCTCGAATTATTTCTTCTTCATACAAAATTTCCAGCAGACTCATATTCTCATCGAGTACCGTAAATAAATTGTACTTATTCTTATCAACCATTCCGAGAGCCGATAACAAATCCTTCTTACAAAAAATAGATATACTTCTATTTTCTATATACCCTCTATTTATAAATCTATATTTCTTCTTTATAATATAGCCCATAATCAAATATACTATCCTTTCCTTCTCTTTAATTGAAGATATTAAAATAAATATAGAAATTAGGCCTAAATTAAAATTATTTTTATTTGCTGCAACACTTACAAAATATATAAACATGAAAACACTTCCGAGGATCATGCTAACCCTTACAGAAATTTCATTAGCTTTTCTATATATAGTTTTAATACTAAGTATGTCCCTAAGCACCCTTCCACCGTCCAGTGGAAAGGCTGGGATAAGATTAAAAATACCTATAGCTAAATTGCTATTACATATTAAATGCAAATAAGGCCTATTATATAGTATAAATAAAACATAAAAAACAGCTGCCAGTATTAAGTTTAATAAGGGCCCAGATAGTGAAATTATTATATCTTCTTTAGGAGTTGCTTCATCTAAATCCTTTACCTTAAGCACTGCTCCTATGGGCAGTATCTCTATATCAAAACCCGAAAACCCTAAAATTCTGGCAGTTACATAATGCATTAACTCATGGATGAACACTAAAAGAAAAGCTATTATAATTTCTCCTTTAAACCCTAGTATTAACAATAAAATAATGTACGGCAAAAACAGCTTACTTATTCTTATCAATTAATCCCCCATAGTAATTACTAAAATTGCTTAAAAAATTATAGCCCAATATTTTTATAATTCATCTCATTTTCAATAGAAAATGTGCTTTTAATTTTCTCGATAAAATTTACTGTAGTGGTTTCTATATCTTTTATTTTAAAACCTTTAGCCTTGACTATTAATGTACTATAGTCATATTTTTCATATATTACTTGCTTAGAATAATTATAAGCATATTGAGTTTTAGTTGTAACTACTACTTTGCAAATGATTACAAGAATAAACAGTATTAATACACCAATAAGTTCTCTGGTTAATCTCTTTATATAAAAATCCAATAATCTACTTTGCCTTTTACTTTCACTACCAAAATTATTTGTGCCCCTCTGTTTTTTTGCCAAATTATTATAATAGCTTTGATACTGCGTATTATAATTACCCATTTTATCCCCCTCATGCATTCTTTTTCTATTTATATATATTTAAATTTATCCATTTATATTACATATTATAAGTAAAAAGAAAAACTATATATTTATTACCTAAAAAAATAGCAAGCACTTCAGTATTACAGTGCTTGCTATGGTATGTTGTTTTATTCACGATTTCTTAAGCTTCTCATCAAAACTTCCGCTGTACCAATATTTGTGGCAAGTGGAACACAATGGACATCACATAATCTAAGAAGTGCTGAAATATCTGGCTCGTGGGGTTGTACAGTAAGTGGATCTCTAAAGAAAATTATCATATCCATTTCCCCTTGTGCAAGCTTTGCGCCTATTTGCTGATCTCCTCCTAGCGGTCCTGATAAAAATCTACTAACCTGGAGTCCGACTTTCTCATTTATTAATTTTCCTGTTGTTCCTGTTCCATATAATTCATGTTGCATTAGTATATCCTTATAACGCTTTGCGAATTCAATCATGTCATCCTTTTTTTTATCATGTGCTATTAATGCTATCCTCATATTTCTTCCCCCTCGTAATTTACTTAAAAGTTAATTTTCTTTCTCCTCATGCCTACATTTAGCACAAGTCCCAATGCCATAAAACTTGTTAGAAGTGAGCTTCCACCATAACTCATGAAGGGCAACGTAATTCCTGTAATAGGCATAAGTCCCATGGTCATACCCATGTTTTGCATTATGGAAAATAATAAATTTGAAATGAATCCTACACATATTACTGTTCCAAAAACATCCTTGGAGTTTTTTGCAATTTTTATTAATTGATATATAAGCAGGCCATATAATAGTATTAATACTATTGCACCAATAAGTCCCCATTCTTCTCCCAGCACAGCAAAAATAAAATCTGTATGGTTTTCTGGCACAGAATTAAATTGCACTCCTTTTCCAAAACCTCGTCCTAGGATGCCTCCTGAGCCTAAAGCAAGTTTAGATTGAATTAGCTGAAGCCCATAGGTTAGTTCAGACTGCTCAGGATGTAGAAAGGATGTGAGCCTTCCCTTCCAGTAAGGTTTCATAATTGGTGAATTCCATACTCCTACAATTAACAGTGCAACTGTAGTTATTCCTCCAATTATCACTTTAGAATCTAGTCCTATACAATAAAATATCCCCAGTACTATGAAAAAGCTTACCATAGTCATTCCCATATCCGGCTGAATAATAATTAATAGCATTGGCACTGCCGCATAAAATATTAATGTAAATAAATTTTTAGGAGTATTAATTTTACCTTCCATATCATCTAATTTCTTTGCCAGCATTATTATCATACCAATTTTAGCAAACTCTGAAGGTTGAATTGATATACTACCAAATTTTATCCAAGAATTTGCACCATTAGTAAGAGTTTTAAAAACAAAATCACCAATTATTAGCAATAAAACCCCTGCCCAATATATTATCACAGCGTAATTTTTAATTAAAATATAATCAAATGCCAAAATAACATACACTGCTATAAGCCCTAATATCATCGCCCCAATTTGTTTTTCAAGGTAGTATAATCCATAGTCCTTCCCTTTAGCACTATATATATTTATGCATCCAAAAATAACAATACAAATTGCAAATATAATTGCACTATAATCTAATTCTCTTAAAAGTTTTTTATTAAGCTTTAGGTTCTGTAAAATTTCCATGCTTTGAACTACCTCCATCTCAAATATGATTATATCATATTACGAAAAAAAAGCTATGCATAAGTTGTTAATTATACATAGCCTTTGATAACTTATCTCCTTATTTTCCTAATAGGAATACTAGCAATTAATGCTGGTGAACTTCCCTCATATTCTTCCGTTGTTGTCAATTTAACTTCAATTTCACCGGTTTCTACTTCAGCGTATTTTGATATTACCTTTAGTATATCAGCTTTAATCATTTCTAAAAAATCAGGTGAAAAGTCTGCTCTATCATGTATTAAAATCAGCTTTAATCTATCGCTGGCAATATCTTTTGAGAAAACCTTGCTAGAAAACAATTTAAATAAATTCATTAGACTCCCTCCCCTATATTCCTTTAAACATTTTTTTTAGAGAAGCAAAGAATCCCATCTCACTACGTGATGATCCATCTAATGTAGCATAGGGTACTTCCTCTCCGGTTATTCTTCTAGCAATGTTTTTAAATGCTAGACCTGCTAAAGACTTTTCATCCAGAACAATTGGCTCCCCTTTGTTAGTTGAAATGGTAACCTTCCTATCATCTGGAACAATTCCTATTAATTTAATTGCTAGGCATTCTATAATATCATCTACAGATAGCATGTCTCCACTTTTTGTCATTTCATAGTTTATTCTATTTATTATAACCTCATGTCTATCTAAACCCTTAGAATCTAATTTTCCTATTACCCTATCTGCGTCTCTAACTGAAGTAAGTTCTGGATTAACCACTATAATAGCTCTATCAGCCCCCACTATAGCATTTTCAAAGCCTTGCTCTATTCCAGCAGGACAGTCTATAATAACGTAATCAAACTCTTCTTTTAATTCATTTACTACCAGTAGCATATCTTTAATATTAATATCATTTTTGTCCCTGGTTTGCGCCGTTGGCATTAAATATAAATTACTAAACCTTTTATCTTTTATTAAGGCTTGCTTTAGTCTGCACCTTTTTTCAATAACATCTACTAATGTAAAAACTACTCTATTCTCAAGCCCCATTAGTACATCAAGGTTGCGAAGTCCAGTGTCTCCATCAATAACTACTACTTTTTTTTCCATAGATGCAAGAGCTGTTCCTATATTTGCTGTGGTAGTCGTTTTACCTACACCACCTTTACCCGATGTTATAACTATAGCTTCTCCCATGTTCATTACCTCCATTAAATATATTTATTCTCTAAATACGGTTCTACAATAATGTTTCCATTTTTAATTTTTGCCACTTCAGGATATTGAGGTTTATCGGCGTCCTCGGGGGATCTTGTGACAATGTTTCCAATCTGGAGTATTTGAGGTTCTAGCTTAAATGCAGCAATTATAGCTTTTTCATTACCATTAGTACCTGCATGTACAACCCCTCTTAAATTACCAAGCACAATTATATTTCCGGCTGCATATATTTCAGCTCCTGGATTTACATCCCCAACTATAACTATATTACCAGGATAATTTATACTTTGTCCACTTCTTATGGTTTTTCTCAAAAATTTAGTTTTTCCCTCATATATTCCTGTAAACAGTTTAACCGAGGAGTCCTCTTGATCCTGAAAAATACAATCACTAATTAAAAATTCATCGAATAATATCTCTTTCAATCTTATACTTTCTTTTTCATTTATGTATTTAAGTTCAGTAGTGATTTTCAAAGTACTCCCTCTGTAAAATTTTTTCCCTTGTGTAAGCTTATTAACTAAAGACTCTAACATGTCGTCAAAATCACTGAAATGATTCATATTTATAACTACATTTAATCCCTCTTTATTTCCTTTAATTATTATTTTATCTGTAACCATTATTTTAACCTCCTAGTTCTACTCTGGGGTTTTTGACTTATTATTTACAGTTATGTGCTTAAATCAATTATTAATTGATCCATCCATAATTGAACTTAAGCTAATATTTCAACATATTATCACTAAATTCCTGCTTAATTTCAATAAAAATATATTTTTTTTATTTTTTTTATTTTTTTAACTGTTTGAAGTGAAATTTCTAATGCCTAACAATTAAATAAACTCTAACAAATAAATTTGTTAGAGTTTATTTAAAATCCTTACTTTTTTAAACTAATCGTGACCATTACCAGTTGAAGTAGTAGGTAAATCTACATTACTAGTTTTCTTATCTACATCATACATGAATTTATATTTAGGATCTATTTTCAATAATTCAGCTTTAAAATATTGCTCATAAACCGCTTTTGCAACTGGTGCAACCCAGCCACCATGACCTCCATCAAAAACCACTGCACAAATAGCTATTTTAGGTTTGTCATAGGGAGCAAATCCTATATAATATCCATAGGATGTCCTTCCTAGCGCAGTTTGAGTAACATCATTAAACGTAGCCGAACCTGTTTTTCCTCCACTTTGTATAGGAAAATCTTTAAAAACAGAATATGCTGTACCTTTAGGATCACTAGTAACTTCTAACATTCCTTCTTTAATTATATCAGTTGTTTTAGTACTTATATTAGTTTTTTCTAAAACTACAGGCTTTGTTTGTTTAATTATATTTCCATCTGGCTCTAAAAATTTATCAACCAAATGCAATTCATATCTATTCCCGCCATTAACCATTGTAGACACATAATTAGCTAACTGGAGTGGTGTAAAAGCATTAAATCCTTGCCCTATGGCTGCATAGTATGCATTAGCAGCTGAATTAATTTCAGTATTAGCATCATTAATTTCAGAATTTATAGTTTCTGCCATAGCTCTTATATCTCCATCTGTGTAATTATTGTTTTTTAATGATTCAGAAGCTTCAATAACTTCCTTTATATCAATCTGAGAATTTTTGATAACTGAATCATAGGAGCTTTTCTTATCTTTTTTCATTTCTGTCTTAAGGAAAGCTTGAAACTTAAGTTTTTTTTCATTTACTTTTTTAATTTCCTGTATTTGATTATTAGTGCCACTTTCCTTTTGTGACACAGTATCAAGAGGTTTATATTTACCCCCAGTAGCATTTATTCCCTTTTGCATAAATCCTACCAGATTACTTATATGAATATTAGCTAATATTTCTTTACTTGATTGATAATTATATACTTGACCAAAGTTTTCTGGTATCTCTATACCTGTAGCAGGTTTTTCATTACTTTTAGGGTCTATACCAAGACCAAATTTCCATGCATATTTTGCTATTAAATCTAAACCTGCTTTATTTGCTCCAGACTTTGCATAAAGTTTATCTGCCACATCATAAAAGTAATAATTACAAGAGTCTCTCATTGCCTTTCTAATATCTTCCCATCCATGTGAACCATGAAACTCATTATATATCCAACAGGCAGCAGTAACGGATGGGTACCTGCTATTGTATGGACCATTATCGTATACTGTGCTACTCTCGGTTATAACGCCTTCTTCTAGGCCCGCAGTAGCTGTTACTGGTTTAAAAGTAGAACCAGGAGGTATTAGAGATTTAGTTGCATAATTGAAAGTTGCTTTTGGGAAAATATCATTATTATCTTTCCTTATTGTAGTATTACCTGCTACACTTTTGTCTAGAGGAAACATATAATCAAGTAATATTTTTGCTCTTTCTTCTTTAGTTTTTTCCGCCATATCTTTATTAGTTAGCACACCTGTAATATTTGCTAACCCTCGATTTTCGATATACTTTGGTCCCATTTGATCTATTTTGGGATTTAATAGATCATTAATTTCATTAGTTGAATTTCCAGATACTGAAAAAATATTAGGATCATACCCAGGTCTACTTGCCAGCGCTAATACCTTGCCTGTGTTAACATCCAGTACCACCACTGCACCCCTGTTTGCATTTGTTGTATCTACACTTTGACCCGTGTTTTTCCCTTCCTTTTGTAAACTGAGCATCACAGCATCCAGAGATTTTTCTGCAGCGTATTGCATATTTTTATCTATATTAAGCTGTATTGTTTGCCCAGGATAAGTTTCAATCTCACCTAGTGAACTAACTTTACGTCCTTGTTTATTAACTGCAATACTTTCTTGTCCCTTAGTTCCCCTTAGAACATCTTCAAAAGCTGCTTCAATTCCTGAAGTACCTATATAATCCGAACTTATATCATAGCCTTGTTCCTCATACTTATCTTTATCCCAAGGATTTATCTTAGAAATATACCCGAGGAAAGCTGAGCCTAGATCCTTATTAGGATAGACTCTAATTGGCTGAGTTGTAACACTAATACCTGGAATTTCTGGTTGTATTTGTTCAAAAATACCGGCAGCCTCAGGAGTTAAATTGTTAGCGATAGTTATAGGCTTGTATCCAGAAAAACTCTGCATCTTTAAAGTGTCCTCTACTAACATATAACGCCTCAGAGTTTCTTTGCTTTTAGAATTTTTCATTTTGTCCATTCCGTATTGGTTTATTAGTTCATTAAAAACTTCTTCAGGAGTAATTTTTAAAAGAGCTACATCAACTATTTTAAGCTGCTCAGCATTTAGATCATCTTTCTTTTTACCCTTATAAAGCTTACCAATAACTATATCCTCAAAGCCTCTATCTTTTTTAAATCTAAGCTCTACCCAATTTTGTGTTGTTTTATCTATAGTCTTACCAAAATCGAAGCTATACACCGTATTTTTTTTATCTGCACTAGTCTTTACCTTAAGTAAAAACTCATCTACCTGAATTCCCTTATTTTCATCAAGAATTTTAAATACATTGTCCATAGTGGGAAAGAAACTGTCTTCGCTCTCTTGGGTTTTAGTAAATGTTAATATAAAGCTTTGTTTACTTTCAGCGAGTTTTTTACCGTTTCTGTCAATTATATCCCCTCTCGGAGCTACTGTTGATATTATCTTGTGATTTTGTTGATTTGCAGTTTCCCTATATAATTCGCCATTGATTACCTGTATATTCACTAATCTCCAAATAATCGCAGAAAAAATCAAGATCATAATTACAATTAAAACATTAAATCTAGAAAATTCATTCTTGTTTTTATTTTTCTTACTCACTATTTCACCAACCCTCTAAACTGCCCTATTAAAATCTCCACTCTTTCTTCATGTATTCCTTTTGAGAAAGTTTATATACAAATCTATACATAAAAATAGAAACTACTAAATTATATATTGCATGATATAATACTGTATCAATCTGGGTATATTGCTTTATCATAAACATTATAGAAACTACAATTAAACCTTTTACTACACTTAACACAAAAGATGATACTATTGGTAAAAGTGCCTTTTCAGTAAATATACTTTTACCTATTTCAGCAGCTACAAGACACATAAGCATATTGGTTAGCATATTAATTCCAAAACAGTTTAAGAAATATAAATCCTGAAGGGCTCCAGTAAAAATTCCAATTATAACTGCGTCTTTCGGCGAACTAACTATAGAATAACATAGTGCAAAAGTAAATATTAAACTTGGATATGCACCATGTATCTTAAGTAAAGGCATCAAAGTATTATCTAATATTAGAAATAGAATACATAAAAGTACTAACGTTAATATTCTCTTCATAATACAACTCCTAATATTTTATTTCGCCATCTTCTCTAACTTCTTTTGGCACCACAATAAAAACCTCTTCAATCTTAGTAAAGTCAACATACGGCTCTATTATAGCACTTTTCATTACTTTACCTTTATCCGAGTATACACTTAGTACATTTCCTATTCTAATTCCAGCTGGATATATGCCGCCAAGACCTGAAGTCAATATTACATCGCCTTTTTTTATAGCCGAATCTAAGGAAAGACGCTCTATTTGTGCAAGCAATTTATTATTCTCATCTTTATAGCCTTTTACCATACCATTATTATCTCTTGTTCTTTCAACACGACCTGCCACTGCAATATTTTCATTTGATAAACATTGAACTATAGACCAATTGCTACCTACAGAGGTAACCTGACCTACGAGCCCCTCTCCAGTCATAGCTATCATTCTTTTTTTTATGCCTTTATTTTCTCCCTTGTTTATGTAAAAGCCATCCGAAAAACTATTTCCACTTAATCCAATTATATTAGCACCAATATAATTGTACTCATTTCTTTGCTCTGAAAACTTAAGCATGCTTTTTAATCTTTGATTTTCTTTTATTGAAGAATCATATTCTAATGCTTTTATTTTGAACTCACTATTAGCTTTTTTTAGCTGCTCATTCTCTTTTTTAACATCTGAGAAGTTTGTTATAAATTTAAAAGAATCTCTTATTTTATAAAACCCATCATAAAATAAACCCTGCACTGAGTTTATAGTTACTCCTACACCGTTTTCCACGAAAGACATTTTGTTTCTATTTGCACTATACCCTATTATAAATAAAAATGTAACTGACAGTATTATAATAACTACTGCCAGTTTATTTTTTGAAAACTTCATCTATCTTCTTTTACTCATAACGTCTATATTCACCAGAGCTTTTCCTGCTCCTATAGCAACACAATCAAGTGGGTTTTCAGCTATGTGCACAGGCATATGTGTTTCGCGGTTTATAAGTGTATCAATTCCTTTGAGTAGTGCTCCGCCTCCAGTTAACATAATTCCTTTTTCCATTATATCGGATGCAAGTTCTGGTGGAGTCTTCTCGAGAGTTGTTATTATCGCCTCAATTATTGCTTGAACTGGTTCACTTAGTGCTTCTCTTACTTCCTTTTGTGTAACTTCTATAACTTTTGGAAGTCCAGATATTAAGTCTCTTCCTACTATTGGCATACTCATATCATCATCCTCTAATACAAATGCTGATCCAAGCTCAATTTTAATATTTTCTGCAGTTCTCTCACCTATCATAAGGCTGTACTGTTTCTTAACAAATGCTATTATTGATTGATCTAGCTTATCCCCTGCCACTCTTAGAGACTTGCTTGTTACAATTCCACCAAGTGAAATTATTGCAACCTCTGTAGTTCCGCCTCCAATATCCACTATCATACTTCCAGTGGGCTCATTTACTGGAAGTCCTGCTCCAATAGCTGCTGCCATTGGCTCTTCCATTAGATATGCCTCTCTTGCACCTGCTCTTTTAGTCGCTTCCTCTATTGCTCTCTTTTCAACTTCAGTTACGCCTGACGGAAATCCAACTACAATTCTTGGGCTTGTAAAGCCTTTTGAACTAACTTTATTTATAAAGTGCCTAAGCATTTTCTCAGTAATATCAAAATCTGCAATTACTCCATCTTGCATTGGTCTAATTGCAACAATGTTACCTGGAGTTCTACCTATCATCTGCTTCGCTTCTTCACCAACGGCTAAAACCTTATTAGTATTTATATTTATAGCTACAACAGAAGGTTCTCTAAGTACAATTCCTTTCCCCTTCAAGTAAATCAATGTATTTGCTGTTCCTAAATCTATTCCCATATCACGAGACGTCCCAAATATTCCCATTATAATTTCTCCTTTCGTATCTAAAGCATTCCCTTTTCTTTTAAACTTGTATAAGTTCCATTACCAATAATTATATGATCAAGCACTTCTATCCCTAGTAATTTACCACATTCTTTAAGTCTTGTAGTAATGCTTATGTCTTCCTTACTAGGAGTTGGATCTCCAGAAGGATGATTGTGACAAATAACCACGGAAGCACTACACTTTTTAATAGCTTCGTAAAAAACTTCTCTTGGATGAACTATTGAAGTATTTAAATTACCAATTGATATATCTTTTATGCTTATAATTATATTCTTTGTATTTAACATAATTAATTTAAGATATTCCTTTTTTAAGTATCGCATTTCCTCCATAAGATATTCTGCAATATCTTTTGGTGAATTAATTTTATACTCTTCTCCAGATTTAAAACTTCTAAATCTTTTTGAAATTTCTGTAAGGGCCAATAGTTGTGTTGCTTTAGCATTCCCAATGCCTTTTAAATTCATAAATTCTTCTGCACTTGAACTTAAAAGTCCATTTAGTCCGCCACACTCAGAAATAATTCTACCACAAAGACTTATAATATTTTCATTTTTTGATCCTATTCTAAGTATTATAGCTAATAGTTCATTATTTGACAGTGTTTCAGCACCATATCTTAATAATTTTTCCCTTGGTCTTTCATTTTGAGGCAAATCCATTATTTTGTAAGTCATACCCATAAAACAACTCCTTTATAGATTGACCCCCATTTCCCTTAACATTAAATATAATTTATTTACCGGTAACCCCACTACACTATAGTAACAACCCTTTAATTGTTCAACAAATAAAGATGCTGCTCCTTGTATACCATAAGCTCCAGCTTTGTCTAGAGGCTCCCCTGTTTCAATATACTTGTTTATTTCTTCATCGGAGAGTTTTGAAAATTTTACTTCTGTACAAACATATTCAGTTGAAATTTTTTGTGTTTCAGTGTTTATTACCGCAATTCCTGTATATACTTCATGGGTATTGTCACTTAAATCACTAAGCATTTGAAAAGCTTCCTGACTATCTTTAGGTTTTCCAAGAACCTTTCCCTTAAAATAAACAATAGTATCACAACCTATTATAGCAGCTGGTTTTTTCACACTACTACAGATATCCATAGCCTTTCCTCTTGCTAAGTTCATAACGTAGTCCCCACAATTCCCAGAAAACGGTATGTCACTTTCTTTAAAATCACTTACCTTTATCTTAAAATTACTAGTTATTTTTTTTAAAAGTTCTGCTCTACGTAAAGAAGCAGAAGCTAAAATAATATCCACTACATCACTCCTAATATTTTCTATATAGTATTATTGCCAAAACTATGCCTATAATAGACATAATGTTAATATTAAAATTTATACCGAAAGTTATGGCTAATACTTTCAGATCTATAAGCATAGGATTACTCATGCCTATGGTGTATGTACTCTTCAAAAATTTCAGTGCATTTATATTATTTCCTAATAACTCACCTATAAAACTTCCAGAAATAGCTCCTATAAGTATAAAAAAAATAAAATACGAACTTCTTTTTTCTGCACTTTTCAAATTATAACCCCCACTTTACTTATATCCTATACATTTTAACATTTAATAAATTCATTAACAAGTGTATAAAATATTATTCAAGAAAAGTTTATAATTAAAGGTCATTTATATATACTATAAAGTTGAATTAAAAAAATACAAGTAGATTTTAATAATCTATTTGTATTTTTTATGTTTTATCCTATTTTACATCATATTTCATCAGAATTCATTACAATTTGTTTACAATCTATAAAGAAAATTGTATAACTATATCTTTGTTAGTTTCTTTATAAATTTATAAATATATATATATCCTTCCTCAGTTTTTTCCTTTTTTAATGACCCGGGCATTGCAGTTAAATATGATTTTATTTCTGTCATGGTAGCATAACTTGCACTTTTTTCTTCTGCCCCTTGTAAAGTTAGTAACCATTTTTTTAATTCCACTGTATCATATCCTCCAATGTCTTTTTCTGAAAGCTTATTCAATATTTTAATATCTGCACTTATCATTTCATTAATTTGTGAACTTGTAAGATCATTACCATTGATTTGAAAACTAATTTTAGTATATTCTATTTTATTTGCTTGTAATTGTTTTGTGATAATATCACTACTCTCTTTAGGATAAATACCAAAGAAAACTCTAATTAAATTATCTTCTTCAATAATAAAGGGTGTACCAAAACTCATTAAACTATTTTTCAAAACCAAAGCATTCTCCTTCTTACTAAAAACACCGCATTGTAATGCTACATAATCTTTAGTACTAGCCTTAGGAATTACCTTAGAAACATCCACTCCATCTTTACTTGTTTGACTTTCTTTTTCTAAACCTATGTTAGTTGTTTTTTCCTGTGCAACTGCATTCTTCGTATTATCACTTTTAGGTAGTAATTTCGAAAAAATCGTGCCTAGTGTAATTGCTGCTATTATAATTAATAAAAAGACAAACATAAAATTATTTTTTTTTCTAGGTGGTTTATAATTATATCTAGTATATCTCACTCTAACATCCCCCAACTTTATAAATCCTTATTTAAAATATTATTATTTAAAAACTAATTTTAGAATAAAAAAAAGAAAATATATTAGACGCCTCTACTAAAAAAATCCGACAATGAACGTCGGATTATACTATTTCTACTGAAGTATTCTTCTTGCCCCAGCATATCTAGAAGAATAATAACTTTGGCCTAAATTACTCACTGTAACTTTTCTACTTCCTGAGGATGCGTGTATAAACTCTCCATCCCCTACATAGATGCCAACATGTGATACTGGGCCATCTGTATTAAAGAAAATTAAATCACCTTGTACTAAATTGTTTCTAGCTACTGAACTTCCCTCACCTATTTGAGACCCTGTATAATGCGGTAACCCTACTCCAAATGCATTATAAACATACTTTGTAAAGCCTGAACAATCAAAAGATTTAGGTCCCGTGGCTCCCCATACATATGGTATTCCAATAAAATCATATGCATAAGAAATTAAATCGCTTTTACTATCTGAAATAAGTGATTCTGATGAAATTTCACCTCTTGAAAACACCTTTTTCACTGCTTTTTTCTTTTTCTCTGCACTTCTATCTGGAACTTTAATAAACTTGTCTGTTTTAAAAGTTGCACAGCGAAGGACAATCTGTGTTGGAATTTTAGAGACCACATCAGCTTTCACTATTTCTGTTTTGATAATTGTAAAAAGGCCTATGGATAATACAAAAACTGTCATTTTAAATAAATTAGATTTTAAAATGTTCATTCATAACCTCCTAAAGCTTCCCAGTATCTTATTAATATATGTAAGCATTATTTGGTTTTATTCGCATTGAATTCTTTTTTTAAAATTAATATATCCTTGTCCTTACTATTTATCTCCAAAAAATTACTTGTTACTCTACTTATTTCAAAGTTATTATTCTTCCATAATTTCAGCATACTGTGATTATCAGAGGAAACAAAAGTATAGAAATTACGTATCCCATAATTTTTATATAAATGTTTTATGAATTCGTTAATAATTGTTGTATATATATCAAGAACATGTAATCTAAATTCTATTAAATAGCACATAATCCACACTTCATTTGGATTTTTAAATTCTATTCTACCTTTAATAATTCCTATAAGGTCACTACCTCGCATAACTTTAAGAAAGTACTCTCCCTCACTTACATAATATTCTAAATATCTTTCGTAAAATTCCTTAATACCATAATCCTGACCAGCGTCTATGTTAAACACTTGTTGGCTATTAATCCAATTTTCAATTTTAATAATATCTTCTTTTTCTACACCCATGATGCTAACATCATCAAACATAATATCTATATTAAACATATTTACACCTCTTGAATAATTAAATTATACGCTAATAATTAATTCTACATTACCTTTATAATTTCCTTCAATAAAAAAAAGTATATATTACTAATTTCTATTTCTAAGCACTTAAAAATGCTTTATAAAATAATATAACCCCATAAACTATTATAGGGTTATAAAATAAATAATTTCTATGATTTATTTAATTGTGACTTATGTTGGACTTAAGACTGTTTTTATTCCTCACTGTACATAAGTGTAAGTCTAACAATTCTTCTAACTACATCCCTTGCTTGTGCATAAGGCATACCACACCTAACTAAAATTCTAAATACTGCAGGATTATACCTCTCTATCCTTCTTACAATAGAATCAACATCATTATATTTAGGATTAAATTTATTTGGATTATTATATCCATCATTAAATGGCTCTTTATCTCCATAATTACCCATTTGTCTGAACCCTTCATTCTCATCAGCATAATCTTTCATAGGTTCTTCCTCATTCATCATAGCCATTGGATTAAACCCATTCATGAACATATCTTCATTAAATTGTTTCATCCCCATACATGGATTCATCCCCATCCATGGGTTCATTTCCATATTGGGACTTGCATCCTGCATGTATCCCATTGGCATACCCATACTTGGGTTCATACCCATATTTGAGTCCATACCCATATTTGAGTCCATATCCATACTCGGCATGTTATTCATTTGACCGTATCCATACATCATCGGTTGAAATGGAATCATTTCATATTCTTCATTCATGTCTATATCATCAATGTTTCTGTCCTCTAGATTCATCATTGTCCTCCCGTTTTCCATATTAGTAATACATTAACAATTTATGCTAGAGACAGTGTTTTGATACTAACATTTATACAAAATTCAAATAAAAATAAGAAAGGGTATATTACTACAAATGCTTTTCACTTCGCTAAGTAATACTAAACAAATTTTATAAAAGATACTAAAAAGTACAAACTCGCTTGTTCGCTCAAACATGTACTTTTCTTAACGTCTCTTTTATAAAATTAGTTAAGTATTACTAACGCTTGTTCAAATGCATTTTTACGTAATATACCCTTTCTTTATCATGCTAACGACACTTTATTAACCGTAGTAAAATATTTAATAAAAATAAAGGGGATGCAATTGCACCACCTTTATTTTGCTTGCTATTTACAGCACTTTCTACTTTAATCCTCTTACAGGTTTACTCATGTTACTATCGCCGTTCATAGTAACTGGATTGTTTTCAAGTTGTTTCTCCTGTTTTTCAATAGGATTATTTTTTTTGTTTTTCTTTAACATTTTCATAAATAACACCTCTTTCAGATGTTAGTTTTTCCAAATTTCTTTTAAAAATTCATTTCAAAAAAGAAAAAAGTACCAACACCCTCAAGGTATTGATACCACTAGCTACTTTTGGTGCGACAGACGGGACTTGAACCCGTATGGTCTCCCACACGCCCCTTAAACGTGCGCGTCTGCCATTCCGCCACTATCGCAAACATTATCTAAAATAAAGGGTTAAATCTTATAGCTATATTTACTTATAAAACTTATAACCACAAGATTTATTATAATCAGTTTAACTTGAATTGTCAACATACTAGTTATCTTTTTAAGATGCCTTAAATTTATCATCATATAATTTTAAATAAATATTATAATTTGTCTTTACTTTTTTTACATATTTATCAGTTTCTCCAAAAGGAATGTTATTTAATTTTTTTCCATCAGTAGAGTATTCTTTATCTTTAAGCCACTTTTGAACATTTCCCCGACCACCATTATACGCTGCAAGCACCAGGTCTATATCCCCATTAAATTCGGTATTTAAATTATTAATATACCAGCATCCCATAGCAATATTGATTTCATTATCATATAAGTTTTCTACCTTATAGTCATTTAATTTCATATTTTCAGCAATCCAAAGTGCTGTATCAGGCATTATCTGCATAAGGCCATAAGCGCCCCTAGGAGATACAGCTTTCCCATTAAAATTACTTTCTGCTTTAATTACAGCCACAACCAAAAATGGGTCTACATTATACCTTTGAGAATACTTAACTATATCGCTTTCATATTTTATCGGGTAAAAACTTTTAAAAATACTTTTAATGTTAACTAATATAATAACCAAGAAAATCACGCACAAAAATTTTATAATCTTTTTAAACTTCATTATCTCACATTTAACCTTTCTAATTCAGTAATGATACAATCTAGCTGTAACTTTGTATTTTCAATGCTTTCTCCATTATCAATAATAAAATCCGCAAACTTCTTCTTTTCATCTATTGGCATTTGTGCTCTTATCCTATCCATCGCTGCCTCTAAAGTTAAAGCATCACGCTGCATAATCCTCTGTATTTGAACGTCACTTCTTACCCACACTAATATAGTTACATCCATACTTGTATGTAAATTATTTTCTATTAAAGTAGGCGCATCAAGAAAGCATATCTTACAATTTTCTTTTTCATATGCTTTTATCCTATGGTTTATTTCACTTATTATAAAAGGCATCATTATACGCTCTAGCTTTTTCCTAAGAGTATCACTCTTAAATATATAGTTTCCAAACTCTTTCCTCTTAAGATTACCTTCCTTGTCAAAAAACTCATACCCAAATTCCTCTTTAATTTGAATCAGTACCTCAGGATTTATTTTAAAAATCTCTCTAGCTACAATATCGGCATCAATAATGGAAAAATGCTTCTCTATTAGCATATTAGTTACTGTGCTCTTCCCACTACCAATGCCCCCTGTTATCCCTACCTTTAGCATTCTCAATTACTTAGCCTCATACCAGGTTTCTCCTATGCTTATTCCTACTTCTAGAGGGACTGAAAGTTTAATAACATTTTCCATCTGCTCTTTAACTAAATTCTCAACTTGCACAATCTCATCCTTATATACATTTAATATTAATTCATCGTGTACTTGAAGTATTAAAGTACTTTTTAATCCTTCTTCTTTTAATTTATCAAATACGTTTACCATTGCAAGTTTAATAATATCTGCAGCGGTCCCCTGGATAGGTGTATTCATAGCGAGCCTTTTCCCAAAGGACTGGACAATTTTATTTGAAGAGTTTACTTCAGGTATAGCTCTCCTTCTATTGAAAATTGTAGTAACACTATTATTTTTCTCAGCTTCAACCACTATATTCTCCATGTATTTTTTAACCTTTGGATATCTTTCAAAATAAGTATCTATATAGATTTTAGCTGCTTTTCTAGATACATTTATATCCTTTGCTAAACTAAATTCTCCAATACCATAAACTATACCAAAGTTTACTGCTTTGGCATTACTTCTCATAAGTGATGTAACTTCTTCAATAGGTACATTAAACACCTCAGAAGCTGTTTTAGTATGAATGTCACTACGGTTAATAAAAGCTTCAATTAAATTCTCGTCCCCAGATATATGAGCCAGGACCCTAAGCTCTATTTGCGAATAATCTGCAGATAAAATAACACACTGATCATTGTGTGGTATAAATACTCGTCTTATAGCTCTACCCATCTCTTGTTTTATAGGAATGTTTTGCAAATTAGGCTCTGTACTTGATAGTCTTCCTGTTGTAGTAACTGTTTGAGTAAAGTTTGAATGTATTCTACAATCTGTATCAATGACTGCTTGAAGTCCCTCTATATAAGTAGAAAAAATCTTTGTTAAACCTCTATAGCGAGTAATTTCTGTGATAATAGGATGCTTATCAGCTAGTGCCTCTAAAACCTCTGCATTAGTTGAATACCCTGTTTTTGTTTTCTTTATAACAGGTAAATCTAATTTTTCAAATAATATCTTGCCTAATTGCTTTGGAGATTTAATATTAAATTCTTCACCACATAGTGCATAAATAGTGCTCTCCATTTCTTTTATTTCTAAGGCGAATTTTATATTTAACTCCTCTAATTTATCCTTGTCTATTGTAAATCCTTCTGCCTCCATATATGATATAGCTTCTGTTAAGGGTTGCTCTACCGTATATAGAAGTTCCTCCATTTTATACTCTTTAATCTTCTTTTCTATTATCTCATAAAGTCTTTTTAGCAATGCTACTTTATTAATTTCCCTTGCATCATCTTCACCTTCAATACCAATTCGAAGATTTGCATTAATTAGAGTTTCTAAACTATATTCACTTTGAGCTGAATTTATCAAATAAGCTGCCAGTTCTGTATCAAATTTAACTCCTTGTAGCACAATGCCTTTTTTATTAAGCGCAGTGTATGCATTCTTTAAGGAGTGGCTTACCTTTTTGATTTCAATGTTTTCAAGTATAGTTTTTAAATAATTTATAGCTTTTTCTTCATCCTCATTAAATAAGTCAATAACCTTAATAGCATAGTTTTTCTCCTTATAATTAAGGTATATGTTATTTAAGCTAATTTTAGAAAACACATTAGCATTTTTAATATCAAAAATTATATAAATGGTGTCTTTTACCTCAACAATAAATTCTTTAAGCTCTGATAGTTTGTCTATTACTGTAAAATCCGCTGTAAATATTTCTTCAGGTGAATCCTGTTCATTTGGTATTTTCCCTATTAATGATTTAAATTGTAATTTATAAAATAAATCCTTTACCGCTCGTACATCATAGTTTTCTTTTGATTTAATTGAATCTAAATCAATTTCCATAGGGACACTAGTAATAATAGTAGCTAATTTTTTACTAAAAATAGCCTGTTCACTATAAGTTACTAAATTTTCTACAAGCTTTTTACCACTAATATGTTCAATATTCATAAGAACATTTTCTATACTCTTATATTCTTTAATCAGCTTATAAGCAGTTTTTTCACCAACTCCTGGCACCCCTGGAATGTTATCCGAGGCATCACCCATTAAGCCCTTTACATCTATAAATTCAGTAGGGGTTACTCCATAATCCTCTATTATACGATTTCTATCATATATTTCTTTTTCTGACATTCCCTTTTTATTTATTACAACTTTAACATTATCTGTGGCAAGTTGAAGTGCATCTCTATCTCCCGTTACTATAAAAACTTCTAGTCCCTCTTTTTCTCCAATCACAGATAATGTTCCTATTAAATCATCTGCTTCAAATCCATCTAATTCAAAAATATCTATAGCCATTTTCTCTAAGAGTTCCCTAACTATAGAAAACTGTCCGATAAGCTCATCAGGCATTTTCTTTCTACCTGCCTTATAATCTTTATATTCCTCATGACGAAAAGTAGGTGTTTTTCTATCAAAGGTTGTAACGATATAATCCGGCTCAAATTCCTCTTTCATTTTTAAGAGCATACTTGTAAAACCATAAACTGCATTAGTATATATCCCATCTGAATTTGTTAGGGCTGGCAATGCATAAAAAGCTCTGTACATAAGACTATGACCATCTAAAATTAATAATCTTTCTTTAGACATTTTAAATTCCTTCTTTCTACTGTGTTTATAATTTTATATATTGTACTGCTAAATTTTGTATTAATGTTCATAAAAACATTATTTCAATTTATTAAAACCATCCTAAGAAAAATATAATATTTCTCTTGAAATTTCACTACATTTTATCATAATATACTGCCTCAATAAAAATATCAACTTCTTCATGACTTATACTCTTTATATTATAACAATAATATACCCCAAAAACTAACAACTTCTTCAGTAATTACATAAAAAAAATAAAAGATCCAGAAAATATTCCAGATCTTTAAAAAAAACACCAAAATAGCTAACCTAACAATTTTTAAAAAATACTTAAATCTAACTCCCTAGACAATTCTTCTAAAACCTTTATGCCACCAATACTATTACCTTTTTTATCTAAAGATGGCCCAATTACACCAACACCCATTCTTCTAGGTACTGCTGCCATTATGCCTCCACCTACCCCACTTTTTGCAGGTATTCCTATATGTACAGCAAAATTACCTGAACCGTCATACATGCCACAAGTAACCATTATAGTTTTAATTATTCTAGTGGCTTCTCTAGATATAACTCTTTCGTTATTTGAAATAATCACACCAGCATTAGCAAGTACGGCTCCTATTCTTGCTACATCTCTACAATTAACCTCTAATGAACACTGCCTAAAGTATACGTCTAAAACCTCTTCCACATCACCCTCAAGAATACCCGTGCTCTTCATAAAATAAGCTAATGATCTATTTCTATCCCCTGTAGCTTTTTCTGAGGCATAAACACCTTCATTAATATTTATATCAGGATTACCTGTGATCTTCCTTGTAAACTTTAATATCCTATTAAACTTTTCATCTGCAGTATCTCCTGTAATCAAGGAAACTGTTGCAATAGCTCCCGCATTTATCATTGGGTTTATGGGTTTTTGGTCATTATTTTTCTCTAAATTTATTATGGAATTAAAAGCAGCTTCTGTGGGCTCCATTCCTATTTTAGTAAACACATAATCTACCCCATTATCAATTATTGCCAACATAAGTGTAACAACCTTTGATATACTTTGAATTGTGAATTTTGTCTCATAATCCCCTGCAAAAAATTCTTCACCATCAAGAGTAGTTACACAAATACCTAGAGCCTCTCCATCTGCTTTAGATAGTTCTGGTATATACGATGCAACTGTGCCTTCCTTTGTCCAATGCCTGTTTTTATCAATAATAGTATCTAATATTCGCTTCATAATATCCTCCTCGATTGCATACCTGTACAATAAAATTTGTTTTTAAATCGGCACTTACCTTTACACTTCATATAATACTCTACTTTGAATAGTATTATCAATTCTTTGTACAAAAAATAAATATTGTATTGTTTTATATGAAATGAATGCTTTAAGCAAGATTAAAGTGGGTAAAAAATCAATAATAAAATTACACTATAACTATTGCATTAATTATAAATATATGTTAAAATAAATTTTGTCAGACATGCCGAAGTGGTGGA
>Ga0209125_1001261_pt1 | contig 24741 bp, 21 predicted proteins | sample BarGraIncub1131A_FD_184503 | JGI IMG/M metagenome (GOLD analysis project Ga0209125, IMG submission 184503) | Arctic peat soil microbial communities from Barrow, Alaska - Barrow Graham LP Incubations 11-31A (SPAdes) (version 2) | ecosystem: Environmental > Terrestrial > Soil > Wetlands > Peat... | reverse complement strand
TGTTTTCTTTTGTCGTTTTCCGCATTTCCCTATACACAGGGTTGCCCTTAGCTAATAATGGTATATTATGGTTTAAAGGTATAATTATCCCACAGGTGCATATGAGAGTAGTGGCTAAATGATCTTACATTAAACGAGGAGGAATTTTCATGAATCAAGTGTTCCTCATGTTCTTTATCTTATCTGTGACTCTTTTACTCATTGGTCTTATTAAACCCAATGCCGTACTCCCTGGCAAATCACTCAAAGCGCGGTCTCATGTATGGTTAGTCTATGGTTCATCTGCAACACTACTTTTTGTCCTTCTCGGAATGACGCTTCCAGAGATGCAAGTGACAGCCGATCAAGGCGCAGCTGTAGAAGTCATTAGTTCGGAAGGAGTGAGCCAGCCTACCATGGTATTAAAGAGCGATAAAATGAACGCAATAGTCAGTGATCCCAGTAAATATGTCAACAACCTGGTTGATGTTACAAGCAAAATATCAACGAAAGTGGACTTCATTAGCAGCATTTCTAAATTTCAGATTTGGGCCGACCCCATCCAAAAAAAAGGAAACATCATTGTCGTTTACAATGGAGCGATTAATGTAGCGCAAGGAGATACCATTCGGATCAAAGGTACTGTCGGCAAAAAGCTTTCAGGGCAATTAACCAGTGGCGAATGGGTTGAGGCCGTCAGCATTATTGCTCAGTCCGTCGAAAAGGTAAGCCAATCAAGATAAGCCATGACTGTCTCTAGTGAGCCCTCCCCACATATCCCCAAACATAAGGCTGAAAGCGTTGCTGCTTCCAGCCTTATGTTTTTTTCACTTGTGCACACGCTCAATCAACCGTGCCAGATACTCCGAGTAATGCGTTAATCGTTCTCTTGGCCGAAGCTGAATCAGAGAAACGTTCGTATCCGCAATGTCCTCTACCTCAGGGCCATAACTGGGGTGAAGGGCAATCACCTTGATCGCCTTGGAAGCCCCAGTCGGGTCCTCCACAAACTTCAAGGAATTTGAATAGTTTTGCAAGGTATTCATATTTTTAGGACGATTTTCATCTTCTACTCTGTCATTGTTCCAGATATTCAATCGTTTACGGTATTTAGCATCGACTATGATGGAGCCAAAATAAATGTCGTGCTTAAAAATATCAATCCGAATATCTGGCTTATAATTCGTCCCTTCCATATAAAGAATGCGCTTGAACCGCAAAGCGCTGCGTTTCGCCCGGACCATTTTCTCATTGAACAACACGGAAAGACGAATTGACCCTTTCACCATTTCCACCAAGGTATTATCTTGAAGTACCGGAAAGACTAATTCCTGGCTGGTCTTATGAGTGTCGTCGTAAATCCATCCAGAAACCGGCGTATACCCTGCATGCTCTAACGCAATGATGGTTTTGCTATAACACCAGTATTCGTATAACACATCAGTGCGCTTCCACTGAACCTTAAAATCATGGGATAAGGGAATCTTGAAATCCTGTGTCCTGAGCTGCTTCCACCATGTGAAAACTCTTTTGTACCGCCAATCTCGTTGAATTTTTAGTGAAAGGTGATTAAAATTGTTTAACGGTTGGAGCTCTTTAAGCACAGGGTGATTCATATATTTTAGTACATAGAAAATTCTTTGTTTCATTTCTCGTTCCATCAATTCAAGACTCAAAACTTTGGTCTTCAAGGCCCTCACTTCATGGCTTGTCGATTTTTGCACGACCATATAAGGCGTTCTCGTTTCTATCGCCTTCTGTTCTTCGGTAATCGTGCACCTTATTGCTCTTAAAACAGCCTCCATTTGAGACGACACATAATGAAGGAACCCCAGAACCATCCGATTTTCTGGCGTATCATAGGTGAGTGAAGCAATAATTCCAAGGATCGCTTCAGGTTGTGCCATGCTTTTAGCGGCAGCATTTGCTCGTTGACCTTGTAAGGATAAAAGCCAGCGGTAAGATTTACCGTCTTGCTTGCAATTTGTATTAGCCTTTACTTCTCGGTAGTTCCGCTCCAAATGTTGATCTGGGCGTCGTGTCAAATCCTCAAGGGTTATCACGAGCTCTTTGAACATGTGCTTCAAAACCACATACTCCGCCAACACTAGGGGAGGAAGTAACCCCTTTTCTCCGTAAAGTTTTATTCCATGACTCATCCGAGTGCGATCATACGCGAGCCCCTGAACGATTTCGTTCAGCTCGTCACGCATCACGTCAAGTTGTTCATCGGTAATATTATTCGGTCTTACTCGGAGCGTGGCCTCGAACGAACCACTCACTTCACCGTTTCGCTTCACTAAGACCATATAATCCGCAGGAATCAACGGGTAATCCTCATTGACATCACTATAAAGCGGGAACCGTCCAGTTCCTGATCTCAAACACGGAATACCTTCTTCATCGAAGTGTAACTTCGATGAATCATAGCCATCTAAGCCGTCAATATAGAGATACTCTTCCTCTTGGCTTGCAGTATACGAAACATACAGATTTTCTCGTTCAAAAACCTCAATGACGCTACCTAGCGTTACCGAACGCGGGATTTCTTGTCTACCAATGAAAAACACGATGGAAATCCCTGCGTTGTCAAGATGCATAGCCATGATCTAATAGTTCCTTTGCTTTTTTATGACAGACCTCCCGCGAATAGGTGAACGTTGAGACAGTCGGATATTTTTCAAACAACTTGAGAATTTCACTCGTTCCCTGCTCCCGTTCCGAGTATTTACCAAAGAGCTGTTCAAAATCGCTCTCTGGACCTTTAAACTTCGTCATGATCCGTTGCACCAGTTGAAGATCAAAGGCCTTACGCCGATCAAGAGAACCTTGTCCTTCTACATTACAAGGAATGTTCTTTAGATACGAACCGATTTGACGAATGATCCGGTAACCCACCACCCGGTCCTTATCAATCTTCCGCAAATGGGCGTTCAATTCATCCAGAAAGTCGATCTCATCATGGGTCAATCCGATGTCTGATGGCGAATTATTACACCATGAGGCAAAAACCTTACCCGGAACAGGCGATAGTTGAGCGAGTTCGTCAGAAGGTTTTCCAGTTACTTTTTCTTCAAAGACTGCTTTCCAGGCCCTCAAGGACTCATAAATTTTTAATTTAATGACATTGGCTCGATCGAGTACCTTATCGCTAAATTGGAAGGATGATTCATCAATATTTACGGTACCCACAAAAAACACATTATTCCCAATGGGCACTCGCGGCGAATACTCATGCCGGTTATACACCTCGGGCGCGATCTTTTCGCTATATAACGTTAAGTACCGATCTTCAGAGAGTTCCAAAATACTCAGGAATTGACTAAAGTAATGCTCCACCCGTGCTAGGTTCATCTCATCAAAGCAAATGAGATAAAGCTTGTCTTTGTTATCTTCTAGTGATGCTTCAATCAGTAAATCGACAAGCCCCGTTTCCGCCGGACGATAAATCTTATGAATCGCATCATAAAAACCAATTAAATCAGCATCGTCATTCCAGCTGGGCCGAACCGGAATAAATAAGAACTGTTTGCGCTCTTCACCCGCTTCATCCACTCCAGAGAGCCCTAAGGCCCGAGCATAATTAATGACAAGTTGTGATTTTCCGACCCCGGACATCCCTGCTAAAACGACTAACGCTCCTGTTTTAATGGCAATATGGAAATTTACGAGGTCTTCCATGTCATAAACAAGTTGGTTCGACAAGGCTACCTGATTCAAATCATGAATAAACGTTTGTTCCCCGCGATCTAGCTGCGGCTCAAAATTCGGTACTTCAGGTTCTAGTTCCTCTGAAGTACGTGTGATTGCTACCTCAATTCTGGAAGTTTGGGCAGCAGACATAACATTGGGTTTCGCTAGGAAGGTCGGGTATTTTAGCGGTTGTGAGCGATTGGTAGAGTTTAGAGCACCCTGCGCAATTGCCGTAAACCGCTTAATAAATTCGCTCGCTTGAAATTGTTTACCAAATAACAGATGGTTACTAATTTCATTTAAATCCTCATCAAGTAAGAACGCCAAATTGACGCGTCGTAAGATTTGGCTTTCGGGAATTTCAGCCGGTACACAGGTCACTTCTTCCCCTTCTGGACAATAAATACGCCATTGTTGCCGAAGTTCGCCGAGCCATCCTGACTTGCATCCAAAGAAATGGTCCTGGTACCCTATAATTAGCGGGGGATCCTCTGGATATTGATAGGCTAAAAAATCTATGGAAGGGAGCTTCTCATAGAGGATCCTTTGAACGCGCTCTGCTGGGACGTTTTTTGAAATGATGGGAATCGGAGTAAATTGGGAAGTATAAGGATTATACGTGATAGGCGTATCGTGAAAAGCAACATTTTTACCATTAAAGTACACTCGTTGTGTGTCTTTCTTCACTGCTTCCACTGTGAAAGAAAGGAGTCGGCTTTTAAAGAATTCCCTGGCACGTAATTTACGACTCTCATTAATCTCGAACTGACGGAAATGAGAGGTTGTCACGATTTCGTCAGGAAAACCTGCCAACATTAAATCTTTGCCCCAAATTGTAATTTGTCTTCTACCGTCTAATGCCTTATGTAGACTATCCGGCAAGATAGAAATCATATCCACTTGCAAACGCAACGACTGCGAATTTATATCCACATCAATACTTTCAATCACAGGTTTCCCAATCACGACAGAATTCCATATTCTACTATCTCTAATCATGAACGATCCTCCCACCAAAGTTCAAGAGCTCATTACATGGAATATTCCAATTCCTGGCGGCATCCCGAATCTCATCAAGTTTTGTAAGTTTCTCATCATTGTTTTTATATAGAACAAGTTGACAAGTTGACATTCTTCGTCTTGGACGGTTCCAATCAATTTCCATCGCCCAAATGGGAATAATGCCCAAGGCATTGAGTCTGATGTCCACTTCATTATCACGTTCAGCAAAAATCAACGCTTTTCGCCCCTGAAAGGACGCAAGATTGATTTCGCTACAGTTTTCTGCCTTTGTTTTTCGGGTTATTTTCTGCTCTAGTTTCTGTTTTAGTAGGATAATCTGTTGGTCTTTTATGACCAGTTCTCCTTCAAGTTCTGTCACTCTATGTCTCGCTTTACCCGTTTCTTCTTTTTCTCTGACCCCTTGATATTTTAACGTGTCCATGTTTATTCTGACTCTTTCTAATTGTCCCTTAGTTTTTTGCCCTTCGATATTCGCCTTTAGCAACTTTTTTTCCAATGTCCTTTTGTGAAGGCCTTCTATTTCCCTAGCTTCTATCGTCTCTTGGGTATCCCCATTTTCTTTTTCTTTTTCTTTTTCTTTCTCCATGATCATCGTCGATATTACGGCAACAGTTTCTTCTTCTAACTCGTGATCTAGTGCTTTATCATCTTCAACTTGACGACAGTATAAGGCTTCTCCCATTGCTCTGATCTCGGAGTTAGGGCTTAATGTGAGCATGTAACCCACTTTAAATCGTTCATCTTGTGGAATTTCTTCGGAAGAAAATAAGGTCAACGCTTCGTCAGAGAATGCTTCTAAATCTTTTCTTAGAGCCCGATTAATTTCTTGCCAGACCTTGACAATATCTTCCTGTTTTCCGCCTGGATTAGATAAAATCGTCTGGATAGTTTCGCTCTTTGTTGATCTTATTTTTCTCTTTAATTTCTTCGCCAGCTCTTTCAGTAGCTCTATTGTGAACCCATTCAGTATCTTGTCAGGGTCATATTGTATACTATCCATATCTATCCCCCCCTTTATAGGCATGATATAAATTTTCTTCATCCATGTTCTAATTCCTTCCTTATATCCATAATTTTGTAAAACAATTTAAAAATACACAGATCACTCCCTCAATGCATAGAGTATGTTATGGTTAATTGATAATGGTTATCTTTTATGTAGGGAGGAATATAACACTATGTGCGGTATCGTTGGTATAGTGGATTGGAGACGTGATCTCTCCGTCCAAAAAGATGTTCTGGTAGGTATGACTCAAACACTTGCACCCCGGGGACCGGATGCGGAAGGGTATTGGCTTTCACCTCGTGCTGCTTTCGGCCATCGCAGGCTCGTCGTAGTTGACCCCAAGGGTGGCCAGCAACCAATGACTCGCCAACAAGGTGAACATACGTTTACTCTAATCTATAATGGCGAACTATATAATACACCGGAAATCCGTCAAGAACTTCTGTGTCGTGGCTACCATTTTGAAGGACATTCTGATACGGAAGCCTTACTTCTCTCCTACTTAGAATGGGGACCCTCTTGCGTAGAGCGTTTGAACGGCATATTTGCCTTTGGCATCTGGGACAGTAGAGAACAACAATTATTTGTTGCACGAGATCGCCTGGGGGTAAAGCCTCTCTTTTACAGCGAACAGCCAGGTTCCCTCGTTTTTTCTTCAGAAATCAAAGCGCTACTGAAACATCCCGATATATCTCCGAATATCGGGCGAGAAGGATTAGCTGAAGTCTTTCTTCTTGGCCCAGCACGTACGCCTGGCGTTGGTGTTTACGAGGGAATCTTTGACCTCAAACCTGGGCATGTTCTATTCTATTCTGCGAATGGTTTGCACATTCGTAGATACTGGGCCTTACCTAATGATGTCCATACCGATGATCTAAAGACGACAACGGCTAAAGTCCGCGATCTTTTTGTCGATGCCGTTGAGCGGCAGCTAGTTTCTGATGTACCCCTCGGCACACTACTTTCAGGAGGGCTTGATTCAAGCGCCATTACAGCCATTGCTGCTAACCGCCTTGCCAAAGAAGGCAAAGGACCCCTTCAAACCTTTTCAGTTGATTACACTGATAACGACCAATACTTTAAAACCAATGACTTCCAACCCAGCGCAGACGGTCCTTTTATCGAGCGTATGTCTAAAACCTTCGGGACCAAGCAAACCAACTGCACTTTGAAAATACCGGACCTCGTTGAGGCACTCAAAGCTTCAACACTTGCCCGCGATCTGCCCGGAATGGCTGACGTTGACTCCTCCTTATTACTCTTTTCAAGGGAAATAAAGAAACATGTCACGGTGGGTTTATCCGGTGAGTGTGCTGATGAAATATTCGGTGGATACCCTTGGTTCCGTCGACAAGAGGCCCTCGAATCTCAAACCTTTCCGTGGACGCTGACGGTTGAAAACCGTTTACAAATACTGTCCGCAGAACTGACTGAATTGCTTCATCCCCGCGACTATTTACAGGGACGTTATGAAGAAGCTCTGGCCGAAATGCCCCTGCTTCCGAGCTCTTCCTCCGTCATTCACCAAGACAGTAGAACGTTAACAGGCGATCAGCAACGCGAAGCGCGAATCCGTGAGATTAGCTACTTAACCATCACCCGTTTCATGCCCACCCTTTTAGATCGCAAAGATCGCATGACGATGTCTGCTGGACTTGAGGTACGCGTTCCTTTCTGTGACCATCGCTTAGTCGAGTATGCCTGGAATATCCCCTGGGAAATGAAGTACGCTGAGGGCAGAGAAAAATGGCTTCTGCGAAGTGCTCTCACCGGGCTCTTGCCCGATGATGTTCTTTGGCGCAAGAAAAGCCCCTACCCCAAAACTCATAACCCTATTTATCTTTCGGCGGTTCGCACCTGGTTAGGTCAAATCCTCGAAGACAACACTGCCCCCATTCTTCCTTTTCTGAACATCCCAGCCTTAAGAAATCTCATGAAGTTCTCCGATACTATGCCTTCTGGTCGTCCATGGTTTGGGCAACTGATGGACATTCCACAGCTCTTTGCCTACCTTATCCAAGTGAATTATTGGTTAGTGGAAAACAAAGTTAGAATTCTCTAGAGATTGAGGATAAAGAAAACTTGGTTATCGTCAAGCCTTCTGGCGCTAGCGTTAGCCAAGTTTTCAGGCCCGGCCATGACTTGAACAGGACGTTCGAGATTAAAGCACTAGCCATGGATGGCCGAGTGTCGTGTCCCTGTCACCATGGATGGTGAGAAAGTACGAGCCTTTTCCTTACCGATCAAACTACTTCATTTACTCGTGTATTACACTTATTTCTTTTGAATGTGATGGAAGAGTGAGATGAATGTGAAATAAAGAAGGTATGTCCCAGAATATTTTCTGGGACATACCTCTTTATTTCCTTATATAGTTTATTTACTACAATCCAAACACTGCTGAAACAGCTGTTGCATAGAAAACGTACCGGCCAATGAGTTCAGCCAAAAGCGCAATTCCGAATGCTACATACACTAGATTCAGTGATGAAGTGTGTACTTCACCTTGCTTATACAGGACATGAAAGAACATAACTCCCGCTAGAATAGATAGTATCCATTTTAGTATGAACGGAAATGCATAGGCTCCCGAGAGAAGCTGTGTAGAAGCTTGAGCGGCTACTCCATTATTGGCTAAACCACTAATATAGATTGGTAAATAGATCAGCTGAACTGCGATCGCCAGTAAAGCAATGATACTGACCTTCTGAACAACCTTAAGCGCTTCGCCCTCTAATTTTTGTGTTCGATTCCCATAGACAACAGCCGCTCCAGCCGAAATCGTACCCATGACCAATGTTGCTCCAAAGAATGAGAGGTAAGTATTCGCACTCGTCCATGCAGGTCTATTCGAGTGGGCATAAATACCCGCCATACAAAAGATAGTTATTAATCCCACGATGGAGGTTACCCAGCTCAGTGCTTGGTTACTCGCTTCCTTCTTAGAGGTATAAAATGTAGCAAACCAGAGAATGAGGAATAGGCTGGTAAATAGGATCTCTCGGCTAAGCCAAGAAGTCTTCAAATTCCCCAAAGCATTATAAGCCAATAGCGGAGACCCCAAATGAAGGAATGAAGCAAATAACGCTAGTAAAATCACGGGTCCTACTGCGAGCATCCCGAATTTCGTAACCTCCACAGCAGGTTTTATTCCAATTTTCATTTGCAGAAGCGTTCGAATCAGTGTAAGGATGACAAAGGTCCCAATCGCTAATTGACCTAAAATAGTAAAAATTAAAAGTGGCCACTCTCCAGACATATTAATCCTCCTTCTGCCATCCCTTAAATGGCGTCTTTATGTGGCATAATCACGATGGACGGATGCGTAATATCCGGAGACGGCATCCCTTTTGTTTGTGCATTACTGCCATGTTTCGCTTGAAGTTCATTGAGCTTTCCAGCATGTAGGGCCCTGACTGGACAAGCTGACACGCATGCTGGGTCTTTACCCTTTTGTACGTAATCTATGCAATAATCACATTTGCCTACTTTTCCCATTGTAGGATTATACTGAGGCGCTCCATATGGGCAAGACCATACGCACATCTTACAACCGATGCATTTCTTATCATCATGGAGAACGATCCCATCTTCTGTGCGCTTAGACATCGCGCCAGTTGGGCAGTTTTTAACACAAGCAGGTTCTGCACAATGGTTACAGCCAAGGCTAGTCCAGAATGCGTAGATATTTGGATGAATTGCGGCGCCATCTTCGAAGTAATTTCCCCCCTCGATTTCTGTCACCCTTCTCCAGAGTTGGCCCACCTCTAAATCATGTTTATCTTTACATGCAGCTTGGCAGGCTTTACAACCCATACACCGATTTTGTTCAATAAAAAACCCGACTTGTTGACCCATGATGTTACCTTCCTTTCAAAACGGCTTAGGCCTTCTGAACCTCTACCAGGTTCGTGTGCTGTGCATTTGCTTTTGCAAGTGCTGTGGGTCGCTGAGATGTGAGCACATTAATACACCCTCGTTGATCGACACCTTTATCATCCGGCGTGTACCATGCCCCTTGAGGAATTGCAACGACACCTGGGACAATCCGTGGCGTTATCTTGACCGGGATCATCAACGTTCCCCGATCATTGAAAACTTTGACCCGGTCGCCATTTTTAAGTCCACGAGCTTCAGCATCTCTAATATTCATCCACATTTCCTGACGTGCAACCTCTTCGAGCCATGGATTATTATCATGAATAGAGTGAGTACGTCGTTTATAATGCCAACCCATACACTGAAGGGGATATTTCTGTTTCAAGGGATCTTGTGGACCTTCATGAGCAACCACATGTTTTGGAATTGCGGGGATCTCCGGATTATTCATATCCATCAGTCTTTTGGAATAGATTTCGATTTTCCCTGAGGGCGTTGGGAACGGGTTATTGGTAAGATCTGCAATTTGTTTTTCAAAACGAATAATCGGTTTATCCACTTTAAATTTATAGATCCCCATTTTCTTAAAGTCTTCGTATCCAGGGAAGCCGGGATTATTCTTTTGGGTTTCTTCCACAATCCAATGCAACCACTGTTCCCGCGTGCGTCCTTCTGTAAACTTCTCCTTGACGCCCAATTTAGCCGCAACTTCAGTCATCCAATCATACTCATCACGGCATTCAAACGGAGGATCCACCAGTTTATTATTGAACACGGCATAATCACCAAAGGCCCATTGCACATTGATATTGTCGCGTTCAAACACCGTGTTCCCAGGTAGGAGTATATCGGCAAACTTCGCACTTGGCGTCATGAACACATCACTCACGACGATGAATTCAACTTTACTCTCATCTTGTAGAATTTTCACCGTTTTGTTAATGTCAGCGTGTTGGTTGACAAGGCAGTTACCGGCAATATTAAGGATCATTTTAATATTAGCATTAAGATGATCTACTTCGCGTAAGCCATCTTTTTCTTTCGTCATTTCAGTTCCACGCGTGACAGCATCCGTCCACATAAAGACAGGGATTTGAGCTTTCACTGGATTAGTACCACTAGACAAACTAGCCACATCGTGGGTTGGAGAATAGGCAATTCCCGAAGCCCAGCCGCCCTTAATCCCGACGTTTCCTGTGAGCGCTGCTAGTACCGTGCCACCGCGCGCAACCTGTTCGCCCGTGGCGTTCCGTTGTGGTCCCCAGCCTTGAATGAGAGCTGCGGGTTTGGTTAACGCATAATCTCTGGCAAATTGTCGGATGGTTTCAGCAGGAACGCGGCAAATCTTTTCGCCCCATTCAGCTGACTTGGGTATGCCATCGCTTTCGCCCAAGATATAGGCTTTTAAGGACTGCTTAGCGGGTGCACCCGCTGGCATATGTTCCTCATCAAAGCCGACACAGAATTTATTGATAGCTGAGATATCGAGGAGATTCTCCGTAATCATCACATAGGTCATTGCATCCATTAAAGCATTGTCCGTAGTTGGAAGAAGCGGAATCCACTGGTCAGCTAAGGCAACAGCCGTATCCGAATAACGAGGATCAACAACGATGATTTTAGCACCATTATCTTTCGCCCGACGTAACCAATACATTGATTGGCCGCCAAAAACGACTTCTGCAGGGTTAAAGCCCCAGAGAACAATCAACTTGGAATTAACCCAATCTTCATAACTATTCCCAGTGTCATTGGTGCCAAAGGTATAGGGTGTGGCGTTACTGGTACAGGCGTTACTGTAATTTTGATAGAAATCTAAGAAACCTCCGTCAGCAGCAAGCAGTCTCTTCGCCATGTTCAGTCCAGAAATTTGTGCACTAATCCCCCATGCATAGTTTGCATAACGAGCTTCGACGCCGTGTTTCTCACGAATCCTTTTCATTTCGCTAGCAATTGTGCTCGTGGCTTCTTCCCAGGTAATACGTTCGAATTTTCCTTCGCCTCGTTTACCCACTCGTTTCATAGGATATTTTAAACGATCAGGATGGAACCAGGTCTTTCGGTAAGAACGTCCCCTTACACAAGCCCGAATCTGAGGATTGTTAGGCTCATCCGGTTGGTCGTCCGTACTCAGTCGAATCACGATTCCATCTTTTACATGGCCTTTCACGACACAACAACCGCCACAGTTGTTTGAACCTGCCGTTGGAATAATTTTCACACTGGCATCGTCTTCAAGGTTGACACTCGTACTGGCAGCCTTTAAGCCCAAACTACCGCATCCAGTGAGAGCCATCGTGCCACTCAACGCAGCACTCCACTTCAGGAATGTCCGCCGGGTAAAGGCCGTTCCTATCTTGCCGGTACCTTTAGTTACATTACTTGGTTCATTCATTGACATCAATTCAGTCCTCCTTCATTGTGTTATTTGTTTCTACGCACGTTAAAAGTTCATCAATAAAATCCAAATCGGCCTCGAGATAGTCTGGAGTAAACAAGGCAATGCCTCGATAGAAAGGATGCTCTGTATTAGTTGCTAACTGAAGACAGTAAGTCCTAACCCAGCGAAGCAAATGATCGTTTAAGAAAGTCTTCTGTGCTAACAATACATTTTTTAGATTTTCCAAATCTCCCTGTTTGAGATATTCCAGTCCTTTACTGATCAAATGGGCCATGAATTCTAATTCTAATCCAACGTGGTCATCGGGATCATTGCGGACGACCTCTACGCCCCATTCTTTATAAAATTTACGAACAGCCAAGGTATGTTCATCAAGAATGATGTGCTCTCGACTTAAATACACAGATTCCCATGGGTGAGCGGAAAGCTCTAGAGGGCCAATAAATAGCCTCTGATACTCTTCGAGTAGATTCTTCCATTCTACAGTGTTCACCGACGAAACCTTTTCAAAGAAATTAATGAGAAGCCGAATGCCTTCCTGGCTCCCTTCTGCCTCTACTGATAGGCTTTTAAAGGGATTTGAACGACCCAACTCTTGAAATTCTTCTAATACTGGACCCGCGTAGTAAGATCGCCCTAAGAATTGATATACCCACAGACGAAGATGCAGAATCTCAGACATGGGAATCTCTTGTTCACCGTTTTTTATGGGTTCCACTGTTAACAACTAAAGGTCCCCTTTCTCTTTTGTAAGCCTGTCGTCATTACACTAAATAATTCGTGAAAGTGCGCACTTTCACCTTTGTAGAGAGTTCCAATACTTTCGTTCGTATTTTGTATACAAATTACAACAAATTTGTCTTGAGTTCGCTTTATTTCCGTGTTATGAAGAACCACCTTTTGAGGTTTCGATATAATAAATAGGGAGGTCGTCACTTTCATAAAAGTCACGGCCTCCCTATTTCCTATTAAGAACTTTCCTTATTCTATTTAAGTTGGTTTGAAGATCACCTATTATTTCTATGTTTTTTGCTCTTGATTATAAGTTTTTAGTTTTAGCTCTTTAACCAGTAACGTTTTTTATCCTTTTTTGGGTAAAATCGAATTGATGGACGAGTCATGCGATAATCCGGAAAATTGGGTAGAGTCTTGACTAGACCGTCTTTTAACCCTCCAGAAAAATTGAGCATGCTTAAGGCACCTGTATGGCAAGCGTTGAGACATGCTGGCAAAAGTCCCTTATCCTGCCTTGATAAACACATATCACACTTACTAACTTTTCGTAACTCCAGATCAAATTGCGGTGCTTTATAGGGACAGGCCTTAATACAAGCTTGACAACCATCACAGCGATCAGAATTAATAACCACAATTCCATCACGTCTCTTGGTATACGCCCGATTCGGACAGACTCGAAAACATTCAGGACTTTCACAATGGTTGCATGAAATCGATAGAAAAGAATCTGCAGAGGTTTGACTTACCCTGCGCCAACGAATCTTAAAAGGGGTTTGATGTTCATTTTTACAGGCCATTTCACAGGACCGACACCCTACACAACGATTGACATCAAATAGAAACCCGAGTTGGTTAGCCATGGGCGTTCCCTAGATTCTTTTTTACCTCAACAAAGACATCGTAATAGGCAATTCCCTGACTTCCTTGGCTCTGTGACCCCATATCCGTTGCTTGGTGTTGGATTAACGAGTTAATAGGGGTATCTCCCCCCTGAAAACCGACGACGACATCAAGTGGTATGGTGGGGTTTAACCGGACATTTGCTAGATACGAACCCACTTCATTATAGAGGGTAACCAAGTCCCCCTGCCTAATTTCTCGTGCTTCGGCTGTTCTAGGATGAAGCTCCACCACCTCAGGATAGCCATCATCGCTCAAAGAATTAAGAGCACCATATTGAGAGTGAATCCTGGATAACCTTTGAGGGGTGATTAAGCGCAAAGGATAACCTGTTTCCCGTTTTGGCTCTATAAATATAGGTAAAGCGGGGAGCCCCTCTTCTTTACTCAGAATTGTAAATAGATTAAATTTACCGGTCTGCGTCTTAAACGACTGTCTTTGCCAGGGAATCAGATCTCTTTGAAATTTTCTTGGGCCCTGGTAGAGTTCACGCCAGTGAGATATCCCTAATGATTGTAAAATAGCCGGCGTAAATTCAGACTCGATCCATTCTTCTGATGTCCGATCCGATGGGAAATTTGAGAAATTTGGAGAGAGCTGGTTCAATTTTCTCGTCAATTCTTGTGCAATTTGGAGATCACTTTTTGACTCATAAAAAGCATCAATCACCTTTTCATTGAGTCCCACCCACCTGTGCCAGTAGGATACGTTGATATCTAAGGCTTCAAAAGAGCTTGTGGCAGGGAGTACAAGATCAGACATTTTAGCTGTATGTGTCATAAAAAGATCCACCGTCACCACGAACTCCAGTTGCCCTAGAAGTTTTTCCCAAAGCTTAAATTCCGTATCTTGAGAAAGGGGATTGCGACAGGCTATCCACAGGAATTTAAGGGGAGGATCCTTTAAAGCCAGAGCCTCTCTTGCAAAATTGTTAAGATCAATCGAACGGTTTTCCTCTCTAGTCCCTTCCGGCGCTTCAGGACGCAGATGATTTAACAGATGTGTGGGGAAGTATTTGACCACTGGATGATGATAAAATAGCCCTCCGCCTTTAACGCCTAGGTTACCTGTGATTCCAGTCAAAGCATCGATAGCTCGAATGCTTTGCCCACCGTTCGTATGTCTTTGCATACCGTATCCCACCCAATTGGCACAAGGATGCTGTTGTTCAAACAACGTTGTCAATTCCGTAATACCTTCTAGGGAAATCCCTGTCACTTCAGATGCCTGTTCTAGCGAAAAGTGATTTGTCACATACTGCTCAAAGGGTTTCCACCCTTCTGTATGGTTCAAGACAAACTCGCGATTATAGGCTTCCTTTTTCAAGAGGGATTGAATGACTGCTAAAGCAAGTAAGCCGTCGGTACCAGGTCGAATTTGCAAATAAACATCCGCAATCGCTGCAGTTGGGGTAAATATCGGATCGATCACTACAACTTTGGCGCCGTTTGCCCGCGCCTGTTCTACAAAGTAGAGCTGTTGAACAGCGGTCCACGCCGGATTAACCCCCCACATTACGATTAACTGAGCCTCCGCCATGCTTTCAGGATCTGGAGAAGCAATTTCACCACAATCATACTGTATCGCATCGACCCCGGCAGCTAGACAAGGATTACCTTTAATTTTTGTGTGAGCACCTAGGCTCTTAAACATTCCTTCAACGGCATAATGTAAAAAACCAAAATTTCCCGAAAACTTATTATAACTAAGGGACAGATTTGAGCCATAGCGCTGGTTTAGCTCTAAAATTTTCCCAGTGATTAATTCATAAGCCTTTTCCCAACTTATTCTCTGCCAGTGTCCTGAGCCCCGCGGATTTTGCCATAATGGGTAACGAAGCCGCTGAGGATGATACACATAGTCTGTATAGGCATACCCCTTGGCGCAGAGCCTTCCTTTTGTATATCCGTGCCTCGGGTCTCCATTCACTTTAATAAGTCTACCATCATGAACCGTGGAAAGCATACCGCAAGTACCATAACAATTTCGGGGGCAAATACTCCGAAAGACCTCATACTCCGAATTCATGTTCAAACCCCCTTGGCTATTAAACTTTCTTTAGATATTTTATTTTAAAAGCCGTCATCATATTAAGTTTGGTATCAAAGTTATCTAAGTGCGTGTGAAGGATTTCCTCTATCTTTTTTAACCGATAACGAAGGGTATTAGGGTGAAGATAGAGACTATTCGCGGTTGCTTTCAAATTACATTGATTGAGTAAATACTGTTCTAGACTCGACATCAATTCATTACCATGCTCTTTATCGTAGGTTTCAAGCAAACCTAATGTTTCCCTGTAAAACTCTTTTAGCTCCTGTAGGTCGTGATGATAGAGAATTCTGGCCAGCCCTAAGTCACTGAAGAACGGAATGGTCAAATTATTACCTATCAGTAGACCTAACTCGAGTGCCACCTTCGCTTCTTGATAACTCTTAAATATATCAATAGGGGTGGAGTAAATACGACCTACCCCAATGTTTAATTGCCGTGTTCCTATATGCAGTTTCGTTCTTGTAAGAATTTGTTCAGCTAAGCGTTTTATACCAGTTTTACTATTTTCCGGCTGTAACTCAACCGGTAAAACGGCAATGATTTGGCCCTTTTTCTGCATAATAATTGGGGGATCAGCGTATTGCTGCAGCATTGATTCTACTAAATCCAGTAACGTATCTATTAAATGACGGTCTGTTGTAAAGTCTTCAAACTCTTCAAGTTCAAAAACTACCACACAGTGAGGGCGATTGAGATTCCATCCCCATATTTCGCCACGGTTGACGATATCTTTGACCTCATCAATATTACTATAGAGCAGGTCGTAAATGAAGGCGTCTTTGTATTCGCGTTGGGCATTAAGGACTTGGTTGTTCTTCGTGAATTCCAAGGCGCAAAGACGCGCCGCATGCTTCAGAATTGTTTGTATTCTAGAGTCCACATCGACATCAAGAATGAACAAACATCCTAGCAGCCTTTTTTGGGACCCGTACACTTTATTGCCCCATGCAGGCCAATCAGAATCGTTTAATATAATGTTGCATGATCCAGATTCTCCCTGAGAATCCTCGATTCTTAATATATTACCCTCTAAAATTTCGTTTGTACGAGACAAACCAATCACCCGAAGAGATGCATTCGTGATGATGACTGACTTTCCGCATATCTGATCTAACAGCCTGGCCAACCCGTAAAAACCAGACCCGGTTGTTAGCTGTTCGATCATAAGATTTTGTGTCTCCAAAAGTTCCTCCAAGTTCATTCACAGGTCCTCTTCTTCCTCGAGATTCGTTTTTGAACGTTGTCATTATTTCATTCTATTTTATCATATTGTTTCAGATATCGTTAGTTCTAACCCTTAATCCCCAATTGCGGTTCTTCACCAAGGCAACCATTAATAAGGCCAGCCTATCTCTCACTTTACATTTGAGAGATAGGCTGGCCTTAACTTTTCATCTATTATATTTTCTTCTGCCCGTTTGCTTTCCTCATTTCGGTTCACTGTAGCCTCACCCCTTGACCATGAGGTGCGGAGCAATTAAATAAAGACGACTCAAGGTAGCAAGTGTCCACAGACGAATTATACTGCTTTATTTATGTCTCGCACTTCTGTGATTTTATTTTCCAGAGACTTTTTCGCGACTTTAACTTTGGTAATTCTATACCCCATTACTTCCATGACTTCAAAGTTGAACCCATCGAAGTAAACTAGATCTCCTTTGACTGGCTTTCGACCGATCCGAGAAAAAACATATCCGCCGATTGTAGAAACGGTGTCTTCCTCCAATTCAATCTCCAGCATTTCTGAGACTTCTTCTAATAAAACCCGTCCGTTTAGAATATATTCATCCTCACCGAGTTTCTGGATATCAAGCTGTTCTGCCTCAAATTCATCGTAAATTTCTCCTACCAATTCTTCCAGCATATCCTCAAGCGTGACAAGCCCAGCTGATCCACCAAATTCGTCCACAATAATCGCCATATGGGTGCGTTGGCTACGCATTCTTTGGACAAGATGAGAAATCGGCATACCCTCAGGAACTGCCAGGATATCTCGCTTAATTTGAGTGATATCTTTCTCACCCGTCTGTTCCTGAAACCGAATGATATCCCGCATATGGACTAAGCCCAGCACATGGTCTTTATCATCATCACACAACAAATAACGTGTGTGCCCGTATTTTTTCACAATATCTAGAATCTCTTCAAACGTATCCTGTATAAAGATACACACCATATCTTGGCGCGGAATCATCACCTCACTGGCAATGCGGTCCGAAAATTCAAAGACATTATCTAGGAGTTTGCCTTCCATTTTATCTAAATAGCCGTGCTTTTGACTGGCATCGACCAACATTCGCAATTCTTCTTCACTATGTGATAAATCGGCCTCATTAGCCGATTCAATTTTAAAAATATGCAAAACAAGATTCGCGATACTATTCAGCGCCCAAATAACCGGATACAGCACAAAGTAAAAAGCCTTTAAGAAGCCAGCAGTTGCAATGGCAATGCTTTCGGCCTTCTGAATTGCAAAGGACTTAGGCACAAGCTCACCTAGCACAATGTGCAAAAATGAGATCATTAAAAATGCGATTGCCGAAGCAAGGGTATGCGTATATATTATGCTCTTTCCGCCAAAGCCCACAAAAAGCGGTTCAATCAACGTCGCAATTGCCGGCTCACCAAGCCATCCTAAGCCCAAGGACGCCAGCGTAATACCGAGCTGACAGGCAGAAAGGTAGGCATCTAGTTTTGATGCTACATCAAGTGCAGATTGTGCCCCCCGTGAGCCATTCTCCGCAAGCTCCGCCAAGTGCGTCTTACGGACTTTCACCATTGCAAATTCAGCCGCCACGAAAATCCCATTAATTCCGACCAACAATAAAGCAATTACAACCTCTATAACACTCCAGAACAGACCTTCGATGGTTTTTCTCCTCCTTTTATTTCCAGTAGCCGTATATGATTATTCTTTCATATCATTTGTAGTTTATTCAGAAGATAATTATACATCATTCTTCGAATTAATGTTAGCGGTTGTTGTTTTCAAAACTAACAACGCTATTATACGTATCATTATATACGAAGGCAACACTATTGTGAAATATAATAAAATTGCAGCCTTCTTCCTCCTCCTTGTATTCTTCTTGCCTTCTCCTTGCATTCTCATAAATTAAATTAATGGACAGGTACTTGAGATCAGAAAACGGTTGTGTTATGCTGAAGGAAAACATACTGTAATTTTAGGTGCCCTTCGGGGAGAATAGGGAAGTTCGGTTTAAAACCGACGCGGACCCACCACTGTATTCGATGAGCTTCGTAAGCCACTGGCACTTGCTGGGAAGGTTACGGAATAAGCGATGATTCGATAGCCAGGAGACCTGCCTAAAATGATGACGTCTTCCCACAAGTTGGGGAGCGGCGGTGATGACGGTAAAGTCCCGACCACAGATTTATTTGTGGTCGGGACTTTACCTTTTCTACAAATTATTAGAAGCTAGAGGGGGATAAAACATGAATAATTTAACAGAAGCGCAACTTAATACACAACTTCAAACCCTGATAACAAGCATTTCCGACCTTGACCAAGAGAGCATTGGGTTGATCCAAAAACGTTTGGATACACTCACCAAGCCTCAAGGTAGCCTTGGACAATTAGAAACTTTAGCAAAACAGCTCGGTGGCATCCAACAAACCGCCAATCCCAAGATTCTCAAGAAAGCCATCCTCTTAATGGCCGGTGATCATGGCGTCGCAGCAGCCGGAGTCAGTGCCTTTCCTCAAGAAGTTACGCCCCAAATGGTTTACAATATTATCGGTGGTGGCGCTGCTATCAATGTTTTAGCTCGCCAAGCCAATGCCGAGGTTTTTTGTACTGATGTCGGAGTTGCCTTTCCCTTAGAGGGAAACATTATCCACAAACGCGTTGCCAACGGAACCCGCAATATGATGGAAGGCCCCGCTATGACTCGTCAGCAAGCGCTACAAGCTTTATTAGTGGGCGCTGAAGTTGCCAACGAGAAAATTCGTGCAGGCTATAATCTATTAGGCACCGGGGACCTAGGAATCGGAAATACGACCCCCAGCTCAGCCATCGTCGCCCTCTTTACAAATTCCCCTATTGAATCCGTCGTTGGCCGAGGAACCGGAATCGATGATGCCGGATTAATCAAGAAACGTCAGGCGATTGAAAAAGCCATTGAACTCAATAAACCCGATCCACAGGACGCACTCGACGTTCTTACGAAAGTAGGCGGCTTAGAAATAGCGGCAATCGCTGGTTCAATCCTGCAAGCTGCCGCTAGCCGTGTTCCGATCGTCATCGATGGTTTCATCTCGACTGCCGGAGCACTTGTTGCAGCGAAACTCGCGCCGAAAAGCATCGCCTTCATGATTCCCTCCCACGGTTCCGCAGAAATAGGTCACCGTAAGGCCTTAGCTGAGCTGGGTCTAGATCCGTTACTGAGCTTAAATATGAGACTTGGAGAAGGGACTGGAGCCGCCTTAACCTTTCATCTTGTTGAAGCTGCCCTTCATATTCTCGAGGAAATGTCCACCTTCGCAGACGCCGGAGTCAGCGAACAGTCAAGCTAACATACTTTATTAAAAGAAACTAAAAATAGTTAAGTAGGTGAATGCAATGTCACAATTTACTTTCATCACAGGCGGTGCCCGTAGCGGCAAAAGCCATTTTGCCGAACTTCTTGCCGCTCATGCAAAGCGTCCTGTCATTTACATTGCGACCGCTCAAATATGGGACGAAGAAATGGCCCACCGTGTCAAAAAACACCAGCAGCAACGCCCGTCCACTTGGCGACTCATTGAAGAGCCCTTGAACATTCGGGATACCTTACTCCAACTCAAAGACGAAGACGGGATTATTCTTCTCGATTGTGTCACGCTTTGGCTAACCAATCTTCTCTTAGCCGGACAAGCACAACCAGCAACGCCTACTAGCCCTAATGGAGAAGAATTTCCGTTAAACCTACAAAACGACCATGATTCATTCAATAACGAACTTGAACCTCAGATCTTAGAGATTGTAAAGGACGTCGCCCGATTAGCCCAAACAATTAAACCGCAGGTCATCTTTGTTTCCAACGAAGTAGGTCAAGGAATTGTTCCTGAGTACCCTTTGTCCCGAGCTTATCGGGATTTAGCCGGACGAAGCAATCAAATTCTTGCCCAAAGTGCTGATCAGGTTTATATGGTGGTGGCAGGCTTCCCCATCGAGATTAAACAATCCGGTGAGAAGCTGCTAGCGTCCTTGCTCAAGGAGTGATTTATTTGCGTGGATTTCTAATAGCCCTTACATTTCTAACTCGACTCCCCTTACCTTCACCCAAAGTAGAAATTACTTCCGAAGAATTCTCACGAAGCTACCGCTATTACCCCTTGGTCGGACTTGTCATCGGTCTACTCCTTTGGCTACTCGCAAAGGCGTTAAGTCCTTTTTTCCCTCCCATGGTTCTAGGTGCTCTCTTGTTGGTTGCAGAGTTAATCCTTACCGGAGGTCTTCATCTTGATGGGTTTATGGATAGTATGGATGGGTTGTTATCCGCCCGAACTCCCGAACGCATTTTGGAAATCATGAAGGATAGCCGAATAGGCGCTCATGCCTGCATGGCCCTTGTCGGCTTACTACTCCTGAAATTCACCTTACTAGCTAGCCTAACTCCCGCTCAGTTCCCGATCCTTCTGGTAATGCCCATGCTCTCACGTTGGGTATTTCAGATTGGCGTCGTTGGTTTTCCTTATGCCCGCCCACAAGGACTTGGTAAAGGTATTCATGAAACGACCCACTGGGTTCCGTTTGTTTTCAGTGGCTGCTTAGTTCTATTAGCCTCCTTTTATCTTGCCAAATTTGCAGGACTCATCGCCTTCGGGGTATGCGTCATCACGGTAACTTTACTTGCCTCTAGAATTTCCTCCCTCTTAGGGGGCTTAACTGGAGACTTGTACGGAGCGTTCATCGAAATTTCTGAAGTTGTATGTTTACTGGCTGCTTTTCCCTTTCTGAAATAAGGTTGTCAGTGATGCTTATATGTCAGAAAGTATATAAACGTTAGCTTATTCTATCTGACAGTATAAAGGAAGCTTGAGATTCGTGAGCATGCTCACGAATCTCAAGCTTCCTTTTAGAATAATTACCCACAAGTCCTATTGTATAGCCCGAGCTAAACGTCGGATACCTTCATCAATGATCTCCGGAGTTGAACAGGAGTAATTTAATCGTACCTCGGAGGACACTTGCCCATCAGGGTAAAATAGTGCCCCCGGTACATAGAGAACATTTTGCCGAATTGTTTCCTGAACGTAATCAAAACTGTTGTTAATTGTTTTGAAGCGTGCCCAAAGAAAAAGCCCGCCCGACGGAATGATCATCTCCACCTTGTCGCCTAAGTGTTTTTCGATGGCCTGAACCATCGCGTTTCTGCGTTCTTTGTATACCGTGCGTAAGTTCAAGATGTGCGCAGGAAGCAATCCTTCGTTTAAGAACTCGAGTACAGCGCGCTGTGTGAGGTTATTACTGTGCAAGTCCACCCCTTCTTTAGTTTGACAAAGATGGTGAATTATATCGGGTTCCGCGACAACATAACCTACCCTCAGTCCAGGAGAAAGAACTTTGGAAAAGGTCCCCAAGTAAATGACATTTTCCGCTAGTTCTATTAAATTAGGAAATTTTTCTCCTTCAAATTGCAACTCACCGTAGGGATTATCTTCAACCACGAGCAAATCAAAAGCCTGCGCCACACGTAGTAGTTCAATCCGTCGTTCAAGTCCCATAATTTTTCCAGAAGGATTTTGATAATTTGGGATAAGGTATAAAAACTTGGGTGTGGTTTGTTTTAGCTTTTTTTCCAACTCTTCTGGGATAATTCCCTGCTCATCACACGGGATCATCATCATCTGTGCTCGAGACGATTGAAATGCCTGAATCGCGCCTATATAAGTCGGCGTCTCCACAAAAACAACGTCTCCCGGATCAAGCAAGGTTTGCGCTAACAGACTCAAGCCCTGCTGGCTACCCGTCGTCACCGCAATTCCCTCCATTGACACAAGGTGTCCATTTCTTTTATGCTGCTGCGCTAACCACTGCCTGAGGGGTGGATGACCTGCCGTTTGAGCATATTGCAAGGCTCGCTTTCCTTGCTCTTCGAAAACTCGTTGAAAACAACGCTGCAATGCTTTATCCGGGAAAAGCTCCAACGCAGGTAATCCCCCGGCGAAAGAAATCATACTAGGGTTCTGTGCTGCTTTTAGCATTTCTCCGATAAAACTTTCTCCCGCCGCTTCCATCCAACTCGCGTACTGCATGTGACTTCCTCCTCAAGTTTTCCCCTAAGTTTTTTGATAATTGCCAACTATTAAAACGTTTATGAGTATTTAATTCTACTTTTTAAAATAAACTCCTGCCCACAAGATATAATATATATTGTCCTTTATATATGGGTACAATATATTATAAGTCAACGCACCATATAAATGTACAACGATGCATTTTTAGAGTACACTTATAAAGTACCGATTATTATCTAAGCATACTCTAGGTTCATGAGTAGAGCACCGAAAGGGAGAACATGACAATCTTTATCCTTACCTTCGCTTTTTATGCATTTGCTGGTTGGGTCATGGAAGCCGTGTACCGTTCGGTCCCACAACGCAGGTTAGTTAATCCCGGATTTTTAGCGGGTCCCTTTCTTCCAATCTATGGATTTTTCACGACGCTGGTAATTTGGTTCTCTGGTCAATTATCGCTCCTTTCCTGGCAGTGGCAATTTGTTTCGCTCTTATGTTTAAGTACCGTGCTCGAATATGCAGCTGGCTGGTTTTTTGAGCGTTTCTTTCATCTACAACTATGGGATTATCATACCACGCCCTTCAACCTTCAAGGGCGGATTGCTCTTCCCTATTCTATGCTCTGGGGAGTCTTAGGGTTAGTGTTCCTCCGCATCATTCATCCAGCAGTTCAAAACCATCTTTTGCGAATTTCCCTTGTAGCTAGTACTATTTTGGCCACTATATTGACCTTCTATGTTATTTGGGATATTATTCATTCGACTCTATTACTTCGTCGCCTTGAATATTTTGTGGCTGTCTTTCAGGAACGCTATGAACGATTGGAACTTACACCGTTCCAAAGGGTCTTTTCTCCGTTTCAGCGCCTCCTGCATACCTATCCCGAGATGCGCCATACTATAAGCAAGAAAATGGATCTACTTTATGCAAAACAAGCAGCACTTGAAAAATTCTTAGTGCTTCAACGCAAACGATTTTACGACCCCGATCGGGTTGAATAGGAAGGTGAAACGATTGACTTTAGCCGAAAAAGTTGATGTCATTTTAAACCACGATGAGTATAAACAATTGGGTTCATATACTCATCACCGGCCTTTTACAACTCTTGAGCACTCCCTCCGTGTTGCTCAAATTTCTTATAACTGGTCAATACGACTAGGAAAAGTACTGAAGTTAGATACTAATGCGATCACTCGGGGTGCTCTCTTGCATGACTTTTTCTTATATGACTGGCATCACCTTAGACCGGACGGAGCAAGATGGCATGGTTTTCGCCATCCTCGTATTGCCTGTCAGAATGCTGAACGTTGTTTTATCGTCAGTGAGAAGGAAAAGGACATCATATTAAGCCATATGTGGCCGCTCACCGTTCGAATGCCCCGGAGCCCAGAGGCCTTTATTGTGATGATCGCTGATAAAATGGCCTCGATTCAAGAATTTAGATTTAAATTCAAACGCAACCTGCCATCCTCTGAACGCTACACATCTCTACATCTTGTAAACCATAAATGAGGTTTTACTTGATAAGTGATCAGTTTAAAACGGCATGCTTAAGTTTCTAGCATGCCATTTTATTTTGTCAAACCATGTACTTTCACAATAACGCTGCATTAAACTATCCAAGGATTGTTTATACCAAGGAGGTTAACCGTTGAACAAAAAGAGTTTTTCCTTTTTGACGTTGCTAATTTCCTTTACAATTGTAATCTTTCTTTATCCTAAGTTTCAGCACCCTGCTCAGCTACAGGCGTTTGTCCGACAGTGGGGATTATTAAGTATTTTTATAGACCTTGCTTTCCTGATGGTTCTGGGTCTGTTCCCAGTGATA
>Ga0209125_1001260_pt1 | contig 24744 bp, 16 predicted proteins | sample BarGraIncub1131A_FD_184503 | JGI IMG/M metagenome (GOLD analysis project Ga0209125, IMG submission 184503) | Arctic peat soil microbial communities from Barrow, Alaska - Barrow Graham LP Incubations 11-31A (SPAdes) (version 2) | ecosystem: Environmental > Terrestrial > Soil > Wetlands > Peat... | reverse complement strand
CCCCCTCCAGCCAATCCGGTCGGCGGTGCCTTCGCGCAGCATGGCCTCGGGCCAAAAGGTTCGCAAGCGAACCAGTGCGGATTGGATGGAGCCCCTCGCGCATGGGGTGGCGTCGCCCGGAGCGGGTGAGTTAGCCAAGAGAGTGAGTGCTACAGTGTCGCAGCCACTCGTGTTCCCTGATCGATGGCCCTTTTTGCGTCGAGCTCAGTGGCAACATCGGCGCCGCCAATCAGCGACAAGGCCACTTTGGCCGCGCGCAGCCCGGCTTCAAGTTCGCGGCGCGGCTCCTGGCCGGCACAGACGACGATGCTATCCACTGGCAGGCACTGCCTCCGGCCGTCAATGCGGACATGCAGGCCGGCGTCGTCGATACGCTCGTAATCCACCCCGGCCAGCATGGCGACGCCCCGCTTCTTGAGCAGGGTGCGGCGAATCCAGCCGGTCGTTTTCGCTAGCCCGTCGCCGACTTTGGTCGCCTTGCGCTGCAGCAGCCAGACCTGACGCGGCGTCTTTTCTTCGACCACGCGTTTGAGCCCGCCACGCGCGACATAGGCCGTGTCGATGCCCCATTCGTCCTGAAAGCGCGTCAGTTCGTCCCTGCCGTCGTGCACATGCGTCAGGAGTTCGCCGACGTCGAAGCCGATACCGCCCGCGCCAATCACCGCCACGCGTTCCCCGGCTTCCCTGTGGCCTTCGATCAAGTCGACATACGACATCACCTTGGCGTGTTCGATGCCGGGGATCTCGAGCTTGCGCGGCACGATGCCGGTGGCTAATACGACATGGTCGAAGTTGCCTTGCGTCAGTTCCTTGACCTCGACGTGTTGCCCGAGCCTGATGGTGACTTTCGCTTTCTTCAGGCGGCGAGCAAAGTAACGCAACGTTTCGCTAAATTCTTCCTTGCCTGGGATGCGGCGCGCGAGGTTAAATTGCCCGCCGATGACAGGGGCGGCGTCGAACAGCGTGACCTGGTGGCCACGCTCGGCAGCCGTGGCGGCACAGGCCATGCCGGCCGGCCCGGCGCCGACGACGGCGATCTTTCGGGGCGTACCAGTCGGCGCGATGAGCAGTTCGGTTTCGTGGCAGGCCAGGGGGTTGACCAGGCAGGAGGCGAGTTGGCCTGCGAAGATCTGGTCGAGGCAGGCCTGGTTGCAGGCGATGCAAGTATTGATCTCAGCGGCACGCCCGGCCGCGGCTTTCGCGACGAACTCGGGGTCGGCAAGAAACGGGCGGGCCATCGAGACCATGTCGGCGCAGCCCGAGGCGAGTACCTGTTCGGCCACTTCCGGTGTATTGATGCGGTTGGTGGTGATCAGCGGAATTCTGACCTTTCCCATCATTCGTTTGGTCACCCAGGCAAAGGCGGCGCGCGGCACCATTGTCGCGATGGTCGGGATACGTGCTTCGTGCCACCCAATACCGGTGTTGATCAAGGTCGCCCCGGCCGTTTCGATGGCCTTGGCCAGCGTTACGATTTCATCCCAGGTGCTCCCTCCTGCCATCAGGTCGAGCATCGAGAGACGGAAGATGATGATGAATTTTGGCCCGGTTGCCGCGCGTACACGGCGCACGGTCTCGATGGCAAAGCGGATGCGGTTCGCCAAACTGCCGCCCCAGCTGTCGTTGCGCAGGTTGGTTGTCCGTACGATAAACTGGTTGATCAGATAACCTTCGGAACCCATGATTTCGACGCCGTCGTAACCGGCAAACTGCGCGAGCCGGGCACAGCGGACGTAGTCGGCAAGCGTGCGTTGAATAGCCTCCTCGCTCAGTTCGCGTGGGCGTGCCGGCGAGATCGGCGCCTGCACGGCGGAGGGCGCCACTGCGCCACGATGATAGGCGTAGCGGCCGGTGTGCAGTATTTGCAGGGCGATCTTGCCGCCCGCTTGATGCACCGCGTCCGTGACCTGACGGTGCTTTTCGGCATGGGCTTCGTCCTCCAGCGCGGCGGCCCCCGGCATGACCACCCCCTCTTGATTGGGACCGATGCCGCCGGTCACGATCAGCCCGACGCCGCCATGGGCGCGTGCGGCGTAGAAGGCGGCGAGGCGGCTAAAGCCCTGTGGCGCTTCTTCCAGACCGGTGTGCATCGAGCCCATCAGGACGCGGTTCTTCAGTGAGGTGAAGCCGAGGTCGAGCGGGGCGAGCAGGTGCGGGTAGGCGTTTCGGGTCATGCAGGGAGTCTCCTGAGTGTCGTCCCGGCGGTCGACGCCGCCGATTATCTGTTGAGCACGCCGATACTTGCCCAATTATTCCGGTTTTCAGGAGCATTGCAAGCGCGTCCAGTACGGAGTCCGGCTGTTGCCGGCCTCCCCGTGCGTCGCATGGTCAATCAGGTGGCGTTGAGGGATTCCAGAACACCGCTCAGGGCACGTTCGAACAGCGGCTCGTCGCGAACGATCGCCGCGTTGTCATCACGCAGTTGACGCGCCAGTGCTTCAGGCGAGATCGAAATCGCCTTGGCCGAACGATGATTGCTGAACACCAGCAATCCGCGCTGCGGGCTGATCCACGTCAGACGCTCGCGGCTCGTGCTGCCGTCGTCCTGACGAAATTCCACCCAGTCGCCCCGCTTCAGTTCGCTGACCAAACGGAAGGCTTCCCGGTCATCGGCACGCCAGATCGGACTGGCTCCGACGAGAATGACTTCTTCGACCTGAAGCCCGTGGTCTGTGCTGCGCGTCACCAACAAATCGCCTTCCTGGGTGTTGCTCTCCGGGGACGCGTACGCAGCCTGTTCGGTTGGCGTGATGGGGGCCACCGGCACGCCGCGCGCCTCGCCTTTAAGCGCCGAGGAATGGTATTCGACCAGTTCGTCAAAAAAGACACGGCGTTCTTCGGCGCCTGCATCGATACTGTCGAGGCCCTTGTTGAGCTGCGTCAGCAGACGCGGCAGCAGACTGATTAGCTTGAGCCGATCATCCGGCGAATTCTTTGCTTCGATGCTCCAAGCCAACTCTGCCATCGTCCCCGTGGCAGATTGCCAGGGCGCGCTCGCAGCATCGTGCTGGAGAGCGACTTTTTGCAAAGCCGGGGTCCACTGCTCGGCGAGAAAAGTATCGATCAGTGCCGGCAATGGGCGTGCCCGGAAAGCGCGCACCACCTGTTGCGCGCGTTCCCAAGCGTCGGCTTCCTGCTCGTGGCGGACGACTACATCGGCTGTCGCGAGCACGGTGCTCTCTTCTTCGCTCTCGCGTTCGTCGACAAAAGCGTCGAGTTCAGAAAGTGCGGTGCCGAAGACTTCGACATCAGATTCAAATTCGTTCTGGATGCGCGCGACGAGTTCCGCCAACTTGCCGTAAAAAGGATCGCTTTCGTCCACCGCACTGCCCCAGCGCACCGCGATGCCCGAGATAGAGCTGAGGAAGCGCCGTGCCGGGTGGTTGCGGTCGGAGAAGAAATCGTGGTCGAGGATGGCGACCTTGAGCACCGGAATTTGTAGCCGGCTGATCAAGGCCTTGATGGCCGCCGGAATATCGCGGTCGTCAAAGATGAAATCGAAAAGCATGGCGACGATGTCGATCGTTACCGCCTCGAGATGTCCCACTTGCTGCGCCGCCGCGGAGTCGCGGACGACGCGTACCTGGTTGACGGTGACATCGCCGGCTTCGGCCATCGTTTCGTGCTGCAGTTGGTTGAGCGAAGCAAGAAACAGGTGACTGAGCGTCGCCGCATCCGCAGCAGGACGTGGTGGCCCGTTCGTCGTAGTCGCCGCCATACCAGCGCCGGCAGTCGTCGTGGCAGCGGTCATCGGATAGCCGCCGGTACGTTCCTGAACCAGGCGTTGTAAGACGTCGAGGATGCCGTCCCCGTTGAATGGCGCAGTGTTCTGCACCGTTATCGGGACGGCCAGATTTTCATGGGGAACGGAAGTTGGGTTTGTGCCGATCGTGACACTGCTGCGCCGGTAGTTACGCTTCAGATCGGGCAGGATGCCGCGCTCGACCAGGCGCCCGTTAAGTTGCTGGTAGATGGCCGGCAGCGCCAGGTGCAGATGCCGCTCCAGGCGGCGCAACAGAATCAGGCGATCCTCTGCATCCGACCCCAGCGTCGTACATGCGTCGGTCAAGGCTTGGCAAATTACCGGCGGGGCGAGGGGGTTGGTGCCTTCTACCGGTTCATCCTGGCCAAGCAGGGTGGCGACGCGACGATCGAGTGCATAGAGTTCGCTGTCGCAAGTCTCTGAGAGTTGTGCGGCGAACTCGCGAATCACGATGTGTTCCGAGAGATCTTCGTCGGCAATCAGTTGCAGTCCCTCGAAGTCCGGCACTTCGAGCGGTGCGGCGCGATTGCTGGTGTTTTCGGTGCTCAGGCTTTGGCAGCGCTCGGCTTCGCTGGCCAGGTCGCGGCGGAAGGCGTCGACGAGTTGCGGCCACTCTTTCTCGACGTCGGCACGTAGATCGAGATAGCGGGTCTGTTTGATTCTCTCGCGTGTCGAGTCGGCAAGATGGAACAATTCCTCGGCAACTGGCGCTGCAATATCGCGTAGCCATGTACTCAAAGATTCGACCAACTGGTCCCGGCACTCACCGAGGATACGCCGCCCCGGGCTGCGTTCACGGCCGAGGCCGTTCAGCGAAACAACATTATTTGGTGTGCTTATCCGCATGGCCGTGCCCTTTTTTCTAGGCCGCTTGGTACTGTGAAGCGGCAAAAATCGACTGGGCAACGACGTGCGGAAAGCAACCCACGCGAGCAGAACCCTCGAGACACTATACGTGTGTCGAATGGCTGGTTTATCTGCGCTGTGAGGGAATGGTTCACCATCAACCTCGCTCTCTGGCAGTCCCGCTGCCATGACCGATCGGTACTTGATCAGGCGGTAGGCCGGTAACTTTGCGTCCCCGTCTTTCGTCGGGTTTGCCCTGTTTCAGAGGTCGGCGTCTAAGTCCCCGACCACGGTTAACGATATTTCTGAACAACTAGCACGCATAGCGTGTTACGGACAACAATAGCGCATTTCAAACAAGAACAGGAAATTAATCAAGCGTGCTCGTTCTTTCTTGGTGCTGCGCCAACGCCCAGCCAACGTGCTCGCGCACCAGCGCCGATGGGTGATCCTGCCGTGATCGCAGCGCCGCGCGAATTGACGGTGACTTGGGCGCATTTCCCAAGGCAACCGCAATATTGCGCAGCCAGCGTTCGTGGCCGATGCGACGAATCGGGCTGCCGGCCAGACGCGTATTGAATTCTGTTTCGCTCCAGGCGAAGAACTCGGCCAATGGCATGGCATCAAGTCCGTTGCGCACCGCGAAATCGGAATCACCGATTTGTGCGAAACGGTTCCAAGGGCAGCACAGCTGACAATCGTCACAGCCGTAGATGCGATTGCCGATCAGCGGACGGAACTCAACCGGGATCGCGCCGTGCAATTCGATGGTCAAGTAGGAAATACAGCGCCTGGCATCGACCTCGCAGGGGGCAACAATGGCCGCTGTCGGACACGCGTCGAGGCAGCGGTTGCAGTTGCCACAGTGATCGTTGGTCGGTTCGTCCGGCGGTAGCGGCAGTGTGGTGTAAATGTCGCCGAGAAAATGCCAGGAGCCTTCCCTGGTTAGCGAGAGAGTATGTTTGCCGCGCCAGGCGATACCGGCCTGGCGCGCGAATTCGACTTCCATCACCGGCGCCGAATCGGAAAATACGCGGTAGGCAAAATCTTCGGCTAATCCCTGCGTCTCCAGCGCGCGACGAATGCGCTCGGCCAGTTCTTGCAACCGGTGGCGGAGGGTTTTGTGATAGTCACGACCGAGCGCATAACGGGAAACATAGCCGAGCTCAGGGGTAGCCAGCACTTGTCGTGCGTCGCTCGCGGTCGGCCAATAGGGCAGGCGGGCAGAAATGATCGACAGGGTACCTGGCACCAGCGCTTGCGGATCGGCGCGGAGCGACGCGTGTTTGGCCATATAATTCATCTCGCCGTGCCGGCCCAGCGCCAGCCAGCGCGCCAGTTCGTGGGCTGCTGCCGAGACGTCGACACCGGTGATGCCAAGTTCGGCAAACCCGAGTTCCCGCCCCCAAGTTTTGATCTTTTTGCCCAGTGCGGCAAAATCAACATTGCCCTGATTTACGGCGCCAGCCGCGGAGTCTTCCTCTTGCATAGCCCAGATCATAACCAGTTCTCGTCACTATCGCACACGCTCACCGTGTGCCTGCCGGATGAAGCGGCGACTATTGCATTCGGCCGCAACCTTGCGCCACTGCTGGTTCCCGGCATGGTCGTCTGGCTTGATGGTGACCTGGGTACTGGCAAAACCACATTGACGCGCGCACTGCTGCGTGCCCTCGGTCACTGCGGCCCAGTGAAGAGTCCAACCTATACACTGGTTGAAGTTTACGTAGTTTCGAGCATATACTGGTATCACTTTGATTTTTATCGTTTCAATCATCCGGAAGAGTTTGAAGATGCTGGGCTGGGCGAGTATTTCCGTGACGATGCCGTGTGCCTCGTCGAGTGGCCAGAAAAGGCTGTGGGCTATCTGCCGCAGGCCGATCTCGTCCTCGTTTTTCGCTTTGCGGACGGTGGGCGAGAAGTGGATGTCGTCGCCAGCAGCGAAGCGGGGCGACAATGTCTGAGCAGCCTAAGAAGTCGCTGGCCGGACGCCGCGCGCTAATTAAGTTTGCCGGGTCCGCGCTGTTGCTCTTGGTAACGCCAGTTGCGCGCGCTGCCGCCAACCGCAATCCAAGCATCCTGGCGGTCCGCGTCTGGCCGGCCCCCGACTACACGCGAGTGGCCATCGAGTACGACGCGCCGTTGAAGTACTCCCATTTTACGGTGAAGAATCCAGACCGCTTGGTCGTCGATCTCGAAGGTGTGGAGTTCAACAGCGTGCTTGAGGGGCTTGCCAACAAGATCGCGCCCGACGACCCCAATATCAAGTTGCTGCGTGCCGGGCGATACAAGCCTGGCGTGGTCCGTCTGGTCATGGAGCTCAAGAACGAGGTCAGACCACAGGTGTTTGTGTTGCCGCCGGTCGGCGAATATGGCCACCGGTTGGTGCTTGATGTCTATCCGATGGAGCCCCCCGATCCGCTGCTTTCGTTGCTCGATACAAAAGAGCCTGAGCCGGCAGCCGTTGAGAGCCCCCCGGAGCTTAAGGTAGAGAGCCGGCAGCCAGTCGGCGCCGAGGCGAAGTATGAAGTCAAGGCTGAACCGAAACGTCACGGCAAGCCGATCGTCGATCGCCTGGTGACGATTACTCTCGATCCCGGGCACGGCGGCGAAGACCCCGGTGCGATCGGCCGCGGCGGCAGTTACGAGAAGCACGTCACGCTCGCCGTCGCCAAGCGACTGAAGGCCAAGATAGATGCCGAGCCGAACATGCGGGCCGTCCTCACCCGCGACTCGGACTTTTTCGTTCCGCTGGGCGTTCGCGTACAGAAAGCGCGGCGCATCCAGTCGGACCTCTTCGTCTCGATCCATGCCGACGCCTTCATCAACCCCGAGGCGCGCGGTTCCTCGGTATTTGTCCTCTCCGAGCGCGGGGCTTCAAGCTCGGCGGCGCGCTATCTGGCGCAGAAGGAAAACGCGGCGGATCTGATCGGCGGCGTAAACATCGACGTCAAGGATCCGATGCTGGCGCGCACGCTCCTCGATTTGTCGCAGACGGCGACCATCAGCGACAGTCTCAAGCTCGGCAAGTCGGTTCTCGGCGAGCTCGGCGGCATAAATAGCCTGCACAAGGGCAGCGTGGAGTTGGCCGGTTTTGCCGTACTCAAGGCGCCAGATATTCCGTCCATCCTGGTCGAAACGGCATTTATTTCCAATCCGGAAGAGGAAGCGCGCCTGAACGACGAAGCCTATCAGGACAAAATGGCCGAGGCGATCCTCTCCGGCATGAAAAAATACTTCGCCAAGAATCCGCCGCTGGCCAAGTCGAAGTTGGCGAGGCTGGATTAGAAAGCATGGAACAGCTGATTCCTATGGCTGCGCGTCGAGAGGTGACCGCTCGGCACTGATGTTGGGCGTGAAAAAGGCTCTCGAGACAAGCCTCGGGCTGTGTGAGGGGAGCGTCATGGTTTGGGCCTTAAGACGGACTGAGTATTCTTTCCTTGAGACCTGGTTCCGGATGGATCAAAAATTATGGTAGTAATCCAGGCACTGTTCGGTCGAACAGCATCGATGCTAAATCGTGCCTGCTGAAGAGCGTCAATAACTGCGGAGTCGAAGGCGCCAGGGGGCGAGCTATCAATAATTTCAACATCTTCGGGGACCCCACTTCTGCCAACCTTGAAACTGGCGGTGACCGAACCGCGAACGCCTTTGACCATCAGTTGAATTGGATATCGGGGCGCAAAAGGCAGCTCAAGGACCGGGGCGTCCATGCCGAAACTGCCGGCAGACGGTTCCGCGTCTGTTGACGTCGACGACTTGCTAGGTGCTGGCGGGCTTTTGTTCTCGTTATTGCTCGCCGGTGCTTCAGGGCGGACGGCTTGATCGTGCAAAACTTCGTCGGCAGGATGGTTCGTTGGCGGGTTGTGGTCCGTTTGACTTTGAGGTGGCAGGGGGAGATCGGTAAGAAGGGCATGGATCGCCCCGTTTTGCATGCCATGGCTCACGGTAATATGGCTGCCCGAGTGCAGGCCTTGCCCTGTCGTCAGCAAGGCAATGGCATGAATGAAGATTGACACCAGGAAGGCAACGACAAGGCGAAAGACGCTTTTCTTCGAATGGTCAAGTTCCTGAAACAGCGGGGTTCGACAAGAAGAACAGTGAAGCATCAGAGCCAATCGCGGAAACAAAAAATTCAGTCAAAATTATACAGAACGTGATTAGACATCATATTCCGCTAACAGGCATGCTTCCGAGCGAAAGATGCCATTCGTCCGCTTGCCTTCACCATCCATCGTCTTCTTCTCCTTTCTGCGAAAAATCGTGCTAGCTTTCAAGCAGGCATCAGGGCTTGAATGGCGACAGAGTATTCGCTGTTCGCGTCGATCAAAGGAGCAATTGTGATTTACCAGAAGCAAAAAGGCTTTACGCTGATCGAAGTGATGATTGTCGTGGGCATCATCGCGATATTGGCCGCCATTGCCTTGCCGAATTACAGCGCCTACGTAAAACGAGCCGCTCGAGTTTCGGCGGAAAACTATCTCTCCGATCTCGCACAGCGGGAGGAGCTACGCTTTCAGAACACCAGAACTTACAGCGCCACCGCTGGGAACTTTCCCGGCATGCCGGGTGACGTTTCGCAACGTTACCAAGCACCGGTGCTTAGCATTACTCCCGTTAGTGGTCTGCCGGCTTTTCAAATTACCTTGATGCCAATAGTTGGCGGCGCTCAGGATGGTGACGGCTGGCTGTATATCGACAGTGTGGGTGGTCGCTACCGCGATGTTAATGCCAATGGCGTTCTCGATGCGGGTGACAAGCGCTGGGACGAAAATTGAAACCGATCGTCAGTTGGGGTGGCCAGCATGAAAGATCGGACGGTTTTACGCTGATCGAGATGATGGTCGTCGTTGGGATCGTCAGTATTCTCGCAGCTATGGCGGTGCCGAGCTTTACCGGGATGCTCGCCGAGCAGAGGGTACGCTCCGCCGCGTCGGAACTTATGGGTGATCTGGTCACCGCCAGAATTGAAGCGATCAAGCAACAACGAAGCGTCCTTGTAACAAGAACGGGGGCTAGCTGGAAGGATGGTTGGCAAATATTGGTGAATGGGGCTCCTGTCAAGACCTTCAATGGTTTCGGGGGAAACACCTTGAAGTTTTGTACGTTTGGCGCGGAGTTTTCCACCAATATCACCTTCAGGGGCGACGGAAGTATTGATTCAACCATTGGCGCACAGTCTGGTTTGCGCATTTCCGATGGCCTCACCCATTCTCGGGACATACTAATCTCTCCGGCCGGCAGGGTTTCGGTCGATGTTTTGAGTACAGGAGCGGGCCTTGTCTGTCCCTAGGTGCGAATTTCATTGCCAGCGCGGTATGTTGATGATCGAAGTGCTGGTTACCATCCTGATTACGACCTTGGGACTCTTGGGCATCATTGCCCTGTTTGCCAAGTCGCAAGTGATGAGTGATGAGGCCTATCAACGCTATCAGGCCTTGGATATCGCGCAGCAACTCGGCGAGGTGCTCTCCACCAACAGGACGGAGGCCGCACTGAATGCTGCTTCTGGCTATGTCATCACGACAACCTTAGCTGGCGATCCTTTATTTCTGGATTCGCCGTCAAACGCCAATATGGCTATTCAAGACCTAAGCCGGTTTCACGAGGCATTGGTTGGCGCACAGAAGATATCTGCTGGCAATAAGATTGCACCGCTGGTTTCCGCTCGAGGTTGTGTCGATTTTCTTGGGACGGTCGGTGACGTTACCGATCCTCCGCGATATCGGATCAGCGTCGCCTGGCAAGGACGGCAGGAAATAGCGGTTCAATCGGGGGAGGTTTTGCTGGGCGGTTCCGATTGTGCAAAAAATCTTTATGGCACGGGTGGTGACGATGTAAAGCGTCGGCGCGTCGTCTCCATCGAAGTTCAGGTGCTCTGATGGCTTCTTCTTTCAGTCATCCGGATATCCCAGAAGAATCTATGCCAAGCGTTCGTGTTTGCCTGACGGTTGGTGACATCCGCATAGGCGGGCCGTTTAGACCTTCGCTTACCCTCGGTCTTGAGAGGAGGCGTCATCGCCTGCAGACCGGCTTCTCTCTGATCGAGTTGATGATTGCGCTCACGATCGGCTTGATTGTCCTGTTGGCCGTTAGCGTCATTTTTTCTCAGGTCAGTTCGGGTTTTCGCTCGAACGATGACAGTTCGCGCGCGTCAGAGAATGGTAATTTCGCGCTACGCGTTATTGGTGAGGATTTGCGGATGGTCGGTTTTACCGGCTTGTCTAACGATCCAGCGAGAATCGAGCTTGTGCGAACCGATATGATCGACGCCAGCCCAGCCAATAACTGTGGAACTACTACGTGGCCGTTTCCGAATACCAATCCCGGCCTTGAGCACATCGTCGATCCGGGGTCGCTTCCGTGCATTCCCGCCGGGACATATCTGCCGACCAGCCCGGCGATTGTCGTCCGCCATGCAACCGGGATGCAGACGCTACCTGCTAACGTGGGCGCAAGCACCAACCTTTTTCTTCAGTCCAGCCCGGATGGGGGAATAATCTTCATGGGGACGGACTACGCTGAAAAGGTCTGGGGAGCGGATAGGGGGCTAACAGTTTGTGGATACATCGGAGGCGCTTGCACTAATCCAGCGGCGCCGATTTTTCAGTATGTCGCCTACGTTTACTATATTCGTCCGTGCAGCCGGCCAACGGGTCCAGGTCCCTCCTGTCTTGCCGCAGACGACGAAGGGCAGCCGATTCCTACACTGGTCCGTCGCCAACTCGGCGGAGCAAATCCGACAAGTCTAAGTTTTGTTGAAGTCCCCATAGCTGAAGGCGTCGAGCGCTTAAGCGTGACCTATGGCTTGGATGCCAATGGCGACGGGACGCCAGAGCAGTATAAGGCAGCCCCTTCTGCTGCAGAACTGACGCAGGCAATTACGGTGCGCCTGAGCCTACTGATGCGAACCCGTAAGCCGGATTACAATCATGACGATTCGCCCTACACCTATACGCTGGCGAATGGCACAACGTATAACTGCGCGGCAGATCCCGCTCCGTCCTGCAAGTACCGGCGATATTTGTATAACACCACGGTGCTGCTAAAAAATAACGCGTTCCGCCGCTAACCTGCTGCTTGCCGAGGCCTCCGTGCGAATTATCCCCAGACCTGCGTTCTCCAACCAAGAGGCAGGTATCGTGTTGCCCGTCGCGCTGTTTGCGCTGTTAGCTGCGACTATTCTGACCTTGGCCTTTGTCAAAGCCAATATGATATCGCTGCGCGTTGGCGGTGCCTCGGTGGTCACGGCAGAAACCCAGTCTGCCGCAGAATTGCAACTGAGCAATTTTTTTACGCGAAATCCCTTTGATGCGAATGATGGCAGGTACTCTCAAGCCAATGCCCTTTGCGGCACCAGTATCCCGGCCGGAACCTCGACCACTTTTGACTGTACGTCCGCCACAAGTCAGTTGCCGCCGAACGCAGTTGCCGCGGCCCCAGTAGTGCAGCGTCTTGGCTGTGGCAAAGCGCCGCGCAGTGACAGGCCCTTTGATAGCAACACACATTTCAATTATCACCAGGTTGCAACCGGAGTGAGCAACGACGCCTACGGGAGTCGTGCCGAAGTCGATGCCGGCGTGGCCACCTTGATTCCGGTTTGTCCCTAAGTGACAAGAAAAAAGGGAGTGAAAGTCATGAACGCCTCACTAAAGAAATCGATCGCCCGGATCCTCGTGCTTTGCATGGTCAATCCGGCCCTGTTCATGCCGTCGGCCTGGGCGCGGGATACCGAGGTTTATTCCGGATTTCTTGCGGATTCTTCAACGACGATCAAGCCCAATATCCTTCTCTTGCTTGATACGTCGGACTCGATGAATCTCCCCGAAGGCTGGCGGGAATATGCGGGGGCATATGACTCCCATGTGGAATATCTCTGGAATGACCTTTCCCGTATTGTCGATGCGGATGTGGGTTCGGCTGGAGAAGTTACGACAGAAGATAGCAACAGGATATCGACAGCCGCCACTCCGGCAACGTTCTTCAGCAAATGGGGTTTCTGGGCAGGCGACACCCTCGCGGCTCGGCAGGCGATTTGGCAGGCCGCGCGAACCTCCGCTCAAGCAACAGAACCGGGCGATCCCGGCGCGCGCAGTCAATGGCGGCTATATGACGATCTTTCATGGATTTACTGGTTGCCGGCAGGGACGGCGGAGACCGACGCCCGCTTACGCTCCCCGTCCTGGAACAAATTCCGTGGATATATCCAGGAACTCGGCAATGGCCTGGGGGGCAGCCAACTACGAGGTGGCCCCACATACGCCGATACCAACGATTATCGAAATCTAAACCAGTGCAGCGCCTCGCTGACTGCCTTGACGCCTTCGACCGTTTTCGTGCCCTCGGCGGTGGCCGCGAATGACGGGAAGTACCTCGGTCAACAATGGGCTCGCTGGGAGCCGTACCTCAATCTCACCACGGTTGGGAATTCAGGATATCCCGGCAGCAGTACGCTCTTCGCGGCGCTTGGCGGGACCGATCAGTACCCAAGCGGTTACGTCAATACGGCGACCGCCTCCACCGGCAATCCGGCCAATAATCTCGTTTACCGGGACAGTTATCCCAAAGCCATCCCCTCGGCTACGCCGCCAAGCATAGGTGCGACAGGTTTGCCGATCCGTTATGACAGTGGCACAGCGGGAGCCGGATGGGATCAACTGAAAGCCGATGCGGGTGGATTTGTACTTCAGAGCATCATTGGCAGCTATTCGAGCAGGACCGATCTTGAACAAGTCATGTCATGGTACTTGCTGCCAGCGACGACAGACGTCAATGGCAGCGGCACGACGGACCTCTCCGACGCACAATTCATCGCGTGGAAAGGCAATCGGGATGGCTCGCCGGTCTTTGGCTCAATGACCGGTGTGCCGGCCTATATGGACATCACGACCGCCGCTTGTGACTCGGCGACTGGCCCGACAAATGGGAACGCCACCTGTCTGGATAAACCGGGTGCGTCCAGTATTCCAAATGAGACGGTCTCCAAGACCGCGACATGTGCCCTAACTGGTCAGACACCCGAGATCGATGCAGCAGGAAGCACTCGCCTGCGTGGCGGCACCTGTACGATCTCCTCCGGTCCAACCTGTACAGGCGATACTAATGGCGCCGCTTATCCGAACTGTACTGATGTTGCCAATCCGGTTTGTCCAGCAGAGGCCACTACCAACGCGTCGTTCGTGAGTACCGCGTACTCCGGGTGTGCGCCCGGTGGGTTGGTTACCCTTAGTACTGCGACGACTTGTGCTTTTGCCGGATACCTGACGACAGGGGCTTGTTCCGTGGCGGCGCCGAGCACTGTCAGTGTCGCCGCTTGCGCAATGAGTGGGCAAACCTCCGTAAATGTAGGAAATTGCGCCTGGTCGGGTCAGCAAACCAAGACGATAGGTTCTTGCGCGTGGAGTGGGCGTACAGCCTATTACACTGAAGGCGTCGGCTGGCGTGCCAATGGCGGAACTTGTCAGGAAAGTGGTTCTACCGCCAATTGCACGAGTACGACAGACTCAACGGTTTATTCGACCAGCGCAGCGGCTATCGCGGCGACCGGCTCTTGTACCAACGCCGTTGCATCCGGAAGCTATAACTATGGGGGTACTTGTACCGAGAATAGTTCCTCCAGTAGTTGCGCAATTACCGGTGGAACCTCCGTGCTGGGGGCAGGCTACACTAACGTCAACGCTCAATGTGGCAACAGTTTACCAGTCGGCACGTATAAGTACGGGGGCTCCTGTACCGAGAACGGTTCTGCGAGTAGCTGTAACGCGGCTAGCGGCGGGACCTCACTGAATATCCGCGGCAATGCCCAGACCTACAACCAGGTGTGCAGTGGTAATAAGGTCAACTCCGGCAGCACGAAAAATGCCACCGGCTCTTACACCTACGGTGGAACGTGTGCCGCCAGTCAAAATTACAATACTTGTACGGCAGGTACGGCGGCGAGTTTTACCGTTCGCGGCACTGCCTACACACCAACGACCTGCACGGCTGTGGTTCCGACGGGCTACCATCGCGCGGGGGCGTGCGCCGGGACCAATGTTCCTTGTACGACGGTGACGCCCTACGGCGGCACAACCGTATCGGATGGAACCAACAACTGGTACTCGACCTTACCGACCTGCACACCGCACACTTCGGCGGTGAGCTATTACAGTACCTGCCTGGGTACCAGTAAGGTGATTCCCAGTGTCGGTGGCACAGCCGTGACGACCAGCAACACCATCACTGCCTGCAATTACACGACTCATGTCGCGCCTGACAGTAATACGGCCTACGACACGTGCACCAATAAGACCAACATCAGTACGACCTGTTCTGCGCGTTACGGCATGAATTGCGCCGCTGCCACTCCGTGCGCCAACCCGGCGGCGACTTCCGTGACTGGCGGTGCCGTTTCTGCGGTTCATAATTTCTATCGCACCTACAATTTTTCGAGCAAGACAGACAACCTGGTGCACGATTGCAAGGCCGACGAACCGGCGGCCAATCCTGGCGGCAACAGCTATATGCGCAACATCCCCGGATCTCTGGCGCCAGTGGGAACCCCGTTTCCGTCCCTTCCCCTTTCTGGCACTAGCATCAGCACCAGTATCGCCAGCAACGTCGCACCCTATACCACCAGTACCAGCCAGGCAGTTGCTGCCGATGCGTCCAAGAACGTTGACATGTATTCGGTCAACTATCTGAACTGGAAATTCGGGCCAAAAGGGCCTACCGGAAGCCCGATTGGTCGGAAAACCCGCCTGCAGGTCGCCAAAGACGTACTGACGCAGGTCGTGGGATCGATCAATGGCGTTCGCATTGGGCTCATGTCATTTAACCAGATGGATAACACCGCCGCCGCAAACTCTTCAGGCGCCCACTTGGACATGGCCATTACCGATCTCGATGCTACGACGCGAGTCTCGTTGATCAATGCCATCAATGCACTGCTTGCATCTTCAGCAACGCCTTTGACCGAATCGGTGTTCGAAAGCTACCGTTATTTCAAGGGCCTGTCGCCATTATTTGGGGGGGCGACCTATCAGGCGCAGCAGTCCAGATTCTCAACCGCTGGCAATTTGCGTTACGTGACAGAAGGGATCGATCTATCGACCAATGCTGTCCAAAATAGCCTTTACAAGTCGCCCATTCAGCAGACTTGTCAGGCCAACGCGGTCATTCTCGTGACCGACGGAGCGCCCGAAAATGACATGAAAGCCAATACGCCAATCAAGGCGTTACCCGACGATGGGGCAACTTCAATAACGCAGGGGACGAGCAGCGGACAATTTGAGGCAAGTCCCGGCATTCCGTACGGGCCGCCCGACCCCGCGTCAACGGCGACATCGCCAGACAACTATGTTTTGCTCGATGAGTTGGCCTTCTACATGGCAAATGCGGATGCCCGCGCAGATTTGGCTGGGTATCAAACCGTAAAGCTCAGTACCGTCGGTTTTGGCGTGAACTCGCCGATTCTGGAGAAATCGGCCACAGCCGGTGGCGGCCACAATTATTCGGCAAGCAATGCGGCCGACCTCAAGGCAGCGCTCGAAGCCGCGATTCTGTCCGTTTCCCAATGGCTGCCGATGGCTTCAACTCCGGCCACCACCTTTAACCAGACGACAGGAACGTCAGGTGACGTCTATATCGCCGCTTTCTCGCCAAACAGCAATATTTCCTGGCCCGGAACCATCAAGAAATACCAGTATGGTTTTGGTACGACGACGTGCGGCGACGCTTCCTGCGGGAATCCTGATATTTGTTTGACCGGGCGTGCTGGGGTTACCTATGGGACTTGCGGTAACAATGTCGAGTACGTCGATACCGATACGGTGCTCGGCGTCAGCCTGCGTAAGATAAGGAATGAAGCGGTCAGCTTATGGATTCCGGCAACACCTGCCGATGGCGGCTTCGGTACTAAAGGGGGGACAGGTCAAGTCCTTATCGGGCAAGGCGATCCGGCCAATACGACGCGCACGCCTGACACACGCAATCTCTATACTTTCCTGACCGGCGGTACCTCCACGCAGACCGCGCTGACTGCCGCGGGAAATGCCATCAAGGACACCAATGTGCTCATCACCAATACGCTGTTGGGCGATCCCCTCATGACTGCGGCGCGGCGCAGCCAACTTATTGCGTACGCCCAGGGTAGCGATGGCACCAACGTCAGTTCATGGAGATCATGGCCGCACTATGACTCCGTGCATGCCGTTCCCACGGTGGACACTGGAGATGGGGCAACCCTTTACTACTTGACCAGTGATGGCGTCGTGCATGCTGTGAATACGGCGGATGGTGTCGAGCGCTGGGCCTTCATGGTCGAAGAAGGTTTGCCAAAGATTGCTGACCTGCAAGCCAATCTGGCAGGCGATCACCTTGAGGTCGCCGATGGTAATCCGGTGCAGGTCGTGACGGCTGACAACAAGCATCTCCTGGTGTTCGGCATGCGGCGTGGCGGTAGTGCCTACTACGCCTTGGACGTCACCAACCCCAGCGCGCCAGCGTTTGCCTGGAAAATCACGCCATCTCAGATCTGTGTCGGACTGACCTGCAGCGGCAGTGCGGCTTACGCCGAATTGGGGCAGGCATGGTCCACTCCGGCGGTTGGGCTGGTTCGTGGTTACAAGGATGGTGGCTCTCCAGCAAAATTCAAACCGGTGCTGTTCTTTGGCGGGGGGTACGACACGAACCAAGATTCTGCCAGTCCCGGGGCTGACACCGTTGGCCGCGCTGTATTCGTTGCCGATGCCGCAAGTGGTAGCTTGATCAAGAAATTCAGCACGGTGATTGGAACCGCGGGCTATTCGGTTCCCGCTGACGTACTGGCTGTCGATGCGACAGGGGACGCCGCCGGAACCATTGATCGGCTCTACGTGGGGGACATGGGGGGCAATCTGTGGCGCATGGATGTCGATGATCGGACGATATCCAATTCTCCTGCTAACTGGAGCATCGTCCTCTTGGCCAAGTTGGCGACCTCAACACGTCTAAATAAGCTGTTCAATCAGCCGACGATGGCCGCGTCGACCTACAAGGGCCAGTCGTTTGACGCAATTTTTGTCGGAGGCGGCGATACCCAGCGGCCGACGGCAAATGGCGCGAATGACTCGGGGGCTTTCTTCATGGTCAAGGATCTTGCCGTGGCAGGCGTTGCCACTCAGGCTTCTCCTGTGCCCAATGCCGCGACCAGTGGGGATTTTGTGGATATGACGAGCAATGTCGCCGCTGATGTTTTGAATACGGTGACCGGAGTGTCCGCTTCAGGGAGTACGTTGGGTGAGGACTTGCTTGCCGCCAAGGGATACGTCATCAACCTCAATAACGGCGAAAAGGTGACGAGTCCCGCGCAGGTCTTGGCCGGCAACCTCTATTTCGGCACTTATATGCCGCGGCAGTCTGCCTCCCTTGCGGAAAACGCTACCCAGTGTCTCCAGGGGGGTTACGGACTGCAGTACCTGACGGATGCAGTGACGGGAGTTCCCGTCCGCGATGCGACGGGGACTCTTCTTTACAGCGCCGGTAACGGTCGTGTGTACGCTAATCGCAACGGCTTTGGCAGTGGTGTTGGAGTCCTTGGCGGTGGCGGTAGCGGTAGCGGTAGCGGTGGTGGCGGTGGCGGTGGCGGTAGCGGTAGCGGTGGAACTGGGTGTGCTGGGGCGAGAAGTGGGAATGTTGGGTTACCCAATCAGGCCATAGCAAGCTGCGGGGTTAGAGTTTTCTGGTATTCCGTACCGGAGCATTAAGCGCATCGACTTTCGATGCTCGGTGGGATCGATCTCGGGCCATTCGTCCGTTACTTGGCTTGGATGCTTGTGGCTGACCGGCCTCCACCGAACTGGAGGCCGGCCGGCGTAACGACCGCAGGCGCGGGACAAAACGCTGCTCAATTAGCATTGCCCCCCGATGCATGGCTCGGGTCAGGCAGAAATGGGGGAAATAGATATTCCAAAGATTCGCCCGCGCTGTTAGAATTGCGGCCCTGCAGTTGATTTATGGTTTGCAGTGCCGCTGTAGCTCAGTTGGTAGAGCAGCGCATTCGTAATGCGAAGGTCACCAGTTCGACTCCGGTCAGCGGCACCACAATACTAATAAATCATAGGGTTAAGAGCCGAAAAATCGGCAAAACTGCTGATAGACCCCGTCTTTTTTGAAAGGCGGGGTTTGTTTTTTTGTTGAAGCCTAATTAACAATTACATGTCAGTGGCTTGATTGGCTGGCGGTGCTCTGCTTTCTCTTCCTGCTTCAACTTTGCAGCTCGCGCGGTAACGGGAAGACGACACTTTCCGTGACCCCTTCCAGCTGAACCACTTCAACGCCCCCTAGGCGATCCAGGTGCTCCAGAACGTCTAGAACCAGGACCTCTGGCGCCGATGCGCCAGCCGTTACGCCAACTCGGGTTGCCCCTGATAGCCAGTCTGGATTGATTTGCTCTGCGCGATCCACAAGATAAGCCTTTGCTCCCAGTATCTCGGCGACTTCGCGCAGGCGGTTTGAGTTCGAGCTGGAGGCGCTACCCACAACGAGTACGACGTTGCTTCTAGAGGCCAACTGCTTAACGGCGTCCTGCCGGTTTTGGGTGGCGTAGCAGATATCATCCTTCTTGGGGCCGAGAATCTCGGGAAAACGCTTCTTCAAGGCGGCGACCACTTGCTCCGCGTCATCGACCGACAAGGTGGTTTGTGTGACGTAGGCGAGGAGAGCCGGGGACTTGACCTCGAGTTGTTGCGCATCAGCGACGGTTTCCACGAGGTACATTCCGTCGGTACTTTGCCCCATGGTGCCTTCAACCTCGGGATGCCCCTTGTGGCCGATCATCACGACTTCACGGCCGTCCCGGCGCATTTTGGCAACTTCGACGTGTACCTTGGTCACCAATGGACAAGTGGCATCGAAAATCTTCAAGCCGCGCGCTTCTGCTTCCGCCTGTACGGATTTTGAGACGCCATGCGCACTGAAAATGACGGTCTGTCCGGCCGGCACATCGGAGAGTTCGTTGATGAATACGGCCCCCTTGGCGCGCAAGTCATCGCAAACAAACTTGTTATGCACCACCTCATGCCGCACATAGATCGGTGCGCCGAATTTTTCCAGGGCGCGTTCGACGATGGCGATGGCGCGTTCGACGCCGGCGCAGAAGCCGCGGGGGTTGGCGAGGATGATCTGCATGGGCTTCATCACATGATTCCGATGATTTCAACTTCGAAGCGGATCGGCTTGCCAGCCAGCGGGTGATTGAAGTCGAAGAGGGCGGTGGTATCGGTAAGTTCGCGCAGGTAGCCGGCGATGCCGCCGCTTGTCCCGGAGATGGCGCCACCCGGCGCGGCAAATTCAATCAGTGAATTTTCCTTCAGTTCAAGCTCAGGTGGCAGGGCGCTGCGCGCGATGCGCTCGACGAGGCGCGGGTTGTGTTCGCCAAAGGCCTCTTCGGCTTCGATCTGGAAAACACGACGTTCGCCGGCCGAAAGTCCAAGCAGACACTGTTCGAGGGTGGCGACCAGCTGTCCGCCACCGAGTTGCAGCGTGGCTGGCGACATATCGAAGGTACTAACGTATTCGTTGCCTTCTAGGTCCGCGAGGCTGTAATGCAGCGTCAGGAAACTGTCGGGCTGGACGGTGGTGGTGACAGCGTCGTGCGTTTCAGTCATGGGGATAGCGTTCCTCTTTGCAGGGGGCATGGCGTGCTTCGGAAAGTTTGTCGACGTCGCGCTAGAAAGTTGCCCACTGAGCGTTGGGCAAACGGGATGCCCTGCCGATTCATTACTAGCCGCCGCGGCTCGGTTTGACCGTGGTATCCGCTGCAGGTTTCGTCGTGAACTGATCCCAGGCGAGCAGGATGGCGCCCAGAGTGATCGCCGAGTCCGCCAGATTAAAGGCTGGCCAGTAATAGCCGGCGGCGTGCCACTGAACGAAGTCCACCACCGCACCGAAACGGATGCGGTCGATGACGTTGCCTAGCGCGCCACCAAGAATCAGCGTCAGCGCCAGCGACAACCGGAATTCGCTGGAGTGGCGGCGCAGCATGCCGACGATCCAGACCGAGACGGCAAGCGCCAGGAGGGTGAAGAACCAGCGCTGCCACCCTCCCGCGTCGGACAGAAAACTGAAGGCCGCGCCTTGGTTAAAGGTCAGCACCCAGTTGAAGAACGGGGTGACAAAGTGCGATTCGCCCGGCTGCAGTTTGGCCAGAACGATCCATTTGCCGATCTGGTCGAGGATGATGATGGTGCCGGCCAGCCACAGCCAGCGATCGATCTTACGCACAGGCACGGGGTTCTCCTTCGCCATACAGATTGCTGACGCAGCGGCCGCACAGTTCGGGATGTTCGGCGTCGGCGCCAACGTCTTCGCGCACGTGCCAGCAGCGCTCGCACTTGGCATGGGCGAGCGGTGATGCCAGCAGCTTTTCCTCTGCAGCGCGAACGACGCTGGCCTTGGAACAGATGAAGACAAAGCGCAGGTCATCGCCTAGCGAGGCGAGAATGTCGTACTTCTCGCCGGCGGTGTGGATGCGTACTTCCGCTTGCAGCGACGAGCCGATCTGGCCAGCGACGCGCAGTTCTTCCAGGGCTCGGGTCACGTCGGCGCGATAGCTACGGATCTTGCTCCATTTGTCGAGCAGCTCAGCTTCGCCGCCGGGCTGCGGCAGCGCGTGCCACGTGTGCAACATGATCGACTGTTCACTGTCGCCAGTCTGGATCTGCCAGATTTCCTCGGCGGTGAAGGAGAGGATAGGCGCCATCAACTTGATGAAGGTCTGCAGGATGTGCCACACGGCGCTCTGCGCCGCGCGCCGTGCCGGCGATCCAGCCGCCGCGGTGTAGAGGCGGTCCTTGAGAATGTCGAGGTAGAAACCGCCCAGATCCTCGGAACAGAAGGTCTGCAGTGCTTGCACGACGTGGTGAAATTCGTAGCGCGCGTAGTTGGCTTCACACTCGGCCTGCATCTGGCGCGTCATGGCCAGCGCGTAGCGATCGATTTCCAGCCACTGTTCAGGCGGCAGCAGGTCTTTCGCTGCGTCGAAGTCGGACGTGTTGGCGAGCAGGAAGCGTAGGGTATTGCGGATGCGCCGGTAGCTTTCGACGACGCGCTTGAGGATTTCGTCCGAGATCGACAGCTCGCCCGAGTAATCGGTCGCCGCCACCCACAGCCGCAGGATGTCGGCGCCGAGAGTGTCGGACACCTTTTGCGGCGCGATGACGTTGCCCTTTGACTTGGACATCTTCAGGCCCTTGCCGTCGACCACGAAACCATGCGTCAGTAAGGCCTTATAGGGCGCGCGCCCATCAATCGCGCAGCCGGTCAGCAGCGAACTCTGGAACCAGCCGCGATGCTGGTCGGAACCCTCGAGGTACAGGTCGGCCGGGTAGTTCAACTGGGCAGCGTGCGAGCCGCGTAAGACGCTCGAGTGCGTCACCCCGGAGTCGAACCAGACGTCGAGTGTGTCGCTCATCTTGCGATACTGCTCGGCTTCGTCGCCAAGCAGCGTCTTGGCGTCGAGCGAGAACCAGGCTTCAATGCCGGCCTGCTCGACACGCAAGGCGACCGCCTCGATCAGTCCCTGGGTACGCGGATGCAGGGCGCCGGTTTCCTTGTGCAGGAAGAAGGGGATCGGTACGCCCCAGTTGCGTTGACGCGACACACACCAGTCGGGGCGGGTTTTCATCATTGCTTCGAGGCGGGCGCGCCCCCAGGTCGGGAAGAACTGCGTTTCGTCGACCGCCTGTTCGGCGCTCCAGCGCAGCGTCGCGTCCTCTTCCTTGGTCTTGTGGTCCATGCCGATGAACCATTGCGTGGTGGCGCGAAAAATGATCGGCGTCTTGTGCCGCCAGCAGTGCGGGTAGCTGTGCGAGATGCGCTCCGATTTGAGCAGGCGGCCGCGTGCTTCGAGTTCCCGCAGGACCAGTGGGTTGGCTTCCCAGACCGTCTGGCCGGCCAATTCGCCAACAGACAGGGCGGGCGTGTTAGCGAGAAACCTGCCGTCGTCGCCGACTGGGTTGTTCACCGGTAAGCCGTACTGCTTGCCCACCAGATAGTCGTCCGTGCCGTGCGCCGGGGCGGTGTGCACCAACCCCGTGCCCGCTTCGAGGGTGACGTGCGTGCCGCAGATGATCGCCACGTCGCGTGGTTGGAAGGGGTGTTGGAGCAGCAGATGTTCCAGCGCGGCGCCCTTGGCCGAGCCGAGCAGCATGCCTTCGAGGCCGTAACGCTGCAGGCAGGCCTCGGCCAGTTCGTGAACGAGGATCAGCGAACCTTTCGGGGTATCGATGAGGTCGTAGTCGAAGTCCGGATGGGCACTCACCGCCTCGTTGGCCGGCAGCGTCCATGGCGTCGTCGTCCAGATCACGGCGAAGGCCGGCGCGCGCAGGTGGGTCAGGCCAAAGGCCTTGGCCAACTTCCCAGCGTGATTCGGGTGGACGGCGAAGGCCACGTCGATGGCTGGCGAATTCTTGTCTTCGTACTCGACTTCAGCTTCAGCCAGTGCTGAGCCGCAATCGAGGCACCAGTTGACCGGCTTCAGACCCTGGTAGAGGTAGCCTTTTTCGAGAATCTTGCCGAGCGCGCGGATTTCGTCGGCCTCGGTCTTGAAGTTCATGGTCAGGTAGGGGTTGTCCCATTCGCCGAGCACGCCAAGACGGATAAAATCCTTCTTCTGACGTTCGACCTGTTCGGCGGCATAGGCCCGCGATAGTTCGCGCACCTTGTCGCCGGCGATGTGCTTGCCGTGCAATTTTTCGATCTGGTGCTCGATCGGCAAGCCGTGGCAGTCCCAGCCCGGCACGTACGGGGCGTCGAACCCGGCGAGCGTCTTCGAGCGGACAATGATGTCCTTGAGGATCTTGTTGACCGCGTGGCCGATGTGAATGTCGCCGTTGGCGTAGGGCGGACCGTCGTGCAGGATGAAGCGCGGCCGGCCGGCGCAGGCCTCGCGAATCTTCCGGTAGAGCTGCTTTTCCTGCCAGACCGCGAGCCACTGCGGTTCGCGTTTGGGGAGGTCGCCGCGCATCGGGAAGGGCGTGTCGGTGAGATTCAGGGTGCTCTTGTAATCGGCCATGGCAGGTACTCAGAACTTGAAGTAATTTTTTGCGGCTTCGACGTCGCTGGCGATTTGTGCCTTCAGCGTCTCGAAGTTGGGGAATTTCATTTCGTCGCGTAGCTTGTGCAGGAAGCGGACATTGAGGTGCGTGCCGTAGATGTCGCGGGCGAAGTCGAAGAGATGAACTTCGAGGAGCGGCCGCAAGACCGAATTGACGCTCGGACGGAAACCAAGATTGGCAACGCCCTTGAGCGGCACGCCATCGACACCTTTGACCTCGACCGCGAAGACGCCCAGGAGCGGCGGTCGGTCGTGCTTAATACGGATGTTGGCCGTGGCAAAGCCGAGTTGGCGCCCAACCTTGGCACCCTGTACGACGCGACCGTCGATTGAGTAGGAGCGGCCGAGCAAGCGGGCGGCATACTCCAGATTGCCGCCAGCCAAGGCGTCGCGGACAGCGGAACTGGATACCCGCTCGCCGTCGAGCGTGACGCTCTCCGTGGTCTCAACCTGGAAGCCGAAGCGGGCGCCGGCTTCGCGCAACAAGGCAAAGTCGCCGGCGCGCTGGGCGCCAAAACGGAAGTCGTCGCCGACGATCAGGTGGCGAACGTTCAGCGCGCGTACCAGAACTCGCTCGACGAACGCCTCGGCGCTGAGCGCCGCAAAGCGCGCGTTAAATGGGCAGACATACGCTAGCGCGACGCCGTCGTCGGCGATCAGTTCGAGCTTTTCGCGCAGGGTCGACAGACGCGTAGGGGCGCTTTCCGGAGCGAAAAACTCGCGCGGATGCGGCTCGAAGGTGAGCACGGTCGGCGCCAGGTGCTCGATCGCCGCGACGGTCATCAGGCGGGCGAGCAGGGCGCGATGTCCGAGGTGCACCCCATCGAAATTGCCAATGGTCAGTGCGGTCGCGCGAGGCGCGGTTTGCGAGAATCCGCGATGAACGAGCATTGGGAGCGTGTCTGCGGAGAGGTCGGAAAAAAGGCTGAATTATAACGGTTTTGCGGGCTCTCTGCCGGTGTCAGCCTTGTCCAATGAGGTATGAGCCTGACGGAGACGCGTATTTCCAACCGGGAATGAGCCTGGAGGGGAAAACGCGAAGGCAAATTAGGGCGTGGGT
>Ga0209125_1001257_pt1 | contig 24780 bp, 20 predicted proteins | sample BarGraIncub1131A_FD_184503 | JGI IMG/M metagenome (GOLD analysis project Ga0209125, IMG submission 184503) | Arctic peat soil microbial communities from Barrow, Alaska - Barrow Graham LP Incubations 11-31A (SPAdes) (version 2) | ecosystem: Environmental > Terrestrial > Soil > Wetlands > Peat... | reverse complement strand
AGAAGTTGCCGGCATTGTCTTCGGGGAAAGGAACAACCTTGTTCCAGGTTTCACCACCATTCGTCGAATGGAGCAAGCTGTTGTCATGTCCACTGGCCACCCAACCTTCTGTTGCACTGACGAACTGAATTTTCCCGATGGCGTACGAAGCAGTCGACTCGATTTTCCAGGGCGAATACGGCACCCAAGGCTGATACACATTTCGCCAGGTCCGTACTGTATCCATGAAACTGTAGTTTCGGCTGTTGATGACGTTATGCGCTGTATCTAGTTCTTCGTACGACCAATCAGGCCCTGAACAGTATTTGTACTGGTCGGACATGTGTGCAAACATACTCAAGGTGTATATTCCGTTCCCTTCCTTGTTCATGACTTGCTGCGTCCAACCATTCATTTCTCCGGCCAGATAGCATGTTTTGGTGCCGGCTGGAACTGTGACACGGTAGGTGAGGTATTGAACTTCGTCTATGATGCTGAACTCATTCCATTGGTTGGAAATCCTATAGTTGAATGCAGCTCCCTGAGGTACTCTTAGGATACAGTTGTTTTTATCCACGTTAAAGAATACGTTGGCCGAATTCGTCAGATCTACAGGGTAATTCCAACTTACGTTGATGGATTTCAGATTTTCACAATAGGTAAATGCCTCACTTTCAATATTATTTACACTTTTTGGAATTGTTAGGTTCGTCAATCCACTGCAACAATAAAACGCATTGTCTGAGATTGTGTTGACGGACATTGGTATGTTCACTCCCCATAGATCCGAACATGAGCCAAAAGCCGAAGGCCCGATGACACTGACTCCCGAGGGAATGTCGTAGTAGTTCCCTTTTTGGTTTGGATATGCTACCAATTTTGTCATCGTTTTATCGAACAATACCCCATCAACCGAGGTGTAAACCGGATTATCGGCAGCTACATCAAACTGAGAAATGTTTCTGGCCCAATAAAAAACCGGTTGTACAATATTGGTAACCGTATTCGGAATTTGTATTTTGCTGATGAAGTCGCAACCTTCAAAAGCAAAATCCTTAATGGTTAGGGTGCCAACTGGTATTAGTGCTTCATTTGATTTTGAGTTTGGATAATTTATCAGTGTATGCCCTGATTTATCATAAAGTACTCCATCAATGGTCTTGAAGTTCGGATTTCCGGAGGCTACAGTGAACGCACTCAGCCCATGATTGGATCCGAGGGCGTTGTCTCTTACCTCCGTAAGTGATGCCGGTAAGGCGATGGTGCTCATTTTGCAATTGTAAAATGCCCAGTCTTCCACTCGGGTGATGCCTTCATGCAACGTCAGAGTTTTCAGCCCCGTATTCGTAAAGGCATTGTGCCCGATGCTGCTCACGGATGTTGGAAACGAAACCTTGGTGAGCCATTGTTTTGCATTGTTATAGTCAAGGAAGGCAAAGGCATAGGGCGGAATGGTATTTGCCGCATATTGATGGTATTCGTTCAACGGACCCTCCCATCCGTTGTAGGCCACAATGGAGACACTGCTCAAGTCCACTTCAGCAATCAATGGCATGGATTCCCGTATCGTCTTGAAATCGCGGGCATCCATTGAACCTGTTATTTTCAAGTTCGTTACCGTATTGAGTTCAGCCGAAGTTATTGAATTATACAAGCCACCGGCAGAAATGGTCACCTGCTTGATGAGGTCTTCTGCTATCGAGACAAAAGTACCCCATTTGTTGGCACCCTTGTAGGCGGTTTTTGAACCAGATGGCACTCGCAGGAGGCATTTAGTCCTGTCTACTCCGGCGAACAGGGAGGTGGAAGCGGTAACATCTGTAGGAACCACAGCTCGGACATTGATTATTTGAAGATTCATACAGTTGTAGAACACCAACGATTCAATTTTGTTGACTGAAGCCGGTATCTCAATGGATTGGAGGTTGTTGCATTCATAAAACGCTTCTAGGCAGAGTCTAGTCAGGGAGGATGGTAAATCCAGGTTGTATAAGGAATAACATCCTTCAAAGGCCGCGGTGTCAATGACTTCCACCCCATTTGGAACGATATAGTAGCTGCTTTTCCGGTTAGGATAAGAGATAAGCGTTTTTCCGGTTTTGTCAAACAGAACGCCGTCCAGTGATGAAAAGGCAGGATTGGCTGCATTCACTTCAAAAGACTTTAGGACTCCGTTAAATGTGAAGGTGCAATAACCAATGCTGTCCAGAGATGCCGGCAGAAATACATGTTCCAGATTGTTGCAGGACTGGAAGGCATAATCCCCCAGGATTTTCACACCATTGGGAATGGTTATACTGGAAAATCCGCAATTGATGAAGGCACATGCCGGTATCTTCGTGACCAAAGGAGGCAAACTGAAATCCCTCAGATTGATACAATCGTAGAACACGTAAGACCCCAGTGTCGTGACGGTGGGCGGAATGACAATCGAATTCAGATTGTAACATTTATTGAACGAGGACCTGCCGATGTATATCAGATTGTTTGGCAAAATCATCGTATTCAGCTTTGAATTTCCATTTGGAATATAGAAGGCGTAATCAGGTATCTTGTGGGCGAGATAGACATTTTCAGTGGAGCTCACCGTTCCGCCTGTCCCGGTGTAAGCCACGATGGTGACCTGACTAAGGTCGAGTGTTTCAATCATCGGCATGCTGTCCCGGATGGTTTTAAAATCGCGGGCGTCGATGTTGCCAGTAATTTTCAACGAGGTCAGATTGCTCATTTCATTAGTTGTGAGTAAACCCGACAAGGTTCCTGGAGTGACTTGATTGATGTTGAACTGGGCGTTTACCAGTAGGTAAGACATAAAAAACGCAAACAAAAAAGAGGCCAACTTTTTCATAATTGTCTGATATTAGTATGTAAAATAACCCTGCCAAAAGACAGAATCTAAAAGGTTATTAGAAGAAGAACTATTGTGCTAAGAAAGGGTGTGCTTTATAGTCTGGTATAGCCAAAAAAAAATTAAGCGAAGAAAGATAATGCCAAAAGTGAGCAAAAGAAAATTATTTTGTCAATATTATCTTGGAATACAACAAATTAATATAGAGATATAACAAATTAACATCGGCATATGATAACAAATGAATTACTTAAAGCCAAAATTAAACGGAAGCCTTATTAGGAAAGGTTTTGAGCCCTAGTAACGCTTTTTCTTAAACCATAATGCCACATTCACGAGCCCAATCATCACAGGTACTTCCACCAGCGGACCAATCACCGCTGCAAATGCTTCGCCCGAATTGATGCCAAAAACTGCAATAGCAACGGCGATGGCCAGTTCAAAATTATTGCTGGCGGCAGTGAAGGAAAGGGTGGCGGCCTGTTCGTAATTGGCGCCGGCTTTCCGACTCATAAAGAAAGAGGCGACGAACATGACAACAAAATAGATCACCAGCGGAATGGCAATGCGCACCACGTCCATTGGAAGTTTGATGATGGCATCGCCTTTCAGCGAAAACATGACGATGATGGTGAAGAGCAAGGCAATGAGCGTCAACGGACTTACGACAGGTGTGAATTTCGTATCGAACCAGGTTTTACCCTTCACACGCAACAGAATGAACCTTGAAAGGAAGCCTGCTGCAAACGGAATTCCCAGATAAATTAGGACGCTTTTGGCAATCGCGCCAATGGTGATGGCTGCTACTGCATCGTTCACCGGCAGTCCGAACCAACCGGGCAGGACGGCAATAAAGAACCAGGCATAGACCGAGAAAAGCAAGACCTGAAAAATCGCGTTGAATGCCACCAGGCCAGCCGCATACTGCCTGTCCCCGTGCGCCAGGTCGTTCCAGACAATCACCATGGCAATGCAACGCGCCAACCCAATCAGGATGAGGCCGTACATGTAATCCAGGTTGAACTGCAGAAAAGCGATGGCCAGCAGGAACATCAGGATGGGCCCGATGAACCAGTTCTGCACCATGGATAAACCTAGGATTTTGGCATTCTTGAAAACATCGCCCAATTCCTCGTATTTAACCTTGGCCAGCGGCGGGTACATCATGACGATGAGGCCGATGGCAATGGGAATATTCGTGGTTCCTACCGACATTTTGTTCCAAAATTCAGCCACATTCGGACTGAACCAACCGGCAAACACACCGAGGAACATGGCCAGGAAAATCCAGAGCGTCAGGTAACGATCAAGAAATTTCAGACGTGCTTTCATATTAACAGCAATTTTTAGTAGTAGTTGAACAATCACAGGAAGGCTCGGTACCATTCAGAATACCATTCAGAATTCCGGCGGCACAACCAACACCTGCTCTAACGGTAATGGCGCTGCTTTTACAATTGAGTGCACAGGCGCCGCATTCCATGCAATCATTAATGTCCAAAATCTGTGCTTTTTTATCCAACATTATAAAGACGGCCCGGGGACAAACAATGGTGCATAAGTTGCAACCAGTACACAAGGCCTGGTTCAGTTTCAGCGTAACGACATTTCTTAAATACTGCATGGTTAAACGAGTTTTGAAACGACATACAAAATCAAACCGGATGCAATCAATGCAATCTGTAACGGAACTGCCCATTTCATTTCCTTCTGAACGCCAGATAAGGAGGTAAATGTGGATGATCCGGTGAAATTCATAGTCATGAACGAAGCGATGCTGACGTTCATCAATCCAAGTGCGAGGGCTTCAAGCAGCGAAACACTGAAAATTGAATTCAGCAAAACGGTTGAAAGGATGCCCCAAAACATACCCTTCAGCGTAAAAGCCCGGAACGGAATCCACGATAAAAAAAGTGGACCGAATACGATTCCGGCAAAATAGGCGGCGAAACTATTCAAAACAGGATATAAGCCTGTTGAAAGCATCTTCTCAAAAAAAACCCCTGTTCTGTCTAGTCCGGAGATGAAGAACAAACCTGCCAAAAGTGCCAACAATTTGTATTTGCCGTACATGAAGTCATTCGGAATTAGTTTGGCCCGTTCCTTCAATGGAAAGGTCATTTTCCGCATTTCAGGCGTGGCTTTATAACCCGCAGTGATGTAGGCTTTGATGTCTTTTGCCAGTACTGGTCCGAAAACGGCCCTGAAACCCGTCTGTTCCTTGATCAAATGCGCAGCCACCCCCGGAGCACAAAGCTGTGGAAGGATCATTTTGCGATGTTTGACAAGGTGTTCGAGCGAAACGTCTTTGATACCTTTTATTACCCTTTCTGTTCCAAACGTACCCTTTCCGGCCGCACACCAAACATTGACTCCATTGGTGTCAATTACCAAAATCCAAAGGTCCAATCCCTCCAGATTTTTCCGAAGCATGTCAAAGCTAAGCTTGTAATTGCATGAAACAAGTACATCAGACTGACTGTCGGGTTTGCCGACTTTATAAAGACCTGGTTGAACCGTGTAAAGATACCTGCCGAACCCCAAACGCATTTTTACCGCACCCATCAAATCAGGAAATTCCAATTTGGTGGAAACTGTTGGCACATTTAATGCGACAGGCTTGAAGGAGCTGATGTTTAGAGGCAAAGGCATGGAATGTTATTTTATCTCATTGGTGTAGAATTCGAAAAAGCGCTTTTTAATCAAATCACGAATTCTGCGGAACTCACTCCCTATAAATTCGTCGGAACCGGTAGCGTGTGACGGGTCTTCAAAACCCAAATGCAGTCGGTGTTTCACCTTCCCGCTGAACATCGGACAGGTCTCATTCGCACGATCACATACCGTAATCACATAATCCCACTCCTCGTTGATATACTGATCGACCAGTTTGGGAAAATGCGAAGAAATGTCCACACCCACTTCTTTCATGACAACTGCCGCTTTGGCATTGATTTGCTTTGCCGGCTCGGTGCCTGCTGAACAAACAGTCAGCTCTGGATCAAAACTTTGCAAGAATCCCTGAGCCATTTGACTTCGGCAACTGTTGCCGGTGCATAGGATTAGAACGTTCATAATGTATTAATTTTTCCGTTTTCGAGTTGAATTTTTGTATCGCCATATTCAGCAGCCATTGGACTGTGCGTTACCATGATAACGGTTGTTCCTTGCTTTTGGTTGATATCCTTCAGCACTTCCAGTATTTCCAACGATAATTTGGGGTCGAGATTCCCCGTCGGTTCATCGGCAAGCAGTAAATCAGGATTGTTGGCCAAAGCACGGGCAATAGCGACGCGTTGTTGTTGTCCTGCGGAAAGCTCTTTTGGATAATGGGTGGTGCGATCTTCCAAGCCGACCCATTTGAGCAACTCCAAGGCGCGTTCCTGGTTTTTATCCTTACCGTTTTCTTTTACGTTAAGCGCTATGGTAATGTTTTCCAAAGCCGTCAGGTAGGGGATCAACGCAAAACTTTGCATGACATATCCGACATGATTGCTGCGAAAAGTAGCCATCTCCTCCTCTTTTTGCAAATTTAGCTCTTTTTGATCATAACTCATCTTGCCTGAAGTCGGCTTTAGTAAACCGCCTAAAATCAATAACAACGTTGTTTTGCCTGAACCCGAAGGTCCGGTAATGGTTACAAAGGAACCTTTCGGAATATCGAGTGAAATCGTATCAACAGCATTGATGGCACCATCGTGCCGAAGATACGTTTTAGTTAGATCTTTGATTTGTATCAGCATAATTAGTCCTCCTGCATATTTGAAAATGGTTCAATTTTTCCTGCCATAGAAGCCGGTATGAGGGAACCCACTACTGAAATAAGTATGGAAAGTGCCATGGAGAGAAGCAGATACAGATAAATGGGACTCACTTCGATTCCAATCAACTTGGGACCCAGCCAAACGGCTGCCAATGTACCGACAATGTACCCAGCTATTCCGCCTATCAAACCCATTATGAACGCTTTCAATACCAGGATGTAATAGATATGACCTTTGTGATAGCCAATCATACGTAAAATTCCGATTTCCTTTTTTCGTTCATTGACATTTGCCCACATGTAATTACCAATGGAAATGCCACCGACAATCAAAACGATGATTAAAAAGACCAACGAAATTTGATTCATCATACGGTTGGTTTCAATCTGTGTTGAAACAATTTGACCGATGGTGGTAATGCGGGTATCGGGCAACACATTTCTCAACTTGCTTAAAAGACCATCTGAGATTTCACTGCAACACCCCATGATTTCAATGGCACTAACCTGCTCGCCGGTTCCCAACAGTGCCTGAACGGTATGCAGGTTTGCAAAAACGCGGTCATCATCAACGGTTCCTGTTTCGGGTAGCACTTTTACAATGGTAAAGTCCTTGCCCTCTATGGTCAACGTCCCTTGTTCTTTATTATTCAAACGTTGAGCAACTGCAGAACCAATAAAACAATCGGACTCAGCAAGGGAATCAATTCCTTTGCGTTGCAACTTTGGGTCCAGGTACTTGGCTGGTTTTGCTCCAGCTTTTGGTGCACAACTGGCCGTTACCTTGTTACCCAGTAACCCCCCTTGTTGCCAAATAGGTTTCGATGCGATTTCGCTTTTCGGCAAGATTCCTGTCAGAACAATATTCCCATCACCAATTTGAACTCTACGTGTCAGTTTTGGCGACATATTATCCACTCCGGGCAACGTGGAAGTTGCTATTTTCTCTACATAGCTTTCAGGAAAAGTAGGCGCATCAATATCAGCCGAGTAGTAATTGTCAACGCTGGCAGCCTGTGGCAATACAAGAATATTGGCACCTAAATTGTCAAGGTTTACCGCCACCGCTTTTTCAGACACGACCGAAATGGTGCGAATGCCTACAATGACTCCAACGCCCAAAGTGATGGCCAATAAACCGGAAGTAAGTTGTGACTTCCGATGCCACAGTTCTTTAATCGTTAAATCTGTTAATCGCATAATTGGGCATTACAAATTAACAACCGCCGGGAGCGCAACTTGTACCGCAACCACCACTCACTACTTTTGTAGCGGCTGAAACCAATTCAGCAGCTTCTACTTTGCCTTTAAACAGTCCGGTGGATTGACCTGATGTATTCAGAACCATAACGGTGGTTGTATTGGTAGGGCTTTGTAAGTTGAGGTTCTTGATGAACGTTGCTTCTTTGGGATCTGCAAAGTCAATCTCAACAATTGCAACATTGCCACTTAATTTTGCGGATGCCGATTTGCATGAGCTTAGAATGGCGGCTTTGTCGATGTTGGATTTTTTTGAAACAACCAGAAATACGGGTCTTTTAGCATTTAGTGCAGCATAAACATCATCCAACTTTGGTGAAGGTACTAGTGCGGCAACTTTATCAGCTGTTGCATCAGCAAGAATATATCCACCGGTCGGGTAACCTTTTGCAGAAACAGTCAATATGAGAGGCAACGGTGCACCCGATAATCCCCATTGACTAACCAATTCCGCGTTTGCCGGCAGGTCTCTGTCCATTTTTAGTATGATGGCATTTTTGTTGATGCCGACTGCAGCTTTTGCAATCGAAGTTGCCTTGTCGACATCCGTTGCTCCTGTTCCGGTCACTACAACAAAGACCGCTTTACCGGCAGCTTTTGCATTGTTCAGTTCAGCCTGCAGAAGAGTGTTGGCTTTGGCTGTCTTTTGTACAGCCTGCGTTTTTTCTTGAGCACCCTTTTTGGAACTTGCTTGGTTGTTTTCCGCATTGGAGTTGGCGCAAGCTGAAAAGGTTGTAGACATTGCCAGAAGCAACGTTATTAACCGGATTTTTTTTGAAGTTTTCATAGTTTATGTTATTATTAGGTTGATCAACAAGGTTTTTTAGTATTGCAGGAGATTTCGGATGCTTTAATCTTACCGAAAAAGGTATCAAAGAGTTCCAGTTTCTCGCCAATGCAGGTTCCGCAAAGGCAATCATGTCAAAATAAATAATTGAATAAATACCCCACAATCATGATGCCCGTTGCTACTATCCCGATGAATGTCAGGATCAACGGCATTTTCAATACTTTACGAAGAATGATCATTTCTGGCAACGATAATCCGATGACGGCCATCATAAAGGCCAAGGAAGTGCCCAAAGAAGCACCTTTTTCAATCAAAACCGAAACGATGGGGATGATTCCTGCGGCATTGGAATATAAAGGGACCCCAATCAGGACGGATAACGGAACGCTATACCAGGCCGATTTTCCCATCAGTGCAGCCATGAAATCTTCCGGAACATAACCGTGAGCACCAGCTCCAACTGCAATTCCTACAGCCACATAGATCCAGACTTTGCTGACAATTTCCTTCACTGCATCAAATCCAAAGTGTATCCGGTCCGGGAATTTCAGTTTTTCATCGCCATTACTGGTGTTGCCCAGTTGTGTTTTGTACACCCAGTCTTCCACCCAATGTTCGAGTTTCAGTTTCCCGATTACCCAGCCGGCAACGATGGCAATGACCAAACCCGTCAGCACATAAAGGACAGCAACTTTCCAACCGAACAGGCCGAACAACAGAATTACTGCCACTTCGTTGATCATTGGAGCCGCAATCAGAAAGGAGAACGTAACCCCCAATGGCACACCCGATTCCACAAAGCCCAGAAACAAGGGGATGGCAGAACAGGAACAAAACGGAGTGACAATACCTAGCATGGATGCCAGTACATTCCCTGCAAACGTGGATTTGCCCTCGAGTGCTTTTCTTGTTCGTTCGGCCGTAAAGTAGGAGCGGAGGATTCCGACAAAAAAGATGATCAGAGCCAGAAGCATCAACACTTTAGGTAATTCGAAGATAAAGAAGCGCAAAGCTTCTGTGAGATGCTGGCCTTTTTCCATGCCAAACACTTTATCAATCAACCAGTCCGTAACGGGTTGCAAGTTGTGATAGATCAGAAACCAAACTGGTATCAGTACCAGAGGGAACACTAAATCTTTGTTTAACTTTATATTCATTTCGTCAATTTGCGAAATATTGTTTAAAATCTTTTTACCTGAAAAACAGAACAACATAGTATATGCCAACCCCGATGAACACTACGCCAACCACTCGTCTGAACCACCGTTCAAAGATCTTGATCCGATGGTAGAGCTTTCCGACATTTCCTACCGCAAAAGCCAGTAACCAGGCAAAGATAATGACAGGCAATCCGGTTGAAATGGCAAACAAAACCGGCAGGTACAAACCCTCGGGACTGGCAATGGTCATTGGAATCAGCATGGCAAAATACAGCACACCGCTGTACGGGCAGAACGCAAGCGCAAAAACCATCCCCAATAGCAGCGAGCTCCAGTAGCTACCCTTACCGTTTTCGCCAATTTTTTCCGTGAGTTTAGAGAATCCTGGGAACTTGATTTTCAACACATCCAACATGAACAAACCGATCACAATTAAAAGTGGCCCAAGCACTTTCTCTCCCCAACCCTGAAAAATCATCGCGACATTCATTTTGCTGGCGCCGAAATACAGGATGACGGCCAACACGGTGTAGCTGATAGCTCGCCCCAGTGTGTAAACCAAACCATTCAGAAACACCCTTTTACTGTCCTCTAAATCCCGACTGATAAAGCCGATGGCCGAAATGTTGGTTGCCAGCGGGCAGGGGCTGATGGCAGTCATCAACCCCAGTAGGATGGCGGTCAGAAAAGCGTACTGCGATTGCTCCAGAAGGTTTTGCAATACTTCCATATTAAATCAACGGATCAATAGCTTTCTTGAGTTCAGCCTTCAATTTTTCTGGATTGCTTATGGCGTACATAAAGCCTTCAGACGTCAGGTCAATGCGTTTGCCACTGCCAATTACTAAAAGACTTTGACCTTCGGCCCCGCATTCTTTAGCGGCCGACTGACTGGTCGATTCATCCAGATTGAGGACTCTAAAGGAGATCTTTCCGGATTTAACCAGTTTTGGATACAAGGCTGCCACCGCCTTTTTGGCCTCCGCTTCCACTGCATTGCAGGTCATGCAACGACGCGTGAAATGGAAATAATACACCTCAACTTTTCCAGAGGCCACCGTCTTCATTTCTTGTTTCTTCGTCTCCTGCGCGTTGCAGGAAATACCACCCAGCATCATAATCAGGGCAACACTCAGTAAAAATAGTTTTTTCATACTGTTTGAATTATAGACCTAACGCTTTTTTGATTTCATCCGTTGAGGGAATTCGACCCTTGACGACAACAACGCCATCCACCACCAATGCCGGTGTTGACATCACACCATACTTCATGATTTCCATGATGTCCTCTACTTTTTCGATGTTTGCATTGACCCCGGTTTGATAAACCACGTCACGAGTCATTTTTTCCAGTGTTTTGCACTTGGGGCAACCGGTGCCTAAAATTTTGATTTCCATATGATATTTATTTAGTTGAACAACTTTCTGATGACTGATTTTCCGGCTGACTGTCTCTGTCAAAGAACTTCGCCAATAAAGCTTTTGCTTCTTCCCAATTGGTACGGTTGATGCAATATTTAATATATGGTGCATTGATTTCTCCTTGAATCAGGCCTGCACGTTTAAGTTCGTTCAAATGTTCCGAAAGTGTAGAGCGGGCAATGGGCAGTTCTTCCGCCATATCGCCGCTGTAGCAACATTTGTTGAGGTTGTTGGCCAGGTAATCCATAATGAATACGCGGGCAGGATGGGCTAAAGTTTTGCAGTATCTGGCCATCTTTTCCTGATCCACCGTGTAAATCTGTTTCTTTATCATTGGGCTATTTAGTATTTCGTAAAAAGACGAAACAAAGATAGGTCAAAAATCAAAACAGCCAAACATTTTCTCCAAAAAAATACTTAAATTCCGGCGAGCGCAGCCCAGCTGCTTGCGGCGGGGTTAGCGAGCAAACACTTTATTCCTATACGGATTTGAAGATCCTCGCGGCTCGCTGCGAGGATCTTCAAATCGATTTCTTTTAGAAAGATGCTCTTTTTCCTTTTTCAGCAGAAATCACTTCAGCTCACCCAGATCAATGACCAGATTCAAATCATTGATAGGTTCATGCAGTTGATATTTGTAATCCTTGCCGCGATACGATTTTTCAACCCTGTTGTCCCAGATGCTTTTGGACGCATCCTTCAGTTTTTTAAACATGTCCGTCTTTTTAAATACTTCACTGTCAGCCAGGTTCTCATTTCCCTTGAAATTGGCTATCTCGGGCGCCATATAATGAAGGTCCGAGATTTGTCCGATTTTTATCGTATTCGCCTAGGTTGAGAAGAAACAAGCGAATAAACAAAAAGCCACCAGTGGTTTAATTTTCATAGAACAGCATATTTGATGAAGTTGACCTAAATATACTACTAATGAAGCAAATACCCGCAAAAAATTCAATCTCAGCCCTTTTTCGGCATCTTACCTGCCCCTTTTTTCAACAGGAAATCCACATTTTTCTTCACCGAAACAGCCGTAACGGTCGCACCGGAGTAACCGTCCACCTTTGCCGATTTGGCCTCCTTGAGTAGTTTTCCAACCCAACAGTTGAAGAAACCTTTCTTTTCGAGCCGCTTCATATAACTGAGCGTTTCGTAATTGGTCAGGATGGTCACCTTCTTGATTACAAAGGATTTATCGGTGATGATCATCACTGGTGTCACATCGTTGTAACCCTTCACATCCTTGCAATAATCGGCACTGGACAAAGCATAGCCCAAAATAGAGTTTTGAGCGTCCAATACTTTGTACCAATAGTCGTTGACCTTTTCAACTTTAACAGCAGTCGGATAAATACTCGTTACCACTTGCTGATTGGAAACCTGATGCAATACAGGTGCTTCTTTTGGGGTTTCTTGCGCCATTGCTGCCCCGGAGAGCAGCAACAGCGCAATGACCATTTTCTTAAAAATCATAGATCAAATTTTATTTTTCAGGCATCAAAACCGCCTGAATGTAGTTCTTACCGAAAACCTTTTTCGCCATTTTCTGAATCTGATCCGAAGTGAGCTTCTCAATCAAATTGGCATATTTCGACGAAGTCGGAATCTTGTTCAATTCCATCAGGTCATTAGTCAATTCCTGCGTCCAGAAGGCATTGTCCTTCAGGTTCAGGTCCAATTGATTTTTCTGCGCCAACTTCACCTTGTTCAGATCTGCAGGTTCGACTCCAAAGGTACGGATTTTTTCAATTTCCTTTTGAGCAGCTTTGATGAGCGTATCGGCCATGGCAGGCTGACATTGGAAACTAATGGTTTCTATATAGTTTGTATAGGGTACCTTGTTCAGATTCCCTCTGGAGCGAGTACTGTACGTGCCACTCATCTTTTCGCGAAGTGTTTCCGTTAGTTTGATGGTGAGCACATCGTTCATTGACTTCAGCAGGTAGTTGTTTTCCAGAGAAACTGGAATAGCCCCGGTAAACGTCATCTGAACCGTGCATTTCTGGTCCTTGCCTTTGAACACTTCCTTGGTTGCAAAACCTTTAGGCGGACGAATGCCCAGATCTTTAGCCTTCTCACGAATGGAAGTTGACGGTAGACTGGCGATGTACGTTTCAAGGAAAGGTCTGATCGTTGCAGTATCAAACGCTCCAACTAGGATGAACTTAAAGTCGGCAGCATTGGCAAAGCGTTCATGCAGAATGCTTTCCGAACGTTTCCAATTGATCTTGTCCAAATCCGCATCGGTCGGTATTCCTCCTCCTCTGGGGTGGTTGCTCGTCATCAATTTGGACACTTCATTGCTGAAAACCCTTGCCGGATTCATCTTCAAAGCTTCCATGGATTCCTTGGTCTTTTCGATGAACAAAGTCGTGGCTGCACTGTCGATTTTCGTCTGTGTGAAGTACAAGTAAGTCAATTGGAAAAGCACATCCAAGTCCTTGGGCGAACCTTCGGCTGTAATGCCTTCGGTTGTCGAATTCAGGAAAGGTTTCACGGAAACGATCTTTCCTGTAAAGGCCTTGGCCATATCGTTCTTGTTCAGATTGGCAATGCCGCTTTCTCCAATCAGCGAAGAAGCATAAACGGCTGAATAGTAGTCTGAATCAGCAACTAAGCTATGACCCCCAGGGCTGATGGCCACCACGTAGACTTCGTTGTTCTTGAAGTCGGTCGGTTTCAACCATACATTTACACCGTTGGAAAGCGTAAGTTTCGTCAAACCACCATCCTTGCTTTCCTTCACAATCGTACCCACTTTTGGTTCAGAGCCCGGCCATTCAAATTTCTTGGATTTATCCACGTATGGCGTCAGTTCCAGTTTCTCTACCGAAGCCACGATTTCGCGAAGCTTTTCTTCGTTCGGAATGGTAACCCCAGCTTTATCAGGACCTGTCACAATAACAACCCTGTTGGAATCCACCAGAAATTCGTCATCGAATTTGTTCATTTCATCCAACGAAATGCTTGGAAGTTGGCTCTTGGCAAAATTGGCTTCAAAGGCAATACCCGGGATGGCTTCCTTTGCTAAGAAATTCCGAATCAGTTCCGAAGCCACTTCGTCCGATGATGTCTTGTCTTTTTCTGCAATGGCTCTATCGTACATCAAAGTGATGCTTTTCTTGGCCCGTTCGAGCTCACTATCGGTGAACCCAAATCGTTTAGCCCGTTCAAGCACCGTCAATGCAGCCGTCAATCCTGCTTCCACTCCATTGTCCTTGACACGCATGGAAACGCTGAAAGCATCCTTGGTGCGGGCATACGGTTCAAAACCGGATTTGGCATAATCAAACGGCGGTTTTTCAGAACGCGATAGCTCTCCCATACGCTGGTTGATCATGAAATAGTAGATTTTTTCCTTGACAAATTCGCGGTAATCGTTGAGTTTCAAATCTTCCTTACGCGTTGTCTTCATATAAATGTACACATTCGTCTGCGTAGCTTCCTTGTCGGTGCTGACCGTATACAAGGTTCCTTTATAGTCGGGCACTTGGAACATAGTCCTGGGCCGAACATTCGTAACAGCAGGAATTCCTTCGAAATGCTTCTTTATGAGGGCTTCGTATTGGTCCACATCAATATCGCCAACAACGACAACAGCCATCAAGTCTGGACGATACCATTCTTTGTAGAAACTGATGAGGCGGTCAGGCTTGAAGCTTTCAATCACTTCCTTCTTACCGATGGGCATTCGTTTGCCATATTGAGAACCCCAGAATAATACCGGATAATAAATATCGCGGAACCGTTGTGCGGCACCCAATCCGATACGCCACTCTGACAAGATAACACCGCGTTCCTTTTCGATTTCCTCCGGGTTAAAGCTTAGGTTGTGCGCCCAGTCTTCCAAGACCAAGAAGGCACTGTCTACAACCTGCGGCTTCTCCGTAGGAACCAGGATGCGGTAGACCGTTTCATCAAAACTGGTGTAGGCATTCAGGTTGACACCGAATTTTACACCTACAGTTTGCAGGTAATTGACCAATCCATTCTTTTCAAAATTCTTTGAGCCGTTGAACGCCATGTGTTCCGTGAAGTGAGCCAGACCCTGTTGGTCATCGTCTTCCAGAATCGAACCGGCATTGATGGCCAGACGGAGTTCCACCCGCTTTTCAGGCAACTTGTTTTTTTGGATGTAATAGGTCAGCCCGTTGGAAAGCTTTCCGATACGGACATCACTATTGATCGAAAGCGGAGCACTCAAATCGTACTTCTGTGCCGCAACCGTTAACGAAAGAAACAGTAGTAGAAACGTTTTTAAAATCCTCATTTCGCGATGGCGTAGATGTTGCAATCGTTGATGGTGTAATTGGCAATATAATCCTTACCACCCGCTTTGATTTGCTTTTTTAGATTGGAAATCTGTTCATTGATGCGCTGCGTAGGCGTTGCAGCCAACGTCAAACCTTCAGCCTTGGCTTCAGAATCACAATGTTCCAGTTTCTTTTTGGCTTTGGCAGCTTCTTTGACAGCAACGAGCTGCTTTTTCAGATCGGCCAGGTAGGTACGGTTTTCGGTAACCACGCCGGTTGCAATAACGGTTGAATCCACGATCGTTTTATCAAATTTCGCAATGTCCTTGCCTGCATTCACACGGAAAATCTTATTACCTTCTGCATCGGCCAGAAAAAGTTTACGACCTGAAACCGCACAAACGTGGTGTGCCAGCCCCTTGATCTGAACCGTTTGGCCAACCAATGCAGGAGCCTTCACAAGTATTTCTTCAACCGTATAGACAGTCTTAGCGTTAGCACTTAAAGGAAGGAGAGCAGCCACTAAAAGGGCCACGAACAAAATTTTTGTTTTCATAATTGTTGGAATTTAATGTATGGTTAATTCGTTTAAAATGTACGTATTATTGGCGAACTTGTCGATGATGAACAGCGCATAACGGATGTCCACACTGATGGTCCGGTTCTTATCAGGTTCAAAGATAATATTACTGGCCAGCGATTCCCAATTTCCGTCGAAGGCAATTCCGATAAGTTCACCTTTTCCGTTCAACACCGGACTTCCCGAGTTGCCCCCGCAGATGTCGTTGTTCGACAAAAAGTCAATCGGCATGACACCTCCAAAACCATAACGACCGAAATCTTTGTTCTGGTAAAGCTTCTTTAGTTTGGGGTTCACTTGAAAATCGTACGTCGTGGAATCCTCCTTTTCCAAAACTCCCTTCAATGTTGTCTGAAACCCATACGACAGTCCATCGCGCGCAGTCGCACCGCAGACCGTTCCGTAACTCAGGCGCAGGGAGAAGTTGGCATCCGGATAAGTCAGCATATCCGCATTCTTTTCACGCATCGCTTCGTTGTAAACTTTCTTGTATTTGCGGATTTCTTCGCTGTATTTGTCGGACAGCTTCCTTAGATCCATCAACTTGGTATACACCGAGATACCGAAGATGTACAACGGATCCTGCAGCACCCTTTCCGTAGGATTTTGCATGAATTGCTCCACACTGTCGGGGCAGGTAAAGATCGACTTTGCGTACAAATCGTCTACATATTGATTGATGTTCCCCTTGTATTTACCGTCAATAACGTTGTAAAAATCGGGCAGTTCATCCTTCTTCATTTCTTTCTTCAGGAGGTTGACCATAGCCAAAACAATAGCCTGATCCGTTTTCGGATCGTATTCGGTCAAGAACTTGGTATACCAGTTTCGGTACGAAAGTATTTGCTTGTCCAGCGCCGATTTGTCCTTGAGTTCAATCTGATCCACCAGACCTCGGCTCCGAATGCCGAACAGGGTCGCATCGCCAAACAAGGCACCTGTCAACAGCGCATGAGCATATTTTGGTTCTTTTTCAAGCGCATAGTTTTTTTTCAATATTGCCAAACAGTTCCCATATTTCCGCAAACGGGCAGTATCCGCCTGCACCCATTTCTGAAAATCGGCTTCGTCCCGACGTTTGTTTTCCAAGGCAGGGCTCAGGTAGACCTGTTTCAAGGTGCCCAGTGCCAGTTTGCATGAATTTCCTGCCGAAAAGTTCTTGTCGGAATACAACAGCCGAACGCGTTGATTCTTGTTCATTTCCCGTTCCACCACCTCGATGTATTTGCCTTTGGTGATACCCGTCGCACGGTTCTTGACATCCATTTCCTCGATCATTTCGAACGAAGTGATGTGTCTTGCGGTGCTGAAAGGGAAACCCAGAACCATCGAAAAGTCATTGGGTTGAACACCTTTCAGCGAAGTGGGCAGAAAATATTTCGGTTTGTAAGGTTTGTTAGTGGCTGAATACGCCGCTGGTTGGTTGTTGGCATTCGCATACACGCGGAACACGCTGAAATCGGCTGAATGACGGGGCCAGGCGAAGTTGTCGGTTTCCCCGCCGAAGTTTCCGATGCTTTCCGGCGGAATGCCTACCATGCGCACATCTTTAAAAACTTGATAGATTGAAAGTAAGTATTTTCCATCGCTGAAACCGTCCATGCTGGCTTCAATCCCTTTCGTGCTGTCGTTGTATACTTTTTCCAGAGCGTACGATGCTTTGCGGCTGCTTACCTTTTTCAATAATTCAACAGCTTTGTCCGTCACATCGATTTGATTGACCAAAACACGAACCGTTAGCCCTTTGATGGGAATTTCTTCACCGAGTGAATTGGCCCAAAACCCATCCCTCAAATAGTTGTGATCCGCCGTGCTGACTTCCTGTGCCCGACCTCTGGCGCAGTGGTGATTGGTCATGACCAGGCCGTTGGCCGAAACGAATTCAGCCGAGCCTGCATTATCAAAAACCATGATGGCGTCTTTTAGACTGGGGGTAGCTTCGCTATATATCTGATTGATAGGTATCTGTAAGCCGGTTTTTTTCATCTTCTGCATCAGCTGCGCATCCAGACGGGAAATGGTCCACATGCCTTCGTCGGCAAGGACGGAGCCTGTGAGCAACAAAAGAATCAGTGGTAAGAAACGTTTTTTCATATATACTTGGATAATTAGTTTGCTTAAAAGTTCAATGCCAGTCCAGCCTGCCCATACACTACCTGCTGTTGTCCGTTTTTCTGAATACCTCCTGTTAACGTGGCTGAAACCAGACGGCAGCCGTATTTTAGTTTCACTTCGTAAAAAGCATAATCGGAAGTGAGGAACGCATAGTCGGGGAGGATGAACCGTTCAGTCAGCACCGTGTTCTCTGCCTGGAACAAGTCCGAATTCAACACATTCCGGTAACCGCCACTGATGGAAGCGTCCAGACACGATTTGTGCATGGGGCAATGCAAACCAACCGTAGCTTTACCAGTCAGATCCTCCACCGTCTGGTGGTAATCCGGCGTGTAATAGTATTGCTTGTTGTTCTGCCAACGCGCTTCCACTTGACCCCAAACGGAGAATTCCCAATATTTCTGATTCGCCAAAAGCAAGGAAAACTCGGCTTCCTGCGCCAAGGACTGATACCGATCACTCGCGGTCGCAAAATTCCAGATGATGTAACTTGTATTGATGGTTGATGGCGTGTATTGTGTCTCGTTCCCGATGGTCTGCAGTAAATCGTAGCTGCCCTTGACGAATAGCGTTTTTCCTTCAATGTCCTGCTGATGTGTCAGCTCACCACCAATGCCATTCCGAGTGATTTTGTAAGGCGTACGACGGTCGCTTTCACTGGCTTCCAACATGTCCCGCTGAACCGAAAGCCGCAGACCCGATTTGGAAACAGGCGTTTTCGAGTAGTTCACATGCAACCCAGTGCTAAACAGATTACCTTTATATATGCGTGTATAGTTTGCATCCAACACCGAAAATTGCCTGTTGTACGTTCCAAAACCTTGCATAAGAAAGAAATAAACCTTACGATCATCTTTTTCAACCTGAATGTCCACGTTCTGGCGATACCGTTCGTAGGAACCGTACCAACCCAGTCTCCAGGGTCCGGAAAAATACGTAATGCCTGGATTGACACGGATGCTCGAAACCGTATTCCGCGGACGCGGATCCACCTTCCGGTACGAAACACCGCCCTTATACAAACCGCGCAGACCCAGTTCCCAGTTGCCCGTGCGAATCGACGTTCCACCGCCCATGCTGTAGGCTTCCCGATAATAATCACCCCCAATGGAGTCGCCAATCAGATACGGATTCAGCAGTGTTCTGTCCTCCACATCGCACCACTGCACGTTCGAACGCTGGTTACTAACGAAACTGGCTTCCCCGAAGAACGCTATTGCCTTGGTTTTCTGAAAACTCTTCGTCTGAATGCGCAACGCATTTAAGCCGTCTCCATCCTGCACCAAATGCATTTTCTCATCTGCAGCGGATGCAGCATAATCCACCCCCAACATTCCATAATGATCGTCGAGAAGTGCAAATGTTGCCGAGGGATTAAATTCGAAGTAGTCTGAATACTTCGTGAACGGTCCATCCCACCACCAGACTCTTCTGCTCGAGTCGTCCGGATTGACGGCCAACACCGGCAAAGCGATGAATGATAGGACTATGTATAGGAGCTTCTTCATTCCACTACCCCCGGTTTTGGTATTGCATTCGAGATAAAATCACTGGCTGAATTGTTCGTATCCTGCAGAATCGCCCGCCCGTTTTCCCATTTCAACACTTTGCGTCGCACACTCTTTCCAGTATTCGCAGCATTACAAAAGGTATAACTCACATCAATGGAAGTGGACAACGCTTTGGAACCAATCGCTGCAGGAGGGCCGAGTTCCACACCATCCAGAATCATCGAATTCGGAACACCGATTCTGGTCACCGTGCTGCCTGACGGGGTCTGCACATTAATAAAATGCTCGGTGATAAAGCTCGCGATACTGCCTTTCGGCTGAATGATAGCCATCGCATGAAACCCTCTGGTATGTATCACCCAAATGGTATTCGAATAGCAGTATGCACGGATCAGGTTAGTCACTTCAGGTACATCCACATCCCTGCCTGCATCGTACCATTCAAAGTCCGCATGCGACAAATCCACCGGCGAATTCGCATTGGCCGTCCGGTGATCGATACCAAGTGAAGCAATCACCACACTGGCTCCTGGAAGAACCGGATAGGAAGTACCATCACCCGGAACCGTATATAAAGCCTGTGCAACCATATCGTTCGGGAAGTCCGAATACAAATAAATAGCATTGCTGCTCAAATGCGCGGCTTCAACCACCGTCAGACCATCGGCATATAAAACAGAATCGGAATTGTTGTAAACCTCGATAAACTGATCCTGATTGTAGGACCCGTTTGCAGGAGTAAGTGAACCGGTAAAATAAATTTCTTTGATAACAAAACCGTTGCCCTGTTGAGAAATCAAGAGTGGTACTGTATCCGACACTGACGCCCCGAGTAACTCAACTTTTTCTTTCAGCCCCCGGATTTGCTCCGTATGCACAAATGTTTGGCTGGAACTTCCGCTTGTGATCGTCGTCGTCAATGTTTTCGTCCCAATCACCTCCACATTATAAATACCTTCTTCCGCCGTAAAATGAGCTTTTCCATCGAAACCCGTCGTGTCCGAAACCGAACGGTAGGTCGCAATGTTGGTCAACTTCACCGTATAGCCGTTGTGCCCTGCACGAATCGCATCCGAGTCAGACAGCGTGATGCAGACCTCAGCCTGAGTAAACGGCACCGGTTGCAACGCACAGCCTGTCAGCAAAAGCGGAAGCAAGAAAACTATGTAACGCAGCCCTTTCATATCTTGATTTGAATTTCAGCCCCCATAAACGGAGTCACCCATTTCTGGGTGGCCACGCCGAAGCGGGAATAATACCTAGGATTGTAATCAATCAACCGATTCACAAAAAAGGACAATTTTAAATTGCTGCCAATTTCTTTGGTAACCTTCAAGTTCACTTCCACCGAAATGGGGGAGACTTCGGGTTTGAAATAGGCACTGGAGAATGTTTCGATCAGCGGTTTGAAGGCCGGATCGTTTTTCTCAGTATCCGTGAATGGATGTTGCACACCATCCAGCCCCACATAAGCAAACGGAATGCCACTGTACTCCATCATCTGGTAGGAACTCGTCCAGACCGTTTGCACCGAGGTGGAAAACATCAACCGCTGCTTCGACAAATGCGTATTGAGGAACAGGTTCGTGTTCAGCTGCTCGCGCACCTTGCTATTGTCGCCTGCCTTGTAAATGCCCATGTATTTGAAATAATCACCATTTGTCACGATGGTTGGATACTCATACCGATCCGCACTGATGTCATAGGTCGTCTGAAACCACGCCCCATTGACCACGATTTCCGTGTTGATGGCCTTGATTTTCCGCGTGGTCCACTGGTACTCAATCCCGTTTTTCTGCACCACCGCCGCATTGGTCGTCGAGGAGTAGGAGAGGAACATCGCCTTGTCCACGTAGGTGAAATCCGCCACCGTCGGTACCCCTGTTCCCGTAAAAGACTGCGGATTATATAGTTTATAAACCTGCGGGAAATACAAGCTCTGCGCCTCGAAACCGTTCCGTTCGTTTTCGTGGAAAACCGTCAGATTCAGCGTGTTGCCACCGAAACTCAAATCAAAGCCCCCTTCAATCTTGCGGTTCCGGGCAGGAATCAACTCGAAATTTTCTCTATTTTTCACTACCGTCAGCAGATAAATCAATCTATTCGCCTCTTTTGCAGTATAATAGTTCAGTTCCGAAATATCATAATACGCCTTCTCCGGATACAGCTGCATGGCCGTCGGGAACTTCACCTGGTCTCCCATGCCACCCTTTAGTGTCAAATTGATAGTAGTTTCCCCCACTTTGAACTCCGGAAGCTGGTAACTCGCATTCAATCTGGGCTCTGCGTAGATTTTATTATGTAAGGTACTGCTCGAAGCAATGTTCCCCGGACGCGTGGCACGAAGCCCACCCGTCACATCCAGTTTGCCTTCCCCTAGGTTGGCCTTGAAATGCTCTTCCCCAAACAGAATCAGCTTCTGCATGGAAGGAATGTCCTTGGGCGCCCGCGGCCTGCTCGATGAACTCATTGTTGGAAACGGCGGCCTGGACAGGTCGTATAGGGCGCCATCCCCGAAATTCTTATCCAATCTGAATTCAGCCCCCAACAAAATATTATTGAACGTTTCACCGATTTTCGGCTGCAGATACGCTGTCACCTGCGAATAAAAATTGAACGGCTTCCCGTCCACGGTATACGTCGAAAGGTATTCGGACGGTAAAAAGAAACCCAGCGATTCTCCCGGTATAGTATTCAGCGTCAGTCCCATCGGTGAATTCAGCGTCACCGTCTTGGTCCTTTCCAACACATCGTTTGCATATTGCCCGGATACCGTGTATTCAAACTTATTCAACATCCCACGTCCAATGTTCCAAGTTCCCGAATTGCTGAACCGGACGCTGTTGTAATTCGAACGGTAATTATCCTCCTTGTTCATCACATCCGGATCACTGATTTTCTTGTCGATGGTTCCCGTATACGCCATTTGCGTGGATGTCGTAAAATTCTTGCCAATCTTCCGCTCGTGGCTCAGATTGGACGTAATGCGTTGATATTGGTCGAACGGACTCCGCTGGTCCGACACAAATTTGGTATAATCAATCCCGAAATTCAGCGTACCCCATTCACCGGGCAGCTTAAAACCCTTGCCGGCATACACCAGTTTGTTCAGCGGATCCGATTTTACACGAATGGTCATCGGCGTCGCACCCTTTTTCGATTTAATAATGATGGCACCGCTCGTCAAATCCCCATACTTCACCGAAGGAATCCCGCGAATGATTTCCACTTCTTCCACATGGTCGGTCGAAATCTGCCGCATGTCCACCCCGCTGTTGACCGAACTCTTGCTGCTGGCTACATCGGCTGAACTCGTTCCATAAAACGACTGCATGTTGTAATCGTTCGACATTGGTACTCCATCCTGCACCACAGCCGTCCCCATCGCCGTATTCATATCACTGCCCGCTTGCCGCATCGACACCTGATTCGATACATTCAGCTTCGAATCCGAAAGCAAACCACCAGGCAACATCTGCAAGACATCCGCCATGCTCGACGGCTGCAAATGCTCAATGGCCGCCCGCTGAATGGACGATGTCGTGGAAGCTGTCTTCTTTTCACGTGCCATCACATTGACTTCCTTCAGCATCAGGGAGGTTGGAACCAAACGAATATTGACCCGCAAAGTCTTGTCCACGGTAATAATGGTGTCAAAAGCTTCGTAACCCAAATAGCACGAACACAAATGAAACCTGCCCTTGCCTAAATTTCTGATTTCATAAACACCCTTTTCGTCCGAAGTCGTCCCCTGCGTCGTTTCACTCAGGAATACATTCGCCATCACAATGGGCATACGGGTATCCCTATCGGTAATCACTCCGGTCACAACGAATTTCTGCGCATGAACCAGGGATACCGAAGCTAAAAGCAAAACTAAAAGCAAATTTTTCCGACGAACCATATTTGATAAAAAACATTCACTGATTCCGGCCTAAAGGCGTGCCGGAACCAGTGAACGTCATAGTTAATTATTTACTGTACAGTAACTTTTACACTTACGCGGCTGCCATTCACTTTCGTAGCACCAACTACATAAACACCTTGCTGCAAATTGCTGAAACGGGCTTCGTTGGCGTTGACAGCCGAAGTTCCCACTACACGCCCCATCAGGTTATACAACGAAACGGACGAATAGGCTCCTGCATTCTTTACCACGACCGAGCGGGTAGCCAATTCGAAATAACTGGAAACGGCATCTGTACGTACTTGGTTGACACCGGTAGCCGTCACCGTATAGTTCTGCAATACAAAGTCGAAAGATGTTCCCAGTCGAGTATACGTGTTGCCAGCAATTTCAAACGTAATTGGGGCACCGTTTGTTGTCGAAGCCAAATATAGATTCGAACCAAATGCTGTCAGCGCGTTGGCTGTTTCAGAACCCGAGCTTTTGCCTGCCCAATGTGCTTCTGCAGCCAACCCCGTAGCGGGACTGAACGAAGCAAGGAAGAGGTCTCCAAATTTGTTTGCTGCATCTGTCAATACAATGCCGTTGCCAAAGGAACAATCACCAGGAGTTACAGTGCCGATAGCATTGTAGGTTGTACCGTGTGCCCAAACATTGCCGTTAATACCGATTGCCAAACCGATCACGTCCGTAATGGCAGGAGCTGTAATTGCTTTTTGCCAAACATCGGTACCGTCAGTACCATTGAAAGCAGCTAAAAAACCATTCAAGTAGGTAGCCGAAGCCGTCAATGCACCACCGGCGAACTGATAGCCGCCGTAGCTGCCTTGGAAGGAACCACCGACAATAAACTTACCATCCTTGACAACGATGTCTTTCACGCGGATATCACCTTTGGTCGCGTCTGTTGACAAAGAAGCACGACTCTGCACAAAAATAGGTGTGCCGCTAGCATCGAGCTTTACCAAAAGTAAACTCGGTGAGATGCTCGGAGTATACGACAGTGTGGGGCCAACGTTCACAACCACGGGTACAGCCAGATTCTTGGCAGAACCGGCAAAATAAACACTTACACCATCCGCATCGAGAGCCAACGCACTCATGTTTTCTGAAATGACACCGCCCGAAGTCGTCTTGCCCCAAATGGCATCCCCATTCGTTCCGCTCAGTTTGGCAACGAACGCCCCCTGAAGAT
>Ga0209125_1001255_pt1 | contig 24803 bp, 19 predicted proteins | sample BarGraIncub1131A_FD_184503 | JGI IMG/M metagenome (GOLD analysis project Ga0209125, IMG submission 184503) | Arctic peat soil microbial communities from Barrow, Alaska - Barrow Graham LP Incubations 11-31A (SPAdes) (version 2) | ecosystem: Environmental > Terrestrial > Soil > Wetlands > Peat... | reverse complement strand
AGGCCCTTGGACTTAGGAGCAGATATTGTATGGCATAGTGCCACCAAGTTTTTAGGTGGCCATAGCGATGTAGTTGCAGGTATAGTTGTTACAGCAAGAGAAGATCTAAGTAAAAGACTTGCCTTTGTACAAAATACCTTTGGAGCAATACTAGGGCCTCAGGATAGTTGGCTTTTATTAAGAGGAATAAAAACCTTAAAGGTGAGGTTGGATTACCAATGCGCTAGTGCAGAAAAGGTAGCTAGATGGCTTTCGGAGTCACCTTATGTTTCAGAGGTATATTACCCAGGCCTTCTAAAGCATGAAGGAAGAGATATTCATTTTGGTCAAGCCTCTAAGGGAGGGGCAGTATTGTCCTTTAAAGCAAAGGACGTTTCAACGGCAAAAAAATTTATGAGCCAGGTAAAGCTAGCTGCTGTGGCCGTGAGTTTAGGAGGGGTTGAAACTATAGTATCCTATCCAGTTAAGATGTCTCATGCTACTGTGGCGAAGGAGGAAAGAGAAAAACTTGGAATTACAGATGAGCTTATTAGAATTTCTGTAGGTTTAGAGGATACTGAGGATCTTATTTCTGATTTTGGAAGAGCCTTTAAATAGTCCTATTACAGGGGTATGAAAATCACAGGTAAAAAAGCCTGCGATTTTCAGTGGATTTTATCATTGATTAAGCAAACTCTTAGTAAAGATGACCCATCTTTTCTTTTTTAGTGGAAAAATATCTTTCGTTATAAGGGTTAGTATCCATAATAATCGGAACTCTAGCTATAATTTCAATGCCATGGCCTCTAAGACCTACAATCTTTTTAGGGTTATTAGTCATAAGTCTTACTTTCTTAACATTTAATTCACTGAGTATCTGAGCCCCAATCCCATAATCTCGCATATCCGAGGGGAAGCCTAAAGCTAAATTCGCTTCTTCTGTATCCATACCTTCCTCTTGAAGCTTATAAGCTTTAATCTTATTAATAAGACCTATTCCACGACCTTCCTGCCTCAAATAAAGAAGTATTCCTTTCCCTTCCTTTTCGATAGCCATAAGAGCTGCAGTAAGCTGTTGTCCGCAGTCACATTTTAGAGAATGAAAGGCATCTCCAGTTAGGCATTCGGAGTGTACCCTTATTAGCACCTCATCCTCTTCACTTATTTCCCCTTTAACTAGGGCAATGTGGTGTTCACCATTTAGTCTATTAACAAAGCCAACCATTTTGAAATGTCCAAATTCCGTTGGAAGGTTAGCTTCTGCTTCCTGCGTTACGTAACACTCCCTTTCCCTTCTGTAAGCAATTAAATCCTCTATGGAGATAATTTTAAGGTTATGTTCAGCTCCAAAGCTAATCAGGTCAGGTAATTTAGCCACTGAGCCATCCTCTGTCAATATTTGGCTGAGGATACCTGAGGGAGTTTGCTCTGCGAGCTCTGAAAGATCAAGTGCGAGCTCTATAAAGGAGGCTTTTTTAAGTACCCCACCTTTAGCACCCTTATATAAAAATACATGTCCTGGGAATATAAAGTTATGTCTATCAAAGCTTTCCCCTATGACCTTTTTAATTGTCAGAGCCCTTTCCTGAGCACTTATTCCAGTTGTATTTTCAACAAAGTCTAAAGAGGCAATATAACCACTTTTATTTTCAGCACTTATAGGTAAGTCTAATTTTTGCATAGCGTCCTCTTCTAAAACTAAAGTTATAAAACCTCCACCATATTTCATCATAAAGTTTATTTTTTCCTTTTCTGCAAAATTAGAAGACATAACAAGAAAGCCATTACCTTCTAGATTGTCATCATCCACGGCTATAACCATTTTACCTGCTTTAATATCCTTTAAAGCATCCTCGATTTTATTAAACATAGTAGCCCTCCTAAGTAATTATTCTATATAACCTTTAAAAATCACGTCCACTCCTACTATTTCATGAGTTACCCTTTTAAGAATAATAGCATCCTTCATTCTTTCTATACCAACACCTGCTACAGCTGTTATTGCAGATCTTCCTCCTATTATTTTAGGAGCTATGGCTGCATATACTTTGTTAACTACTTTACTTTCAAAAGCGGAGGCTAGAACTTCACTTCCCCCTTCAATATATAAAGAGTCAAGGTTCCTATCCCCTAAAGCTTTAATAATATCCTGAAAGGATAATCTACCTTCAAACTCCTTTAGCTTAATAAGTTCTACATTTTTTTTGATTAAGAATTCTTCTCTTTCCTTTGAAATATTTTCAGAAACAATAAATATAGTTTTAGTATCCTCTGTAACCTCTAAAATCTTTGAAGTATCAGGTACGCTCCCATACTTTGAAAGAATTATCCTTACTGGGTTAGATATTTTTACATCCTCCAGCCGGGTAGTAAGCATAGGATTATCAACACGAACTGTATTTTCTCCCACCATTATGGCAGCAACCCTTTGTCTTAGCTCATGAACGAACTTAAGACTTTCATCCCCACTGATCCATTTAGAATCTCCTGTTTTTGAAGCTATCTTTCCATCAAGCGTCATAGCCCATTTTGTAAAAACAAAGGGGGTACCCTTAGTAATATAATGTGAATAAATTTCATTAAGTTCAGTACATTCTTCCTTTAAGATACCAGTAATAACTTTTATACCTGCAGCTTCTAATGCTTTTATTGATGCTTCTTTTTTATAGATGCCAAGGTCTGGTATTCCAATATAAACTATTTTCACTTTTCTTTTAATAATTTCGATCACAGCTTCCTCTGAAGGCTCTATTACAGTATAAAGCTCTGAATCAGAAAGAACTTCATTTATACTATCCATAGCCAAAAGCTCTGGCTGTTGACCTAAGTAAGACGGAAGATTACCTTCTCCAATTATTTTATTATCCTTAACTAGAACAGCTCCACGTAGGGGACCAGGGTTTACAAAACCTATGCCTTTTTTTGCAAGAGAGATTGCATAGTTCATAAAATACTCTTTCATATATCCTCCATAGACAAGCTCATTTGTATTACTCTTTTTCAAATGTAGCATAGCCTTAATTTTATGTCAATTTCTATTATTTAATGATATTTATTAGATTTAACGGTTTGTTAACAGTTTGTTTAAAATTTGAACATATAACTGACACAAATCTATAGTATTCTAAATACATAAGGATCCCCCTTATATATTATATATGAAAAGCCTGATTTGTAGTATCAGGCTTTTTCGCTGTTTAAAAATAAAATAGGGACACACAAGTTCAATTTGTGTGTCCCTATTTTCTAACAAAAGTTATGTTTAATTTTAGAAGTCTTCTCCGTCAGAACCAATAGGAGCGTTACTTGTATTCTCATTGATAAGATCAACAGAATCTACATCCTTTTTCGATGCAGCGGATTGTTTGTTTTTCTTAGTAGTGATGATATTAATGCTATCATCTTGTTTCTTTTTTCTATCGTTCATTATAAAACCTCCAAACACTATTTACTTAATATAATGCTCAATATATCCTTTTTTATAACATAAACATTAAATTATCCTTTTAACTATCCTTAGTAACAATATAAATTTGTTCATCCGCCTGTATACCTGCATAAATTACATCTTTAATATTATCAATATTTTTCGCTTTTAATTATGCTATCACCCAAGCCTCATCCTTTTGAATTAAAGGTAAGTGTGAAGATAAAATGTTTCCATCAAGAACAATGTCAACCATCATTCCAGTTCTAGGTTTCTCCATTTTCATATCTCCAACAGTTATTGTAGTTTGTTCTGCTTTTTTTAAAACACTAAGCTTACCGTCAGGCTCGAGTATTGATATTTCTACATCTGTAATATAAAAAGCATCCTTATTTCTTAGCTGCATCAAGAGATCACCCATATTGTATCTTGCTTTCTTCATATTTTTATAAATAACTTTCCCTTTATCAATAATTAATAAAGGCTCACTATCTAGCAATAATCTTAATTTAATATTTTTCAAGGTTATTTCTGAAATTATTATTGTAAGAACACTCCATATTGCAATGGAAACAATGATATCAAACATATTAATATTCCTAGTTACGGAGGCTTCTACGGCGATAGAACCTATGGTTATCCCAACTATGTAATCGAAATAGGTTAATTGAGATATTTGCTTTCTCCCCATAATTCTAGTAAAAGTGAGCAGAATAATATAGGTAACAAATGATCTAAATATCATTATTAAGTGTTCGTTCATGGTAACACATCCTTAAAGATTGCTACTCATATTGTTTGCAATTTTCATTTAATTATTATTTATTTTCCTTTAGCTACGTCCACAGGTGCAATAATCCAATTATTTTCACCAAATTCACATCTTAAGGCAGGACCAACCCAAGATTCAAACAATTTTCCCTTTATCTTACCTGATAATATATCCTTCACCCCTCCTATTACTTCCTGAAGCTTTTCCTTTTTTAGAGGAGCTTTTTCATGGCCAGGATGGATAATGCTATATTTATCCTGAAATGTTTCTAAATTTTCAAGGCTCTTCATGAAGACACCAAAGGGAGCTGACTCATGAAGATTTAACAGATGATTACAGGTTACTAAAGTATCACCACAGAAAAGAAGTCCTTCCTTTTCGTCTAATAAACAAATGGAGCCAACTGTATGCCCTGGGGATGCTATTACAAGAAGCTTTCTGTCTCCTAAGTCAAATATATCTCCATCCTTTATAATTTCAATATTATTAATACCTCGATTAACCCAGTCATCAATAAAGGAAGGGTCAAAATCATATTTTGGGCTGTTTTCCTTCATGAAAGTTGATATCCAGTTGCGTCTAAACTCTTTGCCTGAAACATCCTTTAACATTTTAATATCTTCTTTAGTTATAAAATTAGTATCAAATTCTCCTGCACCCATGGCATGATCTGGGTGGGAGTGAGTAAGAACTGAAATTATCGGAAGATCAGTAAGTTCTTTGCATAGCTTAGGTAGATCACCTAAACCATAGCCTGTGTCAATTAAGAGAGCTTTTTCAGAGCCAGCTATAAGATACATTAAATCAAAATTATTATCAGAAATATACCAAACTGTATCCGTAAGTTTTTTAACTTTATACCAGTTAGAATCAAAGTTATCCATAATTTATCTCCTTCAGAAAAAATATTAGTAATTAGATTATATTTGTAACTAAAATAGTATACAATGCAAGAAACAGTTAAGAACGGATTAATTTAGTGAAAGTTTATGAAAGCATTAAATAAAATCTATAAATATTAAAAAATATGAAGAAGTATAGAAGGAGTATATGATACAATAATAAGAAAGATAAAACCTCTAAAACCATACATGGGAGGAATAATTAATGAATTTTAGGAAAGTTATATTTACTAGGAAAGAAATAGAAAATAATTGGGCGTATGATTCTCTAATGGATTATGAAGGTGAACTAGTTACAGTAGATAGCTATGAGAAATTTATGCTTGAGATTGCATTTTCCAAGGATATATTGTCCGTTGTGGTCATTTCCTCATGCTTTTATTCTTTAATAAGTAAAGATCTAGAGATTTCTTTATCTAAAGATAATTTTATTTGCTTAGAGCTTAAGGACAGTGAGGAAATAATAAGAGAGTTCATTTTTGATGAGCTTTATTGCTTAGAGAATGGGTACTTTAGACAAAGATTATCAAAGGAACTAAAAAATAAAACCAAAATTATGAGCTCTAGAAGCACCATGACAGAATTTAATGATATTGCCAAGGGGTTTTCAGTAGAGAAGGATATAAATAATCTTTTAGATATGATATTAGAAAGCTCCATGAAGATAAGCTCAGCGGACGCTGCTTCCATATATATTGTAGTGGATGGTGAAGGAGAAGATAAATATTCCTATTATGATAGTAACTCTAGAAACAAGCATATTAAGTTTGTAATATCAAAAAATAATTCTTTGAAGGTACATTTAGAGACTAAAACCTCTCCAATAGTTGAAAATAGTATAGTTGGAAGCACGGTTATTTTCGGTGAACCAATAAATATTATGGATGCTTATAATGTAACGGTATCTAATGATTTTAGACATAACAAGGACATAGATGATGCTACAGGCTACAGAACCATATCCATATTATCTATTCCAATGAAAGATCATAAAAATAGAGTGATAGGTGTAGTTCAGCTTATTAACAAAATGGAAAAGACTGCACCTTATGGGATTATACCCTTTGATAATGAAGATGAATTAATTATATATTCAATAGCTGGACAAGCTGCGGTGGCCTTAGAAAATAGCATGCTATATAAAGATATGAATGATCTTTTAGATAAATATAAAAGAGTCATTGGAGAAGCTATAAATCAAAGAAGAAGCGCAAATGAGGAGCTTAATAAACTATTTAATGTTGTTAAGCTTTGCCCTATAAGTATTTCTGTTACTGACAAGGAGGGAGAAATCTTATTTGTTAATCAAAGCTTTGAGACCTTCACAGGTTTTGGACGGATGGAGGTAATGGGTAAGGACATTAGTTTTCTTCAATACGAAAGGGGAGAAAAAGAGTTACAGGTCCGGGATAGTATCTATTTGGAGAGGGAATGGAAAGGCAGATATAGTTTAAAGTCAAAGTCAGGACAAGTCCAACCATCATATCTGCGGGCATATCCAATAAGGGATGAAAGCGGAATGGTTAAGTATTTTGTGAATTTTTACGAAAATGCAGACAATATAATATAAAGTAAATAAATTTATGAAGGAATGATAGGGATGTCTGACTTAAAAAAAACAGGGGATGTGTTTACAGATAATAGCTTTTCTAAGGAAAAAGATATGCTTGATTTACTTCAAGGTCAACTTGGATTCAAAAATATTTCTTTAGATAAGGTATTGGTAGACCCTAGGGCTATAAAACTTATTCCAGAGCTTATTGCTGTAAGATATAATTTAATTCCCATATCTATTAACTCGGATAAAATCCAGGTAGTAATGCTTGATCCATTAAATATATTTGCCTTAGATGATGTTAAGCTTACCTCTGGCTATAATGTGGAGCCCTTTCAGGGAGAGCTAGAGGATATAAAAAGTGGTATTAGTAGATACTACTCAGGTAGACAGGTTACGGATGCTGCAGAAGAACTATCTAGAGAAAATCAAATTATAGAAGAGGATAAGACCACAGGGGGAAAATTTGAAAATGTGAAGAATGCTCCAGTAGTAAAGCTGGTGGATTCTATTATAATAAATGCAATTAAATCAAGGGCTAGCGATATTCATGTAGAACCCTTTGATAAATTCGTAAAGATACGATATAGGATCGATGGAGAACTTTCCGTGGTATTAAAGATAGCAAAGCAAACTTTATCTGCTATTGTATCAAGAATTAAAATTATGGCTAATCTCAATATTGCAGAAAAGAGATTACCTCAGGATGGTAGGATACTTACTAATATTGATGATAATGAAATTGACTTAAGAGTTTCAGTCATGCCAACTGTATATGGAGAAAAGGTGGTTATAAGAATCCTAACCAAGGATGCAGAACTAATTGATAAGAAAAAACTTGGTATGGTAGATAAAGATTTGGTAAAACTAAACAGGATAATCTCTAAACCTAACGGAATAATTCTGGTTACAGGTCCTACGGGAAGTGGTAAATCAACAACCCTATATGCAGTATTAAATGAAATGAATACAGATGAAAAAAATATTATCACCGTAGAAGATCCAGTAGAATTCCTGCTAGAGGGAGTAAATCAGATAAATGTAAATTCAAAAGCAGGTTTATCCTTTGCGGCAGCATTAAGGTCTATCCTAAGACAGGACCCTGACATAATAATGATTGGAGAGATTAGAGACAACGAGACTGCGGAAATAGCTGTAAGATCGGCTATAACTGGGCATCTAGTGCTAAGCACTATTCATACAAATGATGCTCCATCAGCTGTGGTAAGACTAGTGGATATGGGTATAGAACCATATCTTATAGCAACTTCTCTAGTAGGGGTAGTAGCCCAAAGGCTTGTTAAGAAGATTTGTCCTCATTGCAAAGCTCCCTACGAGGCAGATATATATGATAAGGAATGTCTCCATGAGGACCCTCTTAAAACCTTGATATTATATAAAGGATCAGGTTGCCCAAGTTGCGATAATTCTGGTTATAGAGGCAGAGTAGGAGTTTATGAAATTATGGAAATGACCAGAGAGCATAGAAGATATATTGTTAAAAATGCTAGCTCGGATGAGCTTCGAGACCTTTCGGTAAAATCAGGGATGAGAACTCTTGAGATGTCCTGTAAGGAACTAGTACTCCAAGGCATGACCACTGTTGATGAAATTATTAAGCTATCTTCATTCTTAGATTAAAAACAGGGAGATTGAATTATGATTTGTTATAACTGCGGATATTCTCTGCCATCTAAAGATAATAAAACCTGTCCTTTATGCGGAATGAATATGCCTATTCTTTGCCAGGGCTGCGGAAGTAGAAATTCTATTCATGGCAAATACTGTTTTAACTGTGGTAAAAAGCTTTCCTATGTTAAAGAGGCAAGTTTAATAAAGAATTATGAGGTATTAGGTGAAAACCGTAAAGATATAGCTGTAATATTTGCAGATGTGTCAGGTTTTACAAGCCTTTCAGAAAAACTTGACCCAGAGGAAGTAAGGGAAATAATAAATCAATGCTTTGATTATATAACAAGGCCCGTATATGAGATGGAAGGTACTATAGATAAATATATAGGCGACTGCGTCATGATACTCTTTGGGGCAAAGTATGTTCATATTGATGATGGGAAAAGGGCTGTTAGGTGTGCCCTTAGGATGATGGAGCTTGCAGATAGATTTTCTAAGGAAAGGCTCTTTGATAAGGGGATTAAGGTTAGCTTGTCCATAGGAGTAAATTATGGATTGGTGGTAACAGGGAGTGTTGGCAATCTTTATGATAAGGATTATACGGTGATAGGCGATGTGGTAAATACAGCTCAAAGGCTTCAGAGCTCTGCAGGTAGAGGCAATATATTAGTATCACAAGCCTGCTATTTGGAGACTAAGGATAATATTAAGTATTCGGAAAAAATACTAATTGAAGTAAAAAACAAAAGTGTGGCACTGAGTTGTTATAATGCCTTAGAAGCTAAAGAGGAGGAAGTCTCCTTAATATTTGAACGGGATAAAGAACTTTCTCTTGTTGAAAAGTCTTTTCAGTCTGGGGAAGGTTATGTAAACATTGTGGGAGAAGCAGGTATAGGAAAAACCCTATTATGTAAAAGATTCATTGAAAAAACATCTAAGGACATAATAAAGCTTTGGGTAGATGGAAGTCTTCAGTATAAGAATAAAGCAAATTATTTAATAGAAAAGCTTATATTCCAGATAGTGAGCATAAATCCTGAGGATAGCATGGATGTGAAAAAAAGTAAACTTGTGGCGTTCATTAATTATGTGCTAATGAATCGCACCAAGGGAGAAAGAGAAAAGAATTATAATTTTTTATCCTTAGTATTAAAACTTCAAAGGGATACGGAATTTACAGCTATATTGAATTTTATGCAATATAAGGATATAAAGCAAGAAACAGACAATCAACTGAATATATTTTTTACAGATCTTTGCAGGGAACCTTATATATTTATTATAGATGACCTTCAATGGGCAGATGCAAGTTCCTTAGAACTTTTAAAAAATATATTAATAAATTCTAAAACAGATAATTTTTTTATTTTAATATCACACCATGCTATTTTTGATAAAATAATAAATTTGAATAATTTAAATAGACAAGGAATAAAAAGCATCATATGTTCGATTTTTCAGGTTAAGGATGCTGAAGAGAACCTTATTAATGACTTAGAGGAGTTGTCTAGTGGAAATCCTTTATATATAAAGGAAATAGGATATGGGCTGTACAGAAGCGGTAGCTATACAGTTAAGGAAAATACTCTCTACATGCAAGAAGAAGGACTTAGTAAATTTCACGTTGGAGTTGAAAAATTAATATTAAGCAGTTTCTCAAACCTTTCTGAAGAGTCTCAAAAATTCCTTCTGTCTGCAGCGGTAATTGGAAAGGAATTTAATATATCCTGGGTAAGTGAATTAACAGCTGGACAGTTTGATCTTCAAGAGATAATAAGAGAGCTTAGTGAACACAACATTATTAGTCTTAAAACAGCCTATACCTCCTTTGGAATAATTAATAGAATATATATATTCAAGCAGACCCTTACGAGAGATGCTATATACAATAGCTTATTAAATAGAGATAAAAAAAGCTATAGCAAAAAAGTTGGTGAGCTTATAGAAAAAAGATATGCAGATAATATTGAGGAGCATTATACAGAAGCTTTTAGCTATTTTATATTATCAAGTAGTGGCAAAGCCTTTGAATATGCCTTAAAGGCAGCCATAAGCTTTAAGGATAGCTACAATATAAAGGAAGCTTTAGAGTATTATCAAATCTTCGTGGATGGAAGAATTAATGATAATAGGATAGCTCAAGCTTATAGGGACATGGGAAGCTTAAGAAGCATACTATTAGAAAATGATAAAGCAATTGAATGCTACAATAAGGCGCTAGCTTTATTAGACTATAGTGAAGACATTTATGAAGTGCGACTTACTTTGTCAGAAATAGATAAGGAGATGGGCTCCTATGAAGCTGCTATTAAAATTATAGGGGAGCTAAAGCCAAAGATAAGAGAAAATAGTGGCCTTTATGGAAGGCTTCTATACTTAGAATGTTCTATTTTAAGTCTTCAAGGGCAAGAGGGTGCTTTAGAGGTAGCTATAAAGGCTCAGGAAATATTAAAGAAAACTAAGGATTATGTTAATCTTGCCATGACTGAAAATGAGATTGGAATTCAGTATTTTCTTATGGGTGACATTGACAATGCTACATATTATCTTAACTCAGCGTATGCTAATATAGAAAAAACTAATAATTTAAAGATTAAGAATTCTATAGTAAGTAACCTTGGGGCGGTATATCATGCTTCAGGAAGAATATCTAAAGCTCTTGAGGCTTTAAATAATGCACTGAAAATTTCAAACGACATTTCAGATGTTAAATCCTTTATAGCTGGAAGTACCAATTTAGGAGTTCTATATTATGATAAGGGTCTTTATCAGAAGGCAGAGCAACTTTTTTCCATAGCTTTAGAAAAATCAAAAAAGACTTCCCAGATTTATTTTAGTTGTATACTTTCCTTCAATATGGGTGACATAAATTATGAAAGAGGAGAGTATAAACAGGCAGCAGAGTTATATGAGCAGGCTTTAAAGATAGCTAAGAAACATGAAATGCCAGATGAAGAAGCGATAAGTTATATTAATTTAGGTAAGGTGTCTATAAAGCAAGGACTTATAGAGGAAGCAGAAGAACTATTTAAAAAAGGTTTTGATATATTAGAGGAACTTAAGGATGCTACAGGGCTTATTGATTATTATAGATATATGAGTGAAATAAGCATTCTTAAAGATAAAATTAATTTTGCAAAAGAATTTTGTAGCTTAGCCTTAGATTGTGCACAGGAGGCTCAAAGCCAAATTCAGACTTTAAGGTGTTCAATTCTTATGGGGGATATACTGGCGATGCAGGGGAGTTTCAAGGAATCAGAAAATTATTTTAAGGAAGGTATTAAATTAGGTAAGGAGCTGGAATCGGATATTGAAACTGGGATAGCATATTATGGTAGAGCTAAAATCTATGAACGCATGGGTGATTTACTTAATAAAGAGGAGGATATAAAAGAAGCTAAGGATTGTATAATAAAAGTTGATGATAGTGTTTGGAAAAGAACTATAAACAATTTATAATAAATTATTTAATTGTATTGAAATTCATATTAAAGAGTGATAGACTTGAATTAGAAAGGGCAAACTATCTGAAAAGATAGGACGCAAAGCTATGGGCCTAAAGGATTTTATTCTAAGGTTGCCAGGTTGCCGAAACTTATAAATCCTCAATTTCTTTACTTGATTTTGATTTAGAGTTTTCGGAAGATCTCTTATTTAAAAATTAAAAAAGGGGGGTTTATAATGAAAAAGCTATTATCAGGTTTTTTGGTTTTAATCATGTTCTTATTTTTAAGTCCAGTTACGCAAGCACAAGCAGCAGGTGTTAACTCACATCAAGATAAGAATCGTACAAGCATTGAGACAGCGGCTCCAATAATTTATTCTAATACCTTTACAGTGACATCAAAGGGAGGAAACTTTCAGGTAGGTTTTGTAAAAGTAAGCTTTAAGAATAATTTTATGGATGGCAAACTTCTTCCAATAAAATTTACTGCTTCCATATATGCCGAAAATGGACAATCATATATAGAGTTCACTCCAGGTATATCTAATTTTAATAAAGAAGTGCAAATAGATGTGAGTGCCTATAAGGGTTATTTATATGATAAAATCTTAGGAAAAAATATTCATGTTAATATTAAAAGCGTACAATTTACTGTAGAGCATTTTTCTAGATATGCTTTATGTAGGTAATTTAAAATATTCTAAATCCACTCATAAAAGAAGTGTTGCAACTAACTCGGCAACACTTCTTTTGTTTTGTCCTAATTAAAACTTCTGATAGAGTAATTTTATTATTTAGATAAATAATTAGAATATTACACATAGAATTTAGTTATGCATGCTATGCTTAATATTAAGGGCAGCAATATAATGTTTTCGGATACTCCACAAAGCATGCCTTTAAACGTGGGTGATAACATAAGCCTTGTGGTTACCAGCAAAGATTTAGAAGAAATTAAAGATTTATTTGATAAACTGAAAGAAGATGGTACTGTTACAATGGAGCTTCAAGAGACCTTCTGGAGTAAATCCTATGGATATCTAGTGGATAAGTTCGGAATACCTTGGCAAATAAGCTATGATAATAGTGAAAGGTAAGCTTTCCACTAAGAATAGCAAAAGAACCCTCTATAGAGTTATAATAACTCCATAGAGGGTTCTTTAATTTTTTATTTAAACAGCCTCATTATCTAAATTTGCACCGGCAAATTGGCTGTTATAAAGATCAGCATAGAAGCCCTTCTTTTCTAGTAGCTCAACATGAGTACCCATTTCAATTATAGAACCATGGTTCATAACTAGAATAAGCTCTGCATCTCTAATCGTAGATAATCTATGAGCTATAACAAAGCTGGTTCTGTTTTGCATCATTTCTGTCATTGCCCTTTGAATATATACCTCAGTTCTAGAGTCAACGCTACTGGTCGCTTCATCTAATATCATTATAGGAGGGTTTGCAAGTATTGCTCTTGCTATCGTAATAAGTTGCTTTTGACCCTGTGATATATTGGAAGCTTCTTCATTTAATATTGTATTATAACCATCTGGTAGAGTTTTGATGAAGTGATGGGCATGGGCAGCCCTAGCTGCTTTCATAATCTCTTCCTCAGTTGCCCCTTCTTTACCATAAGCTATATTTTCCATTATAGTTCCATTATATAACCAAGTATCTTGAAGTACCATTCCAAACATGTTACGTAGTGGGCCACGTTTTATATCTCTAATATCTACACCGTCTACTGTGATTTTTCCTGCACTTATTTCGTAGAATCTCATTAGAAGGTTAACTAGAGTTGTTTTACCAGCTCCTGTTGGACCAACAATAGCTATAGTGTGACCTTGTTTAACATCCATATTCATGTCTTTTATTAAAGGTTCATCTTCCTGGTAGCTAAAGTCAACATGTTCAAATTTGACATTCCCACGAGGATTATCTAGAACAACAGAATCTTTACTATCTGGAATTTCCTCTATCTCATCGATGAGCTCAAATACACGCTCAGCTGAGGCAACGGTAGATTGAATAATATTTGCAATATTAGCTGTTTGAATTATTGGCATTGTAAAGTTATTTGAGTATTGTATGAAGGCTTGAATGTTACCAATGGATATATTACCACCTGTCGCAAGAATACCACCAACCACACAGACCACTACATAGCCTAGATTGCTAATAAATCTCATAAGAGGCATTATGATACCAGATATAAATTGGGCTTTCCAACCCGCATCATACAATTTATCATTTATTTCCATGAATTCCTTTATAGAATCCTTCTCATGACCAAAGGATTTAACTACCTTATGGCCTGTGTACATTTCTTCAACATGACCATTAAGCATTCCTAAATTCTTTTGTTGGGCTGCAAAGTATTTTTGAGATTGCTTTGCAATCACTATAGTAGTAATTATATAAAGAGGAAGGGTCAATAGCACCACTAAAGTAAGTAATGGGCTAATGGTTAGCATCATTACTATATAACCTATTATTGTGATAAGAGAAGTAATTAATTGCGTTAAACTCTGTTGAAGCGTAGTTGATACAGTATCTAAGTCGTTGGTTATCCTACTTAAGATTTCTCCATGAGTTCTTCCATCAAAGAATTTTAAAGGTAACCTTGAAAGCTTATCCTCTACATCTGTACGGAGATTGTAAACAGTTTTTTGTGCTACTCCGGCCATTATATAACCTTGGATAAAGGCGAATATAGAGCTTGCAACATATATAACTATTAAAAATAATATTATATTTTCTATATAAGCAAAATCAATTTTCCCGCCGTTTAGTTTCATTATCTTGGAGATGCCTGCTTTTATATCAGCAAGGCCTTTAATTACCTTTGGACTCTGTGCAGCCAACGGATTAGCTGTTACTGCCGCATCGATTTTTGCCTGAGCAGCATGTAATTGAACTAGGCCAAGTTTACTCATTAAGCCTTCATAAAGCTTAGTTGTAGCTCTTCCCAAAACTTTTGGAGCCCACACTGCAAATATAGTACTTAAAATTGAAAATATAAAAACTACAGCGAATTTTAACCATTGAGGTTTAAGATAATTTCCTAATCTTTTTATTGTTTTTTTGAAGTCTTTTGCTTTCTCTGCGGGCCTACCCATTGGACCGCCGGGACCACCACCAGGACCTCCCATGTTACTACGCCTTGGTCTATTTTCACTCATGCTAATTCCTCCTCTGACAGCTGTGAAGCAACAATTTCATGATATACGTCACAGGTCTTTATAAGCTCTTTATGTGTCCCAATGCCTGCAATTTTGCCATCATCAAGAACTATTATTCTATCTGCTTCCATAACCGTTGCAACTCTCTGAGCTATTATTAGTACAGTTGCATCAGCGGTTTCTTTTTTAAGTGCAGCCCTGAGCCTTGCATCTGTTTTAAAGTCAAGGGCTGAAAAGCTATCATCAAATACATATATTTCTGGTTTTCTAACTAAAGCTCTAGCAATGGATAATCTTTGTTTTTGTCCACCAGATACATTAGTTCCACCTTGGGCCATTACATGTTCAAGGCCGCCTTCCATTTCTGATATAAAATGAGTAGCTTGTGCTACTTCAGCTGCATGACTTATTTCCTCTAGAGTTGCATTATCTTTGCCATAACTTATATTTTCTGAGATGGTTCCTGAAAATAATACATTTTTCTGGGGAACAAAGCCTATTTTAGCTCTAAGGGATTCTTGAGACATTTCTCTAACATCTACTCCATCCACTAAAACACTGCCATTTTCCACATCATAAAATCTAGGAATAAGGCTAACTAAGGTGCTTTTACCAGAACCTGTTCCACCTATTATTGCAGTTAACTCCCCAGGCTTCGCACTAAAGGTTACATTGCTAATAGCAGGTTGTTCTGCTCCTGGATATCTAAAGGATACATCCTTAAATTCTAAATAACCACTTGCTTTGTTAGCAAGGATAGTTTTAGGGGCATCAGTAATATCAGGGACCATATCTAATACTTCACTGATACGAAGACCAGAAGCTGAAGCTCTTGGTATCATTATAAATACCATAGAGATCATTAAAAAGGACATTAGTATTTGCATACCATATTGCATAAAGGCCATTAAGGAACCAACCTGAATGCTACCAGTATTTACTCTTTGTGCTCCAAACCATATTATAGATATACTTGTTAAATTCATAATAAGCATCATTATTGGCATTAAAAAGGCCATAAGCTTATTGATTTTTATTGCATTATCCATTAAGTTCTTATTTGCATTGTCAAACCGTTCTTTTTCATGATCTATTCTATTGAAAGCACGTACAACCCTAATGCCAGTAAGGCCCTCTCTAACAACTTGATTCAATTTGTCAATTAAGATTTGCATCCTTTTAAACATTGGCATACCGAATTTCATAGTTAGACCAATAATTGCTAGTAGAAGAGGTATTACTATAGCAAAGATCCAAGTAAGACCTTTATCTTCCTTTATTGCCATGTAAAATCCACCTATACAGGTTAAAGGTGCAAAAAGCATTATTGAAAACATCATTACTGTTACCTGTTGAACTTGAGTTACATCGTTAGTAGTTCTAGTAATTAGAGTAGCAGTTCCCACTTTGTCAAATTCATGAAGGGAAAAGCCTTCTACCTTTGTAAATATTTTATTTCTTAATATCCTCCCAAAGCCAACAGCGGTTTTTGAGGATAAGTAGCTGGCAACTATGGAACAGAGTGCTCCTGCTGCAGATATAAGTAGCATCAAGATTCCGATTCGAATTATGAAATCGACTCCTTTATAGGATCCGCTAAATCCAAATATATTAACCGTAAAGGCTTTATCCTTTTGAGAAATCCCCTTATCGATTATACTTGCCATTAAGGTTGGAAGGTTAAGATTTACAAGTACCTGGGTAAATACTAATACAGTAATGGCTACTATGCTTAGCCAATAGGGTTTTAGAAATTTAAAAAGTTTAGTCATTAATTATCATCTCCATTAAGTAATAAATTAAAGTTATTAATTTGAGCTTAGTAATCTTTTCAAAGTGTTAAGCGCTTCCATTATTTTATCTACGTCTTCAGGGGTTCCTTTGCTTAAAATATTTTTTATTGTATCTTCAGCTCCTTTGTGCATTCCCTGATGAATTTTCATAAATTCATCAGTTAAAGAAACATATACAACTCTCTTATCATCTTCGCTTCGTACCCTCTCTACCATATTTTGCTTCTCTAAGCGATCTATTATGCCAGAGATCGTGCTATTTGATAATCCAAGCTTTTCACTTATAGCACTTATTTTCATCTTACCATTCTTACCTAAATTTCTTAGAACCATTCCCTGTGGCGGCGTAATGTTTAATCCATTTAATGGTTGACTCATGTTTTGTTTTAGAAGGGCATGTATTTGATGCATAAGCTTTGATATTTCGGTGCTAATTTCTAAAGCATCTATTTTTCTCACCTTCTCTATATATATTTCGTATGCGAATGTTTCGTGTACGAAATATATTATATTAAAAAAATAAATAGATGTCAAGTTGATTTAAAAGTAATTTTCATAGCTTTTATCAAAGTAAGTGGAAACCTGAGATAAAAGCTCTGCGAGTTTAAGACTGTTATCCTCGCCAAGATACTCGACTAAATTATTCATTGCTTTAAAGAAGGTTTCTTTAGCAATAGTAACTGCTTCAATACCTTTTTTTGTTAAGGTTATACTTACAGCTCTTCTGTCATTTTTATCTACTATTCTTTTCACATAACCTTTTCGCTCCATTGTAGTAATCATTAAAGTAACTGTAGGAGGAGCCACCTTCAATATTCGACTTATGTCTGAAACCTTAGAGCCATTGCTTTCTTCTAAACAAGTTTTATCTAAAGTAAAAAGAGCTCTAATTTCCCCCGGGGTCAATCCAGGAATTGGACTCTTACTCCAATTAAGTCGTTTTAGATTTATTAAAGATTTTAATAACTTTTCCGAAGTGGAATTTTCATTTGTGTCCAATAGTTTTCACCTCAATATAATTAGGTATATTAATAATTAATCACATTAATTATTAATATACCTAATTATAATATATCTGCATAAAATGTCAATGGAGAAATTATTAATAATTAAAAAACTATCAGTACCTATGTTATTATAATTTATAATATAGGTATTAATATCGCACATGAAGTGTTAACAGATCCAGGGGAGAGAAGGAAATTTCATGCTTATGGGAAAAGGAGAATAAATGGCATCTTATTCCTCTTGAAGATAGGATCAAAGTGGAGATATTAAGAACTCTTGAAAGTTATTTTAACTTATTGGCAGTGAAAAATTATAAGGAAGCTTAAGCTAGGGTTAATAACTTACGATAAAAGACCTATAGAAGAAATAATTGAAGAAGCAAAGGGCAAACTATTGAGAAAAAATACTAATATCCTATAGATATATGCCTTAAATATGCAAATCCATATACATATATATATTTCATTTGACGTAAAAGCTAAAGAATATTACACTTCTAGTAAGGTTAAAAATATTACATTAAGATAAAAGGGGTAAAAGCTAATGGGGGTTGCTTATGGACAATGGTAAGATGACACTGGTAGTGAGTGAGTTATTACCAGGTATGAAGGTTGCAGAGGATTTTAGAGTTGATGGTGTAATATTATTAGTTAAGGGTTCAATAATTAATAATTCAGTGTTAGAAAAGCTACAGAATAATTATTTTTTTAATAAAATAGTGATATATCATGATTACAGAATAAACAAAAATAATGCCGTGCAAGCAGGTTCGATTCAAAAAACAGTTAAAGAAATAGAGGATAAATTCAATAAATTTAAGTTCGAAATTGAAGAAATATTTGGTTCAATATCAAAGGATAAAGTATCGGATATTGAGGGAGTAAGAGAATTTGGTAAAAAGATACAAGGAGAGCTTACTTCAGGTCATGCTGTTATTAAAAACATTGTACTTTATGGAAGTGGAAAAGATCCAATATATAAGCATTCTGTAAATGTTGCAGCATTAAGCGCTCTACTTGGTAGATGGATAGGACTAAAAGAAGCTCAAATAAATTTGCTTACTTATTCTGCCATACTTCATGACTATGGAAAATCTAAAATAGAAACCAAAATATTGCATAAAGTAGGCCAATTAACTACGAAGGAATATCAGGAGATTAAAAATCATGTAGTGATAGGCTATAATTTTGTTAAGGAGCTCCCCTTTATAGATGAATCTGTGAGCTATGGAGTTTTGATGCATCATGAACGAGGTGATGGCTCAGGGTATCCTTTAGGGTTAACTGAAAAAAGTATTCATCAGTTTGCAAAGATAATTGCTATAGCGGATGTATTTGATGCTGTAAATTCTGATAGAATTTACAAAACAAGAAAATTGCCTTTAGAGGCTCTAGATATAATTAAAAAGGAGAGCTTAGGAAAGCTTGACAATAAATATTGCAATATATTTTTAGAGCATATAATAAATTTTTATTTAGGTGAAAATATTCTGTTAAGCAATGATGAAATGTGTAAGATTATTAAAATAGATATAAATGATATTACAAAACCTCTCCTAATGGGAGATAAAGGGTTTATTGACTTAAAAAAAGAAAAGGAATTATATATTAAAAAATTATTATAGATGTAGGGACACACCTTTGTAAAGGTGTGTCCCTACATTGATTAAATGGTTTCTTCTATTGTAAAGGATAAGGGTCTAAGAGAACTTTTCAAAGTGGAGCTTGCTTTTTTTGATGTTCATACTTTTTAAAGTCTTTAATACACCGTCAGTCATTACGCCAGGGCCACAGATATAGTAGCCTGCAGTTTTAAGGTCAACCTTATATAATTCAAGAAATCTTTCCAATTTTTCTCGATCTATAATACCCTTCTCTCCAGGCCAGCTTTCTTCCTTGAACATAACTGGAATAAAGTGAAAGCCTTTCATTTTCTTTTCATAATTCAATATTTCCTGATTACATATTAAATCCTTAGTATTATTTATTCCCCAAAATAAAATAACATTTCTATTTTTATCAGCTTTTGCCATATACCTAAGCATACTTAGTACAGGGGTTATTCCCACTCCGCCAGCTATAATTATAGTTGAGTTTTCTTCTTTATAATCAAGGTAAGAGAATTTCCCATAGGGGCCATCAACTTCTACCTTCTCCCCAGGTAAAACATTTCCTATAGTATTTGTAAAGTCCCCAAGAGCCTTAACTGAAAAAAACAATTCAGCTTTAGTTAATGGGCTAGAAGACATGGAAAAAGGATGGGTCTCACTTTTAACACTTTTTCCTAAAACTTTAATATATGAAAATTGACCAGGCTTATAAAAAAATATTTTTTTATTATCAGGTGTTAACTTTAACGTCCACATATTATCCGATTCCTTAATTACCATGTTTACAGTATAAAGGTTTCGCCTAAGTAATAATTTCTTAATGATGGTATGATATATATAGAAAAGAGCTCCTATAATAAAGAACAATGTATAGGTTCCTATAACCAGATTATTACCTTTAACAGTAGGTGCCAGCATAACATGAATAAACATCAATATATAAGCACAAATTACTATATTATGAATAAGTACCTGATTAGTGTAGGTGAATATGGAGTGCTTTATTAAAAATCTTTTAAATCTTAATATAGGTTTAAGCTTTAATATAACGGTGCTATAAATAAGTAATAATGCTAAAATAGTAATTCCTATAAAAATATAAAAAGACAAATTACCTAAAAGGATTTCAGTATTAGCTTCAAATTTTTCTTCAAGAATAGTTCTATGAACGAATATCAGTAAAACCGATATTATTGCCATAATGCCATGAAAAGCATAAAATTTATCAAGCCCAAAAGTCTTTTCTATAAATTTAGGTTTTGATATAAGAATAAATTCGTAGGCTATCCAAACAAAGGCTGCGGAACCACATATTAAGGATACAAGGTATAAAGGATTACTATTATAAAATGGTACCATTGGTAAGTAGATTACGAGTATTGGTATTAAAGGGGACAAAAAGTAAATTAATAAGTAAAGTACCTTTTTAAGAGTAACTTTCCAAATTACTTCTTGTTCATTTTTAAAGTTTTCTTGATAGGAATTCATATGATGCCTCCTAATTTTATAAATAAAAATTCTTTCATAGTAAACAGTATAACTTCTTCCAATATATAAATATATAAGAATTATATTAATATTTATTAAATTTGCAATAATATATATTATGTTTCTTGACAGCCAAAGGATATATGGATATTATTAATTTAATTTAATTCAGTTTTTACAATTTTATCACATTTAAAACATGAATGTATCAAATCTTAGAGGTATAATTTAATAATAAAATTGATGGAGGGAATGATTATGAATAGAAAACTTAATTTAAAAGTAATAGGGTTGGTTGTTATATTTAGTGTATCTTTGGCTTCCTTTACAGGCTGCGGAGCAAAAAAAGTTGCTAGTACGACTAAAGCAAGTCAGAATGGTGCCTTTGCAGCTAATATGAAGCAAAGAATTACAGATGCGATTAAACCTTTAGTGGATGATAAGACCATAACTATTGATCAGTCAAATAAAATTGTAGAGGGCTTGTCTGCAAACACAGGTAATTTTAGTGCACAAAGGCCTAGTGGACAAAACGGCCAAGGTACAAATCCTGGTGGAACAGGTAACGGAACAAAACGTACACCTAGTCAAGGTGGTGCAACTGGTGGTGCTAATGCTGGTGGAGGATTTTCAAGACAAGGAAACCTTTATACTACAGGGCTAAGTAAACTTGTAAGTGATAAAGCAATAACTCAGGCTCAAGCAGATAAGGTATCAGCAAAGCTAACGAGTATGGCAAGACCAGGTATACAACAGGGTACACAAAATCAGCAAAGCAGTACCACCTCCTAAAGGAGGGCCCCCTCCTTTAGGAGGCCTTTATAGCTTATTTAGAAAGGAACATATAATGAAAGGTAAAATTTTAGTTGTTGATGATGAAAAAAAGTTGGCAGATGTAATGGCACTCTATTTAAAAAAGGAAGGCTATGAAGTCACTTGCGCTTATAATGGAGAACAAGGGGATGAATGGCTAGAGGTGGATTCTTTTGCGCTTGTAATATTAGATGTTATGATGCCAATAAAGGATGGATGGTCTTTACTTCGAAAAATCAAAGCCAAAGGGGATACCTCGGTAATATTAACAACTGCAAGAGGAGAAGAAGAAGACAGAGTTTTTGGATTAGAGCTAGGAGCAGATGACTATATGGTTAAGCCCATTAGCATGAGAGAGTTGGTCTTAAGAGTTAATTTAAGGATTAAGAGCAAGGCATCTAAGGAAATCAACCTTGTTTTTGATAACATGTCCATCTTAGAGAGTAAGAGAGAGGTTATTGAAAACGGAGAAGTAATAAACTTAACTCCAAAGGAATTTGATCTGTTACTATTTCTTTGCCAAAACAACTCTCAGGTTTTTAAACGGGAACAACTACTTGATAGAGTTTGGAATTATGATTTTTCAGGGGATTCTAGGACGGTAGATACTCATGTGAAAAACTTAAGAGAGAAGATTGAATATTGTAACAAACATTTGAAAACAGTTTGGGGTGTGGGGTATAAAGTTGAAATTTAGATATTTTCCTGGGAATAAATTAGAGAAATTGACGAAAAAACTAATGAAGTATTTTATGGCCATAATTGCTATCGTTGTTTTTTTGTGTCTAATATTAAGCAGTATATTTTTATCCAAACTTTTCATGGATATACAATATAGTAACCTTAAAAATATTGCAACCCAGCTGGAGGCTTCCTTAAAGGGCAATACCACACCAGAAAAAATAGCTATAAATCTTGAGGACTCCACAGGCGCTTTACTTATGGAGGATGGAACTCTATATAATTTAAGTAGAAATAAAATAAATATAATGCCTTTATTTAGAGACGTTAACTTTACAGACCTAGGCGAAAAGGGAAATATAAAAAATAGGAGCGGTGTTGAATACTTATATTATAAGCTCCCTATTAAAAATGGCGATATTATAGTAATACAAGATTATCAGTCCTCCTCTAATTATTTGAAAGTAGTATATATAATATTACTCCTTGTGTTTATACTTGCAATAATACTCGCAATACCTATGATATCCTTTATAGGTAGAAAGATTACTATGCCTATTTTAAAGCTTCAGAGGGCTTCTTCAGAGATAGCTCAGGGTAATTTTCTTGTAGATATGAAGGTAAGTACTAAGGATGAGCTTGAGGATTTATCCATAAGTCTTCAAGCTATGGCAGTGAGCCTAGAAAAGAAATATACTCTTCAAAGGGATTTTATTGCCAATGTTTCCCATGATTTTAAAACGCCTCTTAGCATCATTAGAAATTATAGTGAAGCAATTTATGACGGTTTGCTTGAGGAAGAAGCTTCAAAAGAGTATTCTAAGGAGATAATAAGAGAGGTGGATAGGCTAAATTCATTGGTTATGGACATTATGCAGCTTTCAAAATTGCAAGGTGGAGCATATTCCTTAAGGTTAGAATGGATAGATTTAAAGGAATTTCTATCTGAGTGTAGCAATAGATTTTCAAGTTTGGCTAAAAATAAAAACATTGAGATTACGATTTTATCTCCGGAAGTTGAAATTGAAGCAGATTATAACTACCTGATAAGAGTATTATATAATTTCATAGAAAATGCTTTGAAGTTTAGCTATGAAAATAGTAAAGTTCAAGTGGAAGCTATAAAAGTGAAAAGTGGAATTAAAATATCTGTGAGAAATATTGGAGAAGGTATAGAAAAGGATCTATTAGTGGATGTTTGGAGCAGGTATTATAAGCATAATAAAAGCGGTGGTATGGGTTTAGGCCTTGCGATCTGCAGTGAAATATTAAATCTTCATGGGTTTACCTATGGTGCTGATAGTGTGGCAAAGGGTATTACAGAATTCTATTTTATTATACCAAAGGTAAAAACTAAGTTTGATTAAATAAAACCCAGAAGCATATACAGCTTCTGGGTTTTTGATGGTGCACCTAGAATAGGCACAATGTTATTTTACAGCTATATTATAATTTTTACCTGTAATGTAAATCTCTTTTACAATTGTCTTTCCAGATATTAAACTTTGTATTTTTTCATCAGTAAAGATTTTTTCTCTTATAGCATCCTTTGTTTCTTCTATCGCTATAGTAATCTTACCTTTAACCTTGCCATTTATCTGAATAGCAATTTCAACTTGGCTTTCAATGGTTTTTTCTTCCTGATAAATTGGCCAGGACTGCTTATTTAATTCCCCATTAAAGCCAGTAATGCACCAAAGTTCTTCAGTAAGATGTGGTGCAACAGGATTTAGAAGTAATAGTAAGGTGCTATATTCCTTTTTATTTATAGAACCTTTATCATACATTTTATTAATAAGAGCCATCATAGTTGCAATTGCAGTATTAAATTTTAAGGTTTCATAATCTCTACTTACCTTTTTAATGGTCTTATGGAGGCTGGTTTCTAGCTCACTTGAGTATTCATCTCCATCAGTTACAATATCTTGTAGAGCCCAAACTCTTTCAGCGAATCTCCTACAACCCTTTAATCCATCATTAGACCAAGGAACACTTTTCTCAAAATCACCTATGAACATCTCATATAATCTTAAGGTGTCAGCTCCATATTTATCTATTATTTCATCAGGGTTTACAACATTTCCTCTAGACTTTGACATCTTTTCATTGTTTTCTCCAAGTATCATGCCATGAGAAGTTCTTTTCATATAAGGCTCTGGAGTGGGTACTATACCATAATCGTAAAGGAATTTATGCCAAAATCTTGAATAAAGAAGATGAAGCGTTGTGTGTTCCATGCCTCCATTATACCAATCTACAGGTAGCCAGTACGCAAGGTTTTCTTTACTTGCGAACTCTTTGCTATTATGTGGATCTATATATCTTAAAAAGTACCATGAAGATCCTGCCCATTGAGGCATAGTATCTGTTTCTCTCTTTGCTGGACCCTTGCAAGTTGGGCATTCTACATTCACCCAATCTGTCATTTTAGATAAGGGTGATTCACCATTATCTGTTGGTTCATAGCTTTCAACCTCTGGTAATAATAGTGGTAGGTCTTCTTCCTTTAAAGGTACCCAGCCA
>Ga0209125_1001254_pt1 | contig 24821 bp, 26 predicted proteins | sample BarGraIncub1131A_FD_184503 | JGI IMG/M metagenome (GOLD analysis project Ga0209125, IMG submission 184503) | Arctic peat soil microbial communities from Barrow, Alaska - Barrow Graham LP Incubations 11-31A (SPAdes) (version 2) | ecosystem: Environmental > Terrestrial > Soil > Wetlands > Peat... | reverse complement strand
CAATGCAATATTAGGCGTAAGATCTACAAAAAGTCGTCCATATAATTCAAGGTATGTGTGAATTGCTCCAATATCAACCTTACCATCTTCTACCATTTGAGCCATGCGAAGACTTTGTGCTCCAGAGTAGGAGAAGTCTAGTTTTTTAGCAATTCCTTTTTCAAAAATGTCTAGATGATCTGCTCTCGATATGCTTGACATAATCATATGTAAATTGTTAATTTTATTTTGATTTACTTGTGTAAGAGCAGTAGAAAGAAAAGATGCCTGTTTCTGATTATCTCCTTCTAAAGCAACAAGGTCTCCAGAAGTGATGAGTAATTCAAGGACTTCAACGATTTTATTAGTAGGGATAATTCGGCCATTCACTAATGGCTGTGCTTTAGCAATTTGGATCGATTTTCTATCACGACGAGTGGTCCATGAACGCGAAGAATTAGATGTCAAATTTGATTTATTCATTTTTGTATTCCCCTCCATTACATTAATTGTTGCTTATACACAATTATATACTTGCAACATATATACAGTCCAATATATACTTATATATATATCTTATACACTTGAGTATATGAAAGGTGGAAATTATGGAATTATTACAACTAAAATATTTTGTAACGGTAGCTCGACTTGAGCATATGACAAGGGCTGCAGAAGAGCTTCGAATTGCTCAACCTGCACTTAGTAAAACTATTAAAACTTTGGAAAAGAGCCTTGGTGTTTTACTATTTGATAGACATGGAAAACATATTCAACTCAATCAATATGGTAGGACATTTTTAAAAAGAGTAAATCAAGCACTGTCAGCACTCGAAGACGGTAAGCGAGAGCTTGCCGATTTAAGTGGAGAAACTTTTGGAGATGTTAAACTAGCAGTCGTTGTGGGTTCAAATCTCTTGCCTGGCTTGCTTTCTTCTTTTCGAGCACAACATCCCAATATTAGCTTTAATCTTCTGCAGCATTTTTCTAAATCCGTAACAGGCCAAGATTTTGATTTATGTATTTCTTCTTCCCCTTTAAAACTTCAAGGCATAACCAACATCACCTTATTAACAGAGGAAATCTTTCTAGCAGTGCCAATAGAACATCGACTAGCAAAACGAACCAGTATCCACCTAAGTGAAGTATCAGAGGAAGGTTTTATAAATTTAAAATACGGCAAAGCCCTTAGAGACAGAACTGATAGCTTTTGTAAGTACGCTGGGTTTTCTCCTCATATTATATTTGAAAGCGATGATCCTGCAACAGTACGTGGGTTGATTAGGGCAGGACAAGGTATTGCCTTTATTCCTGCAATTTCCTGGGGAGGTTCTACTGGATCTTCAATGGTTCTTTTGCATATTGATGAACCCGAATGCATGCGCAGCATAGAACTTTCTTGGACAGAAGAACGTTATCTGCCAAGGGCAGCACGACTTTTTCGTAAGTTTACTATTGATTATTTTACTGAGCTAAGCAATATAAGGTGCATATAAAAAACCCTCTGCACAAACCTATTACTCATTTTATTTGTTCTCTATATAATTTTCAGGTATTAAGCTAATAAAACTACTCTTTGTTGTTTTTCTATTATATCCTGCATCTGTATTGCAGGTAATATAAAGACGTTTTTTAGCTCTTGTAATAGCTACATAAAAAGTTCTTTTCTCCTCATCTAAATTACCTGTTTTTATTGACATATATGATGGAAATGTATTCTGTTGCACACCTGAAATAAATACAGTATCATATTCTAGGCCCTTAGCTTGATGAACTGTTATTATTGGTATTCTAGGTTTCTTTGTTCTGTTAATAATAAGGGACTCTAATTCACCGTTCGAAAGAGCTGTAAGCTTAATAATATCCAGTAGCGAATCTCTGCTATTTTTACCCTTATCATCAATTTCCCTTAGTAGAACATAAAAGTCTCTTAGCCTTTCAATCTTATCTTTGCCTTCATCACCAGTATATAAGGTCTTCAAGCTAAAATTCTCTATTATATTAGCAACAATCTCATATGGCCTCATCTCTTCTGATTCCTTAAAAAGCTTATTAATTTTGTTACTTATATTTATAAATGACTTTAAATGTTTTGACATATATCCTATTCTTCGCACCGAAGTAGGCACAATATCATTATCAAGTGCTTTAACTAAAAGATCTTTTGTTGCAAGAATATCATCCATTGCATCGTGACTGGGCTTGTTTTCGGTTTTAAATAATATGCTCAGCGTCTCAAGTTTGTGATTAACAAGGCTCGGGTGAAATCTTCTATATATATCCAGCGTATCGTAAAATGCTTTAAATTTCGGTTTGCAGAGGTTTGATCTTTCAAGCTCACTAGTTAAAATATTTATATCGTATTGAACATTATGACCTACTATAACTGCATCCTCTGAAAACTTAACAAATTCCTTTAAAACAGCCTTCTTATCTTCTCCATTTTCCTTTAAAAATTCATCACTAAAACCATGTATATGCTCCGAATTTTTAACAGACTTATTGTTTTTAAGAATTTTTTCAAATTTTTCAAGCACTTCACCATTTTTATTCACCTTAATAGCTGCAATTTGGATTATTTCATCTTCTGTTACATCAACTCCTGTGCTCTCCACATCGAAAACTATAATGTTACCCCTATGAAATTCATTAATAAGTAGTGAATATTTTTCTCCGTACATAATTACATTACTATCAATAAAATCTGATAAAGCTATTCCTGATTTTTTAAATTCATCACTTTCAATTGCTTCAAAGGTCCTATCCCCGACACCTGTAGGTAATCGCTTTGTAATCCTTTTTAGACTTATTGAATCGTACCTATTACAAATCAGGTTTAGGAAAGCTATTATATCCTTTATTTCTTGCCTCCTAAAAAACTTAAATTGATCCACTAAGATAAAGTCAAAGTTTACAGCCTCATAACTCATAATGCTTTTTAATTGTCCACTCAAATTTACATTATAACGATTATTCCTCGTTAATACACATATATTATCTGCACTACCATTTTTCTCGTATATTGCTCTTACCTCATCAAATATAAACCTGGCCTCTTCCCTCAGAGTTTCTGCTACCTTTAAGAAAATCTTATCACCGGCTTCTAGTGACTCAGATACAATGGCATCGCTGTATAAATATTTCATTTCTTCTGGAAATGCATTTTCAAGATATTTCACCGATGATTCTGTTAAATTTCTTGTAGCTCTATAATTTATTGAGAATATTATCTCCCTCGGATTAAAATTACTTTTGAAACTTTCAAATATCTTACTAGGCTGAGAACCCCTCCAACCATAAATTGTCTGAAATTTATCTCCACATATTAAAACATTATTTCCTTTAAATAACTTCTCTATTATTGAGTATTCTAAGGTACTTGTATCTTGAACTTCGTCTATGTTTATATAATTATATTTAATTCTAAGTGCGCAAGTGACCTCCCGTATATTAAATAACTCCTTCGTTTTTACTATCAAATCTGAAAAGTCAAGAGCATGATTATTCATAAGTAAAGAATTATAATTATTAACTATAATATGTCCATTTTCCTTTAAGAACCATTTTAACTTAGAATTTAAATCATCCTTTATAGTACATATCTGATTAATCTTCTCTTCATCATATTCAAATATATAAAGCACAGCTTTTTTGTAATCCACTAAAATATCACCGCTATATATATTATTTTTAACCCTTGTTAACTTTACATTATCTATAAATCGTTGCAGAATTGAGATTGAATAGTCATAACGATTACAGCTTTTTATTAACTCCTTACAATCCTCCTCATCAAAAATTGTAAAGTCAGTAAATATATCCGTTCTTTTTTTAGCTTCTTGCTTTATTATATCAAAACAAAAACTATGAAATGTTTTTATTGTAATCTCTTTTGCAGTAATACCTACTATTTTCTCAATTCTTTCTTTCATTTCGCTGCAAGCTTTATTTGTAAATGTAATGCATAATATTTCTGAAGGTTTAGCCTTCCCTTCATTAATTATATTTGCAATTCTCTTAGACAAAGCATCTGTTTTGCCAGTACCTGCTGATGCAAGTAGTATAATATTTCTCTCAAACTCATTTACTAACAATTCTTGTTGCTTATTTAAACTCATGATAGTAAGTCTGTATACAGCTTATAATTATAATCATCAAAACAAACAAATTTAACTTCCTCTATTTCTTCATTATCTCTAAGAGTATCTATAACCGTATTAAAAGCTATTTCAGATGCTAATACCTTCGGAAATCCATATACTCCCGTGCTGATACAAGGAAAAGCAATAGTTTTGATTCCTTTTTCTAAAGCTAACTTTAAACTATTTTTATAAGCATTAGCTAATAGCATTGCTTCATTCCTATCTCCACCATACCATATAGGTCCTACAGTATGAATAACATATTTTGCTTTAAGTCTACCCCCAGTTGTTATTACTGCTCCCCCTGTCTTAAGCTCTCCAATTTCACTTATAATGCTCATGCATTCTTCAAGTATTCTCTTTCCACCGGCTGCATGTATTGCCCCATCTACCCCCCGCCCGCCTAGCAACCCGCTATTAGCTGCATTTACAATAGCATCTACTTGAAGCTTTGTTATATCTCCTTTTATTATATGTATCTTATTTATATCTAATATTAACAAAATAAATCACCTTTCCTTTCCTTCCCTAAAATCTCTCTACTATTTCTATAATTATACCATTTTTACTTAGTTTTTAGCATTTTATGTAATAAAATTTTGTCTTCAAGTTTGAGATTCATCAAAAGGCATTGACTGCTTTTTCAAGAGTGTAGATTAAAGAGAAATGTTAGAAAATTGTTCTTAGGTATTATTTTAGATACTTTGTGCTGTAAAAGTGCGTACTTGTAATTTAGATACGTTGGAGTAGAATTAAATCTTAGAGGTAATGATAATTTAATGTAATACGTTGGTAATATGAATCTTAGAAGTAGGCGGTGTACTAAATGAATTTAATAGAGTCCTTAAATATTGAATATATTCATGTATATGAAAAAGAACTTGAAGCTAAAATGAATTTAACACAGTTCCATGCTCAGCCCTTCGGATATTTGCATGGTGGTGCAACAATTGCATTTGGAGAGACTATTTCAGGATATGGCTCAAAAAATATAATAAATGAAGATCAAATGCCAGTTGGTCAAACAATTACTGCAAGCCATATGAAGGCCAAAAAAATTGAAGGCTATATATTAGCAAAGGGGAAACTACTACATAAAGGTAGGTCATCTCATGTTTGGAGTATTGAAATGTTTGATGAATCTAATGTGTTAATTTCCTATGTTACAGTTACAAATGCTATTATTAAAATGAAAAAAAATTAGAGCCTTATTTTTGTAATAAGCAAAAAAGTGCCCTTGCGAGGCACTTTTTCCCTATACTAAAGCAGTTCCTACTAACTCAGTAATGGTAGGATCTGTTGCAATAAATCTCCATTTATAGAATGTTATAATATCACTTTCTTGATTAACGCTGCATAAATCGTCAATAGTTCCTTTTAATTCTTCATATCTCATTTTAGTCCTCCCTATTTTATACACTTTTAAATTATTTATAATATATCAAATTTATTCAAATAAATTTATATTTTGTAATTATATTCTATATAAGTTTTATATTTACTTTATTTTCAAAAAATAGATATGAAAAGTATCAACAATGCTAAAACCCACATCCAATGATATGGGTTTTACTTGCGATGTTAAACATTCTGTTAATGATTAACTTGCTTATTTGTCATATTATCTGTTCTTTGCTTCCTTTTTGCTTTATACAGTTCATACCTTTTTTCACCTTCATCGAATGCAGCTATTTCTTCAGGGGTATTTAGAATAAGTTTCGGCACTAAATTGGTATTTCCTTTTTTATCTAGAGATACCATCGTAAAAAATGCAGATAATGCTTTTTTTCGATCAGAGCACTCTAAATCTTCAACTTCAACAGTTACGGTTATTTCCATTGATGATTTACCAGCGTACGCAACCTGTGCAGTACAAATAACTAAATCACCAATAAATATAGGTAAATGAAATTCTAGTTCATCAACCCTGGCCGTTACAACATTTGTATGAGCAAATCTTCTGGCTACAGCATATGCTGCTAAATCCATTAACTTCATAATTTCTCCACCATGGATATTCCCTGCAACATTAGCTTGATTAGGTAACATTACTTCACTAATAATTAATTTTGATTCTGATACAAGTCTTTCCATATTTTTAGCTCCTTCCTTATAATCTTTGAACTAATCCTTCTAAGGTTTAACCTCTCAATGCATATTTATAGTATATTCTCCCTTGACTCACCTATAAAATTTCTGTGCTCATTTTTTTAAAGTATACCTAATTTGTATACTTTAATTGTATACCTAAGAGATATACATTACAAGTCTAACTTGAATAGCTAAACTATTTTCTATTGCATAAGCATTAAGCTTATCCATTATTAAGTACCCAAAAACAACACCTTTAAGGTGTGATTTTAATAAGCTTATGTTAATATATATGATAATTTAATTCACAAATATTCCGGTTATAATAGTTTTATTATGAGATTCTTTACTGTATCTTAAAATTTAGGTTATTATTCCTTTTGCGAATAACCATACTTTGACTATATTACTAACTCTTTTGTATATAAAAAGACTCTGATTTTTTGTTGAATTCTTATGTTAGAAATGAGTTTATAGACTTTGTGAGTATTATACCTCAAAAGAAGAAAAATAATTTCTCACTAGAAAAACTAGAGGTCAAACTTTATATAAATAGTAAGGTTTGGTCTCTATTATTATGAATGTAATTACATTGGTATTGTGTTAAACCAATTTCATTTTTTATATTTTTCATAAAATTCTAAAAATGCTATGCTAACCAAGTCTTGCTTTTTATAATTTGGATATTCTTTACAGATTTCATCAAGTAGCTTATAAATTGGTTTATAAGACTTAATTGACTTGGTTATAATATCCTTTTGCAATTTCGATGGTAACCTATTTATATCTAATTTTGATACTTCTACTGCATTAGTATTATCTACGCTATCATTGTAATATTTAACCATCTTAATTATGTCCTCTTTGTAATTAATCAGCTCTAATAAATCGTTTTCATAATTTTCTAATACAATAGCATTATCCTCATCAACAACATCTATGTCACATTCATAGCTTCTCAGTGGTAACTTAGTTATTGGTATTAATTTTTCCATTGTTTCATCTCCTATTTAAACGTGGCGTTACATAATATAGCAATAGCAATAATCATGCCAAAACATTTCACCTTAATGAGGTCAGTATATAGCCAATTACATTATTGATAATATAAAAATGTTGTAAAATGCATCACTTCTTAGCATGATTTCGTTGTATTTTTCAACACTGTCGTAATTATATACGTTTTATTATATAAAAACATGTATTAATTCCAATATCATGTTTTTTGAAGGAATAGATATAAAATAATCCCTTAATGCACACTAATATAAATATCCCCCAACAATTAGAGCTTGAGCTAAAACATAAGTTAGCATAATATATATATTTCCATTTTTAAATTCACCTTTAAAAGTGTAAAATCCTAATATACAATCTGAACATAAAAACAATAATGACCCAATAAAAGGAAGAAAAAACGATATACTCATCTCCATAACCCAAATACGTGCTAAACTAGCAAAGCTCATTAATAAAATAGCTGCCATATAAATATAAATGGGTATTTTCATATTCCCTAAATACTTTATTAATTTTTTCAATACAGCGCAAGTGAAAGTAGCATACACTATTATAATAAGGTAAAACCACACTGGTACATCTCTTATAAAAGAAATATCTTGTAAAAAAAGCAAAACATAACAAACGTGACCTATGAGGAAAGCCCCTAGTCCAAGCATAAAATTATTTTTCCTTTTGGGCCACATTAAAAACACATCACCCACAAATCCAAATACTAAAGCCATAACAATAAATTTGTTAACTTCTGCTTCACTTAATATATAATAAATTAATAATAGTGGCATTAAAAATGGTTTAGTATAGCAGCGTCCCTTATTGTATTCATTTTTAGTAAAAAACATATGCACAACAAATATTATACAGAATAATCCCCCAATTAATAATTTAGTTACCATAACCCCTCCATAATAACAATTACTTTCTCCAAATCATAAATTTAATGTATTTTTAATCAACATATATATTTACATTATACTCTATATTCTTAGTGACTTGAATATACGAAATATAATTGGCCGAACAACAAAGAAATAATTAAGACCCTTTGTTGGAAGCATTTGTAGAAAAGACTAAAAAACTGTAACTTTATTGTAACCATTCTTGCCATGTAGACCCCTATAATTAAGATAAGATATAAAGCAATTATATACTTTAAGGAGGAATTACATTGAAAAGTAATAAGGTTTCAAAACAGGTTCATTAAAAACAAAGGTAGTTATAGCTACTGCTATTATAGGTATTACCTTGATATCTGTAGGAGGTCTCAACAATGTAGATCACAATAATAGTATGGATAAATATGTACAAGTATTTAGTAGTGTATACACAACCCAATATGGGGTAACCACAGCAAGTAGTTTAAGCGTAAGAAGTGGAGCAGGGACAAACTATTCTATATTGGGAAGTTTGAAATTTGGAACAAAAGTTGTTATAACAGGGAAACCAAATAATTTTTACAGGATAACTTACAATGGTAAAACTGGCTATATAAGTGCACAATATGTAAAATTAAGCTAATATCTCTGATTTTAAAAATGAGAATGGGAAAATGTATATCCTAGGAAATCAAATGATATATTTGGATAATTTCCCTTTCTATCATCATCTTTACTAATAAATAATAAACATTATCTTGAATACGCAACTATGGATTTTATTATATAAAAAAGTACCTATAGGATAAATGAGAGTATAACTGACAGTTACGAAATCTATCTTAATCTAATAGTGTCCAAAAGTAAATAGCAGAAAGGTTATAAACCAATTAAATAATTGGTTTATAACCTTTCTTTTTAGTAATATTCTTAATCAGAAATTTCCAATTATATGGTTATAATAGTATAATTAGATAAGCTTAATATATTTACTATAAGATATTGCGAAAAAACGAATGATAAGGAATACTTAGAAGGAGGAAATATTAATGAATGATTCATCATACTCAGGCATAAATTCTAATCATACCCTAGCAACTTCAAAAGAAGCAAATTTAATAATTAGGTTTTTTACTGGTGTAAAGAACGATGATGACGCTCTACAAATGTTGAAAGATGTGCAAGCTCATTACAATAAAAAAAGTGATTATTTAGAGACTGATGCTACTGTGTTTTGGCGTTATTTACTAAACCGTAAACCATATCAACAGATTATAAAAAAAAGTAAAACTATTAGATTCTATGATTTCAAAAAAATAATTAAAATCAAGAAAATAGACAGTTATAAAGAGTTGGTTGAAGCGGCTAATGATTATAATAATAAATATAGGTATTAAAAATATAAATATTGTGCAATGCATTTTATACATATATATACATTGTATAAAATCCCTTAAAAAGCACATACTAGAAATAATATAATATATTTAGCATAAAAATTTTTATCAATATTATAAAATAAGAAACATGATTTTCTTGTCAAGAGAGAACATATTTCTTATTTTATTTAAAAGATATTAATAAATATAATAATTAAAAGTTTTGAAATACATATTATTTAGCTTGTAAAAACAAAAGAGAAAACGATTGCAAGTCTCCCAAATATATAATATACTATATATAGGTTATATTTGTATATTATATATTTGATTGTATTCAATTGTAGGGGCCTCTCTTATGAAATTGACCTTTCAAAGTGCAATTTTCTAAAAAAAATTTTATCAATAAAAATACTAATATCTCCTACGTAAGTTTAAGACGAAAAGGTAGGTGTTTTATATATCACATAAAATTAAAGATTTAGTCAAAATGTCAATAGATAAATATAGTTTTAGAAAAAGACTTCAATCGGCTCCTGCACTAAAAAAATGGAATAGGGATAAATCTCCTATTATACTAACGAGATCAGCTTTACGTTATCTATTGTTTAATACAAGTAAAACCTAATGGTAATTTGATTGAAGCTAAATACAAAACTATATGATAAAAAGCATTTTATATATTAGGAATAAAATGGGATCATTTTTCTTTCCAACTTTAATTAATTTCCCTTTATCATATGCAACAATTTCTGTCAGCATAGAATGCGCGCCAAGGCCACTGTCAATATACAACGCCTTTCTTCCATCAGCTAATTTTCCACTGACAATATTCTCATGAGAAGCTTCAGGATCTAATTTCACTAAGGAACACAACTGTAACTTTCCTTTTTCATAACTAAACATCTTCGCATACTGTGATTTTCTTATTTCACCATCTACTATAAGAATATCAGGTTTTCCATCAGCATTATAATCCGCTATATCTACATCTTCATATATGAGATCCACTTTCCTTACTAATCCCTTTTGCTCCCATTCATATATATATAAATCTTTATTTAACTGAGAATCAGATATGGAAGTACCGATAATGACTTCCTTTTTTCCATCATTATTAAGATCCTCGATAGTAAAATGATCAAGGTAATTATCACCTGTCGCTACATCCGACACTTTATTCCAGGTTCCATCACTCTCTTTGAGAGTTAATAGATGAACTTGCCTGTTTTCTCTCATATCCATGTACAAAACCGCAGCTTCTTGTTTACCATCTTTATTTATATCTTCTATAAAGATAGCCTTTTTTTGATTTCCTTTCTTAGGATCCACGTATTCTGAGCCAGGAGGCAAAATCTTATCTAACACTTTCTGAATTTTATCTTGGTTTATACTTTCAGATTGTGGAGCTTGAATTAAGTTACTTGTACCCGAAACATTTGCGCAGCCTACTAAAACAACTCCCATAAAAATAAATATAAGCATTATCCATCCTTTGTGTTTCAACATAAATATGTATACCTCCATTCTTCGTTATCATTTAATTTACTATTTATATATCATATACTATTGCTATTGCTTTAGCTTAATTAAAATATACAGTATCGCAAGGTAAAAGGAGTTACAAAAAAGCTACAATATCAACTAAATGATAAAGCGATATTTTCAGTATACGTTGAAATGTTATCTTTACCAATAGTTGATTTTATTTTAACGATGAAAAAACTACTGAAATAACTGTTTACGCAGTTCCCCAATAGCTTTTGTCATTTTTACATTAATACCTCTTTTTTTTCTCTTCTATAAATTCTGTCAATTCTTTATTAAACTTCTCACGCTCTTCATAGAACGTTCCATGTCCGCTGTATTCAAATGGTACAAGCTTAGCGTTTTTAATTCCTCGTTTCATAGCTTCAGCAAGCGGAAACAAACAAACTTTATCATGAATACCATGAATAATTAAGGTTGGCACATTTATTTTTTCTAAATCAGCAAATAAATTTTCATCTCTAAAAGTAGTTGCACAAGCTGCGGTTGCCCAGCCGGAAGCCGAAAGCCCTAATTGGAAAAACCAATCTTTGAGAGGCTCCGTAGCATACTGAAATAAAAACACATCTCCAAAATCTCTTAGCATTTTAGGTCGGTCATTATATGTTCCTTGAATAAGCTTAGTTACATCTTCCTTAGGCAATCCATATGGAAAATCTGTACGTTCAGTTAAGCTAGGTGCAGCAGCCCCGAAAAGAGCAAGTTTGGAAACCCCATATCCTTTGTGACGTGCCATGTACCTGATGGCAGTTGCTCCTCCCATAGAATGTCCGCACAGTGTGAAATCTTGTAACCTAAGAGCTTGAACTACACATCTTACATCATCAGATAACCTATTATAAGAGTATCCACTCCAAGGTTTATCTGACTCACCAAACCCCCTGGTATCAATTCCGATGCATCTATATCCCATTTTCGGAAGCTCATTGAACTGATATTCATATGCTTTATGGCTTAAAGGCCAACCATGTATAAACAAAATTGTTTTCTTACCTTTTGGATTAACATCCTCAACATAAATTTTCACATTCGGTTCTACTTTAATATAATATCCCACAGAAATCCTCCTATAATAATCTTCATCATTAGTATAATATGTTTTAGTGGGGATTTTTGATACAATTACTCCATGTCTTCTGTAAGTTTTACTAGTTCATCAATTATATTTCCTATATGCTCTATAGTATCTAATAGTGGTTTTTCTGTTGTTATATCTACTCCTGCCATTTTAGCAAGTTCCACTGGTGTCTTAGTTCTGCCTGTTTTTAATACTCTTCTCCAGTCATCTACCGCCGGCCTTCCTTCTTTTAAAATTCGGTTACTTACCTGCGTAGCTATTGTAAGTACAGCTAATCATAGAAGATAAGACCCATCTCTTAAATCTAGGTTCATCATTTGTTTTCATAAGATACTTTGCCATAAGCATTTCATTCATAGTAGATGGTGCTTCAATAAAATATAATGAGAGCTCTGCATTAAAAATATTTTGATTTTTATTAATTAACTGAAAATGACCTGCATGGCCTAATTTATGAGCAAGTACAAACACTTCTTTCATTTTCTCAGACCAGGATAGTAAAATTAGAGGATGACTACCATAAGGAGTAGAGCAAAATCCCCCTGTTGATTTTCCTTTGTTTGCAGCAAAGTTAGGTGGTCTCTCTATCACTATTAATAACAAGGAGTATAGTATCTCTAAAACACCAGATGCAAAATCACAGGCAAAAGAATAGGAAAAGGGGAATATGGTGGTGAAAAATTTTATGTTTATGAGAAAAAAGGTAACTATAAACAAAAATATATTATTACGAATTCAGAGTTCCATAAAGATTACTACATTGAATATACATCTGTAAAAAAGCCATAGATTCCATGGGTTAATTGTATGTTTACAAAAAGTTTACAGTTAATACTTAGTCAGTATTAGTTTAAATTTAATATAAAACTACAACATCTAACTGATAATAAGAAATTACAGATAATTCAAATAAGGTTTAGTCCATAACTACAAGTAATTAGACAGATATTACGAAATTAAAATCAGTTAAATAATAATAACCTATGGTTATCTATCAAAGAGCATTATCAACTCTTTTTAATATGTTAACAATTAATGAATGATCACCCATATATTTAACTTTCATAATATATGGTAATGTCTCCAAATAGTTCTTAACCCCCTTGTGGGAAGGATAGGAGAAAATATATTATTTACTTTTTGTACCTAAACTTGATATATATCTTTAAATAGCTCAAATTGACATTTTTTACGGGCTATATTATTATATCAATTAGCCGAATCTTCTTAAAGAAGTACCGGGGATTTATTTTTGGGGTGAAACTTTGATTCACAAAGTGGGGTACCTCTACCCTAACCCGTCAACTAACCTGGGAGGCATAGGAGGAAAATAATGATTAAATTTAAAAATCACAAATCAATTTTATTAACATCAGCATTAACAATGGGTATTTCAATAATTTTATCACAAAATATATTTGCTGCTACCTTAACAACTAAAAATTATACAGTTAAAAGTGGAGATACTTTATCGAAAGTAGCTCAAAGGTACGGAGAATCATTAAATAATCTAAGGAAAGCTAATAACAAGTGGAATGATTCTATTTTTCCTGGACAAGTTCTCAAGGTTTCAGTAAAAACTAACGTGATTGTAAAGAAAAGTGTATCTAGTTCAAAGAAGACTGTACCTAGTGCAAAAAAATACACAGCAAGCGATTTGAACTTGCTAGCTAGGTTAATAACTGCAGAAGCAGGAGGCGAGTCTTATAATGCTCAGGTTGCTGTAGGGGCAGTAGTTATGAATAGGGTTAAAAGCAGCAGGTTCCCAAATTCAATTAGTGCTGTAATTAATCAAAAGTATAACGGTCGTTATCAATTTACCTGTGTACAAAATGGCAACATTAAAAGACCCGCACCGGCAAGCGATGTTAAAGCTGCACTTTCAGCAATTAATGGAAATAATCCAATAAAGAATGCATTGTTTTTTAATAATGGAATTAGAAAATCAGGTTCCATAAAAATCGGTAATATGATATTTATGTAAGCATATAAAAAAATGATGAACCAGGAACTTTTGTAGCCTATAGAATAGACAATTTTTAAAGTCTACCCTATAGGCCACATTACTATTATTGGCCATGTGATTAACTTCTAACCTCTGTTAAGTCTTCAACATCCTCTATTAATAAATATAACTTTGTTTTTATAGCCCTAAAGATTTATAATTTGGATTTGAAACTCTACTTTTAAAGGAATTCATGTATCTAGAAGAACTTATATCTACCCTAGGTAATATAAGTACATTATTATTTTTAGATTCCCAACCAGCATCAGTTGTGACAGCCATTGTGTAACCAGCCTTTTTTACGACCTCTATGGCACTTTTGTTATACCCTCCATATGGGTAGGAAAAGAAATTTATTTTTTTATTCAAGATTTTTTCAATATCTTTTTTAGATTGAGTTACCGTTTGTAGTTGCTTATCCTTAGACAGAGTTATTAAATTTTCATGTTTTACTGTATGGGCATCTATTTCAATACCATATTTGTCCATTTCTACTAATTGTTTAGATGTCAAGAACTTAGAATTTTTATCTACAAAAGAACTAATAACAAAAATTGTTGCCTTAAAATTATATTTTTTTAAGACTGGAAACATATCAATATAATTATTTTTATAACCATCGTCAAAAGTAAGGACTACAGATTTCTCAGGTAATGTCTTCTGCCGCGTGCGATACTTATATAAATCAGAAAGCGTTATAGTATGATAGCCATTATCTTTTAGATATTTCATTTGCTCCTTAAAATTTACAAGAGGAAGACAAATAGAATTACCCTTGCTATAAGTAATTGAGTGGTACGCTAAAACTGGAATACTCCTACTGTAAGGATCAATGATTTTTACATACTGGACACCTATATATCTTGTTTTACCACCATAAGTTATCTTATAAAAATTATTTATCTTTCCCTGCAAAGTAACATTGGTTCCTTTCTTCATACTTCCCACGCAAGAATAGTTTGCTCCTGCTCCACTTCTTACAGTTAAACTACTTGCTGTTGTTACCCCCTGTTGTGTTACAACACTATTTGACAAGTTAATATTCTCAGCTTTAACTTCAGGCAAAGTAGAAGCTGATTTAACAACTACATTTCTTCCAATTACCGTAGCCTCAGCTTCACTTGTACTACCTCCCATAAGTTTGCTTAACCCTAATATAATAAAACTTGCTAATATAAGAGTTAATACCTTATGGTTTTTTAAAAAATCCTTAATAATCTTACTCATAAATAATGCCCCCCTAATCTAATTACGCTGTTTAAATTGTCCCACACACATAACAATTATCTATTCATCACAAACTGCCATAATCCTTTATTATTTGTTCAACAAATACAGACAAATACTGCAAAATTATATTCTCCTACTCCTGATAAATACGAATTCTGTATCAGAAGATAGATATTCATTATAACTATATCCCTCTTCATTAAATTTTTTTAGATCACTAGGCAAAATAATATTATTTTCAATAATAAACCTGCTCATAAGTCCTCTCGCCCGCTTTGTATAAATAGTTATAACCTTATGAGCTCCATTTTTATAATCCTTAAATACAGGCTTTATAACCTTTACATTGATTTTACTCAAATCTATTGCACAGGAATATTCCTTTGATGCTAAATCTATAAGTATATTATCGTTTTGCTTTTGTAATTCTTTTTTAAGATATGTAGTTAGCTTATGTTTCCAAAAATCATATAAATTATTACCTCGTTTATTTTTCATCTTAGTTCCCATCTCTAACCTATAAGGTTGGATTAAGTCAAGTGGTCTCAATGCGCCATATAAACCTGATAATATTATTAAATGGTCATTAGCAAAAAATAACTGCTCCTGATTTAAATCTCCTGCACTTAATCCTTGGTATACTGCACCATCATATGCTAATAAAGCTTGTTTCCCATTTGCTAAGTCATGTTCTTCTTTCCATCTAATATGCCTCATAAAATTCTGCTCCGCAAGTTTACAGTTTACTTTCATTAATCCTTCCATTTCCGGTGGAGAATATTTTATAAGCTCCTTAATTAAGCTACTTGCTTCCTTAATAAATAAAGGCTTTGTATATAAACTAGTATTAATCGCCTTTTCCATTTTCAAAGTTTTCGCTGGTGATAATATTGTGATCATTTATAACTCACCTCAACATGATTATATCATAAGCAAAATACATTAATTATTTAAGTTTTTTTCTCCAAATGCTCAAATATTTTCTCTTGTATTTGTCATCTCTTTCCATCTCAATTAATTCATGTGTCTTCGTCAATATCACCTGATCATTCAATAAATCATACATATTTTTTAAATTTTGAATGATATCGGCACGTATCAATGTACAGTTTTTCTCATCGATACAATTTATGTATCTTTGACTAAGACCACTTAGAACCAATTCACTGTGTTTCTTGCCTATAATTCCAATCTTCCATAAAGACTGCAAACAATGCCTCGCCGTTACGAACCTCTCATCCTTAGTGAGTAAAATCAAATGATGAAAGTCGTTTATAATCCTTGCTTCCTTATCACTTTTAGAGAGATTACATAGCAACTGCGCCGCAATTGATCTCAAATGATTATTCTTGTCTCTCAAATCATGAATCAATGTTTCCCATACTTCATATGCCCAGTCTACTTCATTTTCTGTAATTTCCATCAACTTGATATAGGCAACATATCGAATCTCTTTATCCTCCGAGTGTATATCCTCTATATATTTCTTTGTTAATTCATCCATACTATTTCTCCTCTCAATATTTGGTTTTGTCTTATTATTGAAGATTGCTTTGATAAATCTGCCAACTAAATTATCTCTAGATTTTTATGGATTTATTTTTTCTTTTTAATTTTTCTTCTGCGTTTTTTATATTCTCAATAACTCTAAATTTAACTATCCTGCTTATTAATTCATACGGAAGTGGTTTTTCTATAGGAAACTGTACTGATCCTTTTGCCCCTTTATATTCCGATAATTGCTGTTTAAATTCTTCAATCCCACTAGGTGTTGGATAAAACCCAATATGCTTTTTATATGCAGCAAAATGAACCAAATTTCCATGAAAAGCAAAAGTAGGCATTTGATAGCTTATCTTTTCCTGTGCATCTGGAGCCGCCTCTTTAATAATTTTTCTAAGTGTTTTAAGTATTTCCTGAATCTCAGGAATAAAGTTTAAAATATATTCATCTATTGTTTTACTAGTGATTTTGTTTTCTTCCACGATTTCTCCTTTCTTAAGCCCTTTTACTTTTGTATATATTTTGTATATATTTCTTATAAAATGATATAAATCTAATTATAATCAATAATATTTGTGAAAAGCAGTTTTTATATTCCTCTTCTAAATCTTTTGATTGTTTTAATTTACTTTGATAGTCTAACTGAAGCTATAAAAGTTTATAAAAAATACGTAATAATGACACCATTCTGACATTATCAATGGGCATAACTAAAACATAGAAATACCTAAAATAAATTATTGAGGAGAGATTAAAATGAAAAATGTAGCCTTAAAAACCAAAATACTTACAGGATTACTAACAGGTAGCGTGCTTTTATCATCTGTTAGTACAACTTTTGCAGCAACTGCTAAACCATTAAACACTGCTGGAAAGGCACCTTTAAGAAATGAGTGTAGACAAAGGAATAATAAAAAACAGCGTGGTTTAGAAACAAATTTAAAAAAACTTGTAACAAACAAGACTTTAACTCAAAATCAAGCAAATAAAATTAAAGCTGCCACAATTAAAGCTAAGGCTGACAATAAAGCAATTTTCGAGAAGACTAAGACTATGACTATGACTGATAAGCAGCGTAAAGCATATATGAATAGCAACAAAAAAAATCTTATAAACCCTCTAAAAATCCTTGTAGACAATGGCACTATAACTCAAGCTCAAGCTAACAAAGTAGTTCTGGGTGGCCACCGTAATTCTGGTGTTAATCATCATAATAAAAAATGACCCAATGACAAATCCTAAGGTTAAATATCTTACTTAAAAACTTTAACGACATTTCAGCATAGAATGAGCCTACAAGGGTTACCCTAGTAGGCTCATTCCATTTAATATTATAGTACCTTACTTAAAAACTCTTTGGTTCTTTCATTTTTAGGATTATTAAAAATCTCTTCTGGTTTTCCTTCTTCAACTAAATATCCATCTGACAGGAACAATACCCTATTTGCTACTTCTCTTGCAAATCCCATTTCATGGGTTACTACAATCATAGTCATTCCGTCGCTTGCTAAATCCTTCATAACCTGAAGAACTTCTCCAACCATCTCAGGGTCCAGTGCAGATGTCGGCTCATCAAACAGCATTATCTCCGGTTCCATAGCTAGTGCCCTAGCTATAGCTACTCTTTGCTTTTGTCCCCCTGATAATTTATCTGGATAAACATAAGCCTTTTCTTTGAGTCCTACTTTCTCTAGGAGCTCAAAGCCTTTTTTTATTGCTTCAGCCTTTGATAATTTTTTTAAGTTAATTGGTGATAAAGTAACATTTTCAATTACTGTAAGATGAGGAAATAAGTTAAAAGATTGAAAGACCATTCCCAATTTTTGCCTTAGAACATTTAGATCTATCTTATTATTAGCAACATCTTGACCATCAACTAAAACCGTGCCTCCGTCTATTTCTTCAAGCCTATTAAGACATCTAAGTACAGTACTTTTACCCGATCCTGAAGGCCCTATTAGGCAAACAACTTCGCCTTTTTTTATATTAAAATCTATACCTTTTAAAACCTCTAAATCTTTAAATACCTTTTTTAGCCCTTTTACTTGAATCATATCTTGAGTCTCCTTTCCACAGATCTAGCTGCATAAGTTAATGCCATAATCATGATAAAGTAAAATACTGCGACAAAACTCCACGTTTCAAAGGAACGATAATTTGATGCAATAATTATTTCACCACTCTGGGTAAGTTCTTTAATTCCAATTACAGATAAAAGAGATGTATCTTTTAATGAAATGATAAATTGATTAATAATTGCTGGGATCATATTCCTTATAGCCTGTGGCAATATAACCAGTTTCATAGTTTTTCCATAAGGTAATCCTAAACTTCTAGCTGCTTCCATTTGTCCTTTATCTACAGCCATAATTCCAGCTCTAAAAATTTCCACCATATAAGCACCAGCATTTAAACTAATACAAAGCACTCCTGCTACAAATGCTGGTATCTTTATATCAAGAGCCGCTGGAAGACCGAAATAAATGAAGAATGCTTGTACAATAAGTGGCGTTCCTCTAAATATATCCACATAAACAATAGCTACAAATTTTAATATTTTATTTCTACTTATTGCTAGCATTCCAAAACTTAGACCAAGTACAGTAGCAATTACTAAAGATATCGCAGCTACCTCTAATGTTACATATAATCCTGATAAAAGCGCAGGTAGACTTTGTTTAAATAATATTAATATATCCATTTGTCTTACCTCCTTTCTGTCATTAAGTAATCACTTTTCATGATATAATATAATAACTTCAAAAGGAGTTTTATTCTCCCTCTGAAGTTTTTTAATTATAATATATAACGTAAATTTATAGAATGAGTGACTTTTAATTTGAAATATCCTTAATTATATTAAATCGATAAAATGGTTTTATTTTTTAATGTACTTTTGTACTATTTTATCATACTCACCATTTGCTTTTAATTTTTTTAGACCGTCATTGAAAGCAGTTATTAATTCTGTATTACTACCTTTTTTAACTGCGAAGCCATAATTTTGTGTTGTTAACTTATTACCAATAATTTTCAAATTTGAATTTGGGTCAACTGAAATCATATATGCAATAACAGGGTAATCCTCAAAGGTAACATCAGCATTACCATTCTTAACTTCTTGCATCATAGAAGCTGTATCATTAAAGTATTTAACTGTTGCGCCTAATTTTACTTTGTTTTCTTCAGCATATGTTGCACCAAGTGTTCCTTTTTTAACAGCGAATATCTTACCTTTAAAATCCGCTTCTGATTTTATTTTATCATTGCCTTTTTTCCCAACTGCAGAGAGTCCCGATTCAAAGTATCCATCTGACATATCTAAAACTTTTTTTCGAGCATCTGTAATTCCCATACCTGCAATTGCACCATCAATTTGATTTGCTTGAAGAGCTGGAATTATCCCTTTGAAATCCATAGCCTTTAATTCATATTTGAACCCTTCTAGTTTTGAAATAGCCGCTAATAAATCAATATCAATACCGATGTATTTACCATCCTTTTCATACTCAAAAGGTGCATAAGTCGCATCTGTTGAAATAACATATGTTTTAGTAAACTTACTACTTGAATCCTTAGTTTTAGATGTACTACTCCCACACCCAGCGAGTCCCATTGTAACTATAGCTAAAATTAATATTTTTGATATCATTTTTTTCATGTTTTTCCCCCTCTAATTTCACTCTAATAAATTCGATTAACAACATTTATAATACTAAAATTCTTTGCAGGATGCAATAGCAATTTATTCACTTATTCCACTTATTTCGGCATATTATTATGTTTTATTTGATTTATTGCAGCTTATTACAGTGACTTCTTCATTTATGCAATAATATTATCTCTTATTTTAGACCGCCTGCGGATAAATATCAATAGTTTTTATTGAACTTTATACTTATCTAGAAACTCTTTAAGTTTACCTGATGATTTAGTAAGAGTATTAATTGAAGAAGATATTTCTTCAATGGACGCAACTTGCTCCTGCGTTGAAGCCGCAACTTCTTCACTTGCCGCAGCATTTTGTTCTATCACATTAGATATATTATTAATAGCTTTTTCAAGAGAAAGAGAATTTTTGTCAATAATTAGAGTCTTTTTTGAAACTTCTATAATTTCACCGGATACTTTAGAGGTTGAATCTTTAATCTTCCAAAAAATATTTTCTGTGTTTTTTATAGATTCAGTTTGTTCCCCCATAGATGAATTAAAATTCTCCATTTTTGTGACAGTTTCATTTATCCCATTTTGAATTGCTTTAACTAACTCTTCAATTTTACTAGTTGAACTACTAGAGGCCTCAGCCAATTTTCTTATTTCATCGGCAACAACAGCAAACCCTTTACCTGATTCACCTGCTCTTGCGGCCTCTATTGAAGCATTTAAAGCTAACAAATTTGTCTGAGAAGAAATACCATTAATAACCTCAACAAATTCCACTATTTTATCTGATTTAGATGAAAGATTTAAAATTGACAATGAAACATCTTCAGAAGTATTTTTGCTATCTAATATTTTATTATTTTGGTCTTTAATACTCGAAATTCCTTGTGTGACTATTTTATCTGTTTCCATAGCTAGTTCTTTCATATAATTAGTAGCTTCAGTAACTTTATTTAAATCACTCGTAACACTAACTACCATAAGGTTGCATTGATCTGCTAATGCAGATTGCCTTGTTGCACCGCTAGCAACCTCTGAAATTGTATCGGATATTTGTTGTGAAGTTTTAGTGGCTTCATCTGAGTTTATAAGAATATCATTTGATGAAGAAGACACTAAATAGCTCATCTCTTTCGTTTCTAAAATTAAAGCTTTCATGCTTTCAATAAACTTGTTAAATCGAATAGTTAAAGCTCCTAATTCATTCTTGGAAAAAACAGTTCCCTCTATAGTAAGATCTCCCTCTTCTGCTTTCTGCATAAGACCTTGAAATTGTTTTATAAATTTCTCAATATTTTTATAAGTCCGTAATGTCATTAGTGTAAGGAAAATAATTAAACAAACACTTATAGCTATAATAATAAATAAATACATTTCTAATTGTTTATTATTATTTTCAGATTGCGAATTAATACTTGCTATTTGAGCAGTTGATTTATCCCTTATTGATTTAACCAATGTATCCATATCATTTGTTGGAGGTTTATCCATTCCCTTAACTAAAGTATCAACAATTTTATAGCTATCTTTATTATTTTTGTCATAGCTTTTAAGCGCGTTTGTATAATTGATTTCCAGTTGATCGAGTTCAGTTGAAACTTTATCAACTAAAATACCATCCATTCCAAGTGTAATCATCGAGGTCTTTAAAAGTGTCAATTCTCCTGTTACATCGTTGTTATACCCTTTAAATTCACCAAGATAAGTATTGTACTTCGCTCCATCTAACCCTCTTAATAATAAATCTTTCCAAGCTTGTACTTGTTTTTTAAAAGTAACTTGGATACTTCTAGAATCATCGACTAAATCAATATATTTATTGACAGTAGCTACATCATTTTGACCCTGTTTCGAAGTACTATTTAATGAATAGAAAGTAAAGCTTCCCATCCCTACCATAAACACTAACATAAAAACTACTAGAAATAATAAATTACCTTTAATGCCACTATTCTTCAACTTCTTCACTCCTTATTATAATTTACTAAAGTTAATAAAAACTTAACATATCATCTGTGTATTTTATCATTTTAGCCATAAAATTTCAATGTTTTTTGCACTTATAGTAATCCCCACTAATTTCATTTTAGTGGGGATTGTATTTTTTATAATAACAATATTCACAATTGAGGGATGAAGGTATTGGATCTATTTTCATTAGTAAAAAAGTTAAAATGCTGGGAAGAGAGTAGTCCCAATTTATGGCGAGCCAGTGACATAGATTGACAGAAGAATTATTCCACCCCAATAGTGCTACATTCAGCTAATTTTTGATCTTCATCAATAATACTCTCATGATTATTTTTCTCCAAAATATCCACTAAAATTTCTACAGCTCCACCTACAAACTGTTCACAGTGTTGATGATGCTCAGGCTCACCCCATTCAACTGACTTAGTCAATATCCGGCAACAAGTAGCTTTGTATTTATGTTTAAATCTATCATGTAGTTCTTTAGTTAGCGCAAAAACTTCATCAACACTGTCGTTTATACTAGTTCGGCCCTTAACAGCGCTTAAAACTAATACTGCTCCTGTTAATGAACCACAACTGCACCTAGCAGCTCCTAACCCCGCACCTAATCCTGTAGCCATTTTGATTGCTGTATCATTTAATCCCAAATTTAAATATTTGTTGAAAACTTGAAGAATTGCTTCGGAACAATACAATCCACTTTTAAATAAGTCTATAGCTTGTACTGCTAGGTCTTCCTTTTGATTTGACATATGATTTACCTCCTCAATAATTATTCATTGTAGTATTCCTACTGATTTACTCGGTTTTAGTTTACATGAAGAATCTTACAATGTCAATATTCTTTTACTATACTATCGGAGTTTATTTATCTGCCTTGATTATACCAAATTTTACATTGTTTTTTATTTTCTTACTTCTAGTTCTTGTATAACCATCACTACGTTATTTACTGTTTTAACACTAATCCCCTTTAATTTATTAGATCACTCTACCTCAATTGTGTAAACTTCATATTTACTATATTGTTGTGTTCTTTTGGGGGCTTGATGCTTAAAAATAGATCTATTGCTTATGTACCACAAATCCATAATGATAAGGTGGTAAGTCAATATAGTTATATTGTTTAAATCCGACTTCTAATGCCCATTCTTTCATTTCAATAGGCTTTGGTCGAATATCCATACTTGGACCTCTTGGGGTAGTGGAATCATAATTCCAATGAATAAGACCAGCCTTTCCTCCTATTTTAAGTATTCTATATGCCTCATTCAAAAGTTCTAATGGTTTGATATGATGTAATATGTTAAACAACATAACATAATCAACCGAATTGTCAGGTATTCCTGTACCATTAGCTATAAAATCACGCTTTACAAAAGTTATATTACTTTTAGAAATAGTCCTTGATGCAGCTATTTTAAGCATTTGATCTTCGATATCCATCGCAACGATATTACCACTAATCCTCTCAGCACTCAGCAATGTAAATGTTCCGTAGCCGCATCCAAATTCTACAAGAGAGTTTATATCTTGATTTATTTCCATTTTATCAAGGATAAGACTCACGTTAAATAAACTTTCCCAGCATCCCCGTTCAGGCATTCCACTGTCACGAACCTTCACTTTTTACACCTTCTTTCATTAATTATAAAATATAAAGAAGGCGGGTTTTACCCAGAGGTAAAACCCGCCTTCAGTATTCTGATCAGCAAGTAAAAATTGTAATATATTAAAAATAGTTTATCATATTTGCTTTAAATCGTCTATTAATTTAATAAAATTATAATCACTTTGTATCATTTAACAAATTATTATATACTTGTAGTTCCTCTCCCTTAGTGCTAGTACTAGAAGTAGTTCCATTCCTAAATGATTTTCTTTTCTTTTATGTTTCCACCCTGTTCTTACCATTCTTCTTTGCCTTATACATTGCTTTATCAGCTTCTGTCAACTGCTGCTCTATGCTGCTTATAGTTTTATTATTAGTAGCAATACCCAAACTTATTGTAATATATATTTTTTTGCCTTCATAACTCAATGCAGGTCTGATATATATGTTTTCTCTAATTCTATCAGCTAATTTCACAGTATCCTCGATTTCTATATTTGGTAATATGATAAAGAACTCCTCCCCTCCATATCTTCCAAATATATCGTTTGCCCTTATTCCCTTTTTGCATTCAGCTACTACTTCATTAAGTATATTGTCTCCTTGAGCATGTCCGTAGGTATCATTGACAGATTTAAAATCATCAATGTCTATCATTATTACAGACATATGCTTGCCCTCTTTTTTATGCTCTTCAAAGATTACCTCACCAAGCTCAAACA
>Ga0209125_1001253_pt1 | contig 24829 bp, 18 predicted proteins | sample BarGraIncub1131A_FD_184503 | JGI IMG/M metagenome (GOLD analysis project Ga0209125, IMG submission 184503) | Arctic peat soil microbial communities from Barrow, Alaska - Barrow Graham LP Incubations 11-31A (SPAdes) (version 2) | ecosystem: Environmental > Terrestrial > Soil > Wetlands > Peat... | reverse complement strand
GGCGGAGCCCGACTGGCCGATCTTCTCGAAGGCGGACATGATGCCCCAGACCGTGCCGAACAGGCCGATGAAGGGGGCGGTCGCCCCGGTGGTCGCCAGGAAGGTGAGGTACTTCTCCAGCCGGGTGATCTCCGAGGTGGTGGCCCGGCGCAGGGCGCGGGCGATGTTGTCGATCCCGCCCAGGTCGGTGCTGATGATGTTCGGGTCCGCCTTCTCCTCCACCTTCTCCTGCAGCTTCCTCAGCTCGCCGTAACCCTCCTGGAACAGGACCGCGAGCGGCGAGTTGTCGAAGCGGTCCAGCTGGGAGCTGATGGCGTCAAAGCGCTTCGCCTTCCAGAAGAGCTCCAGGAAGCGCGACGAGGCTCCGTTGGCCCGGTAGACCTGCAGCAGCTTGTAGAAGATGATTCCCCAGGAAACAACGGAGAAATAAAGCAGCACTAGTAGGACCAGTTTTACGACCAGGCCGGTCGCGGCAAACATACCCAAGGGAGGTACCTCCGGTTAGATTATGGTAAAACGAAAAAATATGCTTTACCCATGACGAAGTCAACAGGAAAGAGCGCGAGGGGCGGTCTGTTCAGTAGCAGTCGGGCCTTCTGTCCTTGAGGCAGGTGATGCTGGCGCGCCAGCTCTCCATCTCGGCCGGGTCCAGCAGGGCCGCGGGTTCGCAGCTTTGGTATCCGCCCTCGGCGAGGATTTCCCCCTTGGGACCGATGATCATGCTCCCCCCGAAGAAGTCCAGTTTCCCCACCACCCCGCAGCAGTTGGCAGCGACCACGAAAAGCTGGTTCTCGATCGCCCGCGCCCGAAGCAGGGTGCGCCAATGCTCCTCGCGCGGCTTGGGCCATTCCCCCGGCACCACGATGATCTCGGCCCCCTCCAGGGTAAGCCGGCGCGCGAGCTCCGGGAAACGGAGGTCGTAGCAGATCATGACGCCGATCCTCCCGACGCTGGTGTCCGCCACCAGGACCGAGTCGCCGGAGTCGAGGGCGCGCCCCTCGCCCATCAGGGAGAAGAGGTGCAGCTTACGGTAGCTCCCGGCGAGGGAGCCCCGGTCCAGCAGATAGGCGGTGTTGTAGACCTTCTCGCCGTGAGCCTCGGGGAGACTCCCGACGATCACCATGCCGAGGTCCCGGGAAAGGAGTGCAAGTTCCGCCACCAGTTCCGGGGTGCGCTGGGCCAGGCGGTTCAGCTCCCGATAGGCAAAGCCGCAGCTCCACATCTCCGGAAGCACCGCGAGTTCGACCCCGAGCTTCGCCAGTCGCCTGAGCGCCCCCCTGACATGGGAAAGGTTCGCCTCGACATCGCCCAGCGCGATGTTGAACTGGACCGCCGCCGCCTTGACAGATTTCTGCATGCACCCTCCACTATTCCAGCCAAGGCCGCAGTGTAATCCGAGACGGCCCGGATTTCAAGAGGGTTCGTGGGGCCCCGGCGCTTTTGCGTGACAAGGAGAAGCGGAATCTGGTAGTAATCAGTATGCAGTACGCCGAACCGAAAAATATCCGAAAAGAACAAGGTGACCGTCAAACCATGCGCGCAGGCCTCTATATACACTTCCCCTTCTGTCTCAAGAAATGCCTCTACTGCGACTTCAACTCGGCCGCCTCCGGCGCCGACGCGCGACGGGACTACTCCGCTCTTCTGCTCAGGGAGATGGAGCTCCGGCAGCGGGCGCTTCCCGAGCCGGTCCAGGCCGCCACCCTCTACTTCGGCGGCGGCACCCCCTCCCTCATGGACCCCAGGGAGGTTGGGGCCCTCGTCGAAGCGGCGTCGCGCCGCTTCGGGCTGGAAGCGGGAGCCGAGGTGACCCTGGAGGCGAACCCGGGGACCCTCACCCCGGAGAGCCTGGCGGGCTACCGCGCCGCCGGCGTGAACCGTCTCTCCCTCGGCATACAGTCCTTCGAGGAGAGGTTGCTGACCAGGCTGGGGAGGGCCCACTCGGCGCGCGAGGCCCTGGCCGCCTTCGACGCCGCCCGGCGCGCCGGTTTCTCCAACTTAAGCATCGACCTGATGCACTCCCTTCCTGGGCAGTCCCCGCTCCAGTGGCGCGAGGCGCTGGCGCGGGGGATCGAGCTCGCCCCCGAGCACATCTCCGCCTACGCCCTTTCCGTGGAGAGGGGCACCCCTTTTGCCGGGCTCCTTGCCGCGGGGAAGCTGCCGCTTCCGGGCGAGGAGGATGCGGCGCTGATGTTCGAGGCGACCGCGGAGCTCCTGGAGGCGGCCGGTTACCCGCAGTACGAGATCTCCAACTTCGCCCGGCCGGGTTGCGCTTCCCGGCACAACAGCGCCTACTGGAGCCGGGAGAGCTACCTCGGTTTCGGGGCCGGCGCCCACTCTTTTTGGAACCGCGACGGGCTCGGGGAGAGGTGGCAAAACTGCGACCATACGCGGGAGTACCGGGAGGCGATCGAAAGCGGCACCATCCCGCAAAGGGAGGGGGAGTTCATTACCCTGAAGCAGGCGGTCGCCGAGAGCTTTTTCCTCGGCCTCAGGGTGCTCGCGGGGCTCGACCTGGCGCGCCTGGAAGCGGCCTACGGCGCCGGCCCCCTCTCGACCCCCCTGGCGGAGGTGGCGCGCCTGGTGCAAAGCGGAACGCTGATCAGGGAGGCAAGCCTGGTGCGCCTCGCGCCGGGTGCCGTGATCCTTGCCAACAGCGTCTTTTCCCGCTTTCTCTGAGAGCCCCGAGGCGGTCACAGGAACCCCTTGACAAAGCTGAGGACCATTGCTAACTTAAGCGAATTGGCACTCTAACTTTTTGAGTGCTAATCCGCATTTGGAGAGGAACTTAATATGGCGGAACAGCTTTCAGACAGGGGCAAGCGGATCCTTGAAGCGGTCATCGAGGACTATATCGCCACCGCCGAGCCCGTCGGAAGCCGGACCATCACCCGCAGCCACGCGCTCTCCCTGTCACCCGCGACGGTCAGAAACGTCATGTCGGAGCTGGAAGAGATGGGGTTTCTCACCTCCCCGCACACCTCAAGCGGCAGGATACCCACCGACAAGGCCTACCGCCTGTACGTCAATTCCATCCTCGAGGTGAAGCAGATCCCCCGGGACAACAAGGAAGAGATCCAGAGGCGCTGCCGCCTGGCCGGCAGGGACATGGCCGAGGTGCTCAAGGAAACGAGCCGCCTCCTTTCCTCCACCTCAAGCTACATGGGGGTGGTGATGGCGCCCCGTTTCGCGGCCAACGTCTTTCGCCAGATGGAGTTCGTCAAGCTCTCGAGCCGCAGGATCCTCGCCATCCTGGTTTCTCAAAACGGCGCCGTGCAGAACAGGCTGATCCAGACCGACCAGGAGATCCATCAGGAGGACCTGGTGCGGATGGCCAACTACCTGAACGAACTGCTGCAGGGGCTCACCATCACCCAGGTGCGGGAGCGCCTGCTGACGGAGCTGCAAAGCGAGAAGGTGCGCTACGACACCCTGATGGCGCAGGCACTCGCCCTCTCGGAAGAGACCCTCGGCACGGACGACCGGGAGCTGTTCCTGGAGGGGCAGGCGAACATCCTGGAACAGCCGGAGTTCGCCGACGCCGGGAGGATGCGGGAGATCTTCCGCGCCTTCGAGAAGAAGGGTCTCATCCTCGACCTTCTGGACCGCTCCATCGAGGCCCGCGGTGTGCAGATATTCATCGGCGCGGAATCCCACCTGCTCCGAATGGAGGGGATGAGCCTGATCACCTCCACCTACATGACCGGCAAGGATACCGTCGGCGTGCTCGGCGTCATCGGACCGACCCGGATGGGATACGGCCGGGTGATACCGATCGTCGACTACACAGCCAAACTGATAAGCCGCCTGCTCGAAGCAGAGTAGCGCGCAAAGGAGAGAGGACCCGGATGGACAACAAGAAAAAGCATGCTTCGCACCAGCACGAGCCCATAAAGGAAGACGCGGCGCAGCAGGATGTAGTGGAGATTGCTCCGCCCGCGACCACCGAGGAACTTATCAAGGAACTGGAGGAGGCACTCGCCGCCAAGGGGCTGGAGTCGGCCGCCAACTGGGACAAGTTCCTGCGCGAGCGGGCGGACTTGGAGAACTACCGTAAGCGGGTGCAAAAGGAGAAGGAGGAGATCCTCAAGTACGGAAACGAGTCGTTCATCCTGGAGGTACTCCCCGCCATGGACAACCTGGAGCGCGCCATTTCCCACGCCTCCGAGGAAGGGCTCTCCGCGATCATCGAGGGAGTGAAGCTCACTTTTTCCATGCTGCTGGCCACCATGAAGAAGTTCGGCGTGACCCCGCTGGAGACCGCCCCGGGAACTCCCTTCGATCCCGCCTTCCATCAGGCGATGGCCCAGGTGGAAAGCGCGGACCAGGAACCGAACAGCGTCGTGGCGGAGTTCCAAAAGGGCTACCTCATGAACGACCGTCTGCTGCGCCCCGCCATGGTCTCGGTCGCTATCGCTCCCAAGGGAGAATAGGCACCGTTTCTGCCTGCTAAGTTCCATCTTCCAGACCAAGCGAAAGCGGAACTGCGCGAGGCGCGGGGCGGCCTGCTTTGAACGGGCTTGCCATTAAGGTAGAACTTGGAACCTCGAACTTTTTTTCCCAGCCCCCTTGCTTTTCATTCGGGGGATGACTAGTTTCTGTACAGTTACCACATAGGAGGAGCACACAACATGAGCAAAGTAATAGGAATCGACCTCGGGACCACCAACTCCTGCGTTTCAGTCATGGAGGGTGGGGAGCCGGTTGTCATAGCGAACTCGGAAGGAAGCCGCACCACCCCTTCCATGGTGGCGTTCACCGAAAGCGGCGAGCGGCCGGTAGGGCAGCAGGCCAAGCGTCAGGCGGTCACCAACCCGGAGAGCACCCTGTACTCCATCAAGCGCCTGATCGGACGTAAGTTCGACACCGACGCGGTGAAGAAGGACATCGCCATCTCCCCTTTCAAGATCGTCAAGGCGGACAACGGTGACGCCTGGGTGGAGGTGCGCGGCCAGAAGTACTCCCCTCCCGAGATCTCGGCCATGGTGCTGATGAAGATGAAGAAGACCGCCGAGGACTACCTGGGAGAGACCGTGACCGACGCGGTCATCACGGTCCCCGCCTACTTCGACGACTCCCAGCGCCAGGCGACCAAGGACGCCGGCAAGATCGCCGGCCTGAACGTGCTCCGCATCATCAACGAGCCGACCGCCGCGGCGCTCGCCTACGGCCTGGACAAGAAGAAGGACGAGAAGATCGCCGTATTCGACCTGGGCGGCGGCACCTTCGATATCTCCATCCTGGAACTGGGCGAGGGGGTCTTCGAGGTGAAGTCCACCAACGGCGACACCTTCCTGGGCGGCGAGGACTTCGACCAGAAGATCATCGACTGGATCGCGGACGAGTTCAAAAAAGACCAGGGAATCGACCTGCGCGGCGACAAGATGGCGCTGCAGCGGCTCAAGGAGGCGGGCGAAAAGGCGAAGTGCGAGCTCTCCACCTCGCTTGAGACCGACATCAACCTCCCCTTCATCACCGCCGACGCCTCGGGGCCCAAGCACCTGACCATGAAGCTCACCCGGGCCAAACTGGAAACTATCTGCGCCGACCTGATCGACTCGCTGGAAGGCCCCTGCAGGATGGCCCTGAAGGACGCCGGGCTCTCCCCCTCGGACATCGACGAGGTGATCCTGGTGGGCGGCATGACCCGGATGCCGATCGTGCAGAAAAAGGTGCAGGACATCTTCGGCAAGGTCCCCAACCGCGGCGTCAACCCGGACGAGGTGGTCGCCATCGGCGCCTCCATCCAGGGCGGCGTGCTGCGCGGCGACGTGAAGGACGTGCTCCTTCTCGACGTCACCCCGCTTTCCCTCGGCATCGAGACCCTGGGCGGCGTGATGACCAAGCTGATCGAGAAGAACTCCACCATCCCGTGCCGCAAGTCCCAGGTCTTCTCAACCGCCGCGGACAACCAGCCCGCGGTCAGCATCAACGTGCTGCAGGGCGAGCGCGAGATGTCCGTGGACAATAAGACCCTGGGCAACTTCGAGCTCTCCGGCATCCCGAGCGCCCCGCGCGGCGTGCCGCAGATCGAGGTCACCTTCGACATCGACGCCAACGGCATCGTCCACGTCTCGGCCAAGGACCTCGGTACCGGCAAGGAGCAGTCCATCAGGATCACCGCGTCCTCCGGGCTTTCCAAGGAGGAGGTCGAGAAGATGGTCCGGGAGGCCGAGTCCCACGCGGCCGAGGACAAGAAGAAGCGCGAGTTGATCGAAGCGAAAAACCAGGGAGACAACCTGGTCTACACGACGGACAAAAACCTCAAGGAGTTCGGCGACAAGATCGACGCCGCCGAGAAGGGAAAGATCGAGGAAGGGATCGCCGCCCTCAAGAAAGCCCTGGAGGGAAGCGATACCGAGGAGATCAAGAAGGCGAGCGAGAGCCTGATGCAGGCCTCCCACAAGCTGGCCGAGGCGGTCTACGCCAAGGCGGCTCCCGGCGCCGAGCACGCGGAGGGGGAAGCCCACGCCCAAGAGGCGGAGAATGGAGGCGCCGCCAAGGGGGAGAAGGTGGTCGACGCCGACTTCGAAGAGGTGAAGGACGACAAGAAGTAACCAGGAACCGCTTGCAGGCAAGGGCGCTTTGAACGACTATCACGCTGCAAAAAATAACATTACGCAACGGGCAGCGTCTCATTAATCGAGACGCTGCTCTTTGCATTACCAAGGGACCTATTTTGGCAAACGGCGACAAGCAGGATTACTACGAACTTCTCGAAGTGAACAAGAACGCCTCCGAATCCGAGATCAAGAAGGCGTACCGGCGTCTGGCGGTCAAGTACCACCCTGACAAGAACGCCGGGGACAAGGCGAGCGAAGACAAGTTCAAGGAGGTCTCCGAGGCCTACGAGATGCTCTCCGACCCGGAGAAGCGGGCCCGCTACGACCAGTTCGGCCATGCCGCCGTGGGCGGCGGTTTCTCCTCCGGCGGCTTCGGGGGCGGTTCCCCCTTCGGCGACATCTTCGGGGACGTCTTCGGGGACGTCTTCGGCGGCGGCAGGCAGAAGGCGGGCCGCGGCAGACGGGGCGACGACCTTCAGTACAACATGGAGGTGACCTTCGAGGAGGCCGCTTTCGGGGTCGAGAAGAAGATCGACATCCCCTACTCCAAGCGTTGCGAGGTGTGCGGCGGCTCGGGCGCCAAGGCGGGCACCACGCCCAAGACATGCCCGACCTGCCAGGGCGCCGGACAGATGCGCTTCCAGCAGGGGTTCTTCAGCGTCTCCAAGACCTGCTCCCACTGTAACGGCGAGGGGCGCGTCGTGGAACATCCCTGCCCGAGTTGCCGGGGCACCGGGACCGTGCGCGACAAGAAAAACATCGCGGTGAAGGTGCCCGCGGGGGTCGAGAGCGGCATCAGGTTGAAGCTCACCGGCGAGGGTGGCCAGGGCGCCAAGGGCGGCCCCAACGGCGACCTCTATGTGGCGCTCAGCGTGCGGGAGCACTCGATCTTTCGGCGCGAGGACAACGACGTCATCTGCGAGATCCCCATCAGCTATACCCAGGCGGCCCTAGGGTGCGAGATCGAGGTGCCGACCCTGGACGGTAGGGTGAACCTGAAGATTCCAGAGGGAACCCAGTCCGGCGCTATTTTCCGAATGCGCGGCAAGGGGGTGCCGGCCTTGCAGGGTTACGGGCGCGGCGACCACCTGGTACTGGCCAAGGTCGAGACCCCGACCAACCTGAACCGGCAGCAGCGCGATCTGCTGGAGGAGCTCGGGCGCATCAGCGGCGAGGACGCCAACCCGATGCGGAAAAACTTCTTCGCAAAGGTCCTGGACCTCTTCAATTGACCGGATTTCTCGCCAGGGGGGTGAGCTTTGTGCTGGTGGCGCTGCTGCTCGGCACCCTCCCCCTCCAGGCGGGAAGCATCCCCGACAGGGCGGAGCTTCTGGAAAACGGCGCCTACGTCTCGACGCTCGTCAACCGGATCCGCGCAGCGAAGAAGCGGTTCATCTGCGTTTGCAACCTTTTCAAAATCGGGGAGTCAGCCGGCGACCGACCGCGCGCGGAGGCAGGCGAGCTGATCGCGGCCCAAAGGCGCGGGGTCGAGGTAACGGTCATCCTGGAAGGAGGAAATCCGGTGTGAGCCGAGAACCGAGCCGCTGCGCGACTGCTCTCCCGGGGCGGCGTGCGGGTGCTGTTCCCCGCAGCCGGTGTCACCACCCATGCCAAGGCAGTCGCCATCGATGACCGCTATCTCCTGATGGGAAGTCACAACCTGACCCAATCCGCGCTCAAATACAATAACGAGCTCTCCCTCGGACTCGACTCGCCAAGACTCGCGGCAAAGACGAGGAGATACCTGAGACAGCTCTAATTAACAAGCCGTCCCACCGAAGCTTTCCTCAGGGACGGGACTCCCCCATCCCCCCAAATCCAGCGCCGACTGATAACGATTCACCTTATCTTCTCTTAATCCCCACCTTCCCCACGGACCGCGCCGCGCCGCCCAATCAAGACCGGAGGCCACATCTAGGAGTCACTCCATCAAAAAAAACCTCGTTGTAAGGAGGCAGATACCCCGTGCCACGGGGTACTTTCTGGAGTGAACAAAAGGGGCCAGGTTGAGCCCCCGTTCCCTTTCGACAGATACGGAGAGCGGATCAGCCCAAGATGTGCAAGCCGTACGGGCAAAGGGCAAAGAGGGCGGCGAAATGTATGACAGTCAGGGCCGCCGACAAGATACTCCCTCGCTTTGGTTAGGGCTGTTCGCGGATTCCAGCGCCTTGACGGACGAGTACGAGGAGCCTCCACACCCCGAACCTTCGCCGGCGGTGCAGCTGAAACAGTGCTCGGCCATCAGGATGGCGCTGCCGGGGTCGATGACCTGGTCGATCTGGTCGATGCTCAACAGCGAACCATCGGTACTTTTCAACGGCATCGCGGCGGCCAGGTTGAAGTCGCAGTTGTAGAGCGTCCCATCCCAGCCGACACTGACCAGGGTGCGGCACATGATCCGTTCCGTGGCCTGGGCATTGAACTTTTCCGCCAGTTGTTCGATATAGCGCTGATAGGTCCCCTTGCGCTCCAGCTGGTCACGAAAACGTCCCAGGGGGGTATTGTTCATGCAATGTAGACGGTTGAAGCTGACGCCAAAACGCTGCAACAATTCCGTTCGGTAATGCTTTTCAAGCTGTTCACGCGATCCGAACAGCGAGGCGCTCCCCGGGTTATGGATCAGGTTGAGTTCCAGCTCATCGCCGTAGCCCTGGCGGTTGAGGCGCCGCAACACCTCGATACTGCGCGAGAAGACACCGCCGCCTCGCTGCCGGTCCACGTTATCCGGTTCGTAGCAGGGAAGCGACGCCATCACCACCAGCCCTTGTTCGCGATAGAAGTCAGGGAGCCACTCCATGCCGGGTTCCAGGACAATGGCCAGATTGCTGCGAATAATGCGGCGCGCGGCGCGCCCGGCCGTTGCCTCGACAAAGTAGCGGAAGTCCGGGTTCATTTCCGGGCAGCCGCCGGTAATATCCAGGGTAAGCCCCGGGTGGCGCGCAAGGGCCGCCGCGATCCGGTCCATGACGCTGCGGTCCATGATCCGGCTCCCCTTGGGCGAGGCATGGTGATGACAGTGGGTGCAGCTCAGGTTGCAGAGGTCGCCCAGGTTCACCTGAAGTGTTTCCAGCTTCCGGAAACTACCGAAGCGGGCATCGACCGCCTCAACCTTCTTTTTGAACAGGTTCCTCATTACAGTTCCTCCCGCCCGGGGCATGGGCATGCCATATCGAGCGTTTTTTCCTAAAAGAAATACCAGTCGGGGCGCCATGCTGGCAGTGAGCCGGCGGCGATCCTACCTGCCACTTCGCCCGCCTTAGCGGTCGGGCCGCTTCTCCCAGGCGGCCCAGCCACCCTTGTAGTTCCGGGCATCGGGGAGCCCCGCCAACTGGTGGGTCATCCAGGCATAGCCGGAGCTTATCCCTCCCAGGCAGTAATAGACCACCGGCTTGGAGCCATCCACGCCATGCTTGGCAAGCAGCGTCCTCAGTTGCGCCGAGGTAAGCGGGCGACGATCCTTGCCGGTGTGGAAATCCTCCCAGGGGATATGGACCGCGCCGGGGATCCTCCCTTTGAACCATTCAAAGGTCGAGCGGACGTCAACCAGCGCGTAAGATCCTTTTTCCTTCTGAAGTTCTTCAGTGGAGTCTATGTACTGGGGCTTGAGGTGCACCCGGTAATGGGTTTTTTGTGCGGCACGCTTTTCCTGGCCCCGGACCAGGGGCAGATGCTGATTGCGCCAGGCCTGGATGCCGCCGTTCAGAAGCCGGATGGGCCCCTTGTGGCCGAGCCAGGAGAGCAGCCAGACATCATATCCCTCGCCACCCCAGCTACTGTCGGCATCCCCGTACACCACCAGCGGGGTCTTTTCGTTGATCCCCAGTCCGGCGAGAGCCTGGGCCAACTCAGAGGGGGGAATGGAGCTGTACTTTATCCCTTGGGCGTCGGTGCGGGTGCAATCATCCCAGGAAAACTGGATGGCTCCCGGAAGGTGGCCGACTTCCCAGTCGGCCTTGGGGCGGGCATCCAGGATGACCCATTGTGCAGAATTGCCCCCCAGGGCGGCCGCATCGATCAAACCGAGATCGGCCGCGAAACCGGCGGCCGCGCTCGCGATCACCATGGTTGCCGCCAGCATCAATCTGAAGGTTATCCCTTTCCGGCTGATGGTGTCTTTAACCTGTGTCCCATATTCCGTCATTTTCCGCAAGGTGGCATGCTCCTTTTCCCGCTTTGGCTCTACATTGATTGCCGTATGTATCCTGTCTGCCCTGTTGTGCCAGGACTCCGTCACTTAGGACGCCCCTGTGGCAGTCAGGTGTCCCTTGAAACGGAGGTAAAGCACCGGGAAGAGCGTTACCAGCGCGACCAGATCGTGCAGCCGGCCCTCCCCAGATAGTGAGCGGCTCCAGACAGCTGCATGAGGGCTAGGACCGCCACCAGCAAGGCCAGGGATATCAGCGGTTTCCAGGAGCGCTTCCTCGGCGTCCCCTGATCGGGCACGAAGGTCCGTTCTCGTGTCAGCGCGAATCCATCCCTGCGTTGGAAAGTTCTCTTGAGACGAAGCCGGTTCAGATAGGTGAAGGGAGCTCCGGCGCCCTTTTTCTTGCCGGCCATGGTTTAAACCGGGGAGAACAGCAGATCAACCAGGTGACTGGTCGGGGTCTGCCCCCCGAGAGCCTGAACACAGCCGGCGCAGTAGGTGATGATCCTCCTGCCGGCCGCCTCGCTCTTACGCAGTTCTCCCCAGGAAGCGGCCAGTTGGGGGTTCAGCAGATCAACCGCCCCCCCCTTGCCGCAACAGGAAGTGTTGCCGCCCGAATGGGCCATCTCCTCAACCGTCAATCCCTGGCGTCTCAACAGGGTGCGCACCGCCTGGTGCACCGGCTGGGCGGCGCGGATCACGCAGGGGTCATGCACCGTCACCGTGCCGCAGACCCGTTCCGGCTGCATGCCGGAGTCGGCCAGGGCCTCCCATACGGTTCTCACCCGCACCCCCCGGCCCAGCGTGGCGAACATCGCCTGGCAGTTGGGGCAGGCCACCAGTACCTCCCGCACCCCCTGCCGCGCAAGCCAGTCCCGCATCTCATCGAACATGGCGCCCGCGAACCGCTCGCGCCCGAGGCTTTGGGACGGCTTCATGCAGCAGTCAAAGACGATGCCGAGGGCCGGATCACCCTGCCGGAGCTGGGCGAAGATCTTCTTGACTCCCTCTGGGCGGGTTCCGGAGAGGGAGCAGCCGGGGAAAAAGATGGTGCTGCATCCCTGGGGCAACCGGTACAGGCTGAAGCGGCGCGAGGTCCCGAGCCGTTCGTAGCTCACCAGGGGAGAGTGTTCGGTGAATTCCCCGAAACCTCGGTCCACCGCCTCGCGCCTCATCTCCAGGAACAGTCCGTCCAGGTCGAGCCCCTCGGGGCAGACCGCCGAGCAGAGCCCGCACAGGCTGCACTCGAAGGGGCGAGTCAGGGATTTCAGGTCGGTGGCGTCGAAGCAGGCGGCGATGACTTTCGGTGTGCCGTATTTCTTCAGGAAGGCGCATTCCCGGACGCACTCTCCACAGTTGCTGCAGCCGGCCAGGGTCACCTGCGCGAGTTCCTGAAGCGCGGTACGGTTCGGGGCGGCGATCTCATTAATCATCGATGATAGCCTTAAGTGGGGTTCATGGTGCATGGCCGGGGAAGAATTCGCGCCTGACGCGGCATTTTGCCCTTTACCATCCCGCCGACAGCTGGCTTCCGCGCCGAGCGAGGAACTTTTCTGGGTGCCGCGGGATTAGCGCCGCCATACACTTTTTTCCCGTTATCCAGCCAGGGAGTTCCATCCAGTTTGGCGCGGGTCCGAGTTTGGCAAGCATGGTGGAAGTTGCTTGATGGCGGCGGCATCAGGGCACGCGGGAGAGATGACTCGCGGGATCAAGCAGCGATCCCACTATTCATGGTCAATGCCGGATTTGGCAGCCCGGCGCTGCGGTGCTGCCAGGTGAGAACGTCAAACCTCCGTTCGACTATCTATGGCATCAGAGGTTACGTTTCAGTCGGTAAATGAGAATCACCGGTTTGCCGTCGCCGGGAAGAACGGAGGCGTTCCCCTTGAATCGGGAATTCGGAGCGAGGAATCTTTTTATCGGGCCGGTCTGGGGATATGTCGAGTTGCTTGCCACTGCTATCCAGCAGCTCTCAAGACAGGTTATGCAACCCGTGTTCTGAGCCTCGGAGGCCGCGCGGTTCCCCCCGAATCTGATGGAGAAGCCCTTGTTACCCTCGTCGACGAAGATGTCGCTCAGTTTCAGCTCTTTCCCCAGCCCCGGCCAGGTAGCCGCTATGTCGAGTTCATCTCCCTGCACATGTTTGCCGACGGTTTCTTTGCTGAGGTTATTTCCCGGCCTTGCCCCGATTTTCAGCAAGGCGTCATGAAAGGCCAGATGATTGGCCCAGGATTTGAGGATAGCGCGGTCCTGAAACTTGCCGTCCTTAAAAACGACTCCCCAATGGACGTTTGACTGATGCACATTCATTTCGTTTACTTCGGTGTAGATCAGCACCCTCTTTGCAGCTGTATCGACCAGAATCGGATGCTCCCGGGTCGGCATGGATACACCGGCGCCTGCCGGTTTCACGATTACCCCCCAATCACCAGACAGCATAATGCTCCGAAAACGACAGCCCATTTAATCTTCCCACGATTTAACATTCCCACCCCCCAATATCTGTCACTGGAATCTGGACTGCCCTTTGGGATAAGTCAAATTGATAATTCGCATGGGAGAACTGATTCGCATCGGGATATCCGATACGAAAGATGCCTGGGGGCGGCAATAACAACCAAGGAAGATTATCTTGCCTGCCAGCCGAAGTACAAGCAAGGTCAGTCTTGACGTAACGGCAGTCGGCACCTCGTGGGTGCTGAACTGGACCTCGTCGGTTGCCGACAATGAGAGAATATAGGCGGGGGTTCAGTCGTGGAACTTCCTGGCGAGGTCGTTATCGATCACGTAGACGCAGACTTCCTTGGCGCACTGCTTGGTGTACCTGAATTTGTCCGAACTCAGGTTGTTGATCAGGAAGGTGACATCGTCCCTGATCCGCTTGTCGTAGGTCTTGAAGGAATCGGTATCGAAATCCTTGATGGCCCGGCGGAAGTTTGCGTTCTCCAGGAAGGGCTCCAGCACCTTTTCCTTCAGGTTGAAGACGTAGCGGTCGCGCAGCGCCAGAAACAGCTCGGTCTCCTGGGGAAGCTTCCCCTCCACCAGGATCTCCTGGGTAAGGGCCCGGCCGGTATACTCCCGCTGGGTCTCCTGCCGGAACGCGATCCGCGTGTCGCGGTCCCCCTTCATGCCGAGCAGCCGCCCCTCGATTCCCGCCAGGAACTCCTCGGTGATCTCCAGTTTTTCTCCGGTGAAGCGGCAAACCTCCACCGCTCCCGGCTCGAAGTTCACCGCGAACATGTAGTGCAGGATGTCGCGCTCGATCTGCCCCTCGTTGTAATAGTAGAGCGCCTCCTTCACCTCCTGGAGCACCACGTAGTCGTAGTTGTGCACCAGGGACTCCATGAAACCATCCGGTATCGACTCCTTCAGTTCCTTGTGCCAGCGTGTGAAGAAGGTGGAGAGGTGCGACATGGTGATCATCTTGTCCTTCCTGGCGTAGGCGGCGTAGAAGTCGGAGAAGATCTTGATCGACTCCCTTCCGGAAAAGCCGTGGTCCCCCTCGAGCTCGCTCTCGGCGATGATCTTCTTTCTCCTCTTGGCGGTCAACCTCTTGCGGTCCTCCTCGGAGAGCCAGTCCGGTATGTGCCCGGTATAGATCTCCATCTTCAATATCTGCAGGTGCTCGTCGCAGTAGCGCCGGTACTTCTCCGGGTCGCTGATCCATTCCAGGAGCGCATCGGACTTGACGTTCAGGCGGGTGGAGATGATCACCCGGGCGAAGTTGTGCAGCACCCGCGGCAGGAAGCTCGCGTCGATGTGCTTGCCGAAGATGTTCCGGTAGATCTCCACCTCGGTGTTTAGGTCCATGACGTAGGGAATGTTGATGAACTCGATCCGGTCGGTGAAGGACTGAACCCCCTCGATGCTCCGCTCGTCCTCCGGGTTCATGAGCGCCATGAAGAGGCTCCTCACGTTCTCCTCGATGTCCTCGACCTTGTGGATCCCCTCGCTGATGATGTTATGAAGCTCAAGCAACCTCTCCGCGTTATGGGACTTGACGTCCATCAGGGCGTAGATGCCGTTGTTGGTCCGGGCGAAGGTGGAGAAGAGGTACTTCACCTCGTTGCTGTCCCCCAGGAGGTGGTCGATCTTTTTCTGCAACAGCTCGTTGGTGAGGATGTTCTGCTTCATCGGCTTATCGCCCGGGTTGAACACCGTGATCCCTTCCCCGAGCCTGCGGTTGAAGCGGCGGGGGCGCACCTGTATCATCTGGAACAGGTCGGCGGGGTTCTCGAGCCTTGCCGAGAGCGCCTGGAACAGGGAGCTGCAGATGGTGCAGGGGGAGTCCTTGAAGACCCAGTCGTACTCCTTCTCGGTGAAGAGCTGCCACTTGAAGGCGTCGTTTTGAAACAGATCGTCGAAGAAGGCCCGGCGCTTCTGCTTGTCGATCATGAGGAGCGGGCTGTCGTGGGAAGGGCAGGGGATCTCGACGAGATCGCCTCCGCGCTGCAGCGCATTCTTCGCCTCGGAGAGTTCCTGCGGGTCCAGCTCGTACTCGTCCAAAAGGTGTGACAGTTTTTCAACGAAGGCGCCCACCTGCTGATCCTTGAAACTGGCGAGAATGCGCCGATCCAGGTGCCAGACCACCTCGTAACTCCGGCCGGCCTCGGTGTTGGCGTACTCCTCGAACTTCATCAGCAGGTTGTTCAGAAAGGTGCTTTTCCCCGAGCCTGGCGGCCCCTCAAAGATGTAGATCTTATTCTGGCGCGCCCCGCTCTTCATGGCCGCCACGTGGTTCAGCAGGCGGTTGGCGAAGAGGCGGTCGGCGAAGAAGGGGCGGTCCGAGTTCTCGACGAAGAGCCCGCGGCAGTCATAGTCCACGAAGTTGATCGATTCGGGGTCGTCCGGGTATTCGTCCCGGCCCTCGCCGACATAGCTTTTCACCATGTCGTGGAAGAGCTGGAAGACGTTGCGCATGACGGAGGGGGGGCGCTCCGCGACGAGCTGGATGAACTCATGAAAGGAGAGGATTCCACCCTTCTCACGCTCGACGATGGAGCGGCTTAACTGCTGCAGTATTGTGTCGATGTCTGGCATAGGTTTTCCCGCCTGTCAGAGCGCCTTTCTTTCCAAGGTTTTGTCCTTCATGGTGTAGAGCACCCGCTGCCAGGTGATCTCCGCCTCCTCCCCACCTTCCCTGCCGGCTCCGCCGCGGGGCGACTCGAGCACCGCTTCGCTCGTCTCCAGACGCACCTCGCCTCCCCAGAGGAACTCGATCCCGATCATGGTGTTGGCGATGTACTCCTGCACCAGCTGCTTTCCCTCGAAGTGATGCACGAGGTAGAGCGCTCCCCCCTCCCCCCGCTCCGGTGCGATCTCGATATGCGGCGGATGGTACAGGGAGTCGAGCACCATGTCGCGGTACTCGCCCGCATCCCGGCTCTTGACGTAGTACTGCCAGACCATCCGTTGCTGGTCCAGCCGTTTTCCGGTGACGAACAGGTCGTGGCGGTCGGTGAAGTCCTGGTCCACGAAGTTCTTGATGAAGAGGTAGTCGCAGAGGTCCTCGCGCAACCGGAAGATATACTCGTCCCCACGGCCGGCGCTAGTGTCGTATTTTTTCCTCCGGTCCGCGTCGACTATGCGCTGGAACTCGTAGCCGGTCTTGCCCGCGTCGCCCGCTTCCTTGAGAAAGGCGATGAGCCGCATGCCGAGCGCGTAGGGGTTCATGCCGACCCGCGGCATGGCGGTCACTCCGGCGTGCACCCGGGCGAAGTCCACCTCATGCCCGCGGATCCTGTCGTCCTGCAGAAAGAGCTTCTCATGCCAATAGCTCGCCCACCCCTCGTTCATGATCTTGGTGCGGATCTGGGGCTGGAAGAAGATGGAGGTCTTGCGCACCACCTCGAGAACCGAGCGCATCCAGACGTTTTCGTCCCTTCCCAGGAACTCCGAGTTTTCCACCAGGAAGCGGAGCAGATCGCGCCGCTCCAGGTGTTTCCCGCCCGCGCTCTTTGCGAAATGCGCCTCCATCTCCGGGTACTTCGCCACAGCCTCCGCGAAAAAGGCCCGCTCGCCGTCGGCCCCGTGATCCGCGAGGCTCGCGTTATAGCGTGCCACCTCCTTCAGGTACTCCCCGACCGGAAGCTTCTTCTCTGCCTGCAGGAATACGTCGAAATAGTAGTTGAGCCGGTTGGAACAGGCGGCCTCGCTTGGGGCGAACAGGGGGGAGAGCTCCGAGTGGTACCCCACCAAGTTGTCGATGGAGCGGGCGAACTCGATGATGTAGTCGACCCAGCGCCCCTTCTCGGCGCGCAGCTTGGCGATCACCCTCTTGTCGGAGAGCGCCTGGCCAGTGAAGTCGTACTCCCAGGTGTGACGGAAGTAGAGGTTGTTCTGGAAAAAATCGATATGGCCCAGCACGTGGTAGAAGATCATCACGTTGAGCCAGTCGGGATTGTTGTCGTTGTAGAATGAGATGGCCGGGCGGGTGTTGATGACCGTCTCATACGGATTGTGCGGGTAGAGCTCGTACTCGCCCTTACCTCTCAGCACCTCCACGTCGTGAACCCAGTAGTCGTAAAGGGTCGGTATCATGACCTTCGGGGAGAGTTCTATCAGGTCCCGGTTGGTGACGATGTACTCCAGGCTCTCGTCGGTGAAGGAAAGCCCGGCCGCGCGCGCGCGCACCTTGCACCCTTCCATGATCTGCTTGGTATGCTGGTTGATCAGTTCCATGACCGCCTCGGCTTTAATGTCACGAGATCAGATTCTTGATCCCCTCGATCACCCGCGCCTCTTCGGCGTCCTCCGGCATCACGTCCAGCCTGAGCAGGTCCGGTTTGTCCCGCAAGAGCCCCGAGTTTTCAAGATAGCGTGCAACCTCGGTCCACTGAGTGCCGCTATGCTCGGCGATGGTAACCCCCATCCGGCTCACGTAGGAGAGGATCCGCACCAGCTCGGGGATCGACTTGTCCCCCCCGGTGTCCCAATCGTCGCCGTCGGTGCCGTGGAAAACGTAGATGTTATAGTCGGTGGCCAGGTTCTCCTTTTCGACGATCTCGTTCACCAGTTTGTAGGCGCTCGCCACCTCGGTCCCCCCGGCCACCCGGGAATTGTAGTAGGTGTGGAAATCGGGGACTTCCTTCGCCTCGGTGTCATGCAGGATGAAGCGGGATTCCACCTGCCCCGCGTACTGGTACAGGAGCCAGCTGTAGATCATGACGTGCTGGGTCGCCACCAGTTCGGTCACCTTTCCCGCCATGGAACCGGAGTAATCGCGCAGGAAGAAGACCAGCGCCTGCGGCTCGTAATCCTTTTCCTTGGAGAATACCCGGTAGACCTTGTCCCTGGGTGCTATGAGGAAGCGGGTCGGATCGATGTCGGAGAGATCCGGGAGGTTCCCGAGCGCGATGTTGGTCTCCACGATCTTCCTGAGGGTCGCCTTCTTGTCCAGCACCTGACCGCTTCCCCGGTGCCGATCGGTCAGGTCGTAGATGTAACGGGTGAAGGAGCGCTTTTTCCCCTTCTCCCGCAGGTTCGGCAGCTTGAACTGCTCGGTCAGCACCCGGCCCAGCTCGTAGGCGGAGGCATCCATCTCGTGGCTCTCCCCCTCGCCCTGCCCGGGACCAGCCCCCGGCTCCTCGCCGGTCTCCCTCACCTTCTGCTCGCCGATCACCTCGCCCTCGTCTCCCTTGCCACTGCCGCCTGTCGAGCCTCCCTCGCCCGGAGGGCGCACGGTCGGGTCGTGGACGAACTTCTCCTCCTCGGTCGAGGGGACCACGACGATCTTCCCCTTGCCGCCCTTACCCGGCTTGATCAGCCTGCCGACTCGGATCTTCCTTGGGAAACCGTCCTGCTCGCGCTGCCGGTCCCTCTCCAAGAGCTCGTCCAGCGACTTCATCTGGGAGACGAACGGGTTTAGCGGCCGTCCCTGACCCTGCAGCACGGCGAGGTCATCCCAGGCGTAGATCCCCCGCGAGAAACCGGGGAACGGTCCGCTGGCGTCAATGGCGGAGACATCCCTCTGTTCCCTGCAGGCAAGCTCCGCTTCGAAGCGCGCCTCCCGCTGCGGGTCCAGCCCCTTACGTTTCAGTTCTTCCAGGTATGCTACGGGATCTTTCATGGCGTCCGCCGGCCTCTCCTGCCCCATTTCACCGTCAGCTCTCGTCTTCCTGTGTGCAGAAGTACTCAATGGTCTTCTGCGCGCAGGTACGACAGTAGCCGAGCTTGCCGAGCATGGTGACGATCATCCTGTCGTAGAGTTTCTGGTTTTCCTCGTTGGTCCGGTTCGCCAGGGCGCCGATCAGGCTCCCCGCCCCGGCGATATCGGACTTGAGCCGCACGTCGGTGACCGCCTTGACCAGTTCCAGGTTGTCCATGAAGTCGTAATTCGGGTCGACCGAGATCTTCTGACCATAGATCTTCCTGATGGAGGTCCGGAACGACGCGCGCTGTTCCTCGGTCTTCAGCCCGATCCGCTCCTCCACGCTCTTCACGTAACGCTCGTCGATCTTCAGGGCCCGAAGTTCACCGGTCTGGGGGTCCTTGTACTTCCACATCCGGTCCGGGCCGAGATTTTCCGCGTCGATGCCGATGATCATGTTCACGTAGTTCTGCACGTCCTTCCTGATCGCGTAGGGCTCGTCCATGTAGGCGTTGAACATCTCCGTCATGATCCGTTCCCGGTACAGCTTCTTGCCGGTTTTCAAGTCCTCCAGGTACTTGGCGCGCTCGTTGGTATCCACCACGTAGTCGAGCACCACCCGTTCCAGGGTCTTGAAGATGTCGTAGGCGAACATGCAGCGCCCCTCGTTGGTCTCCGAACTCTCCTTGAGGATCTGGATGCTCCGTCCGAGGCTCCTGTGACCAAGCCCGCGCTGCCCGAAACGCTTGGTGATGTCGGGATCCTGGCCGAGGGTGTCGATTACCTCGGCGAGCGCCTTGATGCTCTTCTCACCGGCCACTTCGCCGGCGGCGAGTTTCATGGTCTCGATAGGGGTCAGCTTCTCGGACCTGGGAAGCCGGGTCAGCACCACGCCGACCGATGCCGCGTAGTTCAGGTTCGGGTCCTGGTGCAGCACCTCCCTGGTGAGCGTGGTCTTCGCCTCGCTGCCGATGGCGTAGGAGGTGAGCCCTTCCTGCATACGGTAGTTCGTGTTGTGGGAGACGTAGCAGATCCTGCAGCGGTCCACGATCGGGGCCTCCTCCTTTTCCGCCAGGAACCGGTTGAACTCGGAGTTGTTGCTGGTGGCGATGATCATGGAGTCGATCGGCCACTTGTAGCCGTCGATCTCGATGGCACGGTTCTGGATCACACCAAGGTAGACCTGCACCAGGTCCTTCTTGTTCTTGAAGATCTCGTCGCTGAAATGGATGCCGCCTCCCGCCACCCTTGCCAAAGCCCCGCGGCGCAGGTCAAAGCGGTACGGGTTGTTGGTGTCCGAGATATGGAGCAGCCGCTGGATAGACTCCTCCCCCAGAAGGTCGACGGCGGACGAGGTGATCTTGTCCTTCGCCGGGTATTTCCCGGTCAGCGTCCCGAGGCTTTCGCTCATCGGGACAGGGACCAGCGCGACGCTGTTCAGCATCGCCTCCAGGTCGAAATCCACCGACTCCCGTATTTCGTTCCAGATGTAGCCGCTGCAAGCTCCCAGCGGCCGGTAGTTCCGGTACAGGGTCTCGAGCTCATCCTCGGAGAACCCACCCTTTTCCGCGAGGAAGCGACGGTTGTCCTCCATATTTTCGAACAGGTTCATCGCCAGGATCATTGGATCCTCATAGGTCTGGGAATCGATCTCCTTGATCCTGCCGTAACTACCGAACCTCTCGAGGTTCAGGAACCGGAAGCTGAACTTGCGATTTTTTTCCCGGGAGAGAAAGTTGCGGTACTGTGCGCAGAGGAACTCCACGAAGAAGGTCTTGCCGTTACCCGGCTCCCCCACCAGGACGAAGGCCATCTCCTTGCTGGAGCCACCCTCCGCCGCATCCTTCACGAAGGAGACGAAACTGTTGATTTCATCATACATCCCGATGGTGTGCTTTCTGCCGGTCCGAAATATGTTGAAATCATAGGTCGTCTTCGCGTTCACCACGACCTTCTCGAAACCAGGCTCCAGGATCATCCGGATGATGCCCTGGAAGGCATTTTCAAAAACCCTTTCTCCCGCCTTGACGGCGGCGAGGTGCTGCAGGAGCGTGTCGATCTTCTGCGCAGTCATGGTTTCCCTCCGCGTGGTAGTCTTCATTAATTCATTCATTAGCTGGAACGTCTAATAAAATTATACACCTTTGTGCGGATTATTTTCCAAAACATCAATGATCCGGCCGCAGGGGCGGGTACTTGCCGCATGCGACTGTTGTGGATTGGGGAAGAAACCCCGGCAGCCAAAAACAGCTAATGTATTCTACCTACTCATTGGTTTTGTGCAAGACCGGGAATCAGCGCTTAAGCTATTGCTTCGGAACCTAGCGAAAGAGGAGAAGCGATAATCAAACGGGAGCCTGCACCGGAGGTCACATTTTTTTAACCACGCGAACTGGTTCATCGCAACGACTCGCATTCCACGCGGTTTTCAGAGGAAATAACGGCTGACGTCAAGGTTATAAAGGCGGGGGTCCAGAATTCCGACGATGGTCCGGAAGGTAGCCGGGTGCGAGAGGTCCACGACTTCGCCATCCACCTCCTTGCCCAGGGAATCGGCGATGATCTTGACACGAGGGTTTCCCCACTCGGCGGGATTTGGGTGGTTTGCCACAACGACGACCAACTCCTTACTGTCTAGCTGCAGCAGTGAGCCGATGGCGTACATGCCGATACAGTTGAGGAAGAGTTTCAGCAGACCCTGGTCATAGGCGTTTCCGGCCAGGGTGAGCATGAAACGGAGCGCCTTGTCGTGCGAATAAGGGGACTTGCCGCCCGCCGCCACCGTATTCGTTAGGGCGTCGTAGCCATCGGCAATACTGATGATCCTGCCAAACAGGCTGAGCCTTTTGTAGGGAAAGCGCGGGTACCCGGAAAAATCGGCAAGCAGGTGATGCTCGAAAACACCGGTGATGATGCGGGAACTCAATGAGTCCAGCCCCTTCAACTGCATGACCTTCTTGACACCTACCAGAGGGTGTGACTCGAATACCTGCTGTTCCCGCGGGGTAAGCTCGCCCGGCTTGTCGAGGATTTCGCCAGGGATACCGGCTTTGCCGATATCATGGAAAAGGGCGGCCATGCCCAACTCGCACAGGTCGAACTTGGGCAGACCAAGACGACGACCGACAGTCAGGGATAGGACGCAGACGTTGGCCGCATGGTTCCGGGTGTTTGCGTCCTGGTAGCGCCTAGCGGCGAGGCCGAGCAGGCTCGACTCATGTCTGGCGAGCAGGTCGATCAGATGCTGCACGACCCGCTTTGACTCCCTGAGCCGCAGGGACTTTCCCGCAGCCGCGTCGTCCATAACCTCATCCATCGCGCTCACGGCCTGACGATACAAAAGCTTTGCCTTCAGCTTGCCGTCCTTCAGTTTCTCCCTGTCGATCTCAACCGTCTCGACCTCCTCAGGAAGCATTTCCAGCTCAATATTGACGACCCTCCCTTGCTGCATCCGTTCCAGGATGCTCGTGTAGGTTTCCGACGACAGCTGAGGTTCGACCTCGAGAAAGGCATGCACGAACCTGCGCAAATCGTCGTCTGAAACCGACAGATTGAAGCAGATTGCGCCGACAAAACGCCGCCTCATCTCTTCCAGGACAAACCCGAAGGCGACAAAGCCAGCCGAATCGGGTTTCAGGCGCTGCTCGCCCAGATAGAGATACCTCCCTTTTACCTTGAGCGAGGCATCCTCGTTTCTTCGATGGATCTCCCGCACCACCTTTATCACACTTAAAACGGGAGAATCGATGGCAGCGTGCCCTTCGCTGTAGTTCTGCGAGGTCTTGAACAGGACAAACATCTGGGCCACCAGGGTTTTGCCGAGCAAAACCAGCTCGTCGTTCATCCGTTCGGAACTCAATTCCAGCGTCATCTGAACCTCCCCGAGACTAATCCGCCGGTATTGCCTTGCCGGAGCAAACGGTCTCGATGGCCTGGGCTACGATTCCCCTGACCTCGACGTTACTGTGGTTTCGAGCTTCCTCGAGAAGTTCAAGGGCCGCCCCATTTCTCACTTTCAACAACCCAGCAACGGCGCAGATGGCGCTGTCTCTTTGCATGGTCCGGGTGAACCAGAGCTTTTTTAGCAGCATGCCCCTGAAAAGAGGTAGCATCTGCTCCGAGCCGAGTTCACCGAGTGCCTCGTAAACCGCCTTTTTTTCATCGATTCCCTTGGCCTTGAAATCATCCGCGGTGGTAAGTGCCAGAACCGCTTTGAGCGCGAAAGGGAGCCTTTCCCTGGCCAGGATCTGCAACGCCCTGATCCGCAGGGAACTCGCGTCGTCCCTCAAAAACTTCAAGAGGTAGGTTCTGGCCTTGGGGTCCGCGAAGCGCTCCAGAAAGCCGAGCACTTCCTTGCGGATTCTCGATTCCTTGTGCGTGATCAGTCCGACGACCATTTTAAGCGCGACAGGGGTACCAATCTGGGATAGCACGAAGACGACATTGCGCACCAGATACCAGCGCGGATCGGACAGGAAGGGAGCAAAAACTTCCGGATTTTCCTTGCCGAGTTCTATGAGGACCTCGACCACCACCTTCCTCATTTGCCTCGTTTCCACGCGCCCCAGCAGTTCGCAGATTGCGCCGAGAGAAGGTAGGCCAAATATCTGCAACAGTTCACTAAGCTCCACCTGGCTGACAAATTCCCCGCCATCGATGGCCTCCTGAAACACCCGCAATGTTTTTTCGGAAAGTATCCCGGCGAGGGCTCGGGCGATCAGCTGCCTCTGGTCTGGAGCAATGCTGGCGAGGGTGAGCATCTGGTGCAGGAACCTGACCAACCTGAGCGCGTGTCCGATCTCCCCGGCGAGGAACATGTTGACGGTCAGGTTGACCGTGATATCGGTGAAATCCCTGAAGGTTTCGGGGTCCTTCACTCCGGCAAGCACCGCCGCGAGAATATTGATAACGTCATCCAGGGAGTTTCTTCGCGCATCAGCCTGTTTGGCTTTGCGCAACCAGCTCGCCTCTTCCCCAGTCAGCATGAGCAGGTGCGGGGGAATTACCCGTGGAATAGGGAGGGGATTGCAGGCAAGCTCTCTGAAAATTTCGGACAGCGCCCCCTGCCGCGACCCACTTTCTTCACCCTCTTCCTCCAGGCTTTCGATTTCGGCAAAATCATCCTCCAGCAGACACGCGATATGGGGAAAGCTCTTCTCCCAGAGGCGGGTGACGATATCGTCGTCGTTTTGACCTGGCCGCTCGAAACCGACGATCTCCAGAAATTCGGACAACTCACGCTCGGTAAGTCCCTGAGAGAACAGCAGGACCCTGATGCCGTCGGAAGACATGCGAAACGCTATGCTCTCCTTGGGATCCAGGTTCTGGTACAGCTCGGCCCCTTTGTACCACAATGCAAACGGGCCAACTTCGAGCTGTAAATCGCCAAACCGCGCCATATGCTCGGTCATATTGCCGTTCAACTCCCCAGCAAACCGGATGAGTACGGGATTGTTCAGCAGGTAGATCCGCTGCCCTTTCGCGGTTTTCACCATCGAGGACATGACGGCGCTGGCCGAGGATAGTTCTTCCACAGTCGGGAGGTCCGGTTGCCGACTATCTTCTTGTCCTGGGACCTGTTCGATCATTCAAGACCCATCCTTTGCTGGATACCGTTGAGGGTAATCCCTTGACAACGGGAACACGCTCGTGTTTTCCGGCATCCCAAAGCCGGCCGCGCGTGATTGGGCGCATGCTCAAGTGTGCGCGTCCTTGCTATCTCTTCGGCAGCTAAGGCGTTTTTCTTAAGTGATTTCATAAATAGCGCGGTAACTGCCGCTCAATTTCGATCAATGCTGTCCCCGGTCATCCGCGTTTCCATCGCCCGGTTTCGAGAAATGACCCTCATTTCACCCGCAGCAAGGCACGCCGGCACCATACAGCCAGGGGATATACCGACGGGCAACAGGGTTCACATCCTGTTGTCCCCATATCGAGTAGGGTGAGGCAAGCTAATTAGGCTCACCTCATCCCTCTCACAGAACCGTACGTACGGACCTCGTATACGGCTCATGCCCATTCTATCCTCGTTTT
>Ga0209125_1001252_pt1 | contig 24843 bp, 21 predicted proteins | sample BarGraIncub1131A_FD_184503 | JGI IMG/M metagenome (GOLD analysis project Ga0209125, IMG submission 184503) | Arctic peat soil microbial communities from Barrow, Alaska - Barrow Graham LP Incubations 11-31A (SPAdes) (version 2) | ecosystem: Environmental > Terrestrial > Soil > Wetlands > Peat... | reverse complement strand
CACCTGCAAGGTTTCGGGGCAAAAATCTGCAAGCATTCTCTCTGTAATATCTTCGATGTCCGCCTTGCTGACAACCGGCAAGCCGTTTTTCTTTTTTGCAAAACCGGTTTTCGTCACAAAGCATCATCCTTTCCGCTTCTTTAGTTCTTCTACAAATTTGTGCCAGTCCGCTTCTCCGGCGCCAAGATCTCTGGCCGTCCTCAGCGCAACGCTTACGTATTCCTTGCCTTTGATATACTCCGGAAGGTCCGGTGCAACGCAGTCTTTCTGCTTACCAACAATATCGTACATTTCGGATCTTTCCTCTTTGCTAAGATCAAGGATTTCAGCTGCTCTGGAAAGACGTTCGGGCATCAGCGGAGCCGCCCGATCCTTTTCAACCTCAGTCATATACGGTGCGGATACTCCCAGCTGCCGCGCGAACTCGCGGAGGCTTATTCTTCGTTCCTCTCTTTTTACAGTGAGAAACTGCCCAAAAGATTTATATACGCCACTCGTCGCAATCACTCTCCTGTCTTTTTTCCCCCGTTAACTGTTAAGTGATTTGTTAACGTTGTTTGTAGTATAAAACTTTTGCTTTTTCTTGTCAATATATAATCGCAATATAATAAAACATTTTCTTCTTCTGTCTATAATACTTCATCTGAGTACTTATTAGTTGGTTCATAGTGAACCTGGGGTAGGTTCACAAACAACAAAAGCCACAGTGCAGCTTTTCGATACTGCACTAGGCCATGTTTTTTATATGTCGCAGAGTGTTGCTACCGCTTTTTTCGTTGTTTCCTCTAGTGCGTGGACATATATGTTGTACGTAATTTCAACCGAGGAGTGGCCGAGAAGCGATGATACGATTTTGACATCAGTATTCTTCGCGATTAGTTGGGTCGCGAAGGTGTGCCTGAGCGTATGTATTCCGCATGGTCTGATATTGGCTCGTTTTAATATTGCTTCGAAGGTCCGCGTGAAGTTATCTATCGTATTGAATGTGCCGTCGGCCTGAGCAAGTATCGGGCTATCTTCCCCGAAGTATCTGGTCTTTTTTAGTTCTTTCAACGCCGCTTTCGCAGCAGCGTTTACCGGGATACTACGCTTACCGTTTTTGGTTTTCGTCGTCTGAAACTGTTGCTTCCATCTTCGATCACCTTCTGTGCGGTCTCGGACTCTTACCAGTGTCCCGTTGGTATGGATGATCCCACCCGCTTCATCATAGTCCGACCATCGCCATGCTAATGCTTCCCCCACGCGAACGCCGGTGTTGAGCGTTAGTATCATTGCGTAGCCTAGCGGATATATTGGTTTTCCGTTACCCCACGTTGCTGTAGCTGCATTCTTGAAACGGACTATTTCTTCTTGGCTTAAGTATCGTATTTCCTTTGTATCAAATTGTTCCTGCGACGGCATTACTACACCGAGCATAGGATTTTTGACTAATATCTCTTTAGGAAAGATGGCATATTTCATGCTCTCATTGAGCGCGTTGTAGGATTTCTTTATGGTCGAGTATGATTTTCCGTCATCCTGAAGGCGGTTTATTACTTCGTTCTGGATTATCCCGTATGTAAGCTCGTTTAATTTATAGCCCCCAATACATGGAAAGATGTTGTTTAGCACGGTGCATTCGAGCCGGTCATATGAAGTATCTTTAAGAGTTCGACGTTTAACGGACGCCACCCATTCTGTCATAAAATCTTCTAGCGTCATTTCTGCGCCAGCGGTCGGCAATAGAAACTCCGCGCTCTTTTTATACTCTTCCAGCTTAGCCGTTGCTTCCTTCCGTGTCTTTCCCGTGAAGGTTTTTCTTTTACCGTCAACAGCTATTTGGGCTACCCAAGCATCTTTGATTTCTTTGCCTTCTTTGTCTCGGCGTCGGTATACTGAGCCTTCGCCTACTGCTCGCCTTGATGCCATGTGTCATCACCTCAACGACAGTATACCGACAACGTTTCACAAGTCAAGTAAAATGAGCAACGGTTGAGCATATATCTGGCAACAGAATTATAAAAGAAATTAAATGTTTGCAAGACACAACTACGTTAAATCTATAAAACCGTTTTTGCGCTCATTGCCGGCGGGAGTTAACCACATGCGCTTCTAGTTATGAGTGTTATCATAGCAGGATTTTTAGAGGTTATTCTTAACAAATCCGCTTAAATACAGCGTTTTTGTCACCGGATAACTCGGAAATCTCCGCATTATTCGGCCGTTTTTTATACCATTAACGGAAATATAACGGAAACGGATTTTTTTCATAAATTCGCCCGCAGATTGAGAATCTGTCGTCTTCGTTTAAGCAGGAGTGTCACTTAACCACCCTCGGACGACATAGTCATCAAGTTATATTTCGTTTTATTCTTAATTTATCTATGGCTTGTCCTAATGCAGTGTACAAGTCATGATCATCTGTGACATTTCTTTGAAGACCAATCATGCTCATCAGCAAATAGTCCAGTCTTCGAGTTTCATCTCCTAGTCCCAATTGATTATAAAACGAACTTACACAAGGATCTTTGTCATATTCATCCGAAGTTATTATGTAATAATTCTCATCTCGAGTAAAAACGCCCCTGATTCCCTCATTGTCTGGATGTAAAAGCACTTGATGCTCTGCTGGTAGAGATAATGCGCGCTTATTATGGTTACACGTATGACAAGCTAATACTAGATTGTCAACAAATCCAGCTTGAGCTTTGCTAGGAAAGGATTTTTCATGAATAAAATGATCTATTTCGTACATTTCTTTTGGAATAATATCTGTTGATGTACCACAATAAGCACACTTAAAACTATAGGCCTCCATAAAAAGCAGTTTATAACGACAACTATTTTTGCTTATATACGCATGCATATCTATCGCTCTAGGGGCGTCTTGATGTACTTCATTTGCAACAGAAGATTTCTTATCTTTCAGATTTTCAAATTGCGGACAATAATGAGTAAACCTATAATCGTTAACCATTCGTTTTCTCCTGTAAATCTTTAAATGTACGAATTAGATTATCAACATCAGATTTTGTGAGTTCATCATAAGTTCCAACACCATTAAGCGAGTTAATTATTTTCTCCTTCAACGCTTTTTCCCAATTGCTGTTTTCCTGAAGTTTTTCGGCAATTTTCCTGTATATTTTTAAATTTTCAATTGCCTTATCAATGTGCTGTGGCAAATTTGCTGCGTAGTATTCTGATGCAGAATTACCACTGAAAGAACTATACTTATGAATTGTCCCCATCTCTGCGTCAGGCTCATTTTGAGTAATGACAATCACTTCAATAAATGGGTAGAATTTTTTTAAGATAATTTTAAATTCCTCACCGGAGAATTTTCCTACCGAAATATTTCCATTTTCAAAAAGCTTCGAATCAATGAATATTATATTGGCCGTTTGTACAATTGGATCTCTAATCAAACTTTCGTAACCTAATTCAGGCGCAAATATAATTTCAGCATACATTGTCACATATTCAGTCTTTGAATACTCTTCGTCTAAATATCGTTCAAGGCCAGATTCAGGCCTATCATCAATGTATACAATGTGAAGCTCTTCCATTACATTTCTCCTCCAACAGAAAATTCGATCGAAAATCCATCAGTGCCAACAATGGTAGAAATTTCTCCGCCAGACATAATTGCAGTATTATTTACAATCCACATACCAAGGCCATGGCCATTTTTACGCGTTGTCTCATGTACTTCAAGTATTTTACGAGGATTTAAAAGATATTTCTTATCTAATCCTTTACCATCATCTGAATACAAAAACAGAAGCTTATCTCCACTTTCCTTAACATCAATCTTTATTTTCAAATGATCTTTACGCTCATTTTGTTGTATGCTGTTAAGAATAAGATTATCAAGTATCACACGAATGATGTCCCCAGATACAAAGAAACAAATATCATCTTCTACAGGAATCGATATTGTCACCCAAGCGTAATCCCTTTCCCATACATTTTTAATTTCATTCAGCAAATCGCTAATACTCTGCCAACTGGCTTCAAATTGTTTCTTCTCAATTTCCGTTAACATAGTATCCATAAAAGCGACAATTTTTGCACTTACGTTTTGGTTTGAATCTATAAGATACGGAACGTTTTTATATGCTTTGGAAGTCCTTTCAGGGGCCAATAGTTCATCCCACATTCCGTACTCTTTTAGTGCGCGAATTATGCTCTCACTGTTATCTGAAATGGCGTTTCGATCATTCCGCATCTCGTGCGCAATAGATGAAGCCTTTAGTCCAGTGGTAGCTAGAACATTTAAAATGCGAACATCATATTTATAGCGTTCTTCAACATTTGTTTTTTCACGCTTAAAATCGTTGCTTTCTTTTCGAAAGCCCTTAATTTCTGCCACCAGTTGTTTTGCTTCTTGTGAGGTCAGAGTCGAAACAGAAGTTGGATTCGACAACACTTTATTTGAAATCGGCGTTGGTCTATTTTCCGACTCAGGAACATTCTTTATATCTATTGCGCGCACTATTTCTTGCCTGTATCTTTCGAACTCTTTTACTCCCGTGAGAATGATCTCTACGAACAATTCAAAATATATATTTTCGTCGAGTCCTTGTCGGTTTGAAAGATCCTGAAGAACGGAATTGACTTTCTTATCAATTTCCACTTTTCCTGCAATCTGATTTTCGCGTACTCTCCACGCACCAGTTGGGTGCGATGCAGCTGCTGGAGATTTTCTTGATCGCTTTCCCAGGCCAAGCCAGTCCTTCTTTCCCTCATAGGCAGATATACCAAACGCATTTCGGTAAAGAACGACGCCACCTTTTAAACTTTCTAATGCGCTCGCGTGTTTATAAAGAAATTTCTCCATTTCAAGAGAGGTGGAATTAACATTGAAAAGCATTTCAGCGGAAAAATCCCCTAATTGCTTCAGATGCTCTGTTAAATCCTCAATGGAAAGATCCCAGTTTGGCAAATTCTTAAATTCATATACAATATCAGTGTTGATTTCAAAGTCATGAATATCATATTTTAAACAGTAACGTCTTGCTTCTTCTAAAAATTCATCAGATTTTATTGTTGTAGTGAGTACACTTCGGATGCTGTCATAAGCGATATGAATGCTACTAAGACAGTTGATCCCCACTTTGGGTTCAGGGAAGTACTTTGCAATAGTTTTTGGTCCTTCTGGGTATTGAATTTCTATTGACATACTATTATCATTGTATGTTTTCGCGATAAATTCACATAACTCCTCTATTGCCTTTTTACTCCATTTATCTCGAATCCCAATAATTTCAATCCGCGTTCCACTTTCTTTTAATTCATCACTCTCGTTAAGAGTACTACTATTCCAGTCCGTTTGCCAAATAACACCAGCGCAATTTTCTTTCTTTGAGTACACATTAACGATCTTGCCGAGACGCGAAAGAGCAAAGCGCCCTATTCCTTTTGAACCGGCAAGAATTCTTTTCTTGTTATTTATATCAACCACTTCATATGCTTTATCGCTTTTTCCGACATGCATCCAGTGTCTTTTAATATCATCAGCGTCCATCCCAGCGCCATTGTCGGTTACAATTATTTTATCGTCTTGAAATATAATTATCAGAAGGGGTGCTTTGGCATCATAGGCATTCTTTACGAGCTCGAGTACTGCTGATTCCTTATTTGTAAAATTCTGAACACCAAGAAGTTCAACTATTGTGCTATCTTCAATAATATATTCTAATTGTTCCAATGCTTTACCTCCTTGCAAAATATACATACTGATATTATTCCTAACTGTTGTCTGTTCGGTCATATAATTTCATGCGCCGTTTAATATACCTTGTTCGAATTTCCTGTAAAAACTCAATATCATCTTTAAGTAATTCTTCCAGCACGATTGAATCAACATAATCAACTATTTCTGCTAGCTCCGTTTCATTACGAAGTAGTTCGTCAAGATGTTGAATATTTTCTTGGCTGATTTCAGAGTACGGGACACTTAGTGCCTTAAATTCATTCGGTACCAATTCACCGACGCCGCCGCCATAAAAGCGGCAACTATATTCGCAAAGGGCCAAAGTTAATGAGTTATAAAAACAAAAAACAAATGATGCAGCTTCATAATCTGGCTTAAAACGTATATTATAAGCTATGTCTGTAGTGTAAACACCTGCCGAGTTAATTATCACTCGTGGGAATCGATGAAATCGCTTAAAAAAGCATGCTTCACCCGTTTTAATAATAGGTACATCATACCATCGTTTTCGTATCCTGCATTTATACCGCTCATTTAGCGGCTTATCTTTTTCTAGTCCTCCGGCTATGTATTCATTCAGATATGTTGAAAATGTTTCCTCTTTTATGTCATTCAAATTGATAAGATACGAACGTGCTCCTGTATTTACAATCGCAGAAAAATCCTCTGATTTGAAATCTAACAATGATGGAATAACGGAGCATTTGCTTATTATGGAAAGCTTCGGCATTGGCTTCATTTTAAAAGAGCTTATTTTCTTTTTTGATACAATGAAAAACGAATTTGCCCCTGTTACTATCCCTGGCGAAATCTCGCCAAATGATTGCACTTTGGGGAAGGTATCCGAAATCTGTTTGAGTTTCTCTGTTTCATTGTCGTTCAAAATACAATTCGACCATTTTTTAAGCGGTTTATTTCGCATAATAACACTCTGAAAAGTCTGCGTTTTGTCTGTATCACTAACAAACGTAGTATATTGAATATACGGTTTTCCTTTAGGTTCATTACTGAGATATACCAAACAGATATCCTGCTCTATTGTTGTAAAGATACGGTCTTCGAAAGTTGTAATTTCAATAGTATTAAAATTTTTTTCTAAAAACTCACGCAATTTTTCTGCATACTGAACTTGCAAGAATTCAAATGGCAATATAAAGAAGATAGCTCCGTTATCAGACAATAGCTTTAATGACCCGAGAATAAATGATACCCAGATATTTTGAAATAATGTTTCTTCAAGTTCAAAGTGCTTAATAAGATCGAGTGATGCGTTGCGTTGGTCGCTTGGTACTGATTTTTTACTTATATAAGGGGGATTGCCGATTATCAAGTCATATTTTTTGTCATGTTTAATTGCATAATTTAAAAAGTCGCTACCGATAATTTCACATTCATTATCAAATATTTCGTGTAAGATGTCCGTTTTTGTTTTTTCAAGTTCAATTAGCGTAATTGGGCAATTGAATTCTTTTAACAGTGGCACAAACCGGCCATCTCCCGCTGATGGTTCGAGGATATTTAATGGAACAATACGATCACGCGCATAAGCAACCATATAGTTTATCAGTGTATCCGGTGTATAAAACGATCCTGTAGCCTTTTCATCCATAGTTTTGTTCCTTGGTGTCTGTATTTTATTTTAGGAATCCTTCATCATTGTGCTATTCAATAAATCCTCTTGATGACAAATCAGATGCTGACTTTGGCCGACTATTTAGCTTCTTGTAATTGTATTGGTCAATTTAGTACTTTCCTCTTAGCAATAGATACGATTGGGGAGACCGTTTGATTGTTAGTTGAATGTGTTTCCGCTGCTTTTTGCATTCGTCCCCCCGTTTTTTATGCGGTCTTCTCTTCATACAGGTATTTTTGAAAAGATATAAATGTAGACTGTATCCTATCCACCCCGCCCAGTATTGCCACAGCATCGGAAATTGATTGATACTTCAGCTCCAAGAGACCGGGAAGCTTTTGCTGGTCAAGCTCTTCAACGCCGGTTTCAATATATTTCGAGAGCACGAATTCCAAGAACTCTTTTTGTTTGTCGTCCAGCCCATTGAAAATGCTTGCCGTTGCCTTTTCTACTCTTGCCTGTCTTGTTATAGGTTTTACAGCAAAAGAGACGTATTCAAGAACGTCAAACAGATCACTCTTTTCAGCGTCTACAATTCGCTGCATAATTGAGAGCTCTTCTTTCCCATAACCGGCTTCGTTCAACTTTTCAAGGAAAGCCTTTCGTGTATCCGGGCTTGACCAGATTGCACGCAGCTCTTCCTCGCTCTTGAAGAAATCAGGCAGCGTTCCAAAAAGGTTCTGTAAAAACTCCTCAGCAGAAATGGGCTTGCCATCGGCGCTCCAAAACGACGTGGCGATCATGTGCTGAATCTCGCGTTCCTTGCCGTCGCGGAGCTTTATTTTTAGTATCTGCTTTTTCCCACTATCATCTGTTTCAGTGGATTCTTTTGTTTCCTTAGGCTCTGTATTCTCTCGAGAAATTTTCGGCTCAGTTTTCGGCTCCGGCTCTATTGGTTCACCGTCCCACTCCGGGTCAAGGAAATTATGATAGGCGTCGACAAAATCATAAATTGTGAAAAATTCCTTGCCGTCAAAAAGCCGTGTTCCTCTGCCAATGATCTGTTTAAATTCGATGATATTGTCTATGGTGCGCATCAGTACAATATTGCGGATATTTCTGGCGTCAACTCCCGTGGACAGCTTTTGTGAGGTGGTAAGTATTGTCGGAATCGTTTTTTCGTTGTCCTGAAAAATTTTCAGAAACTGTTCACCAAGCTTACCGTCATCGGCTGTAACACGGACGCAGTAATTCGGGTCTTTACTTTTTTTATTTTGATTAATCAGATCCCGCACAGCTAAGGCGTGTGCCTGGGTAGCGCAGAAAATAATCGTCTTTTCGTTTTGATTAATTTCCTCCAGAATTATTTTAACCCGCTTGGCTTCGCGCTCTTTAATCTCGATAATTCTGTTGAAATCGGCTTCAGTATAGATTTTCCCCTCTTCAACTTCTCCTTCTACAACTTGATCGTCAGAGACATAAACATACTCATCAAGGGTGGTCTGGATTCGCTTGACCTTGAACGGAGTCAAAAATCCGTCGTTTATGCCCTCTTTCAGGGAATACACATAGAGCGGCTCGCCGAAATATTTGTAAGTATCCACATTGTCACGACGTTTTGGTGTGGCTGTAAGTCCAAGCTGAACTGCCGGTGAGAAATAGTCTAGAATAGCCCGCCAGTTACCCTCGTCGTTGGCACCGCCACGATGGCACTCGTCAATGATGATGAGATCAAAGAAATCCTTCGGATATTCTCCGAAATAGGGCTCTCCGTTTGGCCCGCTCATAAAGGTCTGAAAAATGGTGAAGAAAACACTGCCGTTTGTCGGCACACAACCTTTTTTACTGATTTCCTTTGGGCTAATGCGCACCAGTGCGTCCTCGGGAAATGAAGAAAAATCATTAAACGCCTGATTGGCAAGAATATTTCGGTCAGCAAGAAACAGGATGCGCGGACGGCGACCGCCGTCACGCTTCAGATTCCAGCGCGACTGAAAGAGCTTCCAAGCGATTTGAAAGGCGATGAACGTCTTGCCTGTGCCTGTCGCCAGAGTGAGGAGCATCCGTGTCTTTTCCTCTGCAACAGCGGTGAGTACACTGTTGACAGCGATTTCCTGATAAAAGCGCACGCTTTTCGTCCCGCCGACATTTTCAAACGGCACACTGTCAAACCTGTCTCGCCAGTCGTTTTGGTCGGAAAACACGCTGTTCCAAAGTTCGTCCGGCGTTGGGAAAGAGACAATCAGCCCTTCAGAACCACTTTTCATGTTGATCTGATATATCTCTTTGCCGTTACAAGCGAAGGTATAATCCAGATGGAGCTTTTCGGCATAGTATTTTGCCTGTGCCACGCCTTCTCCGACAGCCAGCTCATCGCTTTTCGCCTCGATGACCGCAAGCTTTCGCCCTCGATAAGTAAGCACATAGTCGGCAACAAGCGGCTTTGCGTGTGTTCCTCCGGTTTGGATTTTTCCTAGGGTAATTTTATGTTCCCGCAGGATCTTAGCGCCATCGGGAACGCCCCAGCCGCATTCCTTTAGTTTGGGGTCAATAAGCTCCGCCCTTGTCTCGGCTTCGTTCATGAAAGGAAACCTCCTTATAACTCTCCGTTAAAGGCTTTTTGCAGGATTGATTTCTTTAGCTCGTCCAGGTCAGCAAGCTTTTGACTGTAGATTGCTTCGAGCTTTTGGGTTTCGACAGAAAAGACATCTAGTTTTGCAACGGTGGCTATTTGTTCTGGTAATGTTGGAAATTGAATTTTCATTTCCTTAAGGATTTTAACGGATGCAACATTTTGAATTGCCGCTCCAGATGAATATGCTCTAAGACTCTCTTGAAAACTTCCACTTTGCATCCAAAGTACGATAAATTTATTTGCTATGGTTTTATTAGGTTTTAAAATTAATAAGGCTTGATTAATAATTCCTTTTTTAATTCCTTCTGGAACAATTGCTGTTTTTCCCATTGTTCCAGAACAGCTCATTATAATATTTCCAGGGTTTAGCTCAAAACGCTTCATTTCGTTAAATTTATTATCGTCGATGTAGTACCGTATTTCAGTAAATTGATTATATATCGCATGAGACTGCTCATAAACTGCATATCCATCATTAACAAATATCTGTTTTTTTAGACTTCCACCAAATGGCCCGCGAATAAATTCGCATACTTCCCCCAGCTTCTTTTCTTTCCAGCCTTCCCCGGGATTTGCAAAGATGCTCCGCAAATATGACTCATAAATCTCGCGGGTGTTTTGCAGATTTTTTTCAGTGTTCTCTTTTGCCTTCGTAATAGCGTCAAAAGACTCATCCAGAATGGCGACAATCCGCTGTTGTTCGGGGAAAGGTGGAATATTAACATCAATATCGTATACTTCATTTCTATTAAGGCCTGGTTTAACTCCCTTGGCCAATTTCGGCAAATCTAGACCAATTAATAGATAGAACAGAAATTTTAAATCATACTTATTGTCATTGAATGTCACGTAGTAAGTAACATCAAGTGGCCAAAAGCGAGGAGCAGAAAGGTTTACTTCTCCAGCCGAGCCTTTTCTGCCAATAATAATGCTTGTTTCAGCATAGAGAAATTCATCGGTTCTATCTATTTCACCATTTGCACCATAAACAGGAAATAACCCATCATGCTTTCTTTTGCTTTGATCTAATGGTTTACCATACTCAAACTTAATTGCATCTCCAAGTCTCATTGCAGCAGCCCCCGGACAACGCTTAGAATTTCTGCACTTTCCACGTCGAGAGCTTCAATTTCATCCATGATTTTCTGCACATCTCGTAGAGTAGTCTCGTAATTTTTGTTTGGGTTTTTCGCCGACAAGTCGTATGTGGCAGTGTCAACATCGGCAATGTCCACTGTCCAGGAGTTTGCAGAATCAGCTTTTGTCTTTTGCAGCTCCACAAAGTCGGCCAGATCGTCTTCTATAAGCGGATTGGTCTTGCCGAGATTCCTGTCCAGATTGAGCTGATAAAACCAGATGTTCCCCGTCGGTGCACCCTTCTCAAAAAACAGCACAACGGTTTTCACGCCCGCCCCGGTAAAAGTCCCACCGGGTAGGTCGAGCACCGTATGCAGATTGCAGTTCTCCAAAAGCATTCTGCGCAAGCTGACAGAAGCGTTGTCCGTATTGGACAGGAACGTGTTTTTTATGATAATGCCAGCGCTACCGCCCGCTCTCAGTATTTTTATAAAATGCTGGAGGAATAGGAAGGCGGTTTCGCCCGTTTTAATGGGGAAATTCTGCTGTACCTCGGAGCGCTCCTTGCCGCCGAAGGGCGGATTTGCCAGCACGATGTCGTAGCGGTCTTTTTCTTGAATGTCGGAGAGGTTTTCTGACAGTGTATTGGCATGAACGATATTGGGTGCTTCTATCCCGTGCAGTATCATGTTCATGGTGCCGATGATATAAGCGAGCGACTTCTTTTCCTTGCCGTAGAAGCTGCTCTTCTGAAGCGTTTCAACATCGCCCGTCGTCAGGCTTTTGCTATTTTTCAGGTAGTCAAACGCCTCCACCAAAAAGCCCGCAGAGCCGACAGCACCGTCATAAATTCTGTTGCCGATTACGGGGTTAACGACCTTCACAATGGTCCTAATCAGCGGGCGGGGTGTATAGTATTCGCCGCCGTTTCTGCCGGCATTGCCCATATTCTTGATTTTGTCCTCATATAAATGCGACATCTCATGCTTTTCGGCATGAGTGCGGAAGCGAAGCTCATCAATCTTGTTGAGAACCTCGCGCATGTTGTATCCGCTTTGAAGTTTGTTTTTCAGTTCGCTGAATATCTCGCCGATCTTATATTGAATCGTATCGGCGCTCTCAGCATCCTGCTTGAATTTTTTGAGATATGGAAAAAGCTTTAGGTCGACAAAGTCTTTCAAGTCGTCGCCCGTTAGGGCTTTGTCGAAGTCGATTTTCCCATCAGCCTTTTTGGGGGCAGCCCACACCTGCCATTTATACTCTGGGCTTATAATCTCCGTGTAGGTATTGCCGGACAGCAACGCCGCTGTTTTTTTGTCCTCTTCCAGGTCGTCAAGATATTTTAAAAAAAGCATCCACGAGGTCTGCTCGATATAATCCAGCTCACTTCCGCAGCCCGCGTCTTTCCAAAGTACATCGTCTATATTTTTCAGGGTCTGTTCAAACATTTGCTTATGCTCCCACCATGTTGATTTATGTCAATATAATCACATTTGTTGTAAATTATATACCAATTTGCAATTTATCTCAATTATTTGTTTTGTAACTACGATATTTTTAAATAGTCAACATAAGCTTCCTATTAGGGTGTTGCTGTCTATTTCTTCTTTTTTGGATATATAAGTGACCTCCTTGGCTAACAGGATTTCTATCGGTTCCATGAGGTCGTTTCCTTTTCCTGCATAAAACGCCCTCGCTTATTATCCCACTCTAGCATTATCAGATTTCCCTGACGCCAAGTGTCTCTGGCAATTCGGATTTCTGCGTCATTGGGATAATCGCCATTTCTATCATAATACCCATAGCGATACAGCAATAAAACGGTATCAGTGTAGTCACTGATTTCTTCCCATCTTGGGATATCTGTAATTAGAGGGCGGTGCGGGTATCCTCGTCCTTCAGGTGCGCGAGTTAACTGTGAACAGCATAAAACAGGCACATCAAGATCTACCGCAAGCTCTTTAAGTGTTTTGCACACAAGTCCGTCACCATAAATGACTTCTTTTTTGAGTGACCTTCGGTACAACAGCTGGAGATAGTCCACCACAATCATGCTTGGCTTTGGTGTAGCCTCAATACAACGCAGCTTTATCCTCTTGACGCTGTCACTTGAGTCATCAATATAAAGTGGAATGTTAATATCAGATACATTAGCTTTTTGGCAGACAATCTCCTTAACCAACGCACACGCGGAATATTCTGAACTTAAGAATAAGATGTTGCTCCCATGATTGGCTGCATTGACGGCTATTTGCGTAGCAAGTGTTGTTTTGCCCATGCCCGGTCTGCTCGCCAACATAATTAAGTTTCCTTTTCGAAAAATGCTACCATTCTCGCCGTAATCTATTGCTGAGTACCCGCTTTTAATGTCAGTCCTCTGCCGTGCAGAGATTTCAGTCGCTTCCAAAAGAACATCACTAAATTTCTTCATATTGTCTATCACGTCCTTCAACTTTTCACCTAGTATACATCAATCCCCTGTACAACAGTCTGTACAGGGGATTGATGTCGTCGCTACGGTTATTCGAAAAACATACTTATTAGGAGGTTGCCTTTACCAAGGGTGTGACCCGATTTGTCTTTTGTTACATTCATTCTGGGGTCGTATGTAGCTAAAGCTACATTTCGCGTGTCGTGTGCAACCAACTTTCCTGATGCATCTTCTGAAATCTTACCCAATCTCACATTTCGAGCGTCATATACAGTAGAATCGCCCTTTAAATCGGTTGTGATTTTTCCGAATTTCACTCCGCGTTTGTCTTTAAGAATTTGCTCTGACATTTCAGTTTCCGCCTTTCGTTATATTCAATTAATTGCAGAAAATATTCTTTCGTAATAGTTTTCTGCATTAAATCCATGCGAGGACGGGTGTCGCATGGCAACTAGTTTTATATCTTTGCCATTGATATGGTAATGGTATTCCCTATTCCAAAGGTGCTCATCATCCCCACCTATCGAGACTCCGCGCTGGCTTTTTTCAGTATCAGAAGGATCATAAGGGACATGACCATACAAACTTTTACCGCAACAAATCACAATGTCGGGCATGAGTTCTTCTAAAACACATAGGAATGGACGCTCTGCCTTAGCCCAGTGCTCTTTTGTTGGTCGGTGCTTTCGCGTCTCCATGATCACCTGCACAAAGTTATAGTAAGCAATTTTTGCCATTATATCTTCTCTGGTAAAGTCCTTGCCAAAGAACGCTGAAAGGGCACAATTAAAGAAACGATAGTTATACTTGCCATTGATATAGTCATTTGCAACACGAATAGTTTTTCCACGTCCTTCTCCAACGTTTTCATAGTGAGATTCTCCAAGGAGCAATATTTTTTTGCTTTGATTAAAATAATCATTGCCAATATATGGATCGAAACTCATGCCTTTTTCTTGCCAACCCATAGTTCCACCTCATTAAAAATTTTTTTATTGATTCGATTGTACATAAGGATTGCTTATTATACTCTCCATTATCTCATCCCTCAGCCATTGAGGGGAAAGCACTTCGACATAGGGCAGATATTGCAGTGCCCAAAACTTCACGCCTTTGGGAGATACAATTAGCCTAATCTCCAACTTATCCATATCTTTTTCGCGGATACGGATGTCTGTCCCGAATTTATCTATTACATGATCCAGAACGCTCCACTCACAGAGCAATGTCACAGACTCCGGTTCACCGGAAAAAGCGTATATAGCTTGTTTTGTTACCTTGTTCGGGTCAAAACCTTGAGCACGCGGCTCAAGAGTACAGTCGGTCAACTCAATGTCCTGCATTCGGTCAATTCGGTACATGCTGACTCTTTCGGCACCTTCTTTGATGCATATGAGATAGTAAGCATCGTTCTGATAAACCATTCCGAAGGGATTGACTATATATTTTTGCTCTCGGCGCGGTACAAGCTTTTTGTTTACGTCGTATTGCAGATAGGTGAATTCCACCTTGACTTTCTTGGAAATTGCCGTATCAAGTTGTTCGATGCTAAAAAACACCTGCCTGTTAGGAGTTTTCACATCTGGTCGTGCAATGGTTAAATGCTTGAAGCGTTTGCGCTGATGTACACTCATAAGCTTTTGCAGCTTTGAAATCAAATCCTCTGTGTGCTTTGGAGGCAGGAAAGAAAATGAATATACAGCGTCCATGAGCAAATGCACTTCTCCTGGTTCAAACACTCGCTGTTTCAAGTAATACCCCTTGCCATTTTCCTCATATGTAGAAATGTCGTAATCGAGCTCAATCAGCAATGCAACTGCACTATATACCGTACGTCTGTCAGGGCTGATGCCGTACAGGGTATTCATTTTTGATATGATTTCGCGCATTTGGAGAATATGGCTCTCGTCCGAATACTCGGTCAATATTTGCAGCAGGCAAATTGCGATTGCTTTTTCTGTAAGCATAAGTTTCCTCCTTTCCTGTCGACATTGTAATATTAGCTATTTATTACTTTATATCATATATTTGGCAACTTTTACAACTATAAACGGATAGAAGCTGTACAAAAAATTGTACAGCTTCTATCCTTATGAAAAGAAAGATAATTTCAAGTCCCTGTACAGACATTTGCACAGGACACTCGCCATTCGTGTACTGATTAGCACCAACTATAATTTAATGCGCAATTTTTGCCAAGTGTCAAGGGAATTGAGTTTAATACATCCTACATGGGTAAAGTCCTCGGAAAAAATAACCATCTCATTATTCATCAATAAAGCATAATAAGTTTCAAATCCAGGTGAAAGCTTTGTTCGTGCTTCTGATACAATTGATAAAGCTTCTTTAGCCCTATTACGAAGAACCTCTATTGGATTGTCATGAGAGTTTTCAATGACTAGTCTACTCGGATTGAAAAAAAGCAAATGCTTTTTGATACAAATCATTCGATTGAGGCTCTTTATAGTTTCTTTCATATATCTATCTGCTTTATCTTCTAAAACAATCTTGTTATTTTCGTTTAGAAGCAAACTACGACTGACAAAAAATCCCCAAATATTTGGAAATGGCAAAGATGGTTCTCCGCGCATGGATGCCTTTGAAGGAGCACTCATTGTCACTCCTGTACATAGTGTTACCTCAGTAAGTCTTATTTCATTCACATTTTGCGCCCCTTCTTGGCTAAGTAAGCGCTTAAAATCTATGCTGTAACAACCATTATTTCCTATTGCATCGGATTGACCATTTGACTCAGATTTTGGAGCAGAAAAGCCGCCACCGCCCTTTTCGATGAAAAAGGAAATACAATTTAGACATTCCAACAATAAAGGCTCATAATTCTTTTTATCGTAAAATTGTTCCTTTGGCATTTCAAATTTAATACTTGATTCCATAATACGCCTCGATTCATTTTCGCAGTAAAGCCATATAACCAAACCTCATTCTAATTGTCAATTATTGCTATAACACCTTGTCCGTATATGGATAATGGGACGTAGGCATTTTACACTGGTAGCATAAATATGACCTCCCAATATAATTATTCAACATCAGAAATTGTAGACTTTTCCTCATTGTGCTTATAAAAACTTGTGATAATGCAATAACCGAAAATTACTTCAAAAATCGTTATATACCCCAAACTGCTGTTAAGTAAACTTGAGTTGACTATCGGTAAGTATATTTTGTTTGCAGCAGCACTATAGGCCAGAATAGGGTAAAGCGCGAAATATAACGAAGGGATTCCCATAAAAATCATTTTTGGCAGATTTAATTTCCAGCGTCCGGCTTTCCTTATTTCCTCCAAAAAATGTTCTATGCCAAGTATTGCGCCTTCAATCATATAGATAAGTACGATAATTATCAGTCGATAAGAAAAATACACATAAGTTAATGACGCAATCGTCTTATATTGTTTAATGACATATGAATTCAAAAATATCAGCCCGAGTATAAGTAAAATATAAACGAAGTATTTCAGCCACGATTTTCCATTCATAAGTTCCCTCCAAATAATGATGATGTATTACCCCACAGTGCCATGTTCGAGGTGTATCCGACCTTGAACAACGACACGAAACTGTTAACTTGACAACCCGTGAGGAGCGTATTGCGTTTATGAAGTCATTAAATACTTGTTGGTAATATGGATTAAGCGAAGTTCATAACTGTGTTTGAATTGCCAATTATGCTTTACCGAAATTTACATCTATGTTTCCTTCAATTTTTCATTTATACGCTTTACGGAATCGCGAAAACCAGCTATTTTTATCAAACAATTATTAACCTCAAGACTATCTTCATTTAGTGAATAGATATACGTTATCGTAGTATAAATCACACCAGCCAAAATCACCTTGCTGAATACTAACACTGAAATTGTCGACAGTACTAATGAAACAATCTGAACAGCTCTTATCACCAAAAATATTCTTGCATCTAAATCGGAATATGAGACATCGAGTAATCGCTTGCATTTTAGAAAGTCAAAATATCTATTTTGACTTAAACTGCCAATAACATCGCGCTCATTTTCTGTAACATTCTTTTCTTCCATTTCGTAGGATATTATTTTGTTTCTGACTTTACAAGTTGATCCTAGTGAAATAATTAATGCAACAATTTCTATAACAATGACAACAAAAGATGTTTGTGTCGATATGTAAAATAAATAACCCAACGAAATTAAGATGCCTAAAAAAGTGCTAACAATATTGAATAGTTCAAATTCTAAAAAACATATTACTTCCTCCACTAGTTGGAGCCGATATTGAGCCACAGATAAAGTGCTGCTTGATGCATTTGTTTCATAATACTCCAGTTTTTGATTCATCTTCAATCTTGAGTATATTCTAGTGTCATATTTTCGATTCATGTAAGCGGAAATAAGATAAATAATTTCTGCTATAATAAGAATAAGCGTAAAACTATAATTTTTTGGAGATTCCAATAAGCCGTCAATAGCTAATCCTATCAAGATATAAGTACAATTGCCAACGATAATTTGAATTATATCAAGAAACCAAATGAAGGATATTTTTCCAGGAGCTCTTTTGAATATCCGCCCTATTTCCTTAACGGTGTACATATCACTGCCCCTTATCAAGCTAAAGAGTTTAGCCATCTTAAAGTTAACTTACCATTGCAATTAGCGGCCAAGGTATCTAGGGTACCCGAGCTCGTCCACCATTTATTAAACAAACTGCGAAGTACAAAACAGTGTACCAGTGCTCATGTACTTCTCGACAAATTAATATTTATAAAGGCTTAGCCCTCAAGGGAAGGGCATATTAATTACAGTTAATAATTCTGTTATCTATCTTCATTTTATAGTGGCATTGACTCGAAACAAATCGCGGGTATTTTGAACGTAAAATCCCCATACTTTATGACTTGGTGTGTTATTAATGCGTCTTCAGGCATGGGTTCATCGTATTCGTGGTTGCGGATAGTATGGAACACACTGTTAACTGGTTTGCTCGAAAACAATTCCTTGAGCTTTTTCAAGTCAATTACAGGAATATATTTATGCTGGGTTCTAATATTATGCCTTGCAACCACACAACAAAACAAATCAATGTTGTCACCATCGTCAACGTCAAATACTTGCTTAATAAACCGTTTCCGATCACTCATGGCATACGTCATAATGGATTCAGATTGTTCACAGCCGTGAGTGATTTCATCTTCTCGGGCATATACCTCCTTTGAGGAATCCGCGGCAGCGAACCACTTAAGTTCGCATAGCAAGGCGGCGTTTGAGGCTGTATCCAACAGTCCAAAATCAACATCAGGCAAGCGCCCACCAAGGTTTTTGTGCTTTGCGGGTTTTAGAGTAGTTGCACGAGGGATAGCAGCCTCGATTTCCTGTACCATCAAATCTTCTAAATCGTTTACCTCTTTTGAATGCTCCGAATCGCTTTTTGAACTGACAACTGCAAGTAGATTCCGTTCCGGGCGGGAGCCAAGAAATAACATAGGGGTGATGATCGCTACTTCATTACTAAGCACGGTTATCGGCTGATACATGATATCTACATTACGCTTGGACGGTTCAAAAGTAATGTATTTCACAATACTCTCGACCGATTCCTTTTTCAATCCGCTTATCGACACAATATAGTCTACTATCTTGCTCATCGGCAGAAATATTGTGCTATTTCGCAATCTGATTAGTGGGTCTTTTATTGTAATGCAGCTGAAAAAATGCATGTAGCAAAGTGCTGCGAGACATGTCCACGCTCGTCGATAGTCATCTAATGTAAACAAGTCAAACTTCCATGAGTCGGGCAAGGTTTTTGTAGAATTCCATTGTTCGTTTGCAATTTCAAAAAATGGATCTATTATTTCGTTTGTTAATTCGTAACACAGGCATCCGTTCTCAATGCTAATTCTTTTTTGTAATTCTGCGTTAGCCTTTGCAATCTTTACCGGATTAATACAATCCATAAAACTGCCGAGTGTAGACTGGCTCGCTTCTCTGAGAATATCACTCCATGCAGAATTATTGTGATCCGCCGGAAAATCAAAAGTAACTGTGTTGTCATCAACTTTGGCTACTAACCGGTTCCTTGAAAATGGAATATAGCCGCTACATATCACTGAGTACGGATACGCATAATCAGTAAGTAGAGAAACACACTGATTGTATCTCTCTTCTGAAATGTCGGTAGCGATTTGCACGGTTGCAGTGGGTAAGTCACTTTTTTCAACCCAATACAATGCCTGGTTTAAAGCATCCATATGATCTGTTATCTTTCTTAGAGCCAATGGATTCAACATGCTGGTTATTGCCGCGAGAGAGCATAGGTCTTCAAAAGCAGACAACAATTCATACGTTACCTGTTCTTTCGTTTCGGAAAAAGCAGGGTGCTTTTTATATAAATTGTCAATAACGTTTTCGATTTCTCGGATATCCATTTTTCCTCCTTTTCCCCAAGTTGGCTACTCAAATATGAAAGAATACTTAGAGCCAAAACCATAATATCCAGTATACTTGGAAAAGTGCTTTTTTGCTATTCGATGAGGTATGGAATTTCATATACCTATATGCGAATTTTCTTGTGTTCCTTCCTCCACAAATTTCTGTTTATCAAGCTGCGTGTTATTGCTATAACGGCTTGTCCGTATATGGATGAGCAGCTTACGGTTCCTCAAGACTCGGTGCATTCTAAACATAATGGGCATCTTGTAAAATTTGCTTACTTTTCCATATATGCTAAATCGATATCTTACTTCTTTTCAAGTATGTTAATAATTCGATATAAAGCAAGAAATATTCCCGAAGCCAGGAGCATTAACATCCACATTATGTTACTACTGGCATCATATAGGAATGCAAGGAATATTCCGCTAACAATTAATTCCCAAATTATATAGATTGCAATGGCAAGAAACAGAATTGCCAAAACCAACATAAGTTTTGATATCCAATTTTTCATAAAAATCTCCTTTCTGGTTTTGCACTTCCATGAAAATACCCAGTATATGGATAATGGGAAGTTAACAGAGTTTTTGAAGAATCGTTAAATGGATAGCTTATATTAATATAGAAAGGAATAAATCAAAAATTATTCGTCCTTCTTTTATGCACTAGCACATATTCCTCATTCATTGATGAAACACTTTCATCCCTTACAGATGATGTTGTTCGTGGCATTCGTTTTTGAGGAATTTTTCTAGTTGCTTTGCTAATGTTGGTGAAATCTTTCATTTCAAGATATTGACAAGTAATATCTGTGAGATTGATTAATTTGTTATCAACTCGCCGATTTCCCAATGTCATTACAATATACTTTTTTGTAACTCGACATAGCTCGTCAAGAAATCTGAAATAATCTTCAAAGAACAGAATAACCTTTCTGTGTTTGGACTCAGCTATCTCAGAAAGATATGGTTTTAAAATATTTGCTTGCTGTTCATTTAAGCAGACCTCTCTAACAACCCCACCTAAACTTTTACTATCAATAATTGAATAGTTCTCTAACTCCCAGCCTTCCAAATGCAAATCCTTTGTGTCAATCCATTTTAGAGACAATGATGAAAACTGTCCGTAAGTTACAGTTGTAGCATTTTCTCCATAGGGGGGTGATGTTATAGAAATATCAAACTTGTTGTCAACAAATTCAGGGATTTTTAATAGAGTGTCTTGCTTGTAGAGCTCTATGTTATCACTGTGATGATTAAAAAAGTATTGATTTTCATTAACAGATTTCAAAAAAGCATCTATTACTATATTTTCCATACAGTCAATTCTATCTTTTTCTTTGATGTGTAATTTATATGTGGAACTTCTTGAATTGCTAAATCTTCTAATAATATCAGTTAGCATGCACCAAAAGTATTTGCGATTGTTTTCATTTTCTATGGATATAATCGATAGCCTTATTATTCTCAAATCATTTGCGATATCTTCTCTGAACCATTTGTCAATGTTGGCGAAAGTATATTGATCCGCATCTATAGTGGCAATCTTTTCTTGGAGTTGTTCAATATTTTCATCAATGTAATCATTATCAATGCCTTTAAGTTTTGTCTCAGTTATAAGGTATGCTAAAGGGTTTATATCGCACCCCACTAGTTTCACGCAATCATCAACCAACATTGCTTCATACAGTGAAGTCCCCGACCCAAAAAAGGGGTCAAAAACGGACTCAATGCTTTCAGAAGTCATAATTGCAGTCAAAAAATCATGTTGAACTGGGGCAATCATAGTCGCAGGGTACAATATAGTGCCATGTATATCACTTTTCTTCTTATAATCTTTATATGAAATATCTTTAACCATAAATTCAACTCCTAATTCACTGCATTATACTATATTCTAGATGTAAAATCATGAAAAAGGATTTAAAAATTATCTGCTGCACCAATAATACCTTCCACGAAAATTAGAAAAGCACTCGCACTATTGGCAATATCAATTATTTGCTGTCGGGTCAAGTTAGTTGTCCCTTTATGCGCTCCCAAGTTGCTTTCTCCTGCATTCGTTGAAATTCTATCAGAATTTGCAATGTTTTTCAAAGTATCAAAATTAACATTTGTACAAGAAAGACTCAAAAGATGTTTTGCTATAAATTCACGATTCTTATTTAATTTAACAAAATCAACTATCTCTTTCACTTTAACCTCTAGAGACGTACTTTTAGGTGAAATAGAAGCTTTCATGTTATTAAAATTTGCGGAAGATGCATTTTTGTTTTTTATTGCATCAACACCTAACTCAAATAAAGTTCGTAAGCTACATGCAATCATTTCTGAATATTCATCAACTATCAATTTATTAATCTGCTCAACTAACTTCCCTGCCACATTATCAAAACTTACTTTGAAACCACCAATACCATGATTGTGAATTAACCAATTATCCTTTGCGATGTTCCCTATTGGAGATTTTTTAGGTGCCACAAAATCGATGGTTAATATTTTTGATTCAGAACCGGTTTTGATGTCGTTATATGTATATGTAATATTTATTTCCTGTGGCGAAGTTATAGCAGGTAATATATTCGGTGTTTTCATTAATCCTTTATTATCGATAATAGAAATATCGCTCAGTGGGATTTCTTTCCCTGAACTATCTTTTGTGTCTTTTTTGACAATAAAGTCATTGAGATTTATCTGCCCAGTAATTCCTATCGTTTTAACTACCCTATATTCCATGAGGGTGATTACTGCTGGATTTTGTGTATTTCCATTACCAGCTTGCGTCGGAGTTTGTGGCGGAGTTTGTGGCGGAGTCTGCGGCGCTCCATCTTTTGGCTTATCTTCAGGTTTCTCTTGCTTAAATAGTTTAGCTTCAATTTTTTGGCCCAGAAAATTATAAATTACCACATCATCAAATAACTGGTATGTTATTAGTTTTGCATAAATTTCATTAGATATGTTTTTTGTTATTAATCCGACTATTTGTTCTTCGTCTTTTCCTGTAATATCCAATTTTTTCGACTTAATGACAATAACAGGCAACCGCCCCCTGTTCATTTCTATAAAAGGAACTTTGTATGGCGATCCTGCTATTTGTATGGTCTTGTTTAGTCGCTCGATTTCGGTTTTTAGTTTTGCAGTGACAACGTTTTCATTTATTTCGGTTCGGTCAGCATTGAACATTAATTTGTTACTTTGGGTCCATATTTCTATTTCACCAGTCATTTGGGGTAGAGACTTGCCACTGCTTATTTGCCTAACAATATCTACGTCAAATAAGGTATAGTTTTTAAAAAAACCTTGGTTTATATAAACAAGTGGAGTAATATCCGGCTTTTCTTGCTCTTTATGATATAACGCTGGAAAATGGGCGTTGGATATTTTACCGCCAAGGTCATAAATGTTCAACTTACATTTTATCCTAAAACTACTTAACGAATTGTCTAGAGAAAATTTTTCTTCAAACACTAATGTATCTTTATAAAAAAATGCTATTGTATTTTTTTTGTCAGAAGAATCATATTCCACTTTATAAATTCGTTCTTGGTTATTGGATTCATTGATTACTAAATCTTCTTTACTAACACATGGGTTATCATCAACAGAAAGATTTACAACAAAATTATCAATACCTTCACTATCAAATAAAGAACGAATGAGCTTCGACGTTGTCTTTTTATTTATTAGTGTACTAACGATAAAGTCAAATTCTTCAATTTGTACGTCAGTTATTGTAATTTTTGTTCCTTTAAAACTTGCATCTGATTCTTCAATTGCAGTTTGATATTCATTAATATCATCTTTTTCAATAATCTTATTTTTTAGAACAGTAAATTTATATGCAGTTATATTGTTCTGGGAAGTTTCCCAAGTCACGCTATTACCAAAGTGAAATGTTGCTAAAGCTCCCAGCCCTTTTTCACCCTGCGTTATACGTCCGTTTGAACGTCTTACAGCATAATCTTTATTGCTTCGTGCTATATGCAATAAATTTTCCATGCCAGATTTATCCATGCCGCAGCCATCATCCTGAATAATAATCTTTTTTTCGGCAGTTAATATACTAATTTTCACTGAAGTAGCATCTGCATCATATGCATTTTTAATTAATTCGTTTAGAGCCATAAAGTTACTTGGTATTCTATCAGATAATTCCGAAATGATATTTCCGCTTACTTTCATTCCTAGTACTTCTTCTTGTGTATTCATATCCAACCTCCTCAAGTGATTTGCAATCTGATTTATAAAAAATGCATTATTGCTAAGACCTGTCATTGAACGAGCTGCGCATTGCTATAACAAGTACTATACCTAACTTCCGATAATTCGCCTAACTCGCAGTTGCCCGAGCTGCTCATTGCTAATATACGATTGTTCGAATTACCAAAAAAACCGCTCAGCCTTTAGGCAGAGCGGTTAAAAGCTACGCACTGCCCATTATAACTATGAGGCTAATTTGCGCGGTTGCTATGGCTATAAAATTGACTTTCCTAATTATACCATCGCTATGCTTGAATGACAAGAAAAAGCGACTTTCGACAGTGATATTCCTCACTTAGAGTTACTCAGTAGGTGTCTTTGCATTTTTAATAGCTGCTGTTTTTGATCTCTTAGGGTTACCGTTAATAGTACAATAGAACTAATTCTATCGACTAGAACATATTCATTTTCGTCCTTCTTAAGATGCAATCAGATGTTTCACTCGTCGGAAAAGCAGGGAAAAGTGGGTAAAAAGCCGCACCAAACCGGAAACTGTAACACTTCTTACATTTCGCTTACAAATAACACAAGTCCGCAAACCCTTGGAATTCCTAAGGATTTGCGGACTTTTTGTGGCAGGGGCAGAAGGGATCGAACCCTCGGCCTACGGTTTTGGAGGTCTACACGGTCGAACCAGCATTCGTTTGGTAACAGGGCACAACAGGTGCAGATATTTCGGTATAAGATGCATCAAGATGTTTGGCACACAATTTAAAATTTCTATGCATATGCTCGAGCATTCCCAC
>Ga0209125_1001250_pt1 | contig 24874 bp, 26 predicted proteins | sample BarGraIncub1131A_FD_184503 | JGI IMG/M metagenome (GOLD analysis project Ga0209125, IMG submission 184503) | Arctic peat soil microbial communities from Barrow, Alaska - Barrow Graham LP Incubations 11-31A (SPAdes) (version 2) | ecosystem: Environmental > Terrestrial > Soil > Wetlands > Peat... | reverse complement strand
CTAAATGCATAGCAATAAATGCGATTTCAGCTTCAGGCATTTTTATACCTATATGTTTTTCAACTACCACAGAACATTTAGTACTAATCCTCATTAAATTAGTATAATTAGCCTTAATTTCTTCTAAAAGTGGATTTCTAATTACAAGATTCATCTTTAATCTTGTAATTGCTGTTCCAAGATGATTTACCAATCCATTTAATAAATTTTCATTATTTCCAAGAAATCTTCCTGTTTCAATCTCAGCTATTTTAATAATTTCCTTTGATAACTTTATAAGTTCAAAACTTCCTATTATCTTTTTTCCTGTTTTGTACTTTTCTTTAAAATTTTTAGATCCTTTAATGTGCATTGTTATATATCCAATCTCATCCTCTGGAATATCAACCTCGAAACATTTTGATATATTGATAGCCAAATCAGATGCAATTAAATACTCCGCACTTGTTTTAAGCTCTTTTAAGAACTCACCATTTATAGTTATTTTATCACCTTTTTTTACCCGTTCAATTGCGAGTGCAATATGAACGATTAGTCCAACAAATGCGCTATCCACTAATTTATAATCTCTTTCTTTCTCCATAGTCTCAACTAAACCTTCTATTTTCTTTATTGTCTCATTATCTATTAAATTGAGTAGTCTATTTCGAGAAGAAACTTCGATATCTTTTGCTACAATCACCGAATTATCTAAATTTTGTCTTATTATATTTAAAAGCTGACTTTCGTTTGTATTTTCGTAAATTAAGCTAACCATAGCTTTTCTTATATGATTTTCTTTTCCCTCTACATAAACACCGAGTCCCTGTTTTCTAATTAAATTTAAACTATGCTTTTTAAACCATTCATCTGTTTTCTCTAAATCATTACTTATGGTTGCTTCTGTAACTTTTAAAATTCTAGTAAAATTATATAATTTAACTGGCTCTTGATTTTGAAGTAGCTCACTTATAATTATATTTTTTCTTTCTAGTGGGGAATAAATTGGTTCTCCCTTTTCTCCATTCAATAAACGAAGAATAGATTGTTTCTCTTTAAGGGTGCCCATTACTTTAATGCCAACTCCAGTTCTTTTATCAAGACTTACTCCATTTTGCTTAAGAAACTTCTCTACCTGGGGAATTTCTCTTAATATAGTTCTCCCACTAACATCTAAATCTTTTGCAATTTTAGCAATAGTAATATACTCATTTTCATTACATACATTTTGCAAGATATTTTTTACGCGTAAGTTAATCTTGTAATCCTTCATAAAGTTCCTCCAAATTTATTAAAAGATTGTGTTAATTACTTTAACCTTATTATATTCTAGTAAACAGTTACATACAATTCAAAGATAAATTGATTAGTCAGTAGCTAATGATGACAATATTTAATATATAATTAATATTAACCCTAGTATTCAATTAATTAAGAACTTTAATCCCCTAATTAGAATCCACATAAAAACGAAAATTGGACCAAGTTTATTATCATATACTTACCCCATTTTAGAAATACCCTTTATAGGTATGTTATCTATAAGTTATTTAAACACAAAAAAACAGCAAATAAAAAAAGGTAGCGCATGTCCATGAAAATCATGAACTTGCTCTACCTTTTTTGCTTAATAATCAAACTATTTTCTAAACACTTACGTTCTTATTTGACTTACCACTCAAGGATTTGTAAGCTTCTATTATCAATACTATTGCAAGAACGAATAACAGAACTGCAAAAGTACCGAGAATCATATTTTTATTTTCACTAAATAGATATTGTTTAATAAGTAGGAATAATGCTGAAAGTGATACTGCGAACATAAATATCATAGGTATTAAAGTCATAACAGTTTTCTTTCCGCATTTTGCTAGCCATGAAGTTACTGCAAGTAACGCGAGTGCAGATAGTAATTGGTTCGCTGAACCAAATATAGGCCAAATCTTTTGATAACCATATGCGAGTAATGAAGCTGATGCAAATACAGTTACAAAAGTAGATGTATAAATGTTTGCATATGTTTTCTTAGTTTTTTCAGATGCATTGGTGAAAAATTCTTGGAAAATATATCTACCAATTCTTGTAGCTGTATCTAAGCTTGTTAGTGCAAATGCAGAGAAGGCAAGAATAACAAAAACTTTTCCAATTTGTAATGGTATTCCAAAACTATTCATAAAGACAGAAACTCCACTTGCAAAAACTTGAGCTGGTGTACCTTCTGATTTTGCAACATAACCCACGGCAATAAGAGCAACTATTGCAACTAAACCTTCTATAAGCATTGCACCATAACCTATAAGTTTTGCGTCACCTTCTTTAGTAATTTGTTTTGAAGTAGTACCAGAAGCTACCAAAGAGTGAAAACCTGAAACTGCTCCACAGGCAACAGTAACAAATAAGAATGGGAATAGTGTCTGATTTTTAACTGTAAATGATGTAAAACCAGATAACTGCATAGTAGGGTGAGTTAAGAATATTCCGATTACTGCACCTGCTAGCATTGCATAAAGTAAGAAAGAGCATAAATAATCTCTTGGTTGTAGTAGAATCCAAACAGGAAGTATTGATGCCAAACTGATGTAAATTAAAAGAAGGATATCCCATTGGATCTTTGTAAGTTTAATAAAAGGAAAAACGTATCCGATCCATACACACACAAATAATAAAGTAACACCAACAATTGTAGATAATCCAATGCTGGCATTTTTTCTATAAACAACAAATCCAAAGGCCATAGCTAGAAAAATAAATAATACTGAGGAAGTTCCTGCTTGAGAGCCAGTAAGAAGTGTAGGCTTAGTAGCATCGAATGCAAAGGTTGAAGCACATATATCTGTAAAGGCTGCAACAACAAGCACTAATGTAACCCAAGCAAAAATATTAAATATCATTTTGCCTCTTTCACCAATGTTAATACGAATAATTTCACCAATGGATTTTCCATCATGTCTTATAGATGCAAATAGTGAACCAAAATCATGTGCACCGCCTATAAGAATGCTACCAATAACAATCCATAAAAAAACTGGTATCCAGCCAAATATAGCAGCTTGAATTGGGCCTGCTATTGGTCCAGCACCTGCAATGGATGAAAAATGATGTCCTAAAAGAATTCTTGCGTCTGCAGGACAGTAGTCTACATTGTCAAATTTTGTGTGAGCTGGGGTTTCTTTTTTGGTATCAATACCCCACTTTTTAGCTAGATATCCACCGTATGTAACATAAGCAATCAAAAAAATTATTATTCCTAGAAACAGTAGTACTATTGAGTTCATTAATAAGCCCCCTCTATTTATTATAAAGATGTAGGAATATACACCTTTTTAACACTTTTACCCTGCTTATTTGAAATAACCAGGTTATTACTTAAATCAACTAATAGTAACCTTATGTCACTCCACCCATGAAAATACAGTTTATAAGGTTTCGTAAATTTGAACTTTTTAATAAAATCTTCCGTGTTTTTATCTACAGATGTATCACATACAATTACACCTGTGATAGTAGAACTCTTGTGTTCTCTATGTGGCTTTACCAAATCATTTATCACAGTCTTCAAATATTCCGTATATTCTATAACATCTTCCATAAGAATGGAATTGTAAACGTTAACAATGCAATATTCATTAAATTCATATTTATCGATAACATCCTTTTGAGTAATAAAGGTACGTGCTCCTATGCCTTTATATTCAGCGTAGAGGCTTATTTTTTTATCACATAAATTTATATTTTTGCTTATATTGAAATTTTTATAGTATTTTGTAATTAAATTTTCCATGTAATTGTTTGCTAGCATGAAAAACACCACCTATTATAAAATTTAGTACGTTTATACAAATAATACATTATTATTGAAATTATTCATCTTTTACATAATAACTCTTATTTCTTTATATATCAAGTTAAGACAGTACATATTTTATAAAAAAACTACGCAAAAACTCTGGTTTCTGCATTTTTGTCATTGATTTAACAAGTATACTTTTTTCTATTATTGCATATACTAACATAGATAGTTATTAACTCACAGCTAAGTAGATGAGCTCATCTTTAATATATAGATACAGCTAAAAGTTACTAACTACCTATATATATATTAAGTGGACTGTTTTAAATATAGTTTTTAGCTGTAACTATATTTAATTCAGTTCACTTAGTGTTTGATACGATAGTTTATATTTCTAAAAAACTCTTTATTTATTACTTTAGTTATGATACTATGTATAGGTAAATTAGTAAATAAAGGAGGTTGATTATTATGTCATATAAAATTACTGATGCATGTGTAAGTTGTGGAGCTTGTGAGTCTGAATGTCCAGTTAACGCTATAAGCCAAGGAGATTCTATATTTGTTATAGATGCTGATACTTGTATCGATTGTGGAGCTTGTGCTGGTGTTTGTCCAACAGGCGCTCCAGTTGAAGCTTAATTAGGAACATAAATTCTTAATTAGAACATATTTCTTATAAAAAATACAAGCTACCGACTTTGTCAGTAGCTTGTATTTTTTTATTCGTTTATGTCCTTAAAACCCTCTCCAAGAATTTCATGTACATTATATGTGATAATAAAAGCTTTCTTATCAATTTGTTTTATATAAATTTTTAATTTTATAAACTGTTTTTTATCTAAAACAGTGGTTATAATTTCTTTTTCCTCATTAGTATAGGCGCCTTTAGCAGTGTATAAAGTAGCTCCTCTACCTAACTCTTCAATAATAAATTTTTTTATCTCTTCCCCTTTTGAACTAACCACTTCAATTTTCTTACAAATATTCATTCCTGCAATAACTGCATCAATAGTAAATCCATTTATAATAACTCCTAGCAATGCATACATTCCAATTTTAGGTCCGAATGCTATGCCGGCCAACATAGTTACGAAGAAATCAGCTACAAGCAAGGCTTTGCCTATGTCTAGGTGAAAATATTTATTAAGTATTTTAGCAATAATATCAGTTCCTCCGGTAGAAGCATTTTGGTTAAATACCATGCCCATTCCTACTGCACCAATTAATATTCCAAAGATTAATTCTAGAAATATATCATTTGTTATACTTCCGCTCATAGGGAATGTCTTCTCTAATGCCCATATCATTCCAGATAACCCCAAACTAGAATAAATTGTCTTGACTCCAAAACTGGATCCAATAAATATAAATCCTATAATGAATAGAATGACATTTAATACAAGCATTATAGCACCAATGGAAAGGCCTGGTATATACCAATTTATAATCATGGCAAGGCCACTAACTCCGCCTACTGCTAAATCATTAGGTACTAAGAAAAAATAAAATCCTGCAGCTACTAGTGCTAAACCAACTGTTATTAAGATATATTCTTTAATTATTTTTTTCAAGCTGACTTCCTCCTAATTGCAATTAAAACTCAGCGGTACCAGTGGTTCTTGGGAATGGAATAACATCTCTTATATTGCTCATTCCTGTAATATACATAATAGCTCTTTCAAATCCTAGTCCAAATCCAGCATGCTTAGTTCCGCCGTATTTTCTTAGCTCTAAGTACCACCAATAATCTTCTTTATTAAGACCGCATTCTTCCATTCTAGCTTCTAAGACGTCTTGTCTTTCTTCTCTTTGGCTTCCACCGATAATTTCTCCTACTCCTGGTACTAGTAAGTCCATGGCTGCAACTGTCTTGTTATCATCATTTATTCTCATATAGAATGATTTTATTTCCTTTGGATAGTCGGTTACAAATAATGGTTTATTGTACACTTCTTCTGTTAAATACCTTTCATGCTCAGTTTGAAGATCGCAACCCCAAGTTACTGGATACTGGAATACCTTTCCCGATTTTTGTAGAATATCGACAGCTTCAGTATATGTCACTTGACCAAAATCTGCATTTACAACACTATTTAATCTTTCAATTAAACCTTTATCTACAAAGCTATTGAAAAATTCCATTTCTTCTGGAGCATTTTCCATAACATATTTAATAATATATTTCATCATATCCTCTGCCAATTTCATATCATCTTTTAGATCTGCAAAAGCTATTTCAGGCTCTATCATCCAGAACTCTGCTGCATGTCTTGCTGTGTTAGAATTTTCGGCTCTAAATGTTGGTCCAAAAGTATAAACACTTCTAAAAGCTAGTGCATAAGCCTCTGCTGCAAGCTGTCCACTTACAGTTAAGCTAGTTTCTTTACCAAAAAAGTCTTTTGTGAAATCAACTTTTTTATTTTCACCCATAGGCATGTCGTTGAAATCAAGAGTAGATATTCTGAACATTTCACCTGCACCTTCGCAATCACTACCAGTAATTATTGGTGTATGTGTGTATACAAAGTTTCTCTTTTGAAAAAACTCATGTATAGCAAAAGCAGTTAGTGAACGTACTCTAAATACTGCTGAGAAGGCGTTACTCCTTGGTCTAAGGTGTGCAATAGTTCTTAAAAACTCAAAAGAATGTCTTTTCTTTTGCAACGGATAGTCAATATCAGACATACCTTCTAAAACTATTTTAGTAGCTTTAATCTCAAAAGGTTGCTTAGCATCAGGTGTAACAACTAATGTTCCTTCTATAGTCAAAGAAGAGCTTATAGGTAATTTAGCTATCTCTGCAAAATTTTCTAAGCCTTCCTCAAAAATTACTTGAATGTTTTTAAAGAAACTTCCATCATTAACTTCTATAAATCCAAATGCTTTAGAAGATCTTAAAGTTCTTATCCATCCAGAGATAGATACTTGTTTATCCTGATATTTTTCTTTTTCTCTATAAATTTGTTTTACTAACAATTTTTCCATAAAATTGTCCTCCTTATATTTTTATACTTTTACTAACAATAAAAAAGCCTTCCCTCCCTTAATAATAAAGGGACGAAAGGCTAAAATTTCGCGATACCACCCAATTTGTCATAAAATATGACCACTTATTTCAGTACAGAATTATATATTCGATACTGCCCAACAACTAACGGATTGGACCCGTCTAAGCCTACTATCTTACAGATTTCGGTTAGAAACTCTGAGATGTTCTTCCATATAAACTTCGTATTGGTCTTTCACCACCACCAACTCGCTATTACTACCTTTTATATTTACTCTTCTCTTCACAGTCTTTATATTTAAAAATTATACTAATTAGTGTATACAATAATTAATTTTTTATACTATTCATAATTATAATATCTTTAATAATAAATGTCAAATTTTTTTTTATAACTTAACCGCCATTAACGCAGCCCCAATAGCACCTGCATATCGCCCTAATGCATTTGTACTAACTTCTTTCCCTAATTTTTTTGAAAGACTGCTTAAAATATATGCATTTCCTGATAACCCTCCTGTAAGAAAATAATTAAATCCTTCTGAATGTTTTCCGCATAAGGAGCTAACTTTACTAACTATAGAATCCACAACAGCATAGGCTATATCTTCTTTTCTTTCTCCTCTACCTATAAGACTAATAACTTCAGATTCAGCAAAAACAGTACACATTGAACTTATGCTAATTCCACTACCTTGCGCTGCTAAATCACAAAGTGAATCTATATCCATTCCTAACGTATTCCCCATAATCTCTAAAAACCGACCAGTACCAGCGGAGCATTTATCATTCATAATAAAGTTAGTTATATTTCCATTCTCCACAGTAATAACCTTTGTATCTTGTCCACCAATATCGATTACTGTACAGTCTGAATTTAATAAGTACACTGACCCCTTTCCATGGCAAGTTATTTCTGTTATAGTTTTATCTGCATAAGGCACTGATACCCTTCCATAGCCCGTTGCTACAACCTTTGAATTCATTTCATTTATTCCTAATAAATTCAATTTTTCTTTAATAGTATTGGCAGTTTCAACACTGCTCCATCCTGTGGGCATTACAAAGTATTTTTCTAATTTATCCCCGTTAAATACTGCTACTTTAGCTGCTGTTGAACCTATATCTATTCCTATGTAAAACATAATTGCCTCTCCTTATTTCAAATGTATTTTAACTATATCTATTATTATAATACATTTGCATTAAAACCCTCAAATTATTTTCCCAATCACCAATGAAAAATAAATACCCTATCAATATACTCAAATTAATTTAAAACTGAAAAAACAACTATCAGTAATTAATCCAATAGTTGTTCTTAAATATCTTCTCTTAATTGTCTATACCATAATCCATAGAAACATTATACTCATTTAAAATTCTTCGTCTTCGTCCTCATCTTCATCATATTCATCTTCAACTATTTCACCAATAACTGTATCCCTCTTAGCTACTTCTCCAGTGACCTTATTTTCAACAACGATATTTGCTTTCACAACTCCATCTACTTCATTAATAAATGTTTTTGCTACAACATCGCCTTCTTCTAAAGAGACTCCCTGTGTAAGTTTTTCTGGGTGATCAAATGTAACAGGTTTTTCATTTAATCTATCATTCATAGTATAATCACTTCCTTTCTAAATCTAGTTTGCGCAGGAAGAGTTTCAATTATACTTTGAAAATGTTGCCTAATTTATGCACACATATTACACTTTTATTCTGTAAATCCTTCTCCCAAAACTTCTCTCACATCTGCAATAGTAATAAAGGCGCTTTTGTCTATTTCTTTAACCATTTTTTGAAGAGGCACTATTTCATTTTTACCAACTACTACAAATAGTACCTGTTTTTCTCCCTTTGTATACATACCTGTACCATTTATTCCTGTAACACCTCTTTTTAAATCACGCATTAATATTTCTGCAATTTCCTTGGAATTATCCGAAATAATAAATACCGCTTTTGAAAAATTTATCCCTTCTAATATACTATCTATAACCTTAGCAACTATGTATATGGATATTAGCGCATACATAGCCTTTTCAACTCCAAATACAAAAGCACCTATTATTATTATAGTTGAATCAAGTACTAATATAATTTTAGCTATAGGAACATTCTTTAAATAAACCTTTATGATATTTGCAGCTAAATCGGTGCCGCCAGTACTAGCAGATGCTCTTAATACGAAACCTAAGCCTGTACCAACTAATACCCCACCAAATATACTTGAAAGTAAAAAATCCACCTCCGGTGCTGGTATAAAGCTTGTATAAAACAAGGCAAAAGATAAGTACGCTGCTGCAAACATAGATTTGCCCACAAATTGTCTTCCCTTAAGTTTTATAGCTATGGCAAATAGCGGTATATTTACCACAATGTTAGTAAGCCATAAAGGCACTCCTCTGCCATAATGTTTCTCTGTAATGTATTGAATGATAATGGCAAGACCTGATACTCCACCCGTTACTAATTTTATTTTTGCCAAAAACATATTTACCCCTGCTGCGAGTATTGTAGCTCCAATAATAATATAAATATAATTTAAAATGTTTTCATTTTTAGTTTGGCTTCTCATTTTATATATCCCGCTTTCTATTTTATGCTTTTTAATTCCCTTAATAAAGTTATCATAGTTATTAAATTATGTAAATATATAATCTAGTCTTACTTACTAGCTTTTAGTATCTTATAGATTTAGTATTATCTATTCCCATATAAAAAGCACCTTATGCAATATTAATTTAGGGGGACTAAAAAAAATACTGCATCAAGTGCTTTTTTATTTGGTTACTTAAATCATTAACATAAATCACTATATTTATTCAAATATAGTTAAAAAATTTTTAATATATTATCTCTTGACCAGAATAATTTATTTGGACTACTTTTATGTTGTCTTTTCTCATTTTATCGGCAAATTGTTTAGTAATATTTACAGATTCTCCGAAATGCATAGGTATAAGTAATTTAGGTTGAATTTTTTTTGCAAAATACTCTCCCCCTATAAAATAAGATTCTTCAAGTCTTGGGTCTACAGGAAAAAAAGCTATATCAACGGCTTTTTCTTCACTTAACTTGTCTATTTGAGCTTTAAATAACGACTCCGCCATAGCTTGTTCCTCTAAGCTATCCTCTTTCCAGTGCCACCAATTTAGATCTCCAGCATGAAAAATAGTTAATCCATCCACTTTCACTAAAAAAGATATGCCGATATCCGTTGAACCATAAGCTTTTACATAAAGGTCTTCAAATGATTTTTCTTCCCCTTCTTCTATAAAGCTATAATTCGATTTAATTTTATTTACTGTTATGTCACTACTAAGTATATATTTTATATTACTGTTATAATTCTCCCAATTCAAAATACTAGGGTTAAAATGATCCTCATGACTATGAGAGGCAAACACAAACACATTTTTCATTGCTTTAATATTTTCAGAGGACAATACTGCTGATGGCTTATGAGTTTCATCATTTTCCATAGGCTCCTTATAATAATCAAATATTAAAAAATGGTTTTTAGTTTTAATTGCAAAGCCGCTATGATATATATAGTATATTTTCGCTTTTATTTCTTCCATATTTTATCTCCTTAATTTAAAATATTTTATATAATTAATAAATATATTGCCCTTATTTTACCACAAATATATAATGATGATATAGTATATGATATATATTAAATTTTTTGAAAAGGTGGTTATATTAAATGAAATTTTCTTTTGATCATAATAATATAAATGTATTGGATTTAGAAAAAAGCGTGAATTTTTATAAAGAGGCACTTGGCTTTGTAGAAACTAGGAGATTTAATGCAACCGATGATAGCTTTACTCTTATATTTTTAGGTGATGAAACTACTGGTCATAAGTTAGAACTTACTTGGCTAAAGGATAGAACTGAAGGCTACAATCTAGGCGAAAATGAATTTCATCTAGCTGTAGTCACAGATAATTTTGATGAAGCATATGCACACCATAAAAAAATGAGATGCATCTGTTTCGAAAATAAACCTATGGGGATATATTTTATTATGGATCCAGATGGGTACTGGATAGAGATCATTCCAAGAAAATAGTTATAATAAAAGTTATAATAACTAACAAAAATCAAATAAATATTTATTTTAGGCACTAAATAAAAAATAAGTTTCTTCGAAGGTTATTGTATGATATTATTTTATTTATTGTGAATATTAAAATGTTTTACATGTTGTTACATTAAATTGAAATCATGTAACTGCAAGAATAGGGGGAATTTATGAATATTTTTTCAATTTTATTTGTGCTAATAAGTTTTGGTTCAATGATAGGTGCCTTCCTTTTAGAAGGTGGAAGCCCTGGTATGCTAGCAGCTACAAGTGCTGCTATAATTGTATTCGGAGGTACCATTGGATCCGTCGGGCTTGGATTTTCGCCTAAAAAATTAAAGAATATTCCAGCAATGCTTAAACTTATATTTACAGCAAAAGATAAGGATTTAGTGGAAATTGTAAGCTATTTTAAAAATTTATCTTTTAAAACAAGAAAAGAAGGTCTGCTTAGCATTGAAGGTGAAATAACTGACGCATTAGACCCTTTTATAAAAAAAGGTTTGCAGCTGGTTGTGGATGGGGTAGAACCTCAAATGGTAAAAACTATTTTAGAATTCGAACTTGAATCAACCTATGATAGGCATAAAGAGGGCGCTGCAATCTTTGACGCAGCAGGTGGATTTGCACCTACCATGGGCATTATAGGTACGGTTATGGGTCTGGTACAAGTTTTAAGTAACCTATCTGACCCAGCTGTACTCGGAGAAAAAATTGCTGTTGCATTTATAGCTACACTATATGGTGTTGGATCTGCCAACTTATTATGGCTTCCTATGGCTGCAAGATTAAAAGATTTAAATAATGAAGAAATTAAAGAGAAACAGCTAATAATAGAAGCTGTACTTCTTATGCAAGAGGGCGCAAATCCTAATATCTTAGCAGAAAAGTTAAAAGGGTTCCTGGATAAGAAACAAATAAAAAGATTTAATGAAATGACTAATGGGGGAGCATAACAATGAAAAGAAGGGAAGAAAAAGAACCTAATCATGAGCGATGGCTTTTAACTTATTCAGACCTAATAACCTTACTCATGATATTTTTTGTTGTTATGTATGCATCAAGCACTGTAAGCACTGATAAATATAAAAAACTATCACGGTCACTCAATGCAGCTTTTGATAGTGGTGGTGGTAAAACTATCATTGGAAATGACTCAGCTATAAGTATCTCAGACCCAAGTACTAATGTAATTGATACACCTACAGTTGAAAGTAAAACAGCAGAAGAAAATCAAATGGAAGCTATTAAAAAAAATGTGGACAAGTATTTAAAACAAAATGGATTAAGTAATAGTGTATCCACTAAAATTGATGAAAGAGGACTGCAAGTAAGCCTTACTAGTACACTACTTTTTGATAGTGGTAAAGCAGATGTTAAAGCTGAATCAATAAAAAAGTTAATTAGCATAGGGAAAATACTAAATAAGGTTGATAACTATGTAAGAATAGAAGGGCATACAGATAGTACACCAATAAACAATTATGAATTCAGCTCAAATTGGCAGCTTTCTGCTATTAGGGCGACTAATGTTACAGAACTTCTTATTTCACAAGCGGGAATTTATCCTAAAAGGATATCAGCAGTTGCCTATGGAGAAAATAGACCAGTAGCAAATAATACTACTGAAATAGGAAAAGCCAAGAATAGAACTGTAGATATTATTATATTAAGTAGTAAATTTTCAAAAACAGAGAATATCAAATAAAAAGATGTCGCTTTTATTAAAAGCAACATCTTTTTCTAATTTCGTTTAATAACTGTAAGTTTATCATCCACAATGTCAATTATCGCGCTACCACCCTTAGAAAGTTCTCCAAATAGTACTTCATCAACAAAGTAGGTCTTTATCTCTTGTTGAACCACTCTATTGATTTCTCTAGCACCATAAGCCTCTGAATAGCCCTTTTTACTTAGCCAAGCATATAAATTATCTGTTACCTCTAATTTTATATTTTTAGTTAAAAGCTTTTCTTCAAACTGTTTCATAGCTTTCTTAGCTATTTGAAGCGCCATAGCTTCATCAATTTTATTAAATACAATAATATTATCCAATCTATTTCTAAATTCCGGAGAAAACACTCGTTCCACTTCTTTAGTAACTGCTCCCCCTGATTCTATTCTGTCTCCAAACCCAATTATATTTTTACTAGCTTCTCTGGCTCCTGCGTTGGATGTCATTATTAAAATCACATTTCTGAAATCTGCCTTTTTGCCAGTATTATCTGTCAAAGTTGCATAGTCCATAACCTGAAGTAGCACATTATATACATCAGGGTGGGCTTTTTCAATTTCATCTAGCAGTAGCACACAATGAGGACTTTTTTTAATTGCTTCAATTAATAGTCCGCCCTCTTCATAACCTACATATCCTGGTGGTGCGCCAATAAGTCTAGCCACCGTATGCTTTTCTTGGTATTCGCTCATATCAAATCTAATAAGTGGAATAGATAAACTCTTTGATAATTGCTTACTTACTTCTGTCTTTCCTACTCCTGTAGGACCCACAAAAAGCAAAGATGCTATTGGCTTTTCTTCTTCATTAAATCCTGCTCTAGATCTCTTTATAGCCCTTACTAGAGTATCTATAGCTTCACTTTGTCCAAAAACTTGTTTCTTTAAATTGTTATCTAGATTTTTTAATGTTAAAGTTTCATTATTTGATACGCTTTGCTCTGGAATTTTTGCAATAGAAGCTACAATTTTTTCCACTGCACTTACCGTTATAACAATATTTTCTTCACTATCCTCAGCATACAGCCTCGCATAAGCTCCAGCTTCATCCATAATATCTATAGCTTTATCTGGAAGATATCTATCCTTAATATATTTGCTAGACAATTCCACCGTTGTTCTTAAAGCTTCCTCTTTGTATGTAACCTTATGATAATCCTCATATCTATCTCTTAGTCCCATAAGTATATCAAAAGTATCTTCAGTGGAAGGTTCTGGCACTTCAATCTTTTGGAATCTTCTTGCTAATGCACTATCCTTTTCAAAATGCTTCTTATATTCATCATAAGTAGTTGAACCTATGAATCTTACCTTACCATCTGCAAGAAAGGGTTTTAAAATATTAGAAGCATCCATAGACCCTCCAGAAACTGCGCCCGCTCCAACTATAGTATGAATTTCATCAATATACACTATAGGCTTTTCTTCTTTACTAATTTCCCTTAATACTCTTTTTATACGTTCTTCAAAATCTCCTCTATACTTTGTTCCCGCCAGGAGAGAACCCATATCCAAATAATATATCTTACTCCCTTGCAATAGCTTCGGTACTTTATTTTCCACAATTAATTGTGCAAGACCCTCTGTGATAGCAGTTTTACCTACCCCTGGTTCACCCACATGCACTGGATTGTTTTTAAGTCTCCTGCATAATACTTGCAGCGTTCTTTGTAGAATATCTTGCCTTCCTATAAGAGGATCCATTTCTCCTCTACTGGCTTTTTCTGTTAACTCCACAGTAAAATTACTTAAAAAGTTTTCTTTCCCACCGGTATTATCCATTTCATCTTCAAAGGTGTGTTCTATTTCTTCTTCCTCTTCCTCTTCCTCAAATTCAACTGGCTCTTCTTCCTCATGATTTGTTGTCCCTGCAAAGTCAAAAGTATCTACTACAGATATACCATGAGCTATATAATTGAGAAGATCCCGTCTCTTCATTTGCTGTTTTCGCAAAAAATATGAAGCAAAGCTTTCCTCATCATCATACATGGCTACAATCACATCACCAATCTTGACCAACTCTTTACCCGAAAGCATAACGTGATCTTCGGCAGATGATAAAATTGTTTGGATTCCAATTGTTTGAATTGGCTCTGCATCTTCTACAACATCTATATTTTCCTTTAGGAATTTAATTATTTGTTTTTTTAATCTTTTAACATTACCACCACTATTTTCTACTATGTCAATTCCCTCTTCAAAAAAAAGAGAGGCGTAAAGAATATGTTCTGGTGTGAAATATTCATGATTGGACATTTGAGCTTCATTATAAGCTGCAGTAATAATCTCATTTACTATATTATCTAATTGCATAATTACTCCTCTTCTAAGGTTAATTTTAATGGGAAACCACTTTCCTCACACATCTCCATAGCTTGAATGATTTTTGTTACACCAACGTCATAGCTATAAATTCCTGCAATGCCTCTACCTTTTTTATGGACATCAAACATAATTTTTGTGGCCTCCACAACCTGTTTTTTAAAAACTCCAACTAAAACCTGCACAACAAACTCCATACTTGTATAATCATCATTATGAATGATTACGTTGTACTTATTAGGCTCCTTAATCTCAATTTCTACTTTTTCTTTAATATTAACTTTTTCATCAAAAATATTTTGCTGCGACATAATTACCAACCCCAATGTTTTAATCAAGTTTATTTTATTTGTACTTTACTACAAGACCATTATATCCTACTTGATTATATATTACTGCATTTACCTATATTATTTCAACTATTATATGCTTTTATCTTTCATATCTAAAACTTGAAATATAAACATAAATAAAGTAACCATTTTTTTATTTTCCACATATTATGTTGTAGGTCTTAAGACCTCAATTAAAGGAGGAATTACACTTGGAAATTAAAGAAACATCTCACCCTTGCGAAAAATGTGGTGAAGTAAGTGCTCAGACATTACCCTTTAGTGCTGGAGTTAATATTATACCCGATGGTATTGATGGACCTCTAGTAGTTAAAGTTCCCGTTGTGTTAACTCAAAGAAATATTCAAATAGATGTTGAAGCTGAAATTAAATTAAAAGAACCTTTCTATGAAATTAAAAGAATAAAGAAAAATGTAGTTTTAACTCAATGTAAATTGCTTCCATTATCAGGAAGAATCGTGGATGGAGTTCCCGTTAGTGGAAAATTATTTATAAGTGGATTTGTAAGAAAAAATATAGAATATGCTACTGCAGACTGTATAGATAAAAAAATTGTAAGTGGTAGAATTGCTCATACAACAGTAGATTGTCCATTTTCAGTTGTAACAGAAGTTTTTTATGTTATTCCACCATTAGTTAATACTACTGTTGGAGATACTACAACTTTTGCTGAAGACCCATACTTTGAATTAGAAGCAGTTAGAATTATCGAAGAGGATATTATAAAAGATCCTATGAACAGCCCTCTAAGTTCAAAAGTACAGCTTTACAATAAAATAATTGAAAAAATGGTTGTGTATATTAATGTTAAAATATTGCAAGTACAACAAGTAAATATTCCAGGTCCTGTTGGATTTAATCGCTGCGATTAGTAAATAAATCAATATAAACATTTAGATATAGCCGTTCTTCTAAAATTAATATTGTGCTTTAGGAGAACGGTTAATTATATATAATGACTTTAATTTATATTACATAATTAATAATATTTAAATACATAAGGCATCTTAAAAATTACTTTCTTGTATACTAGTCTAGTTTATCTAGCCTAGTCTATTTTAACTTTAAATGCCTAAGTCCTATAATAAAGGAGAATTACAATGATATCACAAATTAACTATGATAAATTAGGACTGAAAAAATTAATTAGCATATTAAGAATTTTACAGGAATTATCTATTACTGAAAGTATTGAGAAAGAAAACAATGTAAAACCAAAGGACTTAAGTGTGAAAAAAAATCAGAAAGATAGAATATGTACTAACTGTAATGGAAGTTGGGTAGCAACACTTCCCATCATAATAGCAGAAAAAAATATAGATATTCCTATTGAATCCATATTCAAATTAAAAAACCCTGCATTAGATATAAAAAATATGAAAAAGGATGTATATTTAACTAATAGTACAATACTACCTATGTATGAAAAAGATGATATTTCTGCTCCTTTAAATGGTAAATTATTTTTAGAGGGATTTATTAGAAATAAATTAGATTTTTCTATAGCAAAAGATGTGCATGATAACATAATTAATTTAGATACTGAATCTGTTATAATTTATATTCCTTTCAAATATACTACTTTAATTCAGTTTAAATTCCCTCCTGTCACCTCCAAAGAAAAAGCTGAAGATTATATACCCATTTATATATCATCAGATTGTGTTAATTCTCATAGTGATTACCACGAAAATTCTTATGAATATACAAACAAAAAAGATACTCAATGTGATGAATATATTAATTGCAATACTCCACCCATAAATTGTGAGATAAGTAAAACTAAAATTAATGAAACATATACCCTTATGGATAAGACACCTTTTAATAGTGATTTTCCTATAGAAATGAATTTCCATACTTTCAAAGAAAACATAATAGTAAATCTTTCATTAACATTGCTTCAAAAACAAGGTGTGGCCATGAATTCACTACTTTTACAGCAAATAAAAAAACAGGACTTATAAGATTCACTCTAATATTCCTGTTTTTTCATATAATAATCTCCTACACATGTTTAAATAAAAATAATATGGCGAAACTATTAAATGTTAAGTGAATTTTATTTTATTCTCCTAACAAATAAACTTCATTTTTCAATTCACTCAATTATACTAAATCAAATTCTCTAAAAGCTCTTTCAAATAGTAAAAACCCCAAGGTAGCTTGGGGTTTTTATTGTTCCGAAAAATTTATTGTAATTTCATTTTGGTGATTTCTTTGTAGTAAGTGATACTTTCAGCTTCATCATCCGTAATCAAATTATCTACAAGTAATATATTGTCAATATCCACCATCTTAAAAGCTTTAGTTTTTTTATTATGTGCATCGCAAATTTTAATACTTAAATTCTTTCCTTCTTTATCACCAGTTTTGATTAGGAATAGAACATTTTCTTCTTCATCTGAAAGATCTTTAAATATATTGAAATCTTCATTTATTAGTAAAGAGTTAATTACATCTTTTCTTAAGTCTTTTTTTATAATTGCTATAGTATCATCATGTTTGATGAGGTATTCGGAAATAAAACCTACTAATTCTTTCTTTGATTGAAATAATTGTGTATTTGACATTTATATTACCCCCCAAATTATTAAAATAATCATGTACTTTTATACATTATAATGCATTTAAATTCATAAGTCAATACCATATTTTATTATACATTATTCTAATAATCATACATTGAGGCTTATTCACCTTAAATAAAGGCATGTCAATGATAATCTTTTTGTTTATCAGTATTAAAATCTATATACGAATGAATAATTATTCATTTGTATGCATATTTTTTTTCTTAGTCCGTGACTATCTATCAAATATAAAGGAATTTATTACTGCTAAATACTCCCGAACGAAATAAGTAAGCACTAGCATTGGATGAAGCGGTGATGGATATCCATATGCCCTTAAGCCCTGTCTTTTTGCTAAAAATTTGGCTCTAAACATGTGAAAATTATTTGTTACAATAGTTATTCCTATATTTTTACTTTTATCTAATTTTTCTAAAGCCTCCCTTGTGAATTTCATATTTTCTAAAGTATTAGTTGATTTTTCTTCCTTTATTATCTGTTCCTTTGCCACCCCATTTTTAATTAAAAATCTTTTCATAGCCTCCGCTTCAGTAATAGTTTCACCTGAACCTCTTCCACCTGAAACCACTACCTTAACGGTAGGATTCAATTTAACATATTCTAGACTAGCATAAAGTCTTTGATAAAGCGCCATTGATGGAACTTCCCCTCTAAGACCTGCCCCTAAAATCATTAAATAATCAGTTTTTTCCCTATGCTTTGATATAGCGGATTGAATTATTAATGCTTCTATAATTACAAAAGAAGCTAGTCCTATAAATAAACATGTTTTTATTGCTGTTTTAACCTTACCAGGTCTTATTAATGTATATTCACCATTATTATGACGGTTAAATAGCCCTAGTGCTATTAATAATACTCCTAGTCCAAGATAAAACTCTGCAAAAGTTACTCTCCCTCCAAATATTATAGTTCCTATAAAATAGACTTCACATAATATTCCTAAAACTATGTATACATAACCCTTATTTTTCATAATTCCTCCTAGCCTCTATGTGCTTAGATAACAATTTTATTTATATAATATCATTGTTTTTTATATAAGAGGTATCATATTTGTAACAATTTCACAAAGAAATTTAATAATCATTAATATTTTTAATAATTTACAACTATCTACTAAATGAAAAAGAATGCTTTGCACAATTATATTTAGCACATTGCATTCTTTTTCCATATTCATTAAAAAGCTTGTTATTTATTTTCATGCACCTTAGTAATAAATATTATGGCTATAAGGAAAAATAAAGATCCATAAAAAAACATATATTTATAACCTAATAAATCGATTATAAAACCTAAAAGTGGTGGTGATACTATAGCTGCTACAGAGGCTGTAAGATAATAAAGTCCCGTAAATGTGCCTATTTTTCCTTTTGGAGCCATATCCGTAACAAAGGGGTAAGAGTTTATATTAATTAGAGCCCAGAAAAAACCACATATCAAAAACATACCTCTTATATATATAATGTTTTTCATGAAAGCTATAATTAAAAAGCTCACAACAATACCAACTATTCCACATATAATTGTTTTTTTCTTGCCAAACTTAGTTCCTATGAGCCCTGCTGGAATTGCAGATATCAAAAAGGCTATAGAAATGAAAGTAAATGAAAATGCAGCTGCACTTGTCTTTATACCTAAATATTTTTCACCATACAGTGTAAATAATGTCTCAATACCAGCAAAACCTATAAACCAACTACATATAGCCAGTAGTAAAAACATTACACTCTTATTTTTTACAGCTTCTTTTATACTTTGTGTAAAACTTTTATTTGCCTGTTCATCTTTTTCATAATGTTCTACATCTCGTCTTTCTTTTATAGAATTAAAAAGTAGGATAAAAGAAAAACACATTAATACCGCTGCAAGGTAAAATGGGTATTTCTGGTCTACATCCCATAGCTTAGATCCTACAATATATGCTATAACTGACCCTATTCCACCCATTAAATTTATTATGCTATTTGCCTTGCTTCTATTTTCCTTTGCCGTTATATCTGGCATTAGAGCTACAACAGGTGATCTGAAAATACTCATAGAAAGGTTCATAAGTACTATAAATGTTATTAGCATTGGTAAATTTTTATAATTTGCTACAAGTATTATAAACACTACGGATAGTGGCATGCCTACCATTATGAAAGGCATTCGCTTCCCATGCACAGTATCAACCTTATCACTCAATATTCCAACTGCAGGTTGCAGAAACAGGGCAAAATAATTATCAATAGTCATAATAAATCCTATTATTGTTGTACTACTTATAAAATTACTTAATATTTTAGGAACAAAAGCATTATATATAGACCAAGTAACACTAATTGCAAAAAAGCCTATTCCCAGCAAAAAAACTTTTTTATAATTCAGTTTTTTCATAATCCTCCTTGTGATGCTTTGGTAGCTATAAGTTATTAATTGTTATCTACAATAATTTTATGGAGTTTATCAGGACAATTAGTGATAATACCATCAACTTTCATATCTAAGAAAAATTTCATTTTCTCTTCATCATCAACAGTAAACACATTTATTTGAGTCCTATGCTTTTGGGTTTCTTTTATTACTTCCTCATTTATTGCATGAAAATATGGATGAATAGCATTTGCACCAACAGTCTTTGCATAATTATATGGCTTATAAATCCCTTCCATATACAATACTCCTGTATTAATTCCCTTAGATATTTTATTACACTTAACCAAAGAATAATGATTAAAACTAGATAAAATAACTTTACGGTTTATCTTATGCTTATAGATTAAATCAATAAGTTTTTGCTCAATATCTTCATAATTTACTATTCCATTCTTAATTTCGAAGTTAATAATAATATTCTTATCCAAAGTTAAGTAAATTAGTTCCTCAACTGTAGGAATTTTAATTCCTGTAAATTCTTCACCCATCCAGCCTCCAGCATCTAACTTATTTAATTCCCTATAAGTATAGTCTGCTACAAATCCCGCCCCATTAGTTGTCCTATTAACCATTTCGTCATGGATAAGTACCAAAACACCATCCTTTGTTAACTGCACATCTGTTTCTATGCCTGTAGCTCCCATTTCTAAAGCCTTTTCAAATGAAAGCATTGTATTTTCCGGGTAATATGCACTTGCACCTCTGTGTGCATAATTAATTGTCATAATACCAGCCCCCTTTTGCTATTTTATTATTATTAAAGTATAAGTCAATTATATCATCAATATTCCTTATTTTGTATTATTCTCAATTAAATTATTACATAAATAGCAATGCAACTCCTTTTAGAATTTATTAAGTTGAAAAAATAAGAACTATGGATATTATTAAAATTTAATAATATCCATAGTTCTTATTTCTAAAGTTCCAGTTATTTTCTAACTTGCCCCTGTCCATATATAAGATACTTAGTAGTTGTAAGTTGCTCAAGTCCCATTGGACCCCTAGCATGAAGCTTTTGAGTGCTTATACCTATCTCTGCACCAAATCCAAATTCTGAGCCATCAGTAAATCTTGTTGAAGCATTTACATACACGCAGGATGCGTCCACTTCTGTTAAGAACTTTTGTGAATTTTTATAGCTATTAGTTATTATAGCTTCTGAGTGTTTGGTTCCGTATTTAAAAATATGATTAATTGCATCTTCCATTGACTCCACAACTTTAATTGAAAGTATTAAATCCAAATATTCAGTAGACCAATCTTCCTCAACTGCAACCTTTGCACCTGAAATAATATCAATTCCACTTTCACATATTCTAATTTCTACACCTAGTCCAAAAAGTCTTTGTGCTAACTTAGGTAAAAACTCACTAGCGATATTTTTATGAACAAGTACTGTCTCCACTGCATTACAAACTCCTGGTCTTTGAGTTTTAGCATTAACTATAATTTCTTCTGCCATATTTAAATCAGCATCTAAATCCACATATATATGGCAAATGCCTGCCCCTGTTTCAATCACTGGCACAGTAGCATTGGCTATAATAGCTTTTTTAAGTGAAGCACCTCCTCTTGGAATAATTACATCCACATAATCATTCAACTTTATTAATTTATTTACTAATTCTCTATCAACCATTTCAATAAGCTGAATACAGCCTTCAGGAAGTCCTGCATAAGTAGCAGCTTTTGAAATAACCGTAGCTAAAGCCATATTAGTATTTATAGCTTCTGAACCGCCCCTAAGTATTATTGAATTACCTGCTTTTAAACATAAAGCCGCTGCATCTACAGTTACATTCGGTCTTGATTCATATATTATACCTATTACACCAAGTGGAACTCTTACCATTGAAATATCTAAATTATTTGGTGTTTTCCATCTTTTTATTCCTTCTCCTATTGGATCTGGAAGTGATGCTATATTTTTAAGTCCCTCAGCCATACCTTCAATTCTCTGCCGGTTAATCATTAGTCTATCAAGCAAAGCTTTAGATAAATTGTTTTTTTTACCTAAATCCATGTCCTTCATGTTTGCTTCAATAATAGTCTTTTCACTCTTTATCAAAGCTTCTGCCATTTGTAAAAGCGCATTATTTTTCACATTAGTACTAGCAGTAACCATTCCTCTAGATGCATCTTTAGCACTTCTACCTATATTTATAATATATTCATCAAAATTCATTTTTCCCTCCATCATCTCTATGTGAGATGTCAATTACTCACTGCTTATCATCTTTAAACAACAACAACAACAACAACTAATAAGTATGCTATCCTATTTACCATTAATACCATTTGTATTTTTTTCAAACAATGTACCTATTTCCTTTCCTTCTAAAATGTCACTAATAATATTAGGCTGAGATCCTTGTGCGATAATCATAGACGCATTTCCAGCCACTACAATTTTTGCTGCCTTAATTTTAGTTACCATACCACCAGTTCCAAGCTTTGAACCTGCACCTTCTGCTGACCCCTTAATTTTATCATTTATTTTTTTTACAGTATAAATAATTTTTGCATCAGGGTTTGTTCTAGGATCTGAATCGTATAACCCATCAATATCAGAAAGTATTATAAGCAGATCTGCCTCTATTAAACTGGTTACCATAGCAGACAATGTGTCATTATCTCCAACCCTTATTTCATCCGTTGCCACTACATCATTTTCATTTACTACAGGAATAACTCCTTGTGAAAGTAGAGTTAAAAATGTTTTATGAGCATTTAAATATCGCTTCTTATTTATTATGTCCTCTTTTGTCAAAAGAATTTGCGCTATAGTTTTTCCATACTCTGAAAAAAACTTTTCGTACATGTGAATTAATGTCCCTTGACCCACAGCTGCAGCTGCCTGTTTGCCTGGCATTGTTTTCGGTCTTACTTTAAGCCCTAGTTTTCCCATGCCAGCTGCTATCGCTCCTGAGCTGACTAGTACAACTTGAATCCCTTGATTATGAACATCTGCTAATTGACGTGCTAAATTTTCAATACGCTTTAAATCTAATAATCCTGTAGAGTGAGTTAATGTTGAACTTCCTACCTTTACAACAATTCTTTTTACATCTTTCAAAAATTCTTTTCTATTATTCATATAAATATGTCTCATCTCCTAATTGTATAATTGTATGAATTTTAATTAAAAACGTTTAATTATCTATTTTTCTAAATTTACCACATTTTTTGAAGTTTTAAAAGGTATTTTTTTCATTTTCTCTCAACTTATATCAATCTATATAAATATAAATAATTTAACATCAATAGAGTTTTGTATCATAATGAATTTAATGATATAATTGATTTATTGTCATTAGGCATCTTAAAAAAGATAACAAGCACACTTACTAGTTATTTTTTTCAAGATGCCTAAATCAATGACTAAATAAAAAATGTAAAGTGAGAAGATTAGAATGAGAAATGCAAAATTAGAAAGAGCCATAACTAGAATAGATAATGATATTGCCGCTATGAATATAGCTAAAAAATACTTATCAAATTCAGAAGAAATTAATACTGTACGTGATACTTTAAATAACAAAAGGCAGCTATTAGCTGATGAGTTGTATGCTGAGGATAGTAAATGCTATGAAGAATGTTGTGATATTATAGAAGAAATATTAGATAAAGAACTAGGAAAAGACGATCAAATAGAATTACTTGAAACAATAAAAGAAAGTTTCGGTAGACAAGCGGCAAATGCTAGTAAAATGAGTAGCGGCCTTAATGCTTGGTTAAAACTACTTTGTATTGAATACAAATGGATCAAAAATGAAGAGACAGATTGGGATACATTAGTTATTACTGGATTTGGATTATATGAATAAATCATAAATTTAAAGTTTGGTTAGTCCTAGTGATAATTAAACACCATGTTGGAATAATATTCAACATAGTGTTTAATTTTTTTATTTTCCTATTTCGGGAACTCTTTTTGCATCCTTCGTTTTCTTATTATTATCTCCTTTAGGTTGAACTTGTGGTCTACTCATTCCTTTTTTTGGCATGTTTCCCTCTCCTTAAATTTATTTATTAGCTTACTCATTACATCTATTATCTTTTACATATTATTTTGTTTAATACATTTTATATTGCAATCTATAACATTTTAATAAATTAATAAAATACTTTGAAAATTAATTAGTTGTGCATTATACTATAATTGCATTATATTATGATTGTAGTACTATTGTTAAAAAAAGGGGGGCATAATAATGGCTAAAGGTTTTATATTGGACAAAAATGATACAGGTGAATATTTTGTATCTTTTAAACGTGATAATAATGACTTAGATTTACGAATACAAGGAGGATATCCTTCAACTGCTATTACTCATGAGGAAGTAACTAGAATTCTAGAAAAACATGGTCTTTCCGCCGCTACTGGTACTATGGATAAAGAACAAGTTTTAGCTGCAGTTCGGGAATTAAATTCTACTGCGGGGATTAATAATAATTAAATGACGGGGGAACTCCCCGTCATTTTATTTTCTACTATTCGCCTCTAAGTTCATTATTAATTCCTATGACTTCCTCTTCATTTAGGCTTGTTGAATCTATAATTTCAATAAG